>Ga0187780_10002360_pt1 | contig 14218 bp, 11 predicted proteins | sample 1015_Q2_SP10_20__FD_132429 | JGI IMG/M metagenome (GOLD analysis project Ga0187780, IMG submission 132429) | Tropical peat soil microbial communities from peatlands in Department of Meta, Colombia - 1015_Q2_SP10_20_MG | ecosystem: Environmental > Terrestrial > Soil > Wetlands > Peat | place... | reverse complement strand
GAGGAGGACGTGCTCGCAACCGTCGCGCGGCTCGCCTCACGCTTGAAGATCGCGCTGGAGCGGCGCGGCGACGGCGCACGCCGCATCGAGCTCACATTATTCCGTACCGATGGCGCGCTTCGCCGCATCGCCGCCGGCACCTCGCGTCCCTTGCGCGCCGCGGAAGACATCCGCGTCCTGTTTGTTGAACGCCTTGCTGCATTGGCCGATGCGCTCGATCCGGGCTTCGGCTTCGATATGGCACGGCTGTCGGTGCTGGTAGCAGAGTCCGCGCCGTCCGAGCAGATCGGCATTGGCGGCGCGGAAGATCAAACCGAACTCGACCGGCTCACTGACCGCCTCAGCGCTCGGCTCGGCGTCCGCCGCGTGCGGAAGCTGATCGCGCCGGACAGCCATCATCCGGAGCTTGCCGCCGCGGCCGTGCCCGCGCAGGTGACTGTCGCCGATCCCGGCTGGGAGGCTTTGCGGCGCTATCGTGCCGAGGCAGAGCTGTCGCCGCGGCCTTTGCGGCTGCTGGCTCGGCCAGAGCCGATCGAAGCCGTGGCCGAAGTGCCTGACGGGCCGCCTTTGCGTTTCCGCTGGCGGCGTGCGTTGCACGAGGTAGTCGCGTCCGACGGACCGGAGCGTATCGAAGGCGCCTGGTGGAGCGAGCATGGCGGTCCGGCGCGCGATTATTTCCGCGTCGAAGACAAAAGCGGGCTGCGCTTCTGGCTGTTCCGCGCCGGCCTGTATCGCGATCTCGCTCAGGACACTGCGGCGCCGAGCTGGTTTCTGCACGGGATGTTTGCATGATGTTGAGTATGCGTGATGCGTTATCTCGAATTCGCCTGCGCCTCTAACTTCTCCTTCCTGCGCGGAGCGTCGCATCCGGAAGAGCTGATGGTGCAGGCGCAGTCGATCGGCCTTGCCGGTCTTGCCCTCTGCGACCGCAATTCGGTGGCCGGTGTCGTGCGCGCGCATCTCGCCAAGCGCGAGCAGGAGCTTGCGCTGAAATATCATCCGGGCGCGCGGCTGGTCTTTGCCGACGGCACGCCGGACATCTTCGCCTATCCACGCGACCGCGCCGGCTGGGGCCGCCTTACCCGCCTGCTGACTGCCGGCAATCTGCGCGGCGAGAAAGGCGAGTGCATCCTCCATCTCGACGATCTGATCGCGCACAGCTTCGGGTTGGAGCTGATCGTCCTGGGCGACGATGCACGTTTGCTCTCGACGCTGCGCGAAACGGTGCCAAAACGCGTCCGCCTTGCCGCATCGATGCTCTATCGCGGCCAGGATAAGGCGCGGCTCAAACGCCATGCCGAGATCGCGCGCGAAGCCCAGGTGCCGCTGATCGCCGTCAACGACGTGCACTTCCATCACCCTGACCGGCGGCCGCTCGCCGATGTGCTCACCTGCATCCGCGAGAAGACGACCATCAACCGCGCCGGCCGCAAGCTCGTTGCCAATGCCGAGCGCTTCTTGAAACCGCCGGGGGAAATGACACGGTTGTTCCGCGACGTGCCCGAAGCGATTGCGGAGACGATGAGATTGTCAGACGCCCTCACCTTCTCGCTCGACGAGCTGCGCTACGAATATCCCGACGAATCCCTCGAAGGCTTCGACAACGCGCAGGATGCACTGACACACCTTGCCCATGAAGGCGCCAAGCAGCGCTATCCGAGCGGCGTTCCCGGCAAGGTGCGCGCCGGCATCGACCACGAGCTCAACCTGATCGCACAATTGCAATACGCGCCCTACTTCCTCACCGTCTACGACATCGTGCGCTATGCGCGCTCGCAGGGCATTCTCTGCCAGGGCCGCGGTTCGGCGGCGAATTCCGCGGTGTGTTTCTGCCTCGGCATTACCGAGGTCGATCCCGACCGCGCCGACCTACTGTTCGAGCGCTTTATCTCGCCGGAGCGGCGCGAGCCGCCCGATATCGACGTCGACTTCGAGCATGAGCGGCGCGAAGAGGTGATCCAGTACATCTACCACAAATACGGCCGCGAGCGCGCCGGCATCGCCGCGACCGTGATCTCCTATCGCGGCCGCTCGGCGATCCGCGAAGTCGGCAAGGCTTTCGGCCTGTCGGAGGATACGATCGGCGCGCTGTCATCCTCGATCTGGGGCGGCGGCGGAGGCAACGTTTCGCAAGACGTCGTCAAGCGCACCGGACTCGATCCTCAGAGCCGCCGCATGCAGCAGATCGTGGCGCTGGCGCGCGAGATCCTCGGCTTCCCGCGCCATCTGTCGCAGCACGTCGGCGGCTTCGTCATCACGCGCAGCCGGCTCGACGAGGTGATGCCGATCGGTAATGCGGCGATGGAGGACCGCACCTTCGTCGAATGGGACAAAGACGATCTCGACGCACTGGGAATCTTGAAGATCGATGTGCTCGGCCTCGGCATGCTGTCCTGCCTGCGCAAGGCACTCGATCTGGCGGACAAGCACTACGGCGAGAAGTTCACGCTCGCCACTATTCCGGCCGAGGATCCAGCCGTCTACCGCATGCTCGGCCGGGCGGATTCCCTCGGTGTTTTCCAGGTGGAGAGCCGCGCGCAGATGACCATGCTGCCACGGCTCAAGCCCGTGGACTTCTACGATCTCGTTATCGAGGTGGCGATCGTGCGCCCAGGCCCGATCCAGGGTGACATGGTGCATCCTTACCTGCGCCGCCGGCGCCGGCAGGAGCCGATCTCCTATCCGTCGAAGGCGCTGGAGGCGGTGCTGCACAAGACGCTTGGCGTGCCGCTGTTCCAGGAGCAGGCGATGAAGATCGCCATCGTCGCCGCCGGCTTCACCCCGGCGGAAGCCGACAAGCTGCGACGCGCCATGGCGACCTTCAAGCGCGTCGGCACCATCGGCACGTTCCAGCGCAAGATGATCGACGGCATGCTGGCGAACGGCTATGCGCGCGAATTCGCCGAACGCTGCTTTCAGCAGATCGAAGGCTTCGGTGAATACGGTTTCCCGGAAAGCCACGCGGCGAGCTTCGCTCTCCTCGTATATGCGTCATCTTGGCTGAAATGCCGCTACCCGGATGCCTTCGCCGCGGCGCTGTTGAACGCGCAGCCGATGGGCTTCTACGCTCCCGCGCAGATCGTGCGCGATGTGCGCGAACACGGCGTCGAGGTGCGCGCGCCGGACGTCAATCATTCTGGCTGGGATTCAACCCTGGAACCGGGGCCTGTGGCCGCGGAGCGGCTGCACGACCTGCATCTCGACATGCACAGCGACGTGCGCGCGACGCACGCCATCCGTCTCGGCCTGCGGGAGATCAAGGGGCTGCGTGAGGAGGATGTGAAGCTGCTGACCGAAAAGCGTGGCAATGGCTACGATTCTGTGCGCGATCTCTGGCTGCGCACCGGCCTCAGTCCACGCGTGCTGGAGCGGCTGGCGGACGCCGACGCGTTCTCATCGCTGGGTCTCACGCGACGCGAGGCACTGTGGGCGGCGAAAGCGCTCGGCCGTGTCGGCGACCGCGACGACGATCTACCGTTGTTTGCCGCAGGCACCGAGATGACGCTGGCGCGCCTCGTCTCGCGCGAGCCGGACGTCGCCCTGCCCCCCATGCCGCTCGGCGAGGAAGTCATCAACGATTACCGCTTCCTGCGCCTGTCGCTGCGCGCGCATCCGGTGCAATTCCTGCGCCAAGACCTGAACCTCCGTCATGTCCTGCGCAACGAGACGCTGCGCACGGTGGCGCAGAACGCACGCGTGCGCATTTCCGGCCTTGTCACCTGCCGGCAGCGGCCGGGCTCGGCCAATGGCGTCATCTTCATGACCATCGAGGACGAGACCTCGCTTGCCAACGTCATCGTCTGGCCGCGCACCTTCGAACGCGTGCGACCGGTGGTGCTCGGCGCCCGCTACGTGCTGGTGACCGGCCGGGTACAGGAGGAATCGGGCGTCATCCATGTCGTCGCCGAGCAGATCAAGGACCTCACACCGCTGCTGGCGCGGCTCGCCGACCATGGTGGCGAGATCGACGGGCTTGCCCGCTGCGACGAGGTACGCCGGCCCATCGAGGATCAGCGCGAGGCGCGCGCGCTCGGCAGCCGGCAGAGCCGGCTGACGCAGCTGATGCGGGAAATGCCCGAACTCGCGTCCGACCTCGACGTGCCGGCGCGCGGCTCAGCGCACGCGCCGACGCGCAAGGCGAGCTGATTATTGCGGGACCACGTCGCCGCGGCCGACATTGACGCGGTCGGCCGACAGCGAGCCGTCCGGCTGCTTCAACGTTCGCGTGATGGCGATATGCGCACCGGACTTGAGCTCGCTCTTCTCCCCGACCGAATAGGCAAGGATCCTGGCGTCTGGCGGCACCAGGATCTGCTTCTCGCCGCCTTTGTATTTGACTGTCAGCATCGGCCCGTCGACCGCGGCGACGGTCTGATCGACAGTGCCATTGGTCATGGTGCTGTTCGGCCGCGCATCCCACGGCCGGTGCCCCTCGCTTAGCCCTCGCTGACTCTCAGCAAACACCGTGACCTGAATCGCACGCTGGGTGCCGTCAGGCTGCGGCATGGCGCCGACGCCAATGAATGCCCCCGGCTTGATGTCGGCGAGCGAAGCCTTGCTGACGCCGAACACCGTGACATTGTCGGGCACGCTGATATTCACCTCGCCGAGCTTCTCCGACTTCACCGCAAGCATGTGCCCATCGAAGCTCTCGACCGTGCCCGCGACGCGAACAGACGGTTGCGGCTGCGCCGAAGCAACGGCGCAGCCGAGCACAAGCCCAATGACCGAGAAAGAAACTCGCGCCATCACATCGCCGGCTTCACGCCGCGGCCGAGATACATGACCTTCGCCAGCACCGAGCCGTCGGCTTCCTTGTCCCAGCCGAAAATGATGAGCTGCGTGCCGGCCTTGATCTCCTCCTTGCTAGCGGACGCCGCCGCCGCGATCACGGTCTGCGGCGTGACCAGGATCTTCTTCTCGCCGTCCTTGTACTTGACCATCAGCGTGTCGCCGTCCTTGCCCGTCACCACGCTCTCGACATAGGCGTTGGTCATGGTACTGCCGGGCCTGGCATCCCACGGCCCGTGCCGGTCAGGCACCACGCCGCGTTGCGCCGGCAGGAAGATGTGCACCGAGAACGCCTGGATACTGCCGTCGGCTTGCGGCATGCCGGCGATGCCGATGAACGTGTCCTGCTTGATGTCGGCCACCGAGGCTTTATCCAGCGCCGAGACGCGCGCCTTTTCGTCGAGCGCCACGTGCAGCATCGTGCCGTCACGTGTCTTGAGATCGAGTTGCGAGCCGTCGACCTTGGTGACTTCGCCACGAATGCGGGTACCCGGCTGCTGCGCCGACGCGGCGGTGACGGTGAAAACAGCTCCAACCGCTGCTGCAACCAGCGCGCGGCGCGACAGACTGAACGGATGCATGACCTTGGCTCTCCTGACCGCCGGCTTTTGCCGGTCAAAGCGGAGAACCCCTCACCCGCGCTGCTTATTCCGGTGCGCTTTCCCGGGTCTTTCCGAGGCCATCACTTTTTCTTCCGCGGCCGGCTTCGGCTTGACCCCGAGGTCGGCCTCGACCAGCGCGCGGAGTTCGGCGGTAACCTGAGGCCTGATGCCGAACCACAATTCGAAGCCCCGCACTGCCTGGTGCAGCAGCATGCCGAGGCCGTCGGCCGTACGCAGGCCGCGCTCGCGGGCGGCGGCGAGCAATTTCGTTTCAAGCGGATCGTAGACGAGGTCCGCGACCACCAGAGAAGCCGGGCAGCGTAGATTGATCTCGAGCGGTGGCTGGCCCACCATGCCGAGCGAGGTGGTGTTGACCAAAAGGCCGGCGCCACCCAGCAGGCCGCCGATCTCATCCCAGCTGGCGGGGATAACTCGCGCGCCGAACTTCTTCTGCAGTTCCTTAGCGCGGGCAATGGTACGGTTGATGACATAGACACGCTGCACCTCTCGCCGCAGCAGCGCATAGACCACCGCGCGGGCGCCACCCCCGGCGCCCAACACCACCGCACTTTCAAGGCCGCGATCCCAACCCGGTGTCGTGGCGTCGAGATTGGCGAGGAAGCCCTCGACATCGGTATTGGTCGAGCGCAAATGGTCGTCGCCATACCAGAGGCAATTGGCGGCGCCGACGGCGCGGGCGCGTTCATCGGGCTCGGTTAAGGTCAGCGCGATCTGCTTGTGCGGCAGCGTGACGTTGGCGCCGACATAGCCGTTTGCCCGCAGATTCTTGATGAACTCGGGAAACTTCTCCGGGGGCACCGCCTCGCGCCGGTACTCGGCGTCCAGGCCATTCTGCTTGATCCAGTAATTATGGATCAGCGGCGAGCGGGAATGCCCGGCTGGCCAGGCGATCACGCAAACCGCTTTGCGCGCCTCAGTGCGCTGTTCACCCATGTCTTCGTTACCGTGTCCCTGCGTTTACTCGCCGGTTATACGGCGCGCCGGGCAGCCATCTAGTCTCCGCCTACCGTGCCGTCAACCGCGGGTTCCGCGCGGGCTTGACCGACCGGTTCGGGTCTTTCTTATTGGCTTCAGCCGGGGCTATTGCCATGAGATCCCTCTTCATCGACTGCAACGACCAGCTTGCCCCGGTCTGGCAGAAGGTCGTGCGCGGCGACGATCCGCCGATCGACCTCAATCGGACAGCCTTCTCCCGCGACGAGTTGCCGCGCGTCGTCGGACCCTACGAAATCGTGCTCGACGACCACTCCTACATGCCGACCGATCTCGTCGCGCAGTGCAAGAGGCTCAAGCACGTCGTTTTTCTCGGCACCGGCGCCACGAGCTACATGAATGTTGACGAATTGAAGGGGCTCGGCGTCACCGTTCACACCATCAAGGGCTACGGTGACGTCGCAGTCGCCGAACACACCATTGCATTGATGTTCGCCGCCGCGCGTGACGTCGCCGGCATGGATCGCGATGTCCGCAAAGGCACCTGGACGCCGCAGGAAGGCATGCAGCTCACCGGCAAGACACTAGGCGTGATCGGCCTCGGCGGCATCGGAACCGAGGTGGCGCGCATCGGCAGAGGCCTCGGCATGCGCGTGGTCGCCTATAATCGTACGTCGCGGCAGCTCCCTGGCGTCGCCATGGTTGACATCGATACGCTGCTTGCTGGCAGCGACATCGTGTCGATGAATCTTGTGCTCAACGACGCCACGCGTGGTTTCCTCAGTAAAGAGCGCATCGAACGCATGAAGCCCGGCGCGATCCTGGTCAACACCGCGCGCGGCGCGCTCGTCGATGAAGAGGCGATGATCGCGGCGCTGCGCAAGAGCCACATTCGCCACGCCGGCCTCGACGTGTTTGACGCCGAGCCGCTCAAGGCCGATCACCCGCTGGCAAAGCTGCCGAACGTCACCCTGACCTCGCACGCGGCCTTCCGCACGCTCGAAGCGTCGATGACGCTGCTTCGCCGCGCAATCGACATCGTAAAGAAGATCACCGCCTAGAACAGACCGGTGGTCGCGCCGCCGTCGACGGAGATTGCGGTGCCCTGGATGTGCCGTGCGCGGGGGCTTGCGAGAAACAGCGCAAGCTCGGCGACATCGTCCGGTTGGCCGATGCGGCGCGTGCCGCTCTTCTTGATCGCCTCCTCGCGCACCTGCTCGGGCGTCTTGTTCTGTGCCTTGGCGAACTGCTGGAACAAAGTGACGACGCGGTCGGTCTCTACCATGCCGGGATGAATAACGTTGACGTTAATGTCGTCGCGGTTGCCGAGCGCGGCGAGCCCCTTGGCGAAATTCGAGAAGGCCGAGTTAACCGAGCCGCCGATCAGGAATTCAGGACCCGGGGTGCGCGCGGCGCCGCCGATGATATTGACAATCGAGCCGTGTGCCGCCTTGAGCAGCGGCCAGAACAGCTTGGTGAGCCGCACCGCGGCGAAATATTTGAGCGCGAAGCCGTCGACGAAAGCATCGTCCGGCAGTTCGAAGAAATTGCCGCCCTTGGTCGCGCCGGCATTGTTGACAAGGATGTCGCAGCGCCTGAACTTGTCGTTCACCGCTTTGAACACCTGTTCGCAGCCCGCGAGCGTGCGCAGGTCGGCGGCGACCGTGAGCGGCGCGGGGCCGCTTGCATCCTTGATCGCCTTCGCCGCCGCGTCGAGATTGGCGGCACTGGCCGCCGCGAGCACCGTCTGCGCGCCCTCGCGCGCGAACGCCATCGCGATCGCCCTGCCGATGCCGCGGCTACCGCCGGAAACGACGACGACCTTGTCCTTGAATTCGCCTGCCATTGTTATCCTCCCATTTGTTGGCCGCGTTATACGTGGCATTCGGACGCGCCGCGAGTGGGGGCGCATTGACCGCCGCGCGTGATCGGTCACAATAAGAAAAAAGTTTCGAGAGGGATCGGCGTGAAGCCAGCGCCATTTGCCTACAAGAAAGCGCGGAAGCTTGACGAAGCAGTTTCACTGCTCGGCGAGCATAAGGATGCGCGGCTGCTCGCCGGTGGGCAGAGCCTGATCGCCACACTTAACATGCGCCTTTCGGCGCCGACCGTGCTGATTGACATCAATGGGATCGGTGGGCTCGGTGGCATCGCCCACAAGAACGGCAAGATCGAGATCGGCGCGCTGGTGCGCCATGTGCAGGCCGAGAGCAACGAGTTGATCGCGAAACATGCGCCGCTGATCGCTCGCGCACTGCCGCACATCGCGCATCCCGCGATTCGCAACCGAGGCACACTCGGCGGCTCGATCGCTTTTGCCGACCCGGCGGCGGAATTGCCGGCGTGCCTCCTCGCCCTCGACGGCGAGATCGACGCGGCCGGGCCGAAAGGAAAGCGCACGATCCGCGCCCAGGATTTCTTCAAGAGCCTGTTCGAGACCGCGCTCGACGCGGAAGAGATTCTGACTGCGATCCGCGTGCCCGCGGCGGCGAAAGACGCACGCTTCGGATTTGCCGAGCTGGCGCGCCGCCACGGCGATTACGCCATCGTAGGGCTCGCGGCGAGCGCGCGCGGCGACGGTAAGAAGCTCAGCGACGTCCGGCTGGCCTATTTCGGCGTCGGCAATACGGCGATACGCGCGCGCAAGGCCGAAGCGGCGCTGGCCAAAGGCGACATCGACGCCGCGGTCGCGGCGCTCGACCTCGATCCGCCCGACGATGTGCAGGCGACCGGCGCGGTGAAAAAACATCTTGCCGGCGTTCTGCTGCGGCGCGTCGCCAAAGAGCTCATGGAGACGGTATGAGCGACACGGGGCTTGATATTGCCATGACCGTCAACGGCGAGCGTGTCGCGGAACGCGTCGATGCGCGCACGACCTTGGTCGATTTTCTACGCGACGGCCTGATGCTCACCGGCAGCCATGTCGGCTGCGAGCATGGCGTCTGCGGCGCCTGCACCGTGCGCGTCAACGGCGAGATCGTACGCGGCTGCCTGATGCTGGCGGCGCAGTGCGACGGCGCCAAGGTCGAGACCATCGAAGGCCTGTCGGATGCCGGCGAGATCGCCGATCTGCAGGCGGCTTTCGAGCAGCGCAACGCGCTGCAATGCGGCTTCTGCACGCCGGGCATGATCGTGGCGGCGCAGGATTTGTTGAAAGGAGGCGGCGTGCCGTCGCGCGACACGATCCGCGAGCACCTCTCCGGCAACTACTGCCGCTGCACGGGCTATCAGGCCATCGTCGATGCCGTCGAATCAGTGGCCAAGGCGCGCGCGGGAGGCAAGACATGAAGATCGTCGAAGATTCCTCGCCCGTCCTCACCGCACTCGACCGGCCGAATTCCTATATCGGCCGTGCCGTGCCGCGGCCGAACCTGAAGCGGTTGACGCAAGGGCGCGGGCAATATGTCAGCGACGTCAACCTGCCGCGCATGGCGCACGTCGCCTATGTGCGCTCGCCGCACGCGCACGCGCGCATCGTCAAGATCGACAAGGCGGCCGCCGAAAAGGCGCCGGGCGTGATCGCCGTGGTGACCGGCGCCGAGCTTGCCAAAGTGATGACGCCTTGGGTCGGCGTACTGACGCACTTGAAGGGCCTGAAATCCGCGCCGCAGGCGCCGATTGCCGTTGAGCGCGCCTGCTGGCAGGGCGAAGCTGTATGTGCAGTCATCGCACGCACACGTGCGCAGGCCGAGGATGCCTGCGAACTGGTTTCGATCGACTACAAGGAATTGCCCGCGGTCACCGATCCCGAAACCGCGCTCGACGCCAAGACGCCGGTGATCCATGCCGCGATCAACGACAACCTGTGCTTCGAGCGCAAGCTCGACGTCGGCAAGGTCGATGACGCCTATGTGTCGTCCGACGCCGTGATCGAGACCACCTTCCGTTTCGGCCGCCACACCGGCGTCACCAACGAGCCGCGCTCGATCGTCGCCGATTGGAACGAAGGCGAGCAGCGCATGACGGTCTACCAGGGCACGCAGGCGCCGCACATGATGCAGGACCTGTTCGCCAAACACCTGAATCTCCGTCATGACCAGGTGCGCGTCGTGACCAAGGACGTCGGCGGCTCGTTCGGCATCAAGGTGCACACTTATGCGGACGAGATGGCGACGGTGGCGCTGTCGAAGCTGCTCAAGCGGCCGGTCAAGTTCGTCGCCGACCGCATCGAGAGCTTCGTCACCGACATCCATGCGCGCGACCACCGCGTCCGAGCCAAGATCGCGGTGCAGAAAGACGGCACAATCACCGCCTTCGAGATCGACGACCTGACCGGCATCGGCCCCTACTCCGTCTATCCGCGCACCTCGGGCATCGAGGCAAACCAGGTGGTGAACCTCGTCGGCGGCCCCTATACCTGCGCGAACTACCGGGCGCAGGCGCGCGTCGTCTTCACCAATAAAAATGTGATGTGCCAGTACCGCGCGGTCGGACATCCCATCGCCGTCGCGGTGACCGAAGGGCTGGTCGAGCTCGCCGCCGCCAAGATCGGCATGGACCCGCTCGAGCTGCGCCGGCGCAACCTCATCGCCGACGACGCCTATCCGACGCAGTCGGCCTCGGGCCTGAAATTCGAGAAGCTGTCGCACCACGAGGCGCTCGCGCATCTTGATGCGATGATGAACTACGCCGGCCTCCGCGCCGAACAAATGAAGCTCCGTCAACAAGGCGTTTATCGCGGCATCGGCTTTGCGAGCTTCATCGAAGTGACCAATCCGTCCGCCGCGTTCTACGGGGTCGGCGGCGCACACATCACCTCGCAGGACGGCGCAACCGTGAAGCTCGACGCGCAGGGCAATATCAGCGTGCATAGCGGCATCACCGAGCAGGGCCAGGGTGCCGAAGCGGTGCTGGCGCAGGTTGCGGCGAGCGCGTTCGGCGTGCCGATCGAGCGCGTGCGCGTCGTCACCGGCGACACCGACAACACGCCCTACGGCGGCGGCACCTGGGCCTCGCGCGCGGCCGGCATCGGCGGCGAAGCGGCCTGGCAGGCCGGCAAGGCGCTGCGCGCCAACGTGCTCGCGGTTGCCGGTGCGATGCTGCAGGCCAAACCCGACGGTCTCGACATTCGGAATGGTATCGTTGTCGACGCCACGACCGGCAACGAGCGGCTGCCGCTCGAGGAACTGGCGCGCGTCGCCTATTTCCGCCCCGACACGCTGCCCTCCGGCGTGCAGGCCGAGCTGATGGCGACGCGGCATTACGTTCCGCGCGGCTGGCCGTTCGCCTTCACCAACGGCATCCAGGCCAGCTATCTCGAGGTCGATGTCGACACCGGCTTCGTCAAGCTGCTCAAGCACTGGTGCGTCGAGGACTGCGGCACCATCATCAATCCGCAGCTGGTCGACGAGCAGATCCGCGGCGGGATCGTACAGGGCATCGGAGCGGCGCTGTTCGAGCAGTGCCTCTATGACGAGCGCGGACAGATGCTCAACGGCAACATGGCCGACTATCTCGTGCCGATGGCGGCAGAGATGCCGGACATCGAATGCGGCCATGTCGTGTCGCCAACCGCAGACAGCGAGCTCGGCGCCAAGGGCGCGGGCGAGGCCGGGACCGCGGGTGCGCCGGCCTGCGTGATGAACGCGATCAATGACGCGCTGCGCCCGCTCGGCGCCAAGCTCCTCGTCGATATGCCGTTCACGCCGGGAAAAATCCTGGCGGCGCTCGGCAAGGTCTAGAACTTCACCATGTCGATCTTGGTCAGCGTCGTCTTCGCCGATACGAACGGCGCGTTCATGAACGTGAAGATGGTGCTGTAGTCGGCATAAGCATCGACCGCCGACATTCCGTCGACCGGAACGATGACGTTCATGCCACGGAACGCCGCACCGCTCGCGGTATAGAGCACCGCCCCGTTCGAGGCGGTGCCGACCGCGATCACCGTCGTGATGCGCTTGCTCTTCAAGATCTTATCGAGATTGGTGTTGAGGAACTTGTCGGGACCGGACTGTACATGCAACTCGGTCGGCAGCGGCGCAAGCTCCTTGACGACATCGGCGGGTGTCGTGTTGGCGATGATCGAGTAGACGACCGTCACCTTGGCGGCGCGCGCGGCATCGAGCAGCTTCTTCACCTCCGGTACGGAGGCGGTGCAGCGCGGCCGCTTACCGCAGTTCTGGTTCATGAAATCGAGCATCAGCAGCGCCGTGGTCTTCGGATCGACCGTCACAGGCTTGAGTGTGGGCGGCGGCGGTGCCTGCATGCCGGCCCACTCGTCCATGATGTTGGCTTGCGCCGGCAGCGCGAGCGCGATGGCAGCCGTGAGTGCGGCGATCAATGTACGTTTCATGACGGTTCCCCTGAATGGCCCGGTCGTGCGTGGGCAGGCGCTCGCTTTCGATGATGGGAATTTGCAGGCGTCCTGTCAAAGCCACACCCCGCTTGCTGAAACACCAAAGCCCAGCGCATTATTGCGCGGCCTTTCAACAGAAACGGTTGCTGCCAAGAAGCGAAAAGGAAACGCATGAACATCAAGGTCGGCAAAGAGGCGATCGCCGAGGCCTCGAAGAAACTTTCCAACTGGGGCCGCTGGGGCAAGGACGACCAGATCGGGACGCTCAACCACGTCACGCCCGAGGACATCGTCAAGGCGGCAAGCCTGATCCGCACCGGCAAGGTGTTCGCGCTCGGCATCCCGCTCGACAAGACCGGCCCGCAGACCGGCCTGTTCGGCGGCCGCTTCAATCCGATCCATCAGATGCTGGCGACCGGCACCGACGCGATCTCGGGCCAGCAGGACTGGAACAGGATTCGCTATGCCGATGATACGTTGATGCTGTGCGTGCAGGGCGCGACACACTGGGACGCGCTCGGTCACATCTTCTACGAAGACAAGGCCTATAACGGCCATAACGCAAAGTTGATCGACTCGCGCGGCCTCTCGGTGCTCGGCATCGAGCATTCCAAGAACAAAATGGTCGGCCGCGGCGTGCTGCTCGACATCGCGCGCCTGCGCGGCGTGAAGTGGCTCAAGGACGGCGAGTCGATCGGCAACGACGAGCTCGACAAATGCGCCAAAGACCAGAACGTCGAAATCCGCAAGGGTGACTTCGTCATCGTCCGCACGGGACAGATGGAGCGTTGCCTCGAGGAGAAGGAATGGGGCGGTTACGCCGGCGGCGATGCGCCCGGTGTCAAGTTCGAGAACTGCTACTGGTGCCAGGACAAGCAGATCGCCGCGATCTGCACCGACACCTGGGGCGTCGAAGTGCGTCCCAACGAGACCAAGGACGCCAACCAGCCCTGGCACTGGGTCGTGATCCCGGCCATGGGCCTGTGCATGGGCGAGATCTTCTACCTCAAGGAACTGGCCGAGGACTGCGAGGAGGACGGCATCTATGAGTTCTTCTTCTGCGGCCCGCCGCTGATCATCACCGGCGGCACCGGCTCGCCGATCAACCCGCAGGCGATCAAGTAAACCCTGGTGTCCCGCACGTGGCACAGCGCGCCAGCGGTGCACCGCAGATGCGGAACCCCGGTTTTCTGACATAGAATAAATGGGCCCCGGTTCTGCAGCGCACCACTCCGTGCTGCGCTGCCCCCGGGGCACGCGAATATGGAGGACTTTGCATGCCCCGCTGGCTTAAGCGCGGAATGGACGCGAGCGCAGTCAAAGCCGCCGACGCCAAGGTGCGCGAGACGGTCGAAGACATCCTGGCGCAGGTCGATGCGCGCAAGGACGCCGCGATCCGCGACCTTTCGGAGAAATTCGATAAGTGGTCGCCGAAGGACTTCAAGCTCACGCAGGCCGAGGTCGAGAAGGCGATCGCCCAGGTGCCGAAACGCGACCTCGACGACATCAAATTCGCCCAGACCCAGGTACGCAACTTCGCGCAGAAGCAGCGCGACACCATGAAGGACCTCGAGGT
>Ga0187780_10002359_pt1 | contig 14222 bp, 15 predicted proteins | sample 1015_Q2_SP10_20__FD_132429 | JGI IMG/M metagenome (GOLD analysis project Ga0187780, IMG submission 132429) | Tropical peat soil microbial communities from peatlands in Department of Meta, Colombia - 1015_Q2_SP10_20_MG | ecosystem: Environmental > Terrestrial > Soil > Wetlands > Peat | place... | reverse complement strand
TGACGCCCTGAGCTCCCGCAGCTGCCGGGTGAGCTGCGCGGTGGTGGCCGGCTCGGCGTGCAGCAGGCTCATCGATACCCGCGTCCGCTCCGCGAGCACGTCGCGGCGCGGGTAGAGGGCCGGGACGTGCTCCATCCGCGCCCGCATCGCGGTCGGGTTCAGCAGGTGAATGACCTCATCCAGCACCGGGACCCGCCGATCGCCCGGCGCGGCGTCGAGGAGCTCGAAGACGTCCTCGAGGTAGGCGACGCAGCTGCGCCGGTACTGGCTGCCGGGGCCGTCCCAGCTGGCCATGGCCGCGATCAGCGCGGCCCGCTGCCCGGGGTCGCCGCACCGGAACGGCTCATAGCAGGCGGGCCGGGCCCGGGAGTCCGCGGGCTCGCCGCGGCCGGCCGCGGTGTCCCCGAACACCCGCAGCGGCGCGCCGGCCGCGGCGCAGGCCGCCGCGAGCCGGCGGGGCAGGTCAGGGTCGCCGGTCAGGTCCACCGCGAGCACCGGCTTGCGCCGCCGCACCGCGGCGTGCACCAGCTGGAAGCTCGTGGCCAGCACGTCCGGCCCGGCCGAGCCGCAGACCGAGATGCCGCCGGCCAGCTCGGGCCAGGACACCGCCACCCGTGCGCCGGACCCGGCCGCCACGCCGAGGCAGCTGCCGTCCCTGGTCACGACGCCGCCGGCCTGGATCGCTCGCCGGGTCGCGGCGCGGCGCGCGGCCACCAGCAGGCCGGGGCGGGCCGGCGGCACGTTCCAACTGTCGGTGTGCAGCCAGATCAGCCAGCCGATCACGGCCGCCTCGGCGGCGCCGGCCAGGACGGCCAGCGGCAGCTGCCGCGGCAGCCAGCTGCCCATCCCGGTGAACGCCCCGCGCAAGTGCAGCAGGTGGGCGGCCTGGTGCCCGCTGGCGCCGAGGTAGCCCGCCACCTGGTCCGGGCCGCCGGCGAACCCGGCGGTCGCGGCCCGCGGCCCGACCGCCAGCGTCCAGGCCACCGCGATGGCCGCCGGGACGATGAGCCACGACAGCCGCCACCGGGTCACCTTGGTGGCCACCGCGAACAGCGCGGCGAAGATGATGGTCAGCTGGGCGAACAGCAGGTGCGCGAGAACGGCGAGCACCAGGCAGGCAGCCAGGAACTCGCCACGGCGGGGAAGGTCTCTCGGGACGAGGTATCGGGCCCGCCGCGGCATCTGCTGTGTCTGGGTCACGACCCTGGCCGGCATCTCGATTCAGGGTCCCAGGCGAAACGGCGCGTGTCCAGGCAGTCACCCTTTCGACACGCTTACGGATTATCCGGGCGCGCTGACCGAGGCCTCAGTCGTGTCGACCGCCACTCGGAACAGCTCCGGCCTCAGCATGACCACGGTAAGCCCGGCCGGGGTGCCGGTGGCGGAGTCATCGAACCTGACCGTCACGGTGATCACCGGCTGCCCCGGAGCCAGCCGCAGGCTCCGCGCGACGGCCGGCTGCGGCGGGCTCATCTCCACGCTCACCGCGGCGGCCGGCGCGTCTTTCAGCACCGAGTCGAAGGACAACAGCTCCTCACCGGTCTCCGGCTCCGCTGCCGGACCGGCGTCCGCGTCCTGGCCCGGCGACGGTTCCTGCAGGTACGCGGTGGACACGGCGGCCGGCTCGCCCGCGGCTGACCACACCGAGCGGACGACGCGGATCGGCGCGCCGGCCGGCAGGCCGAGCGCCCAGGCCACATCCTGGGGGGCCTCCCGCCGCGACACGTGCCGGGCCTGGCAGACGATCGTGCTGCCCATGGGGTCGAGCCTGGTGATGAGGCCGCCGGCGCCCTCGACCGGGATCCAGTAGTCCGCGGGGCTGGCCCGGTACAACTGCCCGTCCGGCAGCCGCCGGACCAGCGACCGGCGGGCCAGGTCGGTGATCGCGGCGTCGATCTCGGTCAGGCTGACGTCGTACCGCCGGGCGAGCGCGCTGCGCCGGGGCAGCCGCCAGCCCGGCTCGCGGTGGACCAGCGCCGCCGCCATCCGGTCGGCGAGCACTTCGGTGGCCCGTGCGGGCGCCGACGGGGCGCGGACCGTGGGCGGTCCCGCCTGCGGGGGGACCGGATGGCCGCTGTCCTCGGCGCTGGCCGTCATGTGCGAAGATCGCCCCGATCGGGCTGCCGCCGGGCAGCCGGGTTGGGCGCCCCAGACGGCGCAGGGCCGCTGTCCGGCGCAGATCGTGCCCGTTCCGCGTTCACCGATAACTGGCCCTCACTCGGGTTCTGACGCCAGCGCAGGCGTCAAGGCTCCGCCTGTCCTCGCTCATTGATATTCACTTCAGGCGAATGGAAATCAACGCGGAAGGAAGGAACAGACGCCTAACTTGTGTCATGTAGGTGAACGAAGATCCACACCGGATGGTTCAGACGGTGCAGGGCGCGGCCGTGACGGGCCCGGCCACGCCCTGCACCTGGCTGGCTACGTTCAGATCGTGACGTTCACCGTCGTGACCTGGCCGTAGTCCGCCTGCACCGCACGCTCGGCGCGCAGCCCGCCGGGGGCGAGAACGCGCAGCGTCCACGATCCCGGGGCGGCGAAGAACCGGAAGCCGCCGTCGTTCCCCAGCGGGACCTCGGCCACGAACTCGTCGCCGGTGCCCAGCAGCCGCGCGTACCCGGTCGCCACCGCGGTGCCGTCGCGGGTGACCCGGCCCTCCACGACCGCCTGGCTGCCCGCCGCGGCGGGCGCGCTGACCCCGCCGGCGGGCGCGCCGCACCCGTCCGCGCTCACCGGGCCTCCTCCGGACGCGGCGCTCACCGGGCCTCACCGAGCTCGATGGGCACGCCGACCAGCGACCCGTACTCGGTCCACGAGCCGTCGTAGTTCTTGACGTTGGGCAGGTCGAGCAGTTCGTGCAGCACGAACCAGGTGTGCGCGGAGCGCTCGCCGATGCGGCAGTAGGCGATGGTGTCCCGGCCGAAATCCAGGCCCGCGTCGCCCTGGTACAGCTGGCGGAGCTCGTCGTCGGACCGGAACGTCCCGTCCTCGTTCGCGGCCTTGGACCACGGCACGTTCCGCGCGGTGGGAATGTGCCCGGCCCGCTGCGCCTGCTCCTGCGGCAGGTGCGCCGGGGCCATCAGCCGGCCGGTGAACTCGTCCGGGGAACGGACGTCGACCAGGTTGCGCTTGCCGATGGCCCCGAGCACCTCATCGCGCAGCGCGCGGAGCGAGCGGTCCTGGTCCTTGGCGGTGTAGCTGGTCCGCGGGCGCTGCGGCACGTCGGTGCTCAGCTGGCGGGAGTCCAGCTCCCACTTCTTGCGGCCGCCGTCCAGCAGCAGCACCTTGTCGTGCCCGTACAGCCTGAAGTACCAGTAGGCGTACGCGGCGAACCAGTTGTTGTTGCCGCCGTAGAGCAGGACGGTGTCGTCATTCGAGATGCCGCGCTCGGACAGCAGCGCCTCGAGGCCCGCCTTGTCGATGAAGTCACGGCGGACCGGATCCTGCAGGTCCTTCTTCCAGTCGAGCTTGATGGCGGTCGGGATGTGGCCCTTGTCGTAGGCGCTGGTGTCTTCGTCTACCTCCACGATGACGACGTGAGGGTCACCGATGTGGGCCTCTGCCCAGTCGGCGTCCACGAGGACGTCGGAACGGCTCATGTTGGATATTCCTCCTTCTCCGGCCGGTCTCTAGGCGGACGGCCGGACCCTTTGGTTCCGCTGGATGAACAGGTATACCTGGCAGCCCAGGCAGATGTCGAAGGCCGCGTTGAGGAACGCCGCGACCAGCGCGAGGGCGGTGAACACGATGCCCACGGCGGTGGCGCCCGTGGCGTAGCCGAGGACGCCGACCGCGGCGATGACCATGCCCACCGCCTGCGCGAACCGGGGCGGGGCCTCGGCCTCGGTGCGGGCGGGCGGCCCGAGCCGCGGCCGGACCAGGCGGCGGTAGAGCACGCCGTACGGCGCGTACCGCAATCCGGCCAGGGCGCCGATCGCGAACACCAGCACCTGCGCGCCGAGCAGCCAGGCGCTGCCGGTGATCAGCACCACCGCCAGCACGGCAACGGTGATCGCCGCGCCGAATCTCGGGCCGCGCGGGTCGATGTCCATGGGTGCTGCTCCTCGCCACTGAGCCGACTGTCCTCCCCGGTCAAGCCGCCGTCACGCTGGTCCGGATCTCGCGCGCCGGAATTCAGCCGGACGCGGCGCCGCGAAGTCCTCCGATCAGCACGGCCGGACCCGGACAGATGGCGGTGGCGACGTGGCAGAAGTCGACAGCACGCCGCTTGGTCAGCATCTTCGCTGTCCAGGACATCACGAACCAGATGCTATGCGCGCTGAGTCCGGCTGTCACCTCGACGGCTCAATCACCGATCCCAGCGCGGCGATCACGTCGGCCCGGCGCGGCTGGCCCGCGGCGCGCTTGACGATGGCGCCGTCCGGGCCGAGCACCAGCACGGTGGGGGTGCTGTTGATGCGCAGCCGGCGCACCAGGTCCAGCCGTGAGGCGGCGTCGATCTCGACGTGCGTCACGCCGTCCACCATGCCCGCGACCTGGGCCAGGATCTGCCGCGTCGGCCGGCACGGCGCGCAGAAGGCGGTCGAGAACTGGACCAGGGTGGCCTGCTCTCCCAGCCGGGCGCCGAGATCGGTCTCGGTCAGCGCGTTCGCCTCGGTTCCCGCCGCCCGCGCGCCGGCCCGCGACGGCCCGGCCCGGAATCGCCCGGCCCGGCGCCGCAGCGCGACCCCGACGATGGTGGCCACGGCCACGGCCGCGGCCAGCGCGATCAGCCCGCCAGTCACGCCCATGGACAGCGCTGACGCGGCACGATCCATTCCCGCCGGAGCGGGCTGCCAGGCACCCGGTGCCGCGGATCAGGTGGGCGTGACCCACACCAGCGGGCGGCTTCCGGCCGTGATCTCGAACTTGCTGATCGGGCCCGCGGTCTTCGCCATCGAGCCCGCGTACCAGACCCGGCCCTCGTCGCGGGCGGTCGTCCAGGAGGCCACCGGGGTCCGGGTCCCGTCCGGGTGGATGACCCAGAGCTGGCACGTGGTCCCGAGCGGGATGCGGTGGACCAGCACCTGGAACGCGCTGCCCCACAGCTGGGTCGAGTAGGCGACGGTGGCGGTGGCCCCGGTGACCTGGCTGGTCCCGGTCACGCTCTCCCAGGCGGCGGCCGGGGGCGGGACGACCACCGTCTTGGTGGTCGAGGTCGCGGCCTTCAGCCCGCCGAACAGGCCGGCCGCGATCAGCACGACGGCGGCGGCCGCGGACAGGTAACGCCACCGGTTCCTGCGCCGCCTGGCTTCGGCCAGGTCGCGCACCGTGCCGAGCAGCTCGTCGGGCGGCTGCTCGGTGGTGTCCGTGCCGACGGCGTCATCGGCGGAGATCCGGCTGACCTCGTCCGGGTTCACCCTGGCCAGCAGCGCGGGCAGGCCCGCCAGCCCGGCGAGCTCATCCCGGCAGTCCTTGCAGGTGGCCAGGTGGGCGTCGACCAGCGCGCGCTCGGCGGGGTCGATAGCCCCGAGCACGTACACGCCCAGCGACAGCTTGGCCTCCGTGCAGTCCCATGTTTCGGTCATGGCGCCAGCCCTCGTTCCTGCAGCGCCAGCTTGAGTGCCTTCAGCGCGTAAAACGTCCGTGATTTAACCGTACCTGGCGGTATGCCCAGCGTGGCGGCTGCCTCGGCCACCGAGCAGCCGCGGTAGTAGGTCTCGATGATCACCCGCCGGTGGTCCGGCCGCAGCGACGCCAGCGCGTCCGCCACGGCCCAGGACTCCAGGGTCCGGTCGGCGTCGTCGTCCGCCGGCAGCAGCTCGAGGGCTGCCTGCCCGGTCTCCGGCGGCCTTGCCTGCCGTGCGCGGTAGGAATCGACGGCCAGGTTGCGCGCGACCGCGAACAGCCAGGGCCTGGCCGGCCGGTCGGCCAGCGCCTCGGGATGGCGCCACGCCCGCACAATCGTTTCCTGCACTAGATCCTCCGCACGCTGCCGGTCACCGCCCGTCAGGTGGAGGGCGTAACGAAGCAGGGCGCCGCCGTGCTCGGCGTACAGTGCCCGGACAAAGGCCTCGTCAGCCACCCGCCCCGGACGGGCCGCGGTTCCCGCATTCGGCACACCATTAACAACGCCCGGCTGGTCCGGGCGGTTCAATTCGCCGGGCAGGTTCTTGCCGCCGGGCGCCTGACCCGGCACGTCAGAGCCCGGAGGGCGTGGTGGTGGGTACTCGCTCATGCTCGCTCAGGCCTGCTCAGCGCTTGCTTGTATCGGGCGTGCTGCTCGGGGTTGCTCGGACGGCGCGAGCCAGTCGAGGGCACCGCGTGGCTAAGACTTCGGAACGTGCCGGTACGGACACTGTAGGGCGCTACCCACTCAGTGTGCCGTATATGCCCGCCCAATGCCCACCCCTGTCGCCCCGCAGGGTCAGCCGCCGGCGAACTGGGGCAGCACCTCGATCCGGGCGGCGTCCGGAAGGACCAGGTCGGAAGCCATGCGGCGGCTCGCGGGCGCGCCGTCGATGAGGAACGAGGACGTCGCCAGCACCGAACGCAGCCGCCCGTCGCCGCCGTGCCGCGCCACGATCACCTCCAGCGCCTCGGCCAGCGTGCCCGCCTCCACCGACTCCGCGGCCACGCCGGCCGCGTCCCTGGCCGCGGCCCAGTACTGGATTGTCACTTTGGCCATTTCCGGTATCCTCTTCTCAGCGGGACCCGGGCGCCGCTGCCCCCGGGTCCTTGTCTGTTTATACAAGGAGCGAGGTGCGACCGCACCAGCGAGGCAAGCGAGTGGAGGTGCCACCCGAGTGAGCGACCTGCTGCTGATCACTGGCGTGCTCGAGCCGTCCGCGGAAGTCCTGCCCGCTCTCGGTCTCCTGCTGCACCCGGTCCGCGTGCTGCCCGCGGACCCGTCCGCCCTGGTCGAGGCCCCGCCCGCCGACGCGGTGCTGATGGACGCGCGGCGCGACCTGGCGCACGCCAAGAGCATCTGCAGGCTGCTGCACGCCACGGGCCTGGACTGCCCGCTGTTCGCGATCGTGACCGAAGGCGGGCTGGCCGCGGTCAACGCGGAATGGGGCGTGGACGACGTGATCTTGCACACGGCCGGGCCCGCCGAGGTGGAAGCCAGGGTCAGGCTCGCCGTCGGCCGCCGGGCCATCGCCGCGGTCGCCGACGCGCCGGACGAGATCCGCTCGGGCGAGCTCGCCATCGACGAGGCCACCTACGCGGCCCGGCTGCGCGGCCGGGCGCTCGACCTGACCTTCAAGGAATTCGAGCTGCTCAAGTTCCTCGCCCAGCACCCGGGCCGGGTCTTCACCCGGGCCCAGCTGCTGCAGGAGGTCTGGGGCTATGACTACTTCGGCGGCACCCGCACGGTGGACGTGCACGTCCGGCGGCTGCGGGCCAAGCTCGGCCCCGAGCACGAGGCGCTGATCGGCACCGTGCGCAACGTCGGCTACCGGTTCGTGCCGGTCAAGGGCGACAGGGCGGAACGCGCCGGAGGCGGCGGGCGGGCCGAGCCGGCCCGGGGCGGCCAGCGGGCCGGCGGCGGCCAGCGGGCCGCGGCCGCGCCCGGTACCGGGACCGCGCCGGGCACCGGGGTCCGTCCGGCGGCCTCCGCCCGGTGACCCGATCCTGATGACCGGGTGGTCGGTCACGCGTTGCAGGCTGAGCCCGGCCCAGGTCGCCGGCGTCCTCGCGCTGGCCGAGGCGGCCGAGGCCGCCGACGGGGTGATGCCGTTGTCCGAGCACGCGCTGCTGCACCTGCGTTACGACGCGGCCGGCCCCGGCCCGGACCCCGCGGCCCCCGCGGCCCCCGCGGACCCCGGCAGCCCGGGGCCGGACCAGGACGTGGTCCTGACCGCGGACGGCGAGGTCGCCGGCTACGCGCACCTGGACCCGGACGCCCCCACCCGGGAGCTGAGCGGCGAGCTGGTGATCGATCCGGGCCGCCGGCGGCAGGGGCTCGGCCTGGCCCTGGTGCGCGAGCTGATCGCCGGCGCCGGCGGGCACGAGATCCGGCTCTGGGCGCACGGCGACCTGCCCGCGGCCGCCCGGCTCGCCCGGGCGGCCGGCTTCGAGCGGTTCCGCGCGCTGTGGCAGATGCGCCGGTCGCTCCGCGACCCGCCCGAGGCGCCCCGCTTCCCGGCCGGCCAGGTGCTGCGCACGTTCCGGCCGGGCCGGGACGAGCAGGAGTGGCTGGACCTCAACGCCCGCGCGTTCGCCCGCCACCCGGAACAGGGGGCATGGACCCGGCACGACCTTGAGCTGCGCGAACGGGAGCCGTGGTTCGACCCGGCCGGGTTCTTCATCGCCGAACGGGACGGCGCCATGACGGGCTTCCACTGGACCAAGGCGCCGGGGCCGGCCGATGCGCCCGGCGTCCTGGGCGAGGTCTACGTCGTGGGGGTGGATCCCGGCGCGCGCGGCACCGGACTGGGCCGGGCCCTGACCCTGGCCGGGCTGCGGTACCTGCGCGACCGCGGCCTGGCCGAGGCGATGCTCTACGTGGACGAGGACAACGTGCCCGCGATCAGGATGTACCAGGCACTCGGCTTCACGCGCTGGCGAACGGACGCCATGTACCGGCAGCGGATGAGCTAGTTGCCGCCGATCCCCAGCACCTGGTCGAGCTCCGCGGGAGTCAGCGGCCGGTCGGCGGCCGCCACCGCGGTCAGCACCTCGGCGTAGAGCTCGATCTCATCTAGGGCGTCGCGGTCGTGGACCCGCAGGTCCAACTGCCTCGGAATCGTGCTCACCTCCGGCGCTGATCGCGACTCCGTTCGCTTGCGCCCCAGGTTACGTGCCGCCACGGCTCCTCCGCATGACCCATCAGGGTCATTCGCTGACCACCTTCACGTGCGGTTTTACCCAGTCAGGCGGTAACGATTCCGGCAAACGGCCGCGCAATTACCGTCAATCCGGTAATGCGGGCCACAGCAGTCACACCGGCATCTCCGCCAGAAATACTCAGGCGCCAAAGCAATTCTCATCCAGGCACAGATAGGGATAAATCTGGACACTAGTTCGTTTCGGTTGCGCGGGCAGTGATGACAGACAAGAGTCATGAAGTATCCCAGTCCAACCGTCCCGAGCACGCAGGCAACAGAAGTAGCGGTCCCGCTCGTCACCTAGGCGGTTCTGCGCCTCACTAGCACCGCTAGCCCTCGGACACCGTTTCCCGCCTACTTCGGACTAGATGACCCCGGAAAGCGCATGAATGACAACAGTGATCTCCTGCCGAACCTCGTTCACGAAGACGCATTCGAAATGCAGATGCGCGGGTACAGCCGCCGTCAGGTAGACGAGTTCATCGCCCGGTGCCGCAGCCAGATCCGGGACCTGGAGCAGCGGCTGGCCCGCGCCCTCGACGATTCAGACCAGCTCCGGCGCGAGCTGGCCACCGCCCGCCAGCAGGCGCTCGGCGCCAAGCCCGCGCACGAGGAAGTCAGCGAGCGCATCGCCCAGATACTCAAGCTGGCCGACGACGAGGCCAGGTCCCAGAAGTCCAAGGCCCACGAGGACATCGCCAGGCAGCGCAACGAGGCCCAGCAGGAGGCGGACAAGGCCCGCGCCGAGGCCCGCGAGCAGGCCGAGCGGATGCTGACCGCGGCCCAGGAACAGGCCGAGCGGGCGATCACGTCCGCGCGCGCCGACGCGGAGAAGAGGCTGGCCGCCGCGCGCGCCGAGGCGGACAACACCACGACCGAGGCCAGGAAGAAGTCCGAGGCCGTGCTCGCCAACGCGAAGGCGCAGGCCAAGAAGGCGCTCGACGAGGCCACGGCCCGGGCCACCGCCATCCACGACGGCGCGGAACGCCGCCTCAACCTGCTGTCCACCCGGCACGCGGAGACGATCAAGCGGCTCACCGACATCCTCGACGGGGTCTCCGCGCTCGTCACCGCGGAGAACGCCCGCCCGTCCCTGGAGGAGGAGGTCGACCAGGCCACCGCGAAGGCGGTCGGCCCGAGCGAGTCAGCCGGCGTCCCGCGCCCGGCCGGGGCCAGCGGGCCCGCCGGATCGGCCGGCCCGGGCGCCGCCGCCGGCCCGCGCTCGGCCGGGCCGGGCGCGGGCGGTCTAGGCCCGGCCCGCCCGGCCGCATCGCCTCAGCCCTCGCTGGCGCAGCCCCACAGAGCCCCGGGAGCCCATGCCGCCCCGCGACCCCAGGGTTCCCAGCAGCCTCAGGACAAGCGCACGAATACCCGCACCGGCGTCATCAATCCGGCGGAGCAGGCCGAAGGCGTCCGGGTCAGGCCGGGCAGCGACACCTAGCGCCGCGGCGGCGGCAGATCCGGTGACGGCGTCCACAAGCCCTGGGCGAGCATGTCCAGGCGGCGCAGGATGACGCCCTCGCGCAGCGCCCACGGGCACAGTTCGACCTGATCGACGCCGAGCAGGTCGAAGACGGCGTCGGCCACGATGGCGCCGACCGGCAGCTGCGCGACCCGGCTCTCCGACACGCCGGGCAGCTTGGCCCGTTCGGCCTGCGACATCGTGGGCAGCCGTTCGGCCAGCCCGGCGACGTCGGCGTGCCTGAGCGCGCGCTTGACGTAGGGGCCCTCGCCGGACGGGGCCGCGCCGGCGATCCGGGCCAGCTGCCGGAACGTCTTCGAGGTGCCCACCGCGTGATCGGGCGGGCCGTGCCGCAGCATGCCGCCGGCCTCCCGGGCGATCTGCGCGCGCACGTGCCGGCGCAGGCGGCGCACCTCCGCCGCGGGCGGCGGGTCGGCGGTGATCCAGTCCCTGGTCAGGCGGTTGGCACCCAGCGGCAGCGAGGCCACGACGTCCGGCTCTTCGTCGATGCCCGACGCCACCTCCAGCGACCCGCCGCCGATGTCGATGACCAGCAGCCGCCCGGATGACCAGCCGAACCACCGCCGGGCGGCGAGGAACGTCAGCCGCGCTTCCTCCTGGCCGGTCATCACGTTGATCTGCGCGCCGGTCTGCTCCCGGATCCTGGCCAGGACCTGCTCGCCGTTCACGGCCTGCCGGATGGCCGAGGTGGCGAACGCGATGAGATCCTCGACCCCCTTGTCCTCCGCGATCCGCAACGCCTCCTCGACCACGTCCCGCAGGCTGCTCTCGCCCGGCCCGGACAGCGAGCTCGCGCCGTCCAGCTGGTCCGCGAGCTTGAGCTCGGCCTTGTGCGAGAAGGCGGGCAGCGGCCGGGCGCCCTGGTGGGCATCCACCACGAGCAGGTGGATCGTGTTCGATCCCACGTCCAGCACCCCAAGCCGCATACCCTGACGCTACCCTGCCGGTGATCCGGAAAGCCGGGCTGCGCCCATACGCGGCCGCATCGGGTGGCGATCCGCCCGCCTCAGGTGCGACTTTTGCGGGCTTTTCAGATAATTTATTCCGAACGGACAGTGGTGCGCGCACCGAGGAACGGGAAGGCCCGCGGATGCAAAACGGGGAGGTGTCGTTCTGGTGGCAGGCCCGGGGCATCCCGCCCCTGCGGCCGCCGCTGCCGGGCCGCACCGACGCCGACGTGTGCATCGTGGGCGCCGGCTTCACCGGCCTGTGGACCGCCTACTACCTCAAGCGCGCTGATCCCGGGCTGCGGGTCGTCGTGCTGGAGCAGACGTTCGCCGGCTTCGGTGCCTCCGGGCGGAACGGCGGCTGGGTCACGGCCACCCTGCCGGGCTCGCGGTCCCGTTACGCCAGCCAGCACCCGAGCGGCGCGCCGGGCGTCCGCGAGCTGGAGCGGCGGCTGCGCGAGACGGTCGACGAGGTGGCCCGGGTCTGCCAGCACGAGGGCATCGACGCCGGCCTGGTGAAGGGCGGCACGCTCACCGTCGCCACCACGGCCGCGCAGGACGCCCGGCTCCGACGGCGACTCGGGCCAGACCGGTCCTGGGGTGATGAGCCCCGGATCGTTCGGTATCTCGACAAGACGGAACTGGCCACCAGGGTGCAGGTGACCGGGGCCGTCGGCGCCCTGTACTACCCGGACTGCGCGCGGGTCCAGCCGGCCGACCTGGTCGCCGGGCTCGCCGAGGTCGTCACCCGCTCCGGCGTCCCGGTGTACGAGGCGACCCCGGTGACGTCGATCTCGGCCGGGCTGGCGCGCACGCCGGCGGGCGACGTGCGCGCGCCGTACGTGCTGCGGTGCACCGAAGGGTTCACCGCCGGCCTGCCGGGCCAGCACCGGACGCTGCTGCCGCTGAACAGTTCCATGATCGTGACCGGGCCGCTCAGCGAGGACGCCTGGAAAACCATCGGCTGGGACGGCTGCGAGACGCTCTGCGACGAGGCGCACGCCTACATCTACGCGCAGCGCACCGCGGATGGCCGGATCGCGCTCGGCGGGCGCGGCATCCCGTACCGGTTCGGCTCCGGGCTGGACCACCGCGGCCAGGTCGCGCCCTCGACCGTGGCGCAGCTGGGCCGGATCCTGCGCCGCATGTTCCCGATGGCGGTCGAAGCCGGCCTCGAGCACGCCTGGTGCGGGGTGCTCGGGGTGCCGCGGGACTGGTGCGCCACGGTCACGCTGGACCGGAGCGCCGGCCTGGGCTGGGCCGGCGGCTATACCGGCCACGGGGTGGCCGCCGCCAACCTGGCCGGGCGCACGCTCGCCGACCTGGTCCGCGGCGTACCCAGCCCGCTCACCACCCTGCCCTGGGTGGGCCACCGCTCGCCGCGCTGGGAGCCCGAGCCCGCCCGCTGGGCCGGGGCCCGCGGCCTGTACGCCCTGTACCGCACGGCGGACCGGCTGGAGTCGACGCGCCGCTCGACGCGCACCTCGCTGCTCGCCCGCGCGGGCGATGCGATCTCCGGCATTCCCGACTGATCCCCCGGTCTTCCGCAGCCGGTCGCGGGACCGGACATCGGCTGGCTAGAGTCGGCTGCAGACAGCGAGGGTTATTCAGGGGAGGCTGGCGTGACGAATGGGTACGTGACCGTGGGATCCGGGGATCACCATGTGCTGGCGATCCATGGCTGGTTCGGGTCGGCCCGGGGGTGGGGCTCGCTGCCTGAGTTCCTGGACGGGTCGGCATACACCTATGTCTTGATGAACCTGCGCGGCTACGGTGACCGCCAGCAGGTCGCCGGCGAGTTCACGATGACCGAGGCGGCGGCCGACGCGCTCGCCCTCGCCGACGAACTGGGCTGGGAGCGGTTCTCGCTGGTCGGGCACGAGATGGGCGGGAAGGTGGCCCACCAGGTGCTGCTGCAGGCGCCGGACCGGGTGCGGAAGCTGGTCGGCCTCAGCCCGGCGCCGGCCTCGGCGGTGCCGTTCGACGAGCAGGGCTGGGCGCTGTTCTACGGCGCCCCGGACAACCCCCGCAACCGGGCGGCGATCATCGACTTCACCACGGGCACCAAGCTGACCAAGACCTTCATCAACCTCGTGGTGCGGCAGTCGCTGGATAACTCATCGGCACGGGCCCTCGCCGCGTACCTGCACGCGTGGGCGCGGTCTGATCTGTCCGACCAGGTCAAGCCGGACCCCGGCACCCCGGTCAAGGTGATCGTCGGGGTGAACGACCCGGCCATGTCCGCCGACGCGATGGAGCAGACGTGGCTGGTCTACTTCCCCAACGCCGAGCTGACCATCCTGCCCGACGCCGGGCATTACCCGATGTTCGAGGCGCCGGTCTCGCTCGCCACGTCGATCGAGGAGTTCCTGGGACGGCCATGACCCCGGCGGGCCGGCCCGACACCGAGGTCGTCTTCGACCACCGCGGCCAGCCGTCCTGCCTGCGGTCGAACCGCCGGCGCGGTGTCAAACGGCTGCCGGCCGGCTGGACCGCGTCACGGGCCGGGTCCGCAGCCGACGCCCGGCGCGGCGGCGCCGCCCGCGGCGCCGGCTCGCTTGACCCTGCGGACGTGCACTGGTTACGCTCACTTCGCCATGTGGGTTTATTCGCTGAAACATATGAAAGCTGGCCTGCTGCTCGTAGTGGCAACGGTTGCTCTTTCGCTAATGTGGTCCTACCTGCCGCATGTGTTCTTCTTCATCATCCTGGCCTCGGCGGTCGGCCTCGGGCTGTTGTTCCTGGCCACCCACGACTCCTGGCGTCAGACGCGCCGGGCGGATCCTGATCCTCCTGTGTACCGGGCCGCGCCGCTCGGTCCCGGTGCGGCACCGCGAAGCCCCGGCGCGGCGCCGCGAGCGCGCGGCCGGCTGGCCCTGACCGCGGATGCTCGCGCCCGGCGGCGCAACGAGCCGCTGGCCCCGGACGCCACGGTCACCCTCTCCGAGGAGCGCAGCGCAGCCGGCATCGACGAGGTGTTCACCACCTTGGACAATGAGCTGGTCGGTCTTTTCCCGGTGA
>Ga0187780_10002358_pt1 | contig 14224 bp, 11 predicted proteins | sample 1015_Q2_SP10_20__FD_132429 | JGI IMG/M metagenome (GOLD analysis project Ga0187780, IMG submission 132429) | Tropical peat soil microbial communities from peatlands in Department of Meta, Colombia - 1015_Q2_SP10_20_MG | ecosystem: Environmental > Terrestrial > Soil > Wetlands > Peat | place... | reverse complement strand
GCCCTGAACGATCCCGGCGCCGCGCTCTGTCGCGGGCTTGGACGTGCGGTGGGACGAATGTCACAGACCGAGACGCGACCTTGGGCACTTATGGGGCGCGGCAGCCCGGACCTACGCTCCTTCATAAGGACCCAGCGACCGTAGGAGGAGGCTCTCATGCTGAAGGGGGTTCGGCGGCAGGATGCCGAGGTCTACCACCTGCCCGGACGTGACTGGTTCCTCGCGATCGGGCCGCAGAACAGCGACGCCAAGAACCTGACCCTGGGTGTCGCGGTCTTTCCTCCGGGGTCCGCGCCGCCGGGACACGTGCACCCGGGCGAGGAGGAGGTCATCTACATCCTCTCCGGCGAGGGCGAGCTCGTCACCCCCGAGGGGACGGTGCCGCTGGAGCCGGGGACCACGGTGTACATCCCGGTCGGGCTCCACCACGCGACGGTCTCGCACGGACCCGACCCGCTCGAGCTGGTCTCCGCGTTCTCACCCCCGGTGGTTCCGGGCTCCTACGAATCCAAGCAGCCATGACAGTCGCCGCCCCGGCTCATGCCGACCTCGATGCCGTCGCGACGAGAGTCCGCCGGGAGATCGTCAAGGTGGTCGCGCATGCCAAGGGCGGTCACGTGGGCGGCCCACTGTCGGCAACGGACATTCTCACGGCGCTCTACTTCGAGGTCCTGAACATCAGGCCTGACGAGCCGGGCTGGCCGGACAGGGACCGCTTCGTGCTCTCGAAGGGCCACAGCTGCATCGCCCTGTACATCGTGCTGGCGCTACGCGGCTACTTCCCGCTCGAAGAGGTCTACACCTTCGACGCGATCGACTCCCGCCTCCAGGGGCATCCCGACATGCGCCTGCTCCCAGGTCTGGACATGTCGACGGGTTCCCTGGGGCTCGGGATGTCCGCCGGCATCGGCATGGCACTGGGCGCAAGGCTCGCGGGGCGGCGCTTCACCACGTACGTCATGGTTGGTGACGGGGAGTGCAACGAGGGCATCGTCTGGGAGGGCGCGCACTTCGCACAGCGCGAGGCGCTCGACAACCTCGTCGTCATCGTCGACAAGAACCAGCTGCAGCAGTATGGGTGGCGTGGCGACGACTTCGAGACACGCCGGATCCCATACTCGGACGCCGCGATGCGCGACCGGTGGGCGGCCTTCGGCTGGGATGTGTCCGCGGTCGACGGCCACGACATCGCTGCGGTGGCGCGTGCGCTGAGGGCGGCCAGGGCGGTCACGGGCAAGCCCGCGGTCGTCATCGCGCACACGATCAAGGGAAAGGGCGTGTCGTTCATGGAGAACGACTTCCGCTGGCACAGCCGCGTGCCCACCGAGTCCGAGCTTGCCGCGGCGCTGGCCGAGCTGCCGCTGCCGGCGGCGGAGGAACGCTGAGATGACGTTGGCTCCCGGAAAAGCGCTGCGGGTGGTGTTCGGCGAGACTCTCGCCGAGCTCGCCACCGAGGATCCGCGGATCGTCGTTCTCGATGCGGACGTGGGCAGCTCGTCGGGCGGCGAGATCTTCGAGCGTGCGCATCCCGAACGGTTCGTCCAGTGCGGGATCGCGGAGCAGAACATGCTCGGCGTCGCGGCCGGCCTGGCAACGGTCGGCTTCATTCCGGTGGTCTCGGCGTTCTCGTGCTTCGTCGTCGGGCGCGCCTTCGATTCGATCCGTGTGCTCGTCGCCCAGACGGGGCTCGACGTGAAGATCATCGGCGGATACACCGGACTGCTCACCGGCATGACCGGCAAGACCCACCAGATGTTCGACGACCTCGCCCTCATGCGGAGCCTCGCCGGCGTCGTGATCGTGGCGCCCGCGGACGAGGTCGAGGCCCGTCAGGCCCTTCGCGCGATCTGCGCAAGGCCGGGGCCGGCATACGTGCAGATCACTCGCGATCCGTCACCGACGCTCTTCCCGGCCGACCATCTCTTCGAGCTGGGCAAGGCGGTGACGCTGCGCCACGGCGATGACGTGACGCTGATGAGCACGGGCGTCGAGTCCGCACGTGTGTACGAGGCAGCCGGGATCCTGGCCGGCCGGGGCATCGAATCCACCGTGTTGCACATCTCCACGGTGAAACCGATCGACGAGGCGGCGATCGTCCGGGCCGCGGCGCAGACCGGTTTTGTCGTCGTCATCGAGGAGCAGAGCGTGCTCGGCGGGCTCGGCGGCGCCGTGGCCGAGGTGGTGGCCGATCGCCATCCCGTGACCGTGAAGCGTCTCGGCGTCATGGACACCTACGGCGAGAGCGGGCCCAACGACGCGCTGCTCGAGAAGTACCGCCTGTCACCCGCCGCCATCGCCGAGGATGTGGAGCGCCTCCTGAATGACGCCGGGCGCCGGCCCATGGCCGGCAGCAAGGCTCCACAACTGGTTGGGGCGCCGACCCGCTGAGGCGGAGTCGCGACCCGCGGAGCGCGCGTGCACGCGCCGCGGTGACGCGCCCGAAACCGTTGTGACTAAAGGGGATCGAGGGGGTCATTCGTCATCCGGACTGGTGCCGTTCGGCCCTAACGGCCCGGCGTGCCAGCGCCACGATAGGTACATGACGGGGAGATTCCCCGATGACGAGTACAAGGAGTGTCCACATGGAGACCAAGAACCGAATCCCACTATGGCTGGCGGTGGCCATCACCGTCATGGTCGCACTCCCGTTCGGCATATACCTGGGTAAGTGGAGTCTGCCGATCTGGGCATCGTTCATCGTCTGGGCAGAGTACTTCGCCCTCGGCGCCAAGCCCAAGGTGCTGACCACGATCGTCCCGGCGTACATCGTCGGCGTGGTCGTCGCGGCGGTGATCATGCTCGGCGACGTCTGGCTGACCAACGTGTTCGGCACGGCGAAGATGCACACCAGCGGTGACATCGCGCTCTTCGTGTCCTGCTTCGTCGGATTCTGCGTCTTCCTCTACTGGATGAAGTGGCTGCCGATCCTGCAGACCGGAACGCTCCCGTACTTCAACGGCATCTCGATGCTGCTGGCGGTGTACTTCGTCAATTCGTTCGTCCCGTTCGGCACGCTCAGCAGCGCGTACTGGGGCCCGATCGTCGCGGCCGTCGGCGCGATTCTCGCCGGCCTGCTCGGCGCATTCCTCGGCTGGTTCAACGTCGCGATCCTGTTCCCGCATCAGGTGAAGACGCAGCCCACCTCCGCACCGCAGCTGACCGGGAGCGGACCCATTCCGATCGCCCACTGAGCCGCGGAGTCCAGCGTTCGCAATAGGAGGATCTCTCGATGACAACAATGCTTACCAAGGAAGAGACCAAGGAGGTGGCGAAGGCCACCACGGAGACCATGAAGGAGGAGATCCTTGGCCAGTTCCTCGGCGATGACAACTTTCCGGTGAAGTGGGTGAACGACCGGGAGAAGGAGCTGTTCTGGGTCTATGACGACCTGCACAATCCGCATCCCCTGAGCCCGATCCACGAGGACATCGGCCTCTGGACTCAGTCCTGCGACCACATGTTCCGGCGGTTCGGCACCCCGTTCGCGACCGACTGGATCGCCAAGAACGTCAACGGCTACCTCTACACCGCGGCGGTCCCCGCGGCAGCGGAGTTCACGATCGACGCGATGGAGTACGGTGCCCGCTACGGCGCCGTCGTGCCGCTCGATCCCGACTACGCGGCCAAGATCGGCACGTACCTGAACGCGGTGCTGCCGACCTACGGGCTCGAGTTCGCGGATTGGTGGCATGGCCAGCTCGTTCCCGAGATGAAGCGGAACTTCGAGTACCTCGAGGGGATGCTCGACAAGCAGGATCAGCTCACGCTGATGGAGCTTGCCTGCCTGCTCGAGGACGCGATCGACATGCACGATCGCCACTGGAAGATCCACTGGATGCTCAACTTCGCGCAGCTCTCCGCCACCCTCAACCTGCGGGCGGTCATGGAGAAGACGCACGGCAAGGTCGACGAGGCACTCCTCGGCCGGCTCCAGAACTCGGCGAAGGACCGCAACTGGGACTCCATCGAGGCGCTGTGGAAGATGAAGGGTGAGGCCATGGCCGATCCCGAACTGGCGCTGGCGTTCAAGCACGACACCGCCGGGGAGATCATCACGGCACTCGAGGCGACCGAGCGCGGCCGTCGCTTCATCACCGAGCGGATCAAGCCGTACCAGAAGGAGTTCGGCTGGCACGCAGTGTGGAGCCACGAGTTCATCTTCCCGACCGTGTACGAGCAGATGGAGCCCGTGGTCGAGCTGGTGCGCGGCTACATCGAGACCGACTACGACTACCCCGCCACGGTCAAGGCGCTTGCCGAGGACATCGCGGCGGCGTCGCGTGAGATCCTCGAAGGGCTTCAGGGTGAGGCACTCGAGGAGATGCGCGCGGCCAACGACATCAACCTCAAGATGGCGCCGCTCACGCCGGACCATCACTTCTACATCGACCAGGGTGCCAATGCGCACGTGCGCATGGTGCTCATGGCGATCGGCAAGAAGCTCGTCGCAGAGGGCGCGCTCGACGCGGCGGACGACGTGATGTTCCTCCGCTACAACGAGCTGCGCATCTTCATGGGCGACCCGAAGGCGATGGATGCCCGTGCGATCGTTGCCCAGCGCAAGGCAGAGCGCGAGAAGGCGTACACGTTCCGGCCCAAGGAGTGGATCGGGACGGTGACGAAGTCTCAGCTCGACTTCCCGTACCTTGGCTTGTGGGGCTTCCCCGACAAGTTCTATCGCAAGACCACCGAGGTCGCCGGCCAGATCACCGGTATCGGCGGGTCGCCCGGTGTGGTGGAAGGCACCGCTCGGGTGGTCCTCCGCGAGGACCAGTTCGACGAGGTCAAGGCGGGCGACATCCTCGTCTGCCAGATGACCAACCCGGCCTGGGTCGTGCTCTTCACCAAGATCACCGGTCTCGTGACCGACGCAGGCGGAACCATCTCGCACCCGGCAGTCCTGTCGCGCGAGTTCGGCATCCCGGCCGTGGTCGGATCGTCGGTGGCCACTCAGGAGATCAAGAACGGGGACCGGGTCCGCATCAACGGGACCACGGGCGTCGTCGAGATCCTCGAGAGGGCACCGCAGCCGAAGAACGACCTGTTCGGTCTCTGAGGATTGGATCGATGCGCCGGGCACTCAACCGCACTCGGAGCATCACAGGCCTGGAGAGGCTCGGGCATCAGCCCGAGCCTCTTCCTTGCCCGGGCTATGCTGTCGTCGCCACGACCGTGTTGCGGCGCAGGGCCGGGATCGACGCGGTGAGGAGACGATGACCGACCACGCGCTGACAACGGAAGGGCGCCAGAGGATGACCCTCACCGTCAACGGACGCCGGCACACCCTCGACGTGGTACCCGAGCAGACGCTGCTCGGCCTGCTCCGTGACGACCTCGGCCTCACAGGCACCAAGTCGTGCTGTCAGGTCGGCGAGTGCGGCGCCTGCACCGTCAGCCTCGACGGCAGCATCGTCGACTCGTGCCTCGTGCTCGCGCTCGAGGCCGACGGCGCCGAGGTCACCACCGTCGAGGGACTCGCCACCGGCGGCCGCCTGTCGCGGCTCCAGGAGTCGTTCCTCGAGCACGGGGCCACGCAGTGCGGCTATTGCACACCCGGGCAGATGATGACCGCCCACGACCTGCTGCGCCGTATCCCGAGCCCGACCGCCTCCCAGGTTCAGGAGGGGATGAGCGGCAACCTCTGCCGGTGCGCCGCCTACTACCAGATCACCGAAGCCGTGCTCGCCGCAGCCGGGGACGAGCGATGAGCAGGTGGATCGGCAGCGCGACGCAGCGGGTCGGCGGCCTCGCGCGCGTCACGGGCGCGTACGAGTACGTCGGCGACATCCGTCTGACGGGCGTGCTGCACGCCAAGCTCGTGACGCTCGACGTCCCGCACGCGCGCATCCTCTCGATCGACACCAAGGCGGCGGAGCGCGTCGCCGGGGTCCGCCTGGTGATGACCGCCGCCGATCTTCCCCAGCCGGTGCCGCGGTTCGGGCCGCAGTTCCTGGACCGGCCGGTGCTCGCCGTGGGCGAGTCGAAGTACCACGGCGATCCCGTCGCCGCGGTCGCCGCCGACACAGTGGAGGCTGCCGAGGAGGCCGCGCGCCTGGTTCGGGTTTCGTACGAGGAGCTGCCCGCGGTGTTCACCGTCGCGGCGGCGCTCGCGCCAGGCGCGCCGCTGGTGCAGGACCCCTGCCTGCGGCCCGGTGACCCGCGCTCCGGGACCAACGTGCTCGGTGAGCACCGCTTCCACTGGGGGGACGTCGACGCGGCGCAGAGCGACGTCGTCGTCAAGGGCGACTACACGTTTCCGATGGTCACCCATTTCGCGATCGAGCCCCACGCGTTCATGGCGGCGCCCGACGAGGACGGCATCGCGGTGTGGAGCTCGATCCAGCACCCGTACTGGCTGCAGAAGACGATCGCCGAGCTGCTCCATCTGCCGCTCGCGAAGGTGCGCGTGATCGCACCCGATCCCGGCGGAGCGTTCGGCGGCAAGCAACACGCGAAGTACGAGCCGCTCATCGCGTTCATGGCGCTCAAGGCCGGCCGCCCGGTGCGCCTCGTCCTCACGCTCGAGGAGACGTTCCAGGCGGTGCGGAGGAACTCCGCGGAGATCCACGTGCGGACCGGGTTTCGCTCGGACGGCACGATCACGTTCCGCGAGGTCGAGAGCAACTACCTGCTCGGCGCCTACGCGGACATCGCCGACCGAACCGTCAGCAAGGGCGGATATATCTCGTGCGGCCCGTACCGCATCCCCGCAGCGCGAATCGTCGCGCGGAGCATCCTCTCCCACACGCCGCCGTCGACCGCGTTTCGGGGCTTCGGAACCCCCCAGCCCAACTGGGCGGTGGAGTCCAACATGGACGAGGCGGCGCGCCTGCTCGGCATCGATCCCCTGGAGCTCCGCCTGCGCAACCTCGCGCGCAGAGGTGATGCGTTCATCCCCGGCGACACGCCCTGCGACGGCGACTGGGAGGACACGGTGCGCAAGGCCGCGGCGATGATCGGGTGGGGGAGCCCCAAAGCCTCCGGGCACGGGCGGGGCATCGCGCTCGGCATCAAGTCGGGCCCCACGACCGGGCTGTCGTACGCCACCGTGCGGATGCTCGCCGACGCCAGCGTCATCCTGTACGCCGGCACCTCCGACATGGGCCAGGGCGCACGCACCATCCATGCACAGATCGCGGCCGAGGAGCTCGGCGTTCCCGTCGAGCACATCACCGTCGTGATGGGTGACACGGCGGTGGTTCCCTACGATCAGCAGACCTCGGCGAGCCGCTCCACGGTGCTCATGGGCAACGCTGTGCTGCAGGCCTGCGCCGAGATCCAGGGCAAGCTGAAGGTGATGGCCGCGCGACTGCACGGGGTCGACGTGGGCTCGATCGTCGCGGAGCATGGGGTGATCCGCATCGGCGATCAAGAGCTGGCGATGACCGACGTCCTCAAGGCCGGCCTCGGAAAGCTCGGCGGCGAGGTCATCGGCAACGGGGAGAGCCGCAAGGAGGCGGAGCCCGGACACCCGCTCAGCGGCAAGGCCGCCTTCTACGAGTTCAACTGCACTGCGGTCGAGGCGGCGGTCGACGAGGAGACCGGGGAGGTCTCGCTGGTCGACTACGCGACCGTCTCCGACGTCGGCAAGGCCCTCAACCCGCTGCAGATTCGCGGGCAGGACGAGGGGGCTGCGATCCAGGGGCTGGGGCACACCCTGATGGAGCACTACGTCTTCGACGGCTCCGGCCGGATCCTGAACCTCGGAGCCATCGACTACAGGATCCCGACGAGCATGGATCTGCCGGCGCGACTGCGCAGCGAGGTCGTCGAGAACGGGGATGGACCCGGACCCTACGGGGCCAAGGGAATGAGCGAAGGCGCGCTGCTTCCGGTGGCGGCGGCGGTGGCCGCGGCGGTTCGCGACGCCACCGGTGCGGTGATTCGCGACCTCCCGCTCACTCCCGAGCGGGTGTGGCAGGCGCTTGCGCAGCGGGAGGAATCCGAGGTGATGGCGCTGCGATGAGCGCGAGGAGGATTCGACGATGACTGCAGTTCCGACAACCCGCACCGAGTCACGCGAGGTCGGTCCCATCGGGGAGATGCCTCGCGAGCGCATCATCGAGGCTGCACGCCTCGTGCGCCAGGGTCGCACCTACTCACTGGCGGCGACACGGTATCCGGGCATGCCACTCTTCCCCGGGCATCCACCCTTCCAGGTCCTCAACTTCCGCACGCCGCGGGGCATTCGCGTCGGCCACCTGCAGCCGTGGGGGCCTGTCAACGACGCGGGGCTCGGCTACATGGCCGAGTACCTCATGGCGACGTCGCACTCCGGCGCGCACATGGACGCGCTCGCGCACATGACGGTCGGCGAGGACTCACACTGGTACGGAGGCGGCAGCGCCGACGAGCACCTCAGCGACGCCGGACCGGTGTACGGCGACGCGTCGACGATGCAGCCGTTCTTCACCCGCGGCGTGCTGATCGACGCGCCCGGCTATCGCGGCGTCGACTGCCTCCCAAAGGGTTCGCCCATCGATGCGGCCGAGATGGAGGCGATCTGTGCGGCCGAGGGCGTCACCGTCGGCCGGTGGGACGTCGTCCTGATCCGCACCGGCTACATGGGGCTCTGGCCCGATGCGGAGCGGATGGCGGCGCACAAGACGCCGGGTCCCGACGTGTCGGCGGCGCGCTGGCTGCGCGACCGCGGCGTGGTCGCGACGGGCTCGGACACCGAGACGTACGAGGTGCAGCCTGCGCCCGACCCGGGATCGCCGGCGAACCCGCAACCGGTGCACACGCTGCTGCTCATCGAGAACGGGATCCATCTCATGGAGAGCCTGGATCTCGAGGAGCTCGCCCGCGACCGTGTGTACGAGTTCCTGTTCGTGGCGCTGCCGATCAAGATCCGGGGTGCCACCGCGTCGATGATGGATCCACTGGCGGTGATCTGATGAGCGCGCTCTCCACGTCCACCGACTCCCCTGTGCGCACGGATGCCGGAGGCATCCCGGCGACGATGCAGGCGCTCGTGGTCCTCGAGCCGAACCGCTTCGAGATCCAGGAGGTGCGGGTCCCGGTGCCGGGTCCGAACGAGGTGCTCGCCCGCGTCCGCGCGGTGTCGATCTGCGGCACGGATGCCCATCTCGTGCATGGCGACTATCCCGGTTTCTGGCCCCCCGCATTTCCGTTCATCCCCGGCCACGAGTGGGCCGGAGACATCGTGGCGCTCGGTCCCGGCGCGGAGCGCTACGGATGGCGGATCGGCGACCGCGTGGCCGGCACGTCCCACGACGCCTGCGGGGTATGCCAGAAATGCGTCGAGGGCCGCTACAACCTCTGCGAGAACTACGGCGTCCCCGGACTGCACAAGCAGTACGGGCACAGCGTCCAGGGCGCCGACGCCACCTACGTCGTGCACGGCATCAAGGCGATCTTCCGGCTGCCGGACAGCCTCAGCTACGCGGAGGGGGCGGTGATCGATCCCGCCTCGATCGCGCTCCACGTGGCCAACCGAGGCAGGGTGCGCCCGGGTGACAACGTTGCCATCACCGGTGCCGGGGCGATCGGTCTGCTCGCAGGCGACGCGGCGCTCGTCCGGGGCGCGGGGCGGGTCATCCTCCTCGAGGCGAACCCGCTCCGGCTCGCGAAGGCGGCGGCGATGGGCTTCGACACCGTTGACACCGGCGTGAGCGATCCGGCCGGCGAGGTACGCGGCCGGACCGGCGGGCTCGGGGCCGACGTGGTGCTGGAATGCGCCGGGGTCCCGGTGACGGTGCAGCTCGCGATCGCGATGCTCCGCCGGGGCGGGCGATGCGCGGCGGTCGGCATCCCCACGGTCGGGATCGAGATCGCCATGCAGCGCCTCGTGCTCGACGAGCTCGAGCTGGTCGGCTGCCGCGCCACCGCGGGCGAGATGCGCCACGTGATGCCGCTCGTCGAGCAGGGCCGCATCCGGGTGCGCGAGGTGACCACGCACCGCTTTGCGCTGGCCGACTACGGCACGGCGCTGTCGACCTTCAAGGACCCGGGTAGCGGAGCGATCAAGATCATCATCGAGCCCTAGCCGGAACCACGAGAGGTCATCGATGGCAACGCCACTCCAGATGCCCAAGCTGGGCAACACAGTGGAGGAGTGCTTCATCACCAAGTGGCACAAGCACAAGGGTGATGCGGTGGCCGCCGGTGATGTGATCGCGGACATCGAGACCGACAAGGCGACCTTCGAGCTGACCGCGCCGGTCGATGGTGTCCTCCTCGAAACGTACTTCGAGGAGGGCGCGCTGGTTCCGGTGTTCACCACGCTGTGTGTGATCGGCGCCGAGGGGGAGACCGTCGAGGCGTTCGCGCCCCCGGGGATGGGCTCGACGGGCGCACCCCCGGCCGAGGATCAGCGGGAGACGCGGCCCGCTGAGCAGGCAGTTCGAACGAGCGTCCCCCCGCCGGCGACGACGCCGCAGCCGGCGACCTCCGGCCCCCTGAGCCCGCGGGCGCGACGGTTCAGCCGCGAGCAGGAGTTCAAGCCCGCATCGGTCGCCGGCACGGGTCCGGGACTGCGCGTCCTCGAGGCCGATCTGCGCAGGGCCCGTGACGCGCTGTCGCTCCGCGGAGAGTTGCCTGGTTCCGCATCCGCTGAAGAGACGCAGCCGCCTGCGGGTGAGCCGCTCTCGGTGTTCCGCTCGGCGCTCGCCAGCCGGGTGACCCAGGGCATGCGCTCGACGGCGCAGTACACGGTGCACGGTTCGGCGGATGCGGGCGAGATGCTCGCGCTGCGCAGGCGATGCCAGCAGGCTGATGCCACCGCGGGCATCACCATCGGCGACCTCGTGGTGTTCTGCGCGATCCAGGCGCTCCTCGAGGCGCCGGACGTCAACGCCGAGCTCATCGACCACACGCTGCGGCGGCATGACCGTGTGCACATCGGGTTCGCCTGTGACACGCCGCGCGGGCTGATGGTGCCGGTGATCCGCGACGCGCACACGCTCTCGATCAGGGCGCTGTCGGCGCGCATCAGGGACCTTGCCAACCAGGCGCTGAGCGGCGAGATCGCGCTCGACGACCTGAGCGGAGGGACGTTCACCGTCACCAACCTCGGGAGCCTGGGCGTCGAATCGTTCACCCCGGTGCTCAACCCGCCGCAGGTCGCGATCCTCGGGGTGGACGCGATCCAGCCCAAGCCGGTGCGCAAGCCCGACGGCAACATCGAGTTCATCGACGCCATCGGCCTGTCCCTGACGGTGGATCACCAGGTGATCGACGGAGCGCCGGCGGCAAGGTTCCTAGCGCTCCTCCGCGAGAAGATCGAGGGGGTGGCCGCGCTGTGTTCGATCTGATCGTCATCGGAGCCGGCCCCGGAGGCTACGAGGCAGCGGCGCGCGCGGGCGCGCTCGGAAAGAAGGTGGCGCTCGTCGAGGAGCGATGGATCGGCGGAGCGTGTCTCAATGTCGGCTGCATTCCGGCCAAGGCGTTCCTGCAGTCGTCGCGTCGCTTTCGCGAGTGCGGCGAGGCCGTGGCCTTTGGCGTGCACGCCGACGCGGTGACGTTCGATCCTCCGCTCGTCATCGAGCGCAAGAACCGCATCGTCGGCACGCTCACCAGGGGTGTCGAGGCCCTGCTCAAGCGGTCGGGCGTCGAGGTCATCACCGGGCGCGCGCGCATCAGCGCCCGCAACCGCGTCGCCGTTGGCGGTGACATGCTGGAGACGGAGAACATCCTCATCGCCACCGGCTCGCGTCCCGCGGTGCCTCCGATCCCCGGCATCGATGCCGGCCACGTGCTCGATTCGGACCGCGTCTTCGACACGCCGGGTGTTCCCGCGAGCGTCGCCATCATCGGAGGCGGGTACATCGGCCTCGAGCTGGCGACGTTCTACTCGGACATCGGCGCCGAGGTCACCGTGTTCGAGATGCTGCCGGAGATCGCCACCGGGTGCGACGCCGATGTGTCCGCGCGATTGCTCCAGATCCTCAAGCGTGGCGGCGTCGCGTTCAAGCTCTCGTGCACGGTGACGGGCGTCGACGCCGACTCGGTGCGCTACCGCGACGATGCCGGCGCCGAGCAGCGCCACACCGCGGAACGCATCATCAACGCGACCGGGCGCACGCCGGTGGTCGACGACCTCGGCCTGGAGGGCATCGGCGTCGACTTCAGCGCGCGGGGGATCCGGATCACCGACGATGGGCAGACCAACATCCCCGGTGTGTGGGCGTGCGGCGACGTGACCGGGCAGCACATGCTCGCCCACGTCGCGACACGGGAGGGGATCGTCGCCGTCAACTCGATGTTCGGGCGGCGAGACCGCACCCGCTACGACGCGATGCCCGCGGTCATCTACACGCATCCCGAGGTGGCGATGGCGGGCCGCACCGAGCAGCAGCTGCAGGATGCGGGCATCGAGTACCGCAAGGCGACCGTGCAGATGGGGGTCGCGGGGCGGTTCCTCATCGAGAACGAGAAGGGAAGCGGATTCGTCAAGGTGCTGGCCGGGGCGCGGAGCGGGGAGATCCTCGGCGTGCACGCGGTCGGCAACACCTCGAGCGAGTTCATCATCGCGGCCGGGATCCTCATCGAGACCGGGGTGTCCGCGAGACGCGCGGCCGAGATCGTGTTTCCCCATCCGACCGTCTCCGAGGCGGTGCACGCGGCGATCGTCCAGGTCGCTCAGGAGTTTGAGCCGTGACGAAGACACTCGTCATCGAACCGGAGGTCGAGCTCTCCCGGGACGTCATCCACTTCAACGACATCGACGTGAATGCGTACCGGCGTCCGCTCGAGGAGGAGCGCTCGCGATACACAACGGACGACTTCGTCGAGATCTGGCGCGACATGTGCGCCATCCGTGAGTTCGAGACGATCCTGAACGAGATCAAGCTCAAAGGCGCATATCGTGGCGTCACGTACAACCACGCGGGGCCGGCCCACCTCTCCCTCGGCCAGGAGGCGGCAGCCGTGGGCATGGCGTTCTCGCTGACGCCCGATGACCACATCTTCGGGTCGCACCGGAGTCACGGGGAGATCCTCGCCAAGGGGTTCGCAGCGATACGGCAGCTGCCTGACGACGAGCTCCTCGCGATCATGCGCTCCTACCGCGACGGCGCGGTGCTCGCCCCCGTCGAACGCGGCTCCAGCGGATCGGTGCGCTGCCTCGCCCAGCGCTTCTTCATCTACGGCGCGTACAGCGAGATCTTCGCCCGTGAGACCGGCTTCAACCGCGGCTTCGGCGGCTCGATGCATGCGTTCTTCACACCCTTCGGCATCTACCCGAACAACGCGATCGTCGGTGGCTCGGGGTCGATCGCGCCCGGCGCCGCGCTCTACAAGCGGGTGAACCGCAAGCCGGGCATCGTGGTCGCCAACATCGGCGATGCGTCGTTCGGGTGCGGCCCGGTCTGGGAGGGGATCACCTTCGCCTCGATGGACCAGTACCGCACGCTGTGGGACCGGTCGCTCGGCGGCGGGCTCCCCATCATCTTCAACTGCGTCGACAACTTCTACGGCATGGGCGGCCAGCCCGAGGGCGAGACCATGGGTTGCCGGTTCATCGCGCGCATCGGCGCCGGCGTGAATCCGGACCAGATGCACGCGGAACGGGTCAACGGCTACGACCCGCTCGCCGTCATCGATGCCTTCCGGCGCAAGAAGCAGATCCTCGCCGAGGGTGGCGGACCGGTGCTGCTCGACACGATCACGTACCGGTTCAGCGGCCACTCGCCGTCGGATGCGTCGAGCTACCGCTCCAAGGAGGAGCTCGAGCACTGGCAGGCCGTGGACGCGATCGGCGCCTACGAGCACCGCCTCGTCGATGCGGGAATCGTCAGCGCCGAAAAGCTCGATGCGGTGCGGCGCGACGTGCAGGAGACCGTGTTCGAGATGTTCCAGCTGGCGGCGGACCTCACGGTGAGTCCTCGTCTCGGTGTCGATTCCGAGGTGATCGGCAGCGTGATGTTCTCCAACCGCAAGGTCGAACGCTTCGACGATCGCAGACCCGAGCTGCTCCAGGACCTCGCGGACAACCCAAGGGTCAAGCAGATCCGGAACAAGGTGCGCACCGCGACGCAGAACGGCGTGCCGGTGCCGAAGATGAGCGTCTTCAACATCCGCGACGCGATCTTCGAGGCGCTGATCCATCGCTTCGCCATCGATCCCACGATGGTCGCGTTCGGTGAGGAGAATCGCGACTGGGGCGGCGCGTTCGCCGTGTACCGCGGGCTCACCGAGGCGCTCCCGTACCACCGTCTCTTCAACGCCCCCATCTCCGAGGCGGCGATCGTCGGCGCGGCGG
>Ga0187780_10002357_pt1 | contig 14224 bp, 11 predicted proteins | sample 1015_Q2_SP10_20__FD_132429 | JGI IMG/M metagenome (GOLD analysis project Ga0187780, IMG submission 132429) | Tropical peat soil microbial communities from peatlands in Department of Meta, Colombia - 1015_Q2_SP10_20_MG | ecosystem: Environmental > Terrestrial > Soil > Wetlands > Peat | place... | reverse complement strand
TGTTGTAGGCGCGGCCGCTGACCCGATCGATGCGCTCCACGGCCCGCAGGTAGCAGTCGATCAGGTCGTCCACGTACAGCACGTCCCGCACCTGCTTGCCGTCCCCGTAGATGGTGAGGGGCAGCCCCAGGGCCGCGGCGATGGTGAACCACGCCACCCATCCCTGGTCCTCCACGCCAAACTGCCGCGTCCCGTAGATACACGACTGCCGGAAGGTCACCGTGCGCAGGCCGTAGATGCGGGCATAGTCCCGCACGTACTGGTCCCCCGCGCCCTTGGAGCAGCCGTAGGGGGAATGGAAATCCAGACACCGCGCCTCCGAGATCCCCTGCGGGTAGTCGGCGTATCGGTACCGGCCCTCCGCTTCCACCACCCGCACATCCTCCATCCCGCCGTACACCTTATTGGTGGAGGCGTTCAGGAGGATGGCCTCCGGGCAGCAGAGCCGCACCGCCTCGCAGACGTTGAACGTCCCCAGGGCGTTGGCCTCGAAATCCGCCCGCGGATCCAGCACCGAGGTCGTGACCGCCACCTGGGCCGCCAGATGGAGGACCACGTCGAACCGCAGCCCCAGGATCCGCTTGAGATGGCGGAAGTCCTTGACGTCGGCGAACACGGACGTCACCGGCCCGTGCCGCCGCAGCCAGGCCAGGTTCTCCGTGGCCCCCTTGCGCGAGAGGTTGTCCAGCACCACCACATCGTGCCCCTCCGCGGCCAGCCGGCGCGCGGCGTTACACCCGATGAACCCCGCCCCACCCGTGATGAGCCAACGCATCGTCGTCTCCTCGCGTCGATGCCGGTTGAGATGGCCGGCGATCCGATTTGTTTTCCAGACCCGCTCACTAGGTGCGTCTCAACAAGTCGCGCCACTCACATCCGCGCGTCGACGAACGTCTTGTCCCCGGTGCGAGCCCCGCGAAGCCGCACCCTTGCCGTAACGTCGCCGCCCGAGACCGCCCGACAAAGAAGATCGCCAACGTCCCTCTCTTTGAGAAGAGTGTCCTCAGACTTTCCGGCTCTTGTAGAAGGCCACGGTTCGCTGTATCCCTTCCGCAAAGGAGCACCCCGGCGTCCAGCCAAGCCCTGCCCTGGCCTTCCTGTTGTCGAGGGCAACCCGGTCCATTTCCCCGGGCCGTTTCGGGGCATACCGTGGTTCAACCAGCATCCCGAGCGCGTTCCGAACCGCTTCGAATACCTCGCAATCCCGGATCTCGCGACCCCACCCAAGATTGAAGACCTCGCCGTCGCCTGCGCCATCCAGCGCCAGCAGGTTTGCCGACACCACGTCGTCAATGTAGATGTAGTCTCGCGTCTTCTTCCCGTCTCCAAACAGCGTGGGCTGGACGCCGCTGAGCATTTGCTCAGTGAAGATTGCGACTACGCCGGCCTCCCCGTGCGGATCCTGGCGAGGGCCATAGACGTTGCCGTAACGGAAGACCGTGAAACGCAGCCCGTAGATGTCCCAATAGAACCTCAGGTACTGTTCGCCCACATACTTACTCAGCCCGTAGGCCGACAACGGACGAATGGCATGGGTCTCCTCGAGGGGGAGCGCCTCTGCTTCCGGATACACAGCGCTCGTCGAGGCAGACACAACCTTCCTCACCGCGTATTTTGCGCAGAGGTGAAGGAGATTGATGAACCCATGCACGTTCACCAGGGCGTCGAATGCGGGGTCGGCCATGGAGCGGCGAACATCCATTTGAGCCGCATGGTGGCTTACGATCTCAGGACGCTCCCGGACAAATACGTCCTCCAGCGCTCGTGCATTTGTGATGTCCACGTGATAGAAGGGCACCGTGGGGTCAAGATTCGAACGCTTGCCCGTTGAAAGGTCATCCACCACAACCGGGCGGTCACCCCGCTGCAAGAGCGCGTCTACGATATGCGAACCGATGAAACCTGCCCCTCCGGTGACTAAGACCGTACTCGTGTCGCTCATGGCGCCTCCCGTCATCATCCTCAGCATACACTCGCCTTGTTTTCGCGAGGCCTCAGGCGTATGCCCGCGATTCGCGGTGGAGCGCTCGGTGCACACGGCGAATCGTCTGTCGTGCGGTCGCGGGCAGGTAACTGTCCGCCCAGTAGGCCGCCGCTCGTACCCCTACCATCCCCGGGCCATGCCGAACGCATTTCCGGAACCATGTGCGGGCCGCGCCCCAGCGGCCGGCCTGAAGCTCTTGCCAACCCTTCGTCAAGAGATAGTCGCCCAATTGCCGTCGGGCCGGGGCCGGCAGGTCGGGTGGGATGCGGGCCAGATGCTCTGCGCGCACCTTGGCCTGAAACGCCCGCCACTGTCGGCACCGTCGCCGCCATTCCTCCTGGCCGTCCCAATCCTGCCCCTCGCGCGCCGTTGCGCTGGCACTATCCTTCCAGACGCGGACCCGCACCAGGGCACGGTCCACCAGGGCGACGGGCCAACGCTGCGCCATCCGGAACCACAGGTCGTAGTCCTGGGCGCGGAGCGGCTGGGATTCGTCGAAGCGCCCGACCACCTCCACACAGCGCCGCCTGACGATGACCGACGGGACCTGCATCGCATTCCCGACCAAGAGGTCAGAGAAGATCCACCCAACCAGTACATCCTTCAGATCATCGCCATCTCGGGCGTCGAGGCATCGGCGCCTGATCCCCGTCGCTTCCTCCGAAAGCATTCGTGGGAGAAGGACGCCGGTCTCGTCGAAGAGTTCAGCATCCGTAAAGCAGAGCCCGACATCCGGATAGGCCATCATCGCCCGGACCTGCGCCTGGAGCTTTCCCGGAAGCCACACGTCATCCGCATCTTGGAATGCAATCAGCTCACCGCGCGCCGCCCGGATTCCCACGTTGCGAGCGCCCCCGTGACCCTTCCGGTCCGACTGGAGGACCTGAATCCTGGCCGCATACCGCGCCAGCACCGCCCCGGTCTCGTCGGTTGAGCCATCATCGACTACGATCACATCCAGGGGCGCATACCCCTGCCGGAACACCGACTCCAGGGCCTCGCCCAAGAAGGCGGCACAGTTGAAGGTCGGAACGATCACGCTCACCCGGACAGGGGATGGCGTCCTGGCAAGCCTTCCCACGCCGCTTACTCCGCGCCGGGCCCATCCCCCCCGCGGCGCCCCGTCGCCCCGAGCGTCGGAGGCCCTCCCGCGTGGCCCGCTCACGCAGCATCCAAGGAGCGCCGAAGTTCCCGGAGGGTCCTGCGCACCGCCACGGGCAGGTAGCTGTCCACCCAGTATGCTGCCGCCCGCGCCGCGGGCCCTCCCGTTCCATAGCGAACACATTTCCGGAACCAGGCGCGGGCGACGGTGCGCCGGCCGCCCTGAACCTCCTGCCAGCCCTTGTTCAGCAGGTAATCCACTAATTGGCGCCTGGCCTCGACCGGCAGGTCCTTCGGAATGCGCTCCAAATGCCGCCTCCGCACCTCGCCGTGGTAATCGCGCAGGCGACGACATCGCCTCCGCCATTCCGCCCGGCCATCTCCCGGCCCGCCCGTTACCCCCGAGGCGCTCGCGCTCCCCGCCCGGAGCCGGTACCGTCCGAGCACGCGGTCCACCAGGACCACCGGCCAGCGCTGCGCGATGCGAAGCCACAGGTCGTAGTCCTCCGCGCCGGCGGGCAGCGCTTCATCGAAGGCCCCGACGACACTCAGGCAGGCTCGCCTCACCACGACCGCATCCATCTGGATGACTTCTCCCACCAGCAGGTCCGAATAGATGTACCCGAGCAGTACGTCCTCTCCGCTTCCCCGCACGAGGCATCGGCCGCGGATCCCCGTGGCCTCCTCCGGAAGCATGCACGGGAGCACCACGCCGCTCTCGTCAAAGAGCGCCATCTCCGTGAAACACAGCCCGGCCTCCGGGTGTGCCCTCATCGCCCGGATCTGCGCCTCCAGCTTTCCCGGCAGCCAGAGATCATCCGCGTCCAGGAACGCGATGAGTTCCCCCCGCGCCGCCCGCAATCCCACGTTGCGGGCCCCTCCGGGGCCTCTCCGGTCAGACCCGAGGACCTGAATCCTGCCCGCGTATTGCGCCAGGACGGCCTCGGTCTCATCGGTGGACCCATCATCTACGACAATCACTTCGAGGGACGGGTAGCCCTGCGCGAAGACCGAATCGAGCGCCTCGCCCAAGAAAGGCCCGCAATCAAATGTGGGGATAATCACGCTGACCAAGATGTCCGGCGGGGCGATCCGCCGGGCGAGGACGAGATCGGCGGCCTCGGCCAGACTCCGAACAGTCGCCCCCGCCTCGGCCGGAATGCGCGCTTCCGCCCTGCCATCGCGTATCCATACCGTCTGACAGCCAGCCGCCTTCCCTGCGACGATATCCGAGTGCGAATCCCCGATCATCACAGACCGTCCGAGATCAAGGTTCAGCTCCCGCGCGGCCGTTAAGAGGAGGCCGGGCTGCGGCTTCCGGCAGGCGCAAGGTTCCAGATCGGGATCGTGGGGGCACACGTAAATCCCGGCCAGCGAGCCGCCTGCCGCGTTGATGGCGGCCTCCATCCTGGCATGGATCCCATCCAGGGTTGAGCGCTGCATCTGCCCCCGCCCGACGGCACGCTGGTTCGTCACGATAACCACCGGGAAGCCGCCTGCGGCCAAGCGCACGATGGCCTCGGTCGCCCCGGGGATGAACTCGAATTGCTCCCAGGACGTCACGTGGTCGGGACGCCGGACGTTGATGACCCCGTCCCTATCTAAGAACGCTGCAGCTCGCATGGATTCGCTCCGCCAGGCATTCCACGGTCACGTGGACGAGGACCAGATGGACGCTTTCCGCGATCCCCATATGCATCACGGGGACGTGCACCGAATACTTGGCCATCCACCGGAGCTTCCCGCCATCGAATCCGGTGATTCCCACCGTTTCCAAGCCATGGTCGTTTCCCCACCCGACGGCCCTGAGGACGTTGGCGCTATTTCCCGAGCCGCTGATGGCGATGAGCAGGTCCCCCGGCTCCGCGAGGTTGCGGAGCTGCTCCACGAACACATCGTCGTACCCCTGGTCGTTCGCGAGCGCAGTGATGTACGACACGTTGTCGGTGAGGGCGATGGCCCGCAGGCGCTTCTCCGTTCCCTTCCCTGGAATCGTCCCCTTCGCGAGGTCCTGGGCGAAGTGGGACGACGTGGAGGCGCTCCCCCCGTTCCCGCAAAGGAACACCTTTCGCCCCCGGAGGTAGGCCTCCCAGAGAAGATCGTGGAACCGCCCGATGGCCTCACCATCGAGCTTGGCGATGGCGTCGCGTGTTACGGACAAGTGGTCGGCCGCTCTCTCCATGATTAGCTCCGGATATTGAAGATGATTTTGCTCCCATCCCGTTCCAGGCCAAACTCCAGCTCCCACAGACCGGACAAGGCCTGGCGCACGCGGGCCTGCTGCGCCGGCTCACAGTAGAGCAACAGAAAGCCCCCGCCCCCTGCCCCGGCTATCTTGCCCCCCACCGCGCCCGCCGCCCTGGCCCGCGCATACAGCTCATCCAGGTCATCGCAGGTGATACGGTTCGAGAGCCGCTTCTTGAGCTCCCAGCCACGCGCGAGGGCCAGGCCCAGCGCTGCCAGATCGCCAGCCTCCAGGCGCTCGCGCAGGTCCTCTGCCTGATCACGCATATCTTTCAGCACGGCAATCCGATCCGGGATGTTCGCGCGCTGGTCCGTGAGGATCTCGTCGGCTCGCCGCGTCCGCCCCGTGAAGAAGAGGAGGAGACGATCGGCGAGGCGTCTCGTTCCGCCGCCGTTGACGGTCGCCGGTATCACCTCGACGCCTTCTGCCATGCGGAAACGGATCAAGCGGACGCCCCCGTATGCGGCGATGTACTGATCCTGCTTCCCGATGGGCTTCTTCAGGGTGTCGATCTCGATCTCGCACGCCTCCTGCGCCAACCGCTCCGCTGGCTGCTGCTGCCCCTGATAGGCGTAGAGGGCATTCAGGAGACCCACGGTGACGGCGGAGGAGGACCCGAGCCCCGACCCCTCAGAGGGAATGTCTGCCAAGGTGGTGATTTCGATTCCGTCCCGCACCCCGGTCCGTCGCATGGCCTCCCGGACTAATTCGTGCTGGATTTCTTCGACGTCCTCAACCGTCTCCTTGCGCGAATAATTGATGCAAATTCTTCGATCGAAGCGTTCCTTCAGGATGACATAGATGTACTTGTCTATTGCCGCCGAAAGCACGGCGCCCCCGTAATCCTGGTAGAACTCCGGCAAATCCGTGCCCCCACCCACGAAGGACACCCGAAGGGGGGTCTTGGAAATGATCATGCCCTGTCGCCTCCTGCACCCGCCGGCGCCGTTGATCGACGCCGCGGCCACTCCTCGCGAGCCCTGGCGAGGTTCTCCGGGGTTCCGATGTCCAGTAGGTACTCGCCAATAACGTACCCGTACATGTGTCCCACCAGCCTGGGAAGGACGTGATAGCCGAGATCCAGGGGGCGGCGCGAATCCATGTAGGCGAAGAGCAGCGGCGAAGCCACGTAAATTCCCGCATTGGCCAGGTTCGAGCGGGGCCGGGCCGGCTTCTCCTCGAAAGCGACAACCCGTCCGGAGGCACTCACCTCCGCAATGCCGCACTCCCAGGGGCGTTCCGCCTGGAAGAGGCCCATGGTGAACCACGCACCCGAGGCTTCGTGGGCAGTCACCATACGGCGCAGGTTCACATCCGTCAGGTTATCGGCGTAACAGATGAGGAACTGGTCCTCCGCCTCGACAAACCACCGGTGCTCGCGGATGGTCCCGGCGCTCCCCAAGAGGGTCGGCTCGAACCTCACATGAACCACGGGGGGCCGCCCCGCCCGTCCGGCCACGTGGGCCGCCACCTGATGGGCGTGATGATGGGCGTTGACGAGCACTTCGCGGACTCCCTCCCTGGCGAGATGATCCAGCCAGTGATCCAAGAGCGGCCGGTCGTCGATGGCCACAAGACACTTCGGGGTGGTTGCCGTCAGCGGGTGGAGACGGCGCCCGAGGCCAGCAGCGAGCAGGAACGCCTTCACCGCGCACGCTCCCTCATGTCGGACACCGCAGATCCGCCGACCGCGTCGCCCTGGGGGTACCGACTCCCTCCGAAACGTCCGGCCGCACCCCCTCGGTGGACCCATCGTCCACCACGCTCACTTCGCATGGTTCGTATCCCTGGGCGTACACAGATCCCAGCCCCTGCCCCCAACCACGGGGCGCAGCTCAACGGTGGGATAATCGCACCGATCGGCGGCCTCCGTTCCCACATTCGTGGCGTCCTCAGCCTCGTCGCCCTACGCCGCCTTCCCTTGCGCCCCTGCGCCTATTCGACGCAGAGGACCACCAGCGATGTCCCCTTGATCTGCCGCATTCCGGCGAACGTGCCGCCACGGGCATGCAGCTCGTCCAATGCCCTGGTCACGCCCTCCCAGACATGGTAGTCATGCCACAACACGATCCCTTTCCCTTCCCGCAATAACCGGATCGCGGTACGGGAATCATTCATCACATATTCATAGGAGTGCGAACCATCGACGAACACGAAATCGATGCCGCCCTCATAGGGTGAATAATCGAAGGTGGCGGAATCCCCCACCAGCTGAACAATCTGCTTCTCCGCATCGGTTCCCAGGAATCTTGCCCCCGAGACCGGCTTGTCGATGAAGGCCCTGTCCTCGAAGCCCCCGGCGTCAGAGGCGAGGGGGAGCGCGGTCGAATCCATCCGGTCCCGGGGCAGGTCCAGGGTGTAGACCGTGGCACCATCCCGGCAATTCATCGTGATATTGAGGGTCGTCCGGCCATCAAACGTGCCGATCTCAAAGACCTTCCTCGGCGCGCGTGCCACGACAAGCTGATCGATCACCACGGTCTCGAAATGGGAGACGTTGCCGTCCACCGCGTGCGGCTCGCACACCTGGATGCACATGCTGTCGTGGATCAGCTCCGAAAGGTCGGCCTTCGGCACACCCCGGCCCGCCTCCTTTGCGGGGGCAAAGTGTCGGCAGATCTCCCACAGCAGCGGACGGTGTTTCCTGGACAGGCATCCCCCGCCGAACAGATAGATGCACGATGCCGCCGCATACAGGTACCGGAATGCAAATGTCAGGAGCGTTCTCACGTCGCCGCCCTTCCCTTCCTCCCGATCCCGGGAGACAACCCACCGACCCCAACCAGCGGGGCGCCGCCGCCCGGAACCGATGCCCCCTCCTTCCCCTGCGCGGCCGCCAAAGGCGGAGCGCCCCCCGGGGCCCACCGCCCCCCGCTGCCGTCACCTGCCTGCCTCATGGCCCCGGCACCCTCAGCGGTTCGATGGTGAGCAACGGCACCGGCCCATACGGCCGCACCGCAGCCGTCGGCCACCCCAGCATCTTCCCCACGGCCTCAACAACATCCTCGGCCGTTATCAGGGTCATGCACTCATGGGCGTAGGGGCACGGGTCGAGCCGGCCGCACGGGCCGCAGGGCACCGGCTTCGACAGGCAGATCTGGCCTTCGTATCCCGTGTTGTGGGGCGCCGTGCTCCCGTACAGGATAACGGCGGGCGTGCCCAGGGCCCGCGCCGCCTGCTGGGCGAACGAATTGCAGCCCACCAGCAAGACGGAGTACTTGATCAGGGCGATCGCCTGGCGCAGCGTGATGGTCCCTCGATAGTCGATCGTCCCCGCAATGAGCTGTTCACCCGAGGCGCCGATCTGCAAGACCCTGTACGGTTCGGCGATGCCACGCGTGAGATGGCTCACCACCTGTTCCCAGCGGTCTGCGTACCAATCCTTGTTGCGGGTCCATTCGCCCGGCCAGGGCTGGATCGTGATGACCCGCCCGCCGTGCCGTGTCACCTCCCGTTGTGCCCACGCCTCCTCCTCCGGGGAGAGATACATGTCGAGGCGGGCCTCATCCAGCGGCACGCCCGCGCAGTCACAAAAGATTTCGGTGATGTGCTTCTGCATGGGATACCGCTCGTCATACCGGAGCCGCAAAATCTTATCCCAGCGATACCTGCTGTAGGCGATTCCCGCCGGCACCACTTCATCAACATTCGGGTTGCCGATGAAGACCTCGGGATACCGAGCCGCGGTCCCGATGTGCGCCCGGGGATAGGCGCGCCGCAACCCCCGCAAGGCCGGGGTGGTCATCAGCAGGTCCCCGATGCCTGCGCCCCGGACGACAAGGATCGTGCGGGGAAACCGTTCCCTGTACGCACGCCTCGCATCCCCCACGATCCTGCGGAGGGACGTGGGCACCAGCGACCGGATCAATGATTTCACCGTTTCCTTCATGCGTGGTCCTTTTCGCTCCAGGCGACCGAAGCGGTACGGCCGTTCCGCCCGGGGCCGCCCTCGGCCCCCCCGCGGCGCCCCCGTGGTTTCGCCAGGCGGGTCATGGGGATCTTTCCGGGGGTTGGACCGTCGATCGCCATTACCGCACGCACTGTTCCTGCCCCGTCTTGGCCTGAAGGGCTGGCTGCCATCGAACCGCGGTCCTTCCCCACCCAGGTGGGTTGCGCGATCAATCGCCCCTCCCCACGGTTCTGGCATCGGCCGCCACGTGTTCTCGATGGGCCAACAAGACCTCGCGCGCCAGCGGCGGTGGCGCCGTCGGTGCGGCCGGGCGGAGCCCCACCCTCAGTTTGTGCATCGCGGCCGTCGCGACCACCCCTCCCCAGGAGAGCGCCTCCATCAGGGCGGGCAACGGATCCCGCAGCGTGCATTCGTCGTGGTGGTGGGTTCGGACGAAGTCCAGGGAGAACTCCTTGAGCGCCTCCCACCGCGTGGGATAGTAGGGGTCGATCCCTCGATCTTTCCCCCGCAGCACGAGGGCGGTATGGTGAAGGTCCCCCAGCAGGCGGCGGCCGCGGATCCCGATGGCGTAGTCGTGCACGTGCCTCATACGTCGCCCAACGAACCATTCATGGACGAGGTGAGGGAGATCCACGCCTGCCCTGATGGTGGTCCCGACATGCACGGAGAACCGGGGGTTGAAATCCGTCAGCCTCCAGCCCCCGTCCCGGGGGCTTTGCCTGAACTGCAGATTGAATGGCCCCTCATAGCGCAGGCCGAGGAGCAGACGGCTGGCCCGTTCGCGGAGGGCGGGCTCCAGCGGGACCGTCTCCCGGACGAGGCCCACGAGCCCCGTCAGGGGGTGTGTCTTTAAAGATTGCCTCGCGACCATCGCCAGGGGTTCTCCGTCGGCGCACACCCCATCGAGACACAGCGTGCGGCCCGGGTAATACTCCTGGAGCAACAGGCAGCGCCCCGCGGCCGCGTACGGCCGGAGGGATTCTTCCACGTCCTCCCAACGGGCGGCGAAGCGGATTTTGAAGCCGTGGCCGGGGGGGGCCTGTCCGATTCGGGCGGGGCCCAGGGGCTTCAGCACGATCGGATATCCCAGCTCGGACGCAGCGGCCCTGGCCTCATTTGCGCTGGACACCCTGAATGCACGGGGCATTGGCATGCCCACGGTGGCCGCGTACCTGGCCAGCCGCTCCTTATCCAACACCGTGCGGAGGCAGGGCGATGGGGCGGCGCCGAGCCGCGTCGAGCGCTCCAGGTCTTCCCGGACATCGTCCAGGGCCAGCAGGCTGCTGTCATCCAGCGGCAACACCAGGTCCACGCCGTGGGCCCGCACGGCGTCCAGGATGAACCGGCCGTAGGTCCCAGGCTCGCGGAGGGAGGATGGCGCGGTCAGCGCGCGCGAGACGCTCCGCGAATATAAGGTCAGGGAGCGGGGCCGTCCCGTGGCGATCACGGCGAGTCCCCGGGCGTGGAGCGCCCGCGCCACGGCCAGGCAGCCGACAGAGTGTGCGGCGGTCAAAAGGACGGCCATGCTCCCCCTCTCCAGGCCTTGACCGCCACAGAGGTTTCGGGCGCTGCTGCCGCCCGTTGCCCCGCGCCGGCAGGGGGGCCGGGAAGCGATGCCCGCTCCGGCTGAAGCCGCCACACCCGCGTGGGATGGCGCCCCGCCGTCTCATAGGCCAGCGCGATCCGCCCCCGGGCGGCCATGGCGCTCAACGCAGGGCTCAAGAACCTCTCCGTCCTTTCCGATGCGTCCTCCACGATGTATCGCACATGCTGTGTCTCGGCGGACCGGATGACCTCTTCGGCCGTCCCCCAGGGATAGGCCACCCCTTGGCGCCCCGTGTTGACGTAGAGGAGGTAGGGCTTGCGGAGCATGGTGAGCGCCCCGTACGGGGCCGTGGAGCCGATCCAATGGATGGCCTCCCACGTCCCCTGGAGCCAGCCCCATTCGCCCTCGTCCCGCTGCCGCACGGGCTTGGCCGCTTCCCGTGCCTCGTGCAGGTGGAAGTGCACCCCAGAGACCAGCGCCCCCACCAGAACGGCCGCCAGGGCGGCCGCCCCCATCCGTTCAGGGCGGGCCAGCCGGGCCGCCCGGGCCAGCGCCTGCGCCGCCGCTGCCACGCCCCGTACGACGTACAGGTGCAGGAAGGGAAAGATCGGCAGCAGGTATCGGAGGTTCCGGGCGGGCCAGGGGAGCAGGATCAGGAGGAAGGCCAGGACGTACACCTCCTGCAGGGGATTCTCTTCGCGGAGCCGCCCGACCAGCCCGACCAGCAGGCAGCCTCCCACCAGCGGGATGGCCAGCGGGAGGAGGACCCGCCCATACCTCCCCATCATGAAGACCACATCTGGAAGGAAGAGGGTGTAGGTGCTCACGTTCTCCGCCAGGCGCGCCACCAGCGCCGCGGCGGTCAGCGGTGAGGCGTCACCCCTGTTCCAGTCCTTGAGAAACCATTCGCTGACGTACCCGGCCCCGGGCAGCCCCCTGGAGGCCAGAAAGAGCGGCGCCATCATGGCCAGCCAGATGCCGCCCAGCAGGAGGGCCTGGCGCCAGCGTCGGCGCAGGAGCAACGTCCCCACTCCGGCCACGCCCAACGCGATCCCATTCATCCGCAGATACACGGGCCACGCCGTGGCCGCGCCCGCCAGCCCCAGCCGGAGCATGCCCGCCGGACCCCGCGCCGCGGTTCCCGCCATCACGAACCGCTGGAGGGCGAGGATGCCCAGGAGCGAGAAGAAGAGGTAGGCGGGCTCCGAATACACGGCGCCGGTCACTCCAAGCGTCACCGGGTGGAAGGCGAAGAGGAACAGGCTCCCGTACACGACCAGGGGCCTCTCACGCCCGCGCTGCAGCGCGTAGAACAGCCCGACGCTTCCCAGGAGGAACACGAAATTCAGCAGCTTGAGGGGGACGACGATCTGCCGTGGGCTCGCGCCCCCCCATGCCCGGAACACCGCCGCGATGATCAGGGGGTAGCCCGGCGGATAGTGCTGGTGTCGGGGCTCGCCCGGCGTATGCAAGTCCCTGTACCCGCCCGTCTCGGCCAGATCCTTCCCCAGGATCACGTAGAAGGACTCATCGTCGAGAATGAGATACGGGTCCAAACGCTGGCTCCAGGCGGCCGTGCAGAGGACGAGGATCACGCCGAGGGCCGCCAGGGGTCGCCGGCGGTCGAGACGCCGGCCCCCGCACCCGTCCGCGTGTTCCGTGAGCGGTCGCACGCCCTCAGTCACCGTGTCCTCCGCGCACATCCGTCGGCCTCGCGCCCATCACGGACGCCCTCAGGCCACGTGGCGGCGGCTCTGGAGATCCGCCACGGCCATCCGTTTGGTGAGGTGCCAGGTCTCCCGGAACCGGGCGTTGATGGTGTCCAGGACCAGGCCGCTCATGAAGAAAAGGAAGCTGAGCAGGATGGACCCCACCGCGAAGATCGCCGAGGGGACCCGATACACCCAGTGGGTCTGGAAGTATTCCACCACCACCACCAGCCCCGGGATCAGGCCGCACACGAAGAGGATGGCGGCGATAGTGCTGCAGAACGCCAGGGGCCGGAAATCCTTGAACAGGCGGACGATGGTCCAGAGGACCAGCCACCCGTCCTCGAACGTCCGTAACTTCGAGTAGCTTCCCTCGGGACGGGCACGGTACTCCACCGGCAACTCCTGCACCACGAAGCCCTTGTCTAGGGCCTGTACGGTCAGCTCCGTCTCGATCTCGAACCCCGAACTCACCAGCGGGATGGTCCGCACGAAGTCGCGGCTGAAGGCGCGGTAGCCCGACATCACGTCCCGGATCCCGCTGTGGAACAGCCGGTTGATCATCTTCCGCACCAGGGCGTTCCCCAGGCGGTGAAAGCGGCGGAACAGACCGGACCCGGACGAGTCGAGCCGGGTCCCCACCACCATATCGGCCTGGCCGGCCCGGAGCGGCTCCAGAAGGTCCTTGGCGCGTTCGGCCGGGTACGTGTCATCCCCGTCCACGATGATGTAGTAGTCGGCGTCCACCTGTTCGAACATCGTCAGCACGACGTTGCCCTTGCCCCGCTTCTTCTCGTGGAAGACCTCCGCGCCCGCCGCCCGGGCGGCGGCCGCCGTCCCGTCCGTGCTGGCGTTGTCGAAGACGTAGATCGCCGCCCCGGGAAGCGAGGCCCGGAAGTCCTGGATCACCTTCCCCACCGTTTGCTCCTCATTGAAGCAGGGGATCAAGACCGCCACGCGCTTGGCCATCACCCACCTCACTTCTTCCGGGACCTCCATCCGCTGGAGGAGTACCTCCCTGTGCCCGGGCCCTCGAGGCCCGCCAGGCTTCAGCCCGCACCGCCCCCGCGGCGCCCCCCGGGGTCTCCCGGGACCAGCCAAACCCGGGTGGCGCCGCGCGCCGCCCCCGCATGGACGAGCCGCACCTCCCCGCTCCGCTCCAGAACATCCAGCGCAGGACGGAGATACCGTTTTGCGAACGATGACTCGTCCTCCACCACGTAGCTGCGCCTGTGGGACCGGATCCGTCGGACCAGCTCGGCAGGGGATGCCACGAGGTAGGTCCCCGCCTTGTGGCCGGTCACCACGGACATGTGGCGCGGGCGGAGGCAGAAGACCACCGCCTCCGGCGCGGCGCTTCGCGCGATCCAGACGGTGGCGTCCATGTATCCGACGATCCACCGCGGGGTCCACGGCCGCGCCTCCAGGGGCAGGGCCGCCTCGGCGGCCTCGGCCGCCTGGCGGGGGTAGCCGACCGCCAGGGTGAACGCCGAAGCCAGCACGATGGCCGAGGCCACCATCGGCCTCCGCGCCGCGCGGGGGGCGAGCCGGGCCGCGGCGGCGGACCAGACCTCCACCCCCTTCACGCCGTACAGGATGAGGAACGGCAAGATCGGCACCAGGAGCCTCTCATAGCGGAAGGGCCAGAGGCAGAGCACGCCCATGTACAGCGCGACGTACACCTCCGAGAGCGCCAGGCCGGCCCGGAGCCGCGCCCAACACCCGGCCA
>Ga0187780_10002355_pt1 | contig 14227 bp, 8 predicted proteins | sample 1015_Q2_SP10_20__FD_132429 | JGI IMG/M metagenome (GOLD analysis project Ga0187780, IMG submission 132429) | Tropical peat soil microbial communities from peatlands in Department of Meta, Colombia - 1015_Q2_SP10_20_MG | ecosystem: Environmental > Terrestrial > Soil > Wetlands > Peat | place... | reverse complement strand
GATTCGTCGGGCTCGTGGTATGTACTTTGACCCAGAAAGTTTGACCCGGGATCGCCACCTGGAAAGTCTCGGGATTTCGGAAGAAGCGAGCAAACGGGCCTGTGGGCTCTTTTTCCGAAGTCACCGTGGCAAGAACGGAGATGCCCAGGGATTCCGCGAGTGCATTTTCGAATTGCCCCCGCTTCACGTCCAGTTCGCGGGTCACGTCATATTTGGAGTCGGGCTTCAAACTGCTTCCAGACACTTTCTCTATGAGTTCGTTTGTAGCTTTCAATCCCTCTGCCAGGGTGGAGGCAATCGCTTCGGGTTGCTGGGCTGAGAAGTCCTTCATCGCTCTTTCCACGGCAGCGTTCATCCGCGCCAAGCCTTCCTTCAGAAAGTCCGCATTGCTTCCGTCGCCCTCGGCAAGATTCGCGATACCCGCTAGCGAAACGTCGATTCCGTCATAAAACGTCGCTTCCTTGTCGGGAGCGGAAACCAGCGAGGCGAAACGATGGTATGGATTCATTTCTTCCTCAGCTGGCGCGAATCCTGTTCCACCGTTTTGAGAGCGCTGATTGCCGAGCCCAAGCCTCGAAATCTGCGCATACGTCAATCCAAGCACGGGGTTGTACTCACCCACTGGAACTTCAACTTCCGTGGTTAGCGCCCCTTTGATCACTGTGTCATTCGTGTAGTTACGAAACTCCGCAGGATAAAATTTCCCATCGGCGTAGTCGTAAATACCCTTATCTGTGATGGGCGCAAACGGCACACGCGCGTAATCCTTCAGCGGTTTCCATGGACGCAGCCCTTCCTTGATCTGTTCCGGAAACATCGCAGGGTCGCCAGCCGCTTTGAAGGCTTCCTGTGCCATCTGCCCGGCCATCTGGTGATTGCCGTGTCCGTCGGTACGCCCACCTACGAAAACGGAAGTGATAACCAAGGGGCGGGTCATACGCACCACACGCACAACATCGCCGAGCACGCGGTCATGCCCCCATTTTTCGAGGGCTTCTTCCTTGGTCTTGGAAAAGCCGTAGTCGATCACCCTTGTCCAGAACTGTTGCGTGCCGTAGTATCGGTCGGCGGCAAGTAGTTCTTCCGTTCGAACCAGCCCCAAACCATCAAAGTAGTCAGCGGACATGACATTGGCTCCGCCTTCGCCGCGGTTCAGCGTCAGCAGGGCTGTGCGCCCGCCTACTCCTCTGGACTCGTAGGTCAGCATCGCACCGTCTTCATCATCCGGATGCGCGGTCACCATCAGCAAGCTGGCGCGCGTATGTAGCTTCTGCAAACTTTGCCAGAGGGCGGCAGCGCCGCGGTCGAACGGAAGGGGCTGGCTCGCGGCCAGCGGCGTAGCAGAAGTGGCGATGGGCGATTGGGCTTTGAGCGGGAGAGAAGGTAAGAGCCACGGAATCACTCCCACGGCTCCTATGAGTGCTAGGAGAGCTACCTTTTTGGAATGAAATGACATGGGCCGGCTCCCTCCTTTTGTTCTTTGTTTTGTCAGCGCAGGGGAATTGTACGTTCGTGGTGTCCATTGTCAACGAAAATGCCAAAACGTTTTGGCACAAGTAACCGCATGGCATTGCGATAGTGCCTTCGTGTTCAAGTAGCCCCGCAAAATACATAGATGTGAGGAAAAAATAACCTTGACAAAAGTTTTTTCGCGATGCTAAATCTCTGCCCATCGCTGACCGAATCGTTTCGGCATGCGCGAAAGCGTGGGGCTTCGCGCTGATGTGGAAAGAAATGGATTCGGTAGTTTGGGGTGCAGGGATAGCAGCAAAATCCTACAGTTCATTCATTAGTTGCGCGCGCGTAACGGCCGCCGAAGTGACCGACCTGCTTGTCTAGTCGGGGTTGCAGGTCGAATAGGATAAAGAGGAGGCTGCAAATGAATCGAGGAGTGGGGACTCGGAGATTCCTTGGTTGGACTTTATTGGTTGTAGCGCTGCTTCTGATGAGCGTCTCGCCGGCATTTGGGCAAATCGATCGTGGCGCTATCGCCGGGAAGGTTTTGGACGCCTCCGGCGCAGTGGTGCCCAAAGCAACAGTTACGGTCACAAACAAAGACACCGGCGTTGCAGTGACTACTCCGGTGAACGAGGACGGCGAATATCAGGTTCTAGCCCTCATTGCCGGCAAGTACTCGGTCAAAGCAAGTGCGCAAGGCTTTGAGACAGCCATCCGCGATAATATCGAACTCCACGTGCAGGACCGCCTTTCCATCGACTTTACCCTTAAGGTCGGGGCCATAAATCAGGAAGTCGTGGTCAGTGCAGGAGAGCCCCTGCTGCAGACACAGAATGCCGATGTGGGGAGTGTTGTAGATGAGCAGCACGTGAACGACCTTCCTCTCAATGGGCGTCGCTACGCTGATTTGGCGCTCTTGGAACCTGGCGTAGACAAGTATTATGGTGCGGCTAACCCTGCGCCAGACCGCTTTAGCGTCAACGGGAACCTCGAACTCCAGAATAATTTTCTGCTTAACGGAATTGACAACAATTCGTTCTCCGAAAACCTGCAGGAGTTCTCGGTGCAGGTGGTGCAGCCGCCGCCCGATGCCTTGCAGGAGTTTAAGATTCAGACTCGCACGTACTCCGCTGAATTCGGCAATTCCGCGGGAGCGGTGGTCAACGCGACCATCAAATCAGGCACCAATGGATACCACGGAGATCTGTTTGAGTATTTTCGGAATAAGGTTCTGGACGCAAACTCCTGGATTAACAATTTAACCGGTCAGCCGCGCGGCGGCTTCACGCAGAATCAATTTGGTGGCACGATCGGCGGTCCGATCGTGAAGGACAAGCTGTTTTTCTTTGGGGATCTCGAACGATTCACCAGCCGGCAAGCCACTACCGTCGAGAGCACGGTTCCGACGCCACTGATGGATGCGGGCAATTTTACGGAATTGAACTACGCTTTGACCAATCCACCGGTCACCGGCCAGTCGGGCTGCTATGTCGGAAACGTCATCCAAGCGACGAGTACAACCGGCCAGACCTGCTTCGATCCCGTGGCCAAAAAGCTAATGGGCTTGGTCGCTGCTACAGCGACCCCGAATATTCCCTCCGCGGTGGCCGTAGAAGGGCAACCTGGGAGCTGGACGGGTGCGCCGAACTACGTATTTGCAACGTCGGTTCCCGATGACGTTTATTCCACAGACGGGCGCGTAGATTACACCCTCGGCCCCAAAGATCAGATCTTTGGGAGCTACAGCTATCGGCATGTGAACCGGCAGGACCCCCTGTGGACCAGCAACCCCTTGATCGGCAATGGCAACTTCGCAACGCAGTATCGCTGGCGCCAGCAGTCGATCGCGCTGGGTTGGACGCACACCCTTTCAAGCTCACTGGTCAATGATGTGCGATTCGGCTTCAACCGTGACTACGCTCATAGCGATCCCGTTGGTTTAACTCTGGGCACTTCCGAGGCCCAATCCGCCATTGGTCTGACGGGCGTCCCGGCGGGGCCGTCAGACGCCGGCATACCCGCAATATTCTTCACCGGTCTAAGGACAATAGGGACGGCCGCGTGGCGGCCTCAGTATCAGATTTCGCAAGCGTGGAACCTCGTTGAGAACCTGAACTGGCTGAAAGGCAATCATAGTTTCAAGTTTGGGTATCAATACATCAGGCATTCTGACAATTTCTTTGACATAGAAGCCCCGCAGGGTCTTTTGATCGAGGACGGAGTTGCCACCAGCAGCTTCAATATCGGCCTTCCCGATTTGCTGCTGGGAGACGCGAATATTGTGATTTTCACGACGCCCCACGTCGTCCATTATTTTCAGCCCGGACACTCCTTCTATGCCATGGACACTTGGAAGACGACTTCGAAACTCACCCTTACTTACGGTCTCCGGTACGAACTTTTCGCTCCACTGATTGATAGGAAAAACCAGACCACGAACTTCACGCCGGCCAACGGTGGGGGGCTTGTCACCGCGGCGAGCAATGCAAGCGGTTGGTACGATCGCGCCCTGATTCATCCTGACCTGAACAATTTCGCTCCGCGCCTTGGTTTTGCGTATCAGATGATGCCGCGACTCGTCTGGCGCGGTGGTTACGGAGTCTTTTATCAGCATGAGAACCGGATCGGTTCGGAGTCCTTGATTCAGCTAAATCCGCCGCAGTTTATTGACACCCAACTAAATTCGGGCCCCAGCAACCCCGTATTTGAGCTGGCAAATGGGTTTCCTTCGGCCATTGCTAATACGGCGCCACCCCCTCCAAATCAGCTGTATGGGCTCCAAATACGCGCCCAGGATCCGAACCAGCGAACCCCTTACGTGGAACAAGCCAGCCTTGGCTTGGAATATCAAGTCGCCGGAGACACTGCGCTCTCGGCCACCTATGTTGGCAATTGGGGCCGCAAAGAGGAACGGGTGCGTGACTATAACCAGCCGATGATAACCGGCTTCGATACGGGCTGTCCCATTTTGCAGTATCCCTACGCCAACCTAACCACCAAAATGACCGTTGACACCTTTGCGGGCGCCGGTCTTGCTTGCGCGAACAGTAGCCAACATGCGTACCTGGAGACCGCCACGAATGACGGCAGTGCGGACTACAACGGTCTTGAACTTCAATTGAAACAAAGGATGTCCCATAGCTTGAGCTACTCTCTGGGTTACACCTTCAGCCATGGCCTCGCCAATTTCCGTGACAACTTGACGGCCGGACAGTTACCTCAAAACTCATACGACTACGGTGCGGAAATGGGCAATTCCGTTTTCGACATTCGTAGCCGTTTTGTCGGGAATTTCATCTGGGAATTGCCGTTCGGTCAGGGAAAGCGCTTCATGTCGGGCAGCGGTGCAGCTGCGCGCTGGCTCGGCGGATGGCAATTCAACGGGATCATAACGCTGCAGACCGGAACTCCGTTTTCAGTCACTGCCAATAATGATGGTTTAGTGGACAGCAACAACCCCGTGTATGCGAACTGTATAGGGGATCCATACGCTGGCGCGACAAGAAATCACAACTTGTATACGACCACAGGGTTCATCATCAATCCGGCAGCGTTTTCGCAGCCCGGTCCCGGGCAATTCGGTACATGTGCTCCCTATCAATTTTACGGTCCCGGAATCCAGATGTGGGACCTGAGCCTGTTCAAACAATTCAAGTTTACGGAAAGATATCAGCTGCAATTTAGAGCTGAATTTTTCAATGCGTTCAATCATCCCAACTTCGCAAATCCGAGTGCGGATATTGGCTCGCTGGGTTCGTTCGGAAAGGTCTCCAACACGCTTGCACCGATTTTGGGTACCGATTCGGGCGGGCCAGGTGATCCTCGTGAAATCCAATTCGCACTGAAGCTGTACTTCTAGTTCGGGCGCGGGAGCGGCGGGAGTCGCTCCCGCATCCTCTTTTGAGCGTTCTTGAGTCCGATATCACATAGGATCAAACGCCCTTCAAGGAGGCTAATTGGCGTCCACGAGTCGAGTTACGGCATCGCAGGCAACGATCAAGTTCCTGAAAAATCAGTATGTCGAACGAGATGGAGTGGAGCGCCCATTTTTCGCAGGCTGCTTGGGGATCTTTGGCCACGGCAACGTCGCAGGCATCGGCCAGGCTCTTCAGCAGAATCCGGACTTCCCGTATTACCTCAGCCGCAACGAGCAGGCCATGGTGCACACCGCTGTGGCCTTCTCGAAAATGAGTAATCGCCTGCGCGCTTTTGCATGCACCTCTTCGATCGGTCCGGGAGCGACCAACATGGTAACCGGGGCTGCTACAGCCACCGTGAACCGCATTCCCGTGCTGCTGCTCCCGGGCGACATATTCGCACGCCGCAATGTTGCGCCTGTCCTTCAGCAACTGGAGTCGCCCCAAACGCAGGACATTTCCGTCAACGATTGCTTCAAGCCAGTCTCTCGTTATTGGGACCGCATCAACCGCCCGGAGCAGCTCTTAACCGCTTTGCCGGAAGCCCTACGCGTCCTGACTTCTCCCTCAGAAACGGGAGCTGTCACGCTCAGCCTTCCGCAGGATGTCCAAGCCGAAGCAATGGACTGCCCTTCCGCGTTTCTCGATAAGCGCGTTTGGCATATTCTGCGGCCGCGAAGCGATGTCGAAAGCCTCCACGGCGCCGCGGGTTGGATTCGCGCGGCCAAACAACCGCTGCTGATCGCCGGTGGCGGCGTGCTCTATTCCGAAGCCGCCAGTTCGCTGGCCAAACTTGTCGCGCAGACCGGCATTCCCGTCGCCGAGACGCAAGCTGGCAAAGGTTCGCTGCCTTGCGATCACCCGCAGTGCCTCGGGGCCATGGGTGTCACCGGCACTCCGGGCGCCAATCTCCTGGCCCGCGACGCCGACCTGATCATCGGCGTCGGCACGCGGTACACGGACTTCACTACGGCTTCAAAAACCGCTTTCCAGAATCCCGAAGTCAAGTTCATCAACATCAATGTCGCAGAATTCGATGCGGCGAAACACTCGGGCCTTCCGCTCGTTGCCGACGCCCGGGCCGCACTCGATGAACTCGCCCAGGCCCTGCACGGTTATCGCGTTCCGGCCCAATATGCGGAACGCATTTGCCGGTTCCGCGAAGATTGGGCTAAGGAAGTCGATCGTCTCTTCCATCTCCAGCAAGGGCCCGGGATAAGCCAGAGCCAGGTCATTGGCGTCGTAAATTCCGTGACCGAGCCACGTGACGTTCTTGTTTGTGCGGCCGGCAGCTTGCCAGGCGATCTCCACAAGCTGTGGCGCGTCCAAGACGCGAAAGGCTATCACATGGAGTATGGCTACTCCTGCATGGGTTATGAAATCGCCGGCGGTCTGGGAGTCAAGATGGCCGCGCCGGATCGCGAAGTGTACGTCATGGTCGGCGACGGCTCCTACTTGATGATGGCCCAGGAAATCCACACCTCCATCCAGGAGGGCTACAAGCTCAACATCGTCCTCCTCGACAACCACGGCTTCGCCAGTATCGGCGGCTTGAGCGAAGCCTGCGGCAGCGGCGGTTTCGGCACGGAGTACCGTCACCGCAAAAACGGCAGCCTGAGCGGGGACACGGTGCCTGTGGATTTCGCCGCGAATGCTGCCAGCTTGGGCGCCGTGCCCGTTCGTGCGCGCACGCTGGATGAACTAAAGCAAGCGCTTATTGCTTCGAAGAAATCACAGCGCACCACCGTCACCGTAGTTGAGGTTGATCGCGCAGTTCGTGTCCCGGGCTATGAATCTTGGTGGGATGTAGCTATCGCAGAAGTTTCAGAATCGGAGAGCGTTCGCGCTGCACGCCGCTCCTACGAAGAAGCGGTCAAGCGTGAGCGATATTTCTTCTAAAGGAGCCTGATTTCGCCGCGGCGCGAAGTCACAAGCGAAACGCGCTGAAACAGCTTTATTTCCCCGGGAGAAAAAACATGGCAGGAAGTTCCTATGCACAGGAGGTATTGACCCACGCGTCGAAGGTCGCGCCCGGTAAGTCTGGCGCCCTGCTGTCGGTCACGCGCACGCAAGCACGCTGGGACACTATCAATTTTTCTGTCCGCCGCTTAATCGCAGGCCAATATTGGCAGAGTGACACACGGGATGAGGAAGCGGCTCTTGTGATTCTTGGCGGACTCGCGACGGTAAATTGGGGCCACGGTTACCGCGAAGTTGGCGGCCGCAAAGATGTTTTCAGTGGCTTTCCCTACGCCGTCTACCTGCCATGCCGTACACCCTTTGAGATTTCTGCGTTAACGAACTGTGAATTTGCCGACTGCCGCGTTCCTTCTACCGCCCGGCTCGCGCCGCGGATTATCACACCCGCAGATTGCCGCGAGGAGATTCGCGGCGGCGGTAACTGCACTCGCCAGATCGTCGATGTAATTCGCCCGGAATTTCCTGCGGAAAAACTGCTTGTCTGCGAAGTCTACACGCCGAGCGGCAACTGGTCGAGTTATCCGCCGCACAAGCACGACGTTCACAATCCGCCGAAGGAAGTGGATCTCGACGAGATCTACTACTACCGCATCAGCGCTCCTGAAGGGTATGCGTTCCAGCGCTTGTATGACCAGGCCGGCACACGCGACGACACGTTGACGCTCGTCGACGGTGACCTCGTGTTGATCAAGGATGGCTACCACCCAGTCGTCGCCGCGCACGGCTACAACGTCTACTACCTGAACGTTCTTGCGGGCAGCGCCCGCTCTATGGCGGCCACCGACGATCCTCGTTATGCGCATCTGCGCAAGACCGGCCTTGAGCGCGATTCTCGCGTGCCTCTGGTTCGCGCGGAATCTGCCGAGCCGCCGGCTTAGCAGGGATCGCTTGCGCGAACCCACGGAGGAATTAGGAGATGGCACACAGAATCGGAATTATCGGGGCTGGCGGTGTGGCGGCAATTCACGCCGCCATTCTTGTCAAGGATTCCCGCGTTCAGCTTCAAAGCTTCTTCGACGTGGATTCCGCGCGCTCGCGCAATTTGGTCGGCCGCTTTGGCGGCACGGCCGCGCAATCGGTCGACGAACTCCTGCAACAATGTGATGCGGCATTCGTTTGCACTCCCAACACAACTCACGAAGAGGTTGCCACACAGGTTCTCGACGCAGGCCGTCACGTTTTTTGCGAAAAGCCCTTTGCGCTGAATCTTTCCTCTGCCACCCGGCTTCGCGATCGCGCCGTGCGCTCGGGGCTGGTCTATCAAGTGGGCCACAATCGCCGTTTTGCGCCTGTTTATAAGATTTTGAAGGAGACCATAGACAGAAAAGAGCTTTGTCCGCTTTCCGTGCACGCGAAAATGAACCGGGGAGAGCTGGTGAACCCATCGTGGGTTTGGAACGCCCGGCTCACCGGAGGCTTCCTGTACGAGACGCCCGTTCATATGTTCGATTTGATGAGTTATTTCTTCGGCCCCGTCGAGTCGGTCCAGGTCGCGGCCCGCGCGCATCAGCATGATGAGCTCGACGACTTCTCCATCCTGCTGACCTTTCAATCGGGACTCCGGGCCACCATGAAAACGTTCGCTCACGCCAGTTGGCACTTTCCCTTCGAACGTTTTGAAGTCTACGGCATGCACTCCACCTACGAAACGTTTGAGATGGAAAGAATCTCTTTCACCAATGGCCTCGAAACCCGCACCACAACCTATGATTTTTCTCTTGCCAGCATGCACGAAAAATGGGGCTACATTGAAGAAGACCGCCTCTTCGTGGACGCCCTCGACGGGAAATCGCCCGCCCCGATCACTGCCGAAGATGGCTACCGGGTGGTCGAATTGATTGAAGCTTGTTATCAAAGCGCTCGCGACGGAGCACGTGTTCACCTGGGCGACACCGTCAGAAAGTACTGAAGTGCAGGAGCTCTCCAAGCGCATACATTTTGCCGCCGCCCCCGTCAGTTGGGGCGTGCAGGACGATCCTGGTCCCGCGTGGGAGCAGCCTTACGAGCGTGTTCTCGACGAGATTCTTTCCGCGGGATACACGGGAACCGAGCTGGGTCCTTACGGCTACTTTCCTACCGATCCAAAACCTTTGGCGGAAAGTTTGCAGCGCCGCCGCATGTCCCTCCTTTCGTCCTTTGTGCCCGTCCCGCTTGCAGACCCGTCAAAAAAAGGAAAGGTGATTCAGCACGTGCGCAAAGTTGGCGCCCTGCTCTCCGCCTTGGGCGCGAAGTTTCTCGTTCTTGCCGATTGTCAAACCCCAAGGCGCCAGGCCCTTGCTGGTCGCGTCCCAGTCGATGGCAGCGAATCCCTGACCGCGGACCAATGGAAACAGGTGGCCGTCACGGTTGGTGAAGTCGAGAAAGCTGCCGCCGAATTCGGTCTGCGCCTCGTATTCCATCCTCACGTGGCCACCTACGTGGAGACCCCGGCGGAGGTCGAGCGTCTCTTCGACTCGCTCGCCTCCATGCAAGTGGGCCTTTGTCTTGATACTGGCCACTGTGTTTACGGCGGAGGAGATCCCACGGAAGAAGCGCGCAAATACCGCTCGCTCTTGCGCTACCTCCACATCAAAGACATCAACGCCCAAGTTCTCGGCGAGGCGCGCCGCAAAAGCCTCAATTTTGAACAAGCTGTGGGTGCGGGCGTTTTCTCGACTATCGGAGAAGGCTGCATCGATTTCGAAGGCTTCCTGTGCTTCGTCGCACAAAACGATTATTCCGGCTGGATGGTGGTCGAACAAGACGTGATCTATGGCAAGTTCAAGGTCCCGCCCGTCGAAAGCATGCGCTCGAGTTTGAGCTACTTGAAAGGTGTGATCTCGAGTCTGGAATCTCCCGGGACACTTGCCGTTAAAAAATCCTGATCTCCAGAAATGTTCAGGAACGCCAACTCCTCAAGCCGCCTGCAGTTTCATCTGCTGTCCGAATGCCTGGACATATTCCGATAACACTTGCTGTGCGACTTCGCGCTTGGAAACCAGAGGGTTCTTCTCTAGTGCCGCAAGTGCCATTTCGTTCGAATGCTCTACACAAGCTCGCACCGTCAGGCGCTCATATTCTTTCACCTGCTGCAGCAGGGAAGTCACTGCAGCCGGTGCACGGCCCGCTGCCTGCACCTGCACTCCCCGTGAAGAAACGGAACAAGGCAGCTCCACCGCATCATTCTTATCGAGGTCTTCCAGTGCGCCCTCGTTGCGCACCGTAAGTGGAATCATTGAAGACGCGTCCGACTGCAATGCTTGCAGCACCAGCAGCGCGATTCGCTCATAGCCGGAAAACTCGGAGTACAGTTCCTGATTCTCTCTTCGCCGTTCGCCCGCTGTTGCTTCAATGCTGAAGTACGACGCGTTCCTTTCCCGTAAGTAATCCTCGTAAATATCCACCAATTGCGATTCCGGCGCTTGCGCCAGCTTTTGGAACAGCCGCTCGTTCATGCCCGTGATGGCCTGCCCGCGCGATTGCCCGCTGCGTTTCGTGTTTTCGTACGCCACTCTGGGGAAATAATAGAAGTAAAGATATTCCGTCGGTAGCAACCCCAGCTGTTGCAGAAACTCCGCAGGAAAAAGTCCGTGCCGGTAGCACTTCCTCAGAATCTCGGGCGAAGCCAGAATTCCTGGCAGCAGTTCCGCGCCCCGCTCATCTCGAATCGATCGCACCCATCCCAAATGGTTCAGGCCAAGATAATCGAAGTGTAGCCGGAACGGATTCCGGCCAACTGCGTTGGCGATGGCCTCGAAGGTTTCAAGCGGCGTGTCGCAGACGCCCAGGACGTTGACGCTGGAATGATTTAGTAGCCCCTGCGAAATAATCCCGACGGGATTCGTAAAATTGATGACCGTTGCGTGTGGAGTCACTCGCTCGATCAGCCTTGCATATTCAAGCATGGCCGCCAGGTTTCGCATCGCGCACGCGAATCCGCCTGCGCCCACCGTTTCCTGACCCACGAGCCCATGCGCCAGCGCAATCGTTTCATCTTTTACCCGCGCATCGATGCCGCCCACCCGAATGCTCGTGATCACAAAATCTGCGCCTTCGAGCGCCCCTTCGGCGCTATTAAAGCTATTTAGTCGCGCCCGCCATCCGCTTTTCTGCGCCATCGCCCCCGCCATTCTTCCCATGATCTTCAGGCGCTCGGCGTCTGTGTCCCAAAATGCCACCTCGTCCAGGCGCAGTTGCTCGCCCGCCGCGGCCAGTCCGTGAATCAGTAGCGGACTTCTGACTCCCGCGGCCCCAATGAGCGTTATCTTCATTGTATTGTTCTATCCTTCGCCAAAAGTTGCCTGTCAGCGGTTTTCTATCTCTTGGTTCTACGTTCCGTTTGCTTCCGCTGATTCGTCAAAGCTTCCGCATGAGCTCTTTGAGCTTCCGGAGGGACGGGATGGCGCATGATCCTCCCGGGCCGGTTATAGCTAGCGCCCCGCAAACGTTGCCCGCTTGGAGGCATTGCTCCAGCGGCCACCCGGAAAGATGCGCATGGAGGAATCCTCCGTTGAACGCGTCACCGGCTCCGGTTGCGTCTACCGCACGCACGCGAAGGGATTTCAAACGCATAAGCTTCCCGTCGCGCACCGCAAGGGAACCATCCTTGCCCAGTTTTACCACTGGCGTCCTCGTCCAACGCGACAGTGCGCGCGCCGCTTTTTCCACTGACTTTTCGCCAGTCATCGCCCGTGCTTCCTGCTCGTTGGGAAACACAAACGCAAAATGCTTGAGCATCGGAAACAGTCTCGGCGATTCCCACAGTTGCGGGTTCCACCCAATGTCAGCGGAAAGGGCCAATCCGCGCCTTTTCCATTGCTCGATGATCTTGGCCCAAGCAGAGAACGGCAACAAAGCGCACGCCAGATGCAAAAGTTTTGCCTTTTGAAGCTGCTTTTGCGCCGCGGCCATTGCCAACAGCCTCACCAGATTTTTGTTGATAGCCTCGTGCGTGATCATCATGCGGTCGCCTTTGTACGAGGCGCATACAGTCAGGGCCGTTGCCAGCCGCTTGTCGAATACGCAGCCATCGGTCGAAATGCCGCTGTGAACGAGCTTTTGCCATGCCGGATTTGTGCGCGCATCCTGGCCCACTCGGGTAATCACTGCCGTCGGAGTTCCTAGACCCGCGGCCACCAGCGCCGTTGTCGCGACTCCTCCCCCGGGAAACATGGCGAACTGTGCGGTTTTCACCTCTTCTCCCATGGCAGGAACTCGGGGAAGGTCGTAAAACACCAAGTCAAGGAAGAACTCGCCAAACACCACCAGGCGCTGCGGAGGATGCGCGTCGCCGCGAGTCATCACGCTCGAAATCATAGCAGAGTTGGCCGGATGGACAAAGTGCGCAGCCCAAAATGCCGAAACGTTTTGGCATCACTCTTTGCAACGTCCATCGGTTGGCGATTCGCAACGGCAAGGGGAAAGAAAACCCGGCACACGCTGGCCGCCGTCGAGCGGTTGGACGCTCCTCCTACACTCGGCTCCAGTGACACCACTACGGACACCAGAGCCTTTGAGCAGTCGGTGAGTGAAGAGGCAGTGTTGCACTAACTCCTTCGATTCGTTAAGTTGGTATTGCCGATGCCCGGGTGGCGGAATGGCAGACGCTGAGGACTTAAAATCCTCCGGGGATTTTTCCTCATGTGGGTTCGACTCCCACCCCGGGCACCATCACTTCCAAATCCTTGCGGCGGTTTGCCGCAAACGGTCACGAACCCAAACCGCCGCTTCTTTGCCTCAACTTTACCCGGTGGATGCCGCCTTGCCCGCAGGCCGGTCGGGCAACCGAACTCAGGCAAGTAGAATTGCTTCCGCCTTGCCCGCAATCGCGACTTGCATCCGAATTAAGATATAGCCGCCTCGCCAACAAAAGTCCGAGCCGTCTTTGGCTGTCGACGCAGGAGCAAATAGAAGGCCACGACGTGCGTGATCATCAATAGGGGCACGTAGATGATCGGAATCGCGTACGTGACGCCCAACTGCCCCGCTAGCGCGGGAAGGCCGACCTGGACGGCGTGGTAATAGTCCACGATGAGGTCGATTATCCCGACGAGATTGAACGCGACAACAAACAGCCAGAAAAGCGGACGTATTCTTACCGTAAGCAGCGCCAGGATGGCCAGCACCCCCGTTGCAAAGTCCCAGTAGGCGGCGAACGGCGCGAAGCCAGCAGGCAAATTGCCGACGACGCCCGGCAGAATAAAGACGAGCCCAAAGAAGCGGAAGCTATGCAGAGTAGCGATCGCGCGTTGCGCTGCGACGTGGTCCATCGACTTGAGTCTGGGCAGCAAGTACGCGCGGAAGCAAAGCAGCCACGCGACATAGCCTAGAATGAGTTGCAGATTGAAGATGATTTGCGGCGACATTTGGCCTCCTCTCGGATTTGACGCGGCCGCGAGCGCCGCCATCATAGGATTACAGCCATCATCCTATAGATTCCGCCGAGGGCGCACCGGTTGCATCATGGCTGGTTGCATCATGAGATGATCGGTAGCATCCTATGACCCATGCGCTACCAGCCCCAACATAAAGCTGATATCCATCAAAAGATTGTGAAGGACGCCGCGCGGCGGCTTCGCGCCCGAGGCTTAACGGGCGCCGCGGTTTCCGCAGTTATGCGCGACGCTGGCCTCACCCACGGCGGCTTTTACAAGCACTTCGGAAGCAAGGACGAGCTAGTGCTGGAGTCGTTGCGCGAGGCTTTCCAGGAAATAGCCGACTTCATGGCGCGCGCCGCGGAAAAGTGCCGGCCTGGAACAGCGTGGAAGGCCATTGTGAAGGCCTACCTGAGCCCGGAACACTGCGATCACGCCGAGGGCGGGTGCCCGTTGGCGGCCCTGGCGCCCGAGTTAGCGCGGACCGGCAAGACGATGAAGGCTCGGATTCTGGGGGAG
>Ga0187780_10002354_pt1 | contig 14229 bp, 12 predicted proteins | sample 1015_Q2_SP10_20__FD_132429 | JGI IMG/M metagenome (GOLD analysis project Ga0187780, IMG submission 132429) | Tropical peat soil microbial communities from peatlands in Department of Meta, Colombia - 1015_Q2_SP10_20_MG | ecosystem: Environmental > Terrestrial > Soil > Wetlands > Peat | place... | reverse complement strand
TGGTCTACAGAGAGCGGCGAGCCGGGAGATTTTCTAGTGGCGGCGCTGCATGAGAATGGGATTCGCTGCAGGTTGGACAAAAACGGGCAGCGGGAGGAGTTGTTCGTGCTGCCGGAGGATGAAGAGCCGGCAAGGCAAATTGTGGGTGAGGTGGCGGAAGGCCAATCGCCGGAGTAGAGGGAATGTACTGCCCTTTGTGCGACGCGGAATATCGGCAGGGTTTCACGACCTGCAGCGATTGTCATACCGAGTTGGTCGCGACACTCGAGGGGGCTGAGGCTGCGCGGATGCGATTCTGGCGGGGTACGCGTGAAGAAAAATTGGCCCGGATTCTAGGAGCGCTGGGTGAGGGACAAATTCCCTACCACTACAAAGAGATTGCGAAGGGACACTTGAACCTCCGCATACTGGGGATTCCTATTGGCGGGAGGAAACCCCTGGTTCAGATCGAGTACGAGATTTGGATCTTTCGTCGCGATCTGGAGCGTTCCCGGCAAGCTGTAGCCGAAGTGTTACGCGCCGGGGAAACGGCCTGAAATTACTTTTCCTTCTGCTTTTTTTCGCGGGCGGCGCGGCGCTTGGCCATCTCGGCTTCGTACTGCGCGCGCATGTTGTCCATGGTGGGCTGAAGCAGCTTCGGATCGCGGATACAGTTCAAGAAAATCAGACGATTATCCGGCCCAGGCATTCCGCCCAAATTTCGATGGGCCTCAGGCGGAGGCGGACCTGCCGGATCACCCTCCGGAGGAATCACGTTAGGTAGCTGGAGAACATACATACTGCCGCCGGCAATCTCCGTGTGAGGGTAGTGCAACAACCAGGTGCAATTGTGGCCGTCCACAATCATGCTGAGAGAGATGATCACCCATTGCCCGGCGTCGGCCGGCGAAGGAAGCTGGCAATTCCAGACTTCAGCCTGCGGAACGTACACTTTGGGCTCGATGAAGCTGTACTCATCGAGGAGCACATGGTGTAGACCGCGCTGCTCAACAAAGCGTTCCACGTCGGGAAGCGACTGGTTCCAGTCGAGGTTGGAATCGTTGACCAAGGTGTAGCCGGGCCGACCGAAACTCAGACTATTGAGATACGGGAAGAAATAAGGATACGTGCGGGCCATGGTGACAAGCGAAGCCAGGGAAAGGAGCACATACGCGCCCATGGCAAGGCGCGCAGCGGGCCAGCCCTTTTCGCGAAGCAGCGCCAAGGCACGGGGCAAAGGCGCCATCAGGAGAATGAGGAGAACGATGGGAATCGTGAAGTGGCGGATGCTGATGGTCATGGGGCTGACCATGCAGAAAATGAGAAAGACGATCAGAAACGTCCAGACGGCGCGCCAATGAAATTCCATTCCGGCGGGAGCGAGTTGGACGCCCTTCAATTTGTTGCGAGCGACAAGAGCCACGAGGAGCGAGAGAAGCAGGGAGAGCAGGAAAGCCAAAGTCGACTTCAGGACGAAAACGACGGGGAAGTAGTACCAGATGCCGTGGGTGTAGTAATGACCAAGAACATAAGTGGCGCGGCGAGAAGTGATGGCGAAGAAGGCCAGGCCTCGGAGGAAGATCCAGGCAGGCATCAAGATTCGGCGCAGGAATAAGGAAGCGGGGCCATGGCCAAGAAACTGCAGCGAATCCGACGGCTCATTCCAGGTGAAAATGAAGTAGACGGCGTAAACCATGACTGCTGCGATGAGCACGCCCTTCCAGAGGTAGCGGCCGCGCAGCTTCCGCCAGGCGAGGAGTTCGGGTTTGTCTGATGGCTGTTGAGAGAGAGGGAGCCAGCGGAGGCTGAGGCGAAAAGCGAGAAAGCAGAAGAAGAGCAGGCCGGCGGAGAATTTCGTCAGGATGGTGGCGCCGAAGAGGAGGCCGAAGGTCCAGAGGGTGCGGCGGTTGGGAGAGCGCCAGAGTTCGGCGAAGCTCCAAAGGGTAAGAAGCGTGAAAAACGTTATGGGGATGTCGGTGATGACCAGCGGGCCGAAAACGAGGAAGGCCGGGGTGGCGACAAAAGCTGCCAGACACAGGAGGCCGCCCCAGGCATTGCCCAAGCGGCAAGCAAACAAGTAGAGGCACACGCCGAGAGCCAGAGTCAGACCCAACATGGGGACACGCGCCCACCAGAGAGTGGAGTAGGGATCGTTCCACTGAAGCGCGACGCAATGTCCCCAAGCCCACTGACCCATCACGCTGCCGAACCAAGTCCCGCTGAAAGTCCAGGAAATGTGGGAGTAGTCGGTGTGAACTCCGCGGAGGACGAGCGGGAGGGCCGCAAGAATCTTGGCAAGGGGAGGATGCTCCTCGTTCATGCGCATGTCGAGCTTTTGAAGGTAGCTGACACCGGCGCCGATATGCGCCACTTCATCGAAGGTGATGGATTCGCGCCGCGCGGCGCCTCCGGCCAAAACCGCCATGAATGCCAAAAGCAAAATGACGACGACCAGATGCAGGTGCTTCATGAGTGGAAACTCTGAATGCGCATGCTGCTGTACCTTCTGACTTCTGTCCGGTCTCAAGGGGAGCGAAGCGGAGCGGAACGACGGACCTGAGTCGAGTTCGCGCCGGAAGCGTGCCAGTAATTTCATCCTCTCATGAGCGGGCGACGCCGCAGATGAATGGTGTGTGAACGCAGCGACGAGGCGCCGCCGGCAATCCTACTTATTAGTACGGGAAGAATATGGAATTGTTTCAAGTCGTTCTTCTTGACTTCTCTTTTTGGGGGATGCAGGCTAAGGTTCCTCCTTTTCCCCTACCGGGAGGCTCCCGTGAAAAATGCCGCGGTGGGATTGCGCCCGCATTCCGGCTGGACGTCGCTGGTGGCCGTGTCGGTGGAGAGGAGCGAGCCAGTTGTGCTGTGCCGGGAACGCGTGCACCTGGTGAAGATCTTCAATTATTCCTACCGTCAGCCGTATCACACGGCGGAGAAGATGCCGCTCGAAGAAGGCCGCGCGTTTATTTCGCGGGTGAGAGCGGAGGCGCGGACTCTGGCTTATCGCGCGCTTAGGGCGATGGAAGCGCGGCTGCGGGAGGCGGACTACCGCTTGACGCATTGCGGACTTTTGCTGGCGTCGGGAAGAGAGTTGCCAAATCTTGAAAAAATTCTGGCGGCGCACCCGCTGATTCATACGGCGGATGGGGAGCTGTTCCGCGAGGCGTTGATGCAGGCGAGCGAGAAGTGCGGATTGAAACAGTTCCAGATGAAAGAGAAGGAGCTGGTAGGCTGGGCCGCGAAGGTTTTGCGACGAAAAGAAGCGTCGTTGCTGAGGCAGGTCACGGAAATTGGCAAGCCCATGGGAGCGCCGTGGGGGCAGGACGAAAAGTTTGCGGCGCTGGTGGCGTGGGTGGCGCTCAGGGAGACCAGTTGAAGCGGCTGCGTGGAAGGAGGAACGAGCCGGCTTGACCGCGTGGTTGCCGCGAATGCATGCTTTGAGACGACGGAGGGCTGAGCCGTGTCGATCGATGCAATCAAAACGGTGGCGGTGCTGGGCGCGGGAACGATGGGGAATGGAATTGCGCACGTGTTTGCGCGGGCAGGATACAGCGTAATTTTGCGCGATGTGGAAGAGCGGTTTCTGCAACGCGCGATGGAGACAATCTCGAAGAACCTGGACCGTGAGGTGAAGAAGGGAAAACTGACGGAGGCAGAGAAGCCGGGCGTGCTGGCGCGGGTCAAGCCGCTGACGGATATGAGCGCGATTGCGGCGGCCGACTTTGTGGTGGAAGCGGTGCCGGAAAAGATCGAGATCAAGCGCGCGGTCTTGACCGAGGCGGACCGGCTGTTGCGGCCGGAAGTAATTTTGACGAGCAACACGTCTTCGATATCCATGACTGCGCTGGCGGCGACGACCAAGCGACCGGAGCGGTTTGTGGGCATGCACTTCATGAACCCGGTGCCGGTGATGGTGCTGGTGGAAGTGATTCGCGCGCTGCAGACGGGCGATGAGGCGTTTGCCACGACGATGGAGCTGGCGAAGAAGCTGGGGAAGACGCCGGTGGCGGTGAACGACGCTCCGGGGTTTGTGTCGAATCGCGTGCTGATGCCGCTGATCAACGAAGCAGCGTACGTGGTGATGGAAGGAGTGGCCACGCCGGAAGCGGTGGACGCGGTGATGAAGCTGGGAATGAATCACCCCATGGGGCCGCTAGAGCTGGCGGATTTTATCGGGCTGGACGTGTGCGTGGACATCATGCACGTGCTGCAGGAAGGGCTGGGCGACCCGAAGTATCGCGCGTGCCCGCTGCTGAAGAAGTATGTCGCGGCGGGGTGGTTGGGGAGAAAATCGGGGCGCGGGTTCTATACTTATACGTAGTCATTCGCATAGAGGGATCTGTCAGTACGTGACGTACAAGGGGAATGAAGCACCCTAGAGGAGCGTTCCGGGTGGATCTCCTGAGAGAGTGGGCCGATTGGAAAGCCTCCGAGCCTCCGTTTGTTCTCGAGTCTGACCAAGGTGTGTTAGGCCAGGCGCGCAACGACCGAGTAGTTACAATCCGCAGTTGGCGGGACGCCTTTAGGGCGGCGGATTTCTGTGAACCCCAGGATCACCGGCTTCATCTTGGTCTCCTTCCGAAGCCATTCCTCGGCGACCTGCGTCGCGCATCAATCTATGTACTCTTGCTCAACCCAGGTGTCGGGCCTCATGACTACTACGGTGAGTATGAAGTCGCGAAGTTCCGCCGCGCCTTACTGGCAAACTTGAGGCAAGAGTTCGAGCTAGGTTCGCCTCCATTCCTATTTCTAGACCCTCAGTATTCATGGCACGGCGGCTTTGGTTGGTGGAACGGGAAGCTGGCTGGTGTCATTGCAGCTCTTGCCTACACTTGGGCCGTGCCTTTCGCTGAGGCGAGAACCCGATTGGCACGAGAACTCGCGAGCATTGAGCTTGTGGCATACAATAGCCCGAGTTTTCGGGATGGAGGCCGTTGGATTCAGCGACTCCAATCTGTCGCTCTTGCGCAGACATTCGTGCACGATACTGTCTTACCAAAAGTCAGGAGTGGCAAAGCTATCGTGATCGCGGCTCGCCGAGCGGAAGCGTGGAATTTGCCCAATCACCGCGCGATTATCCGTTACAGTCCTCAAGAAGCCCGCGCAGCCCATCTTTCGCCCAAGAGCCGGGGTGGGAGTGAGATTCTACGGCACCTAGGGCGTCGGGTGTGAAGGCAAAGAATAAGCAAATAATAGCATTTGCTTTTTCTTCGCCCCTGTGGTACTTTGCCTCTTGCCGGTTTTCAACAGGCGGCCCATGAGCGACCCGCGGAGCGGTATTCCAAGCTGCATCGAACATGAGAGACTCGCTGTAGCGGATGCCGACCTAAAGGTCGGCGCTACAGTGCGTACCCGCGGGCGGTACCTGGGACGGTTGCGGCGGCTAAGCCGGGCGGAGCTGGCAGAATGGGACCGGCGGGAGCAGGCAGCGCTGGCCAGGCTGATCGACCACGACCTGGAGCATGGGTGCAGCCGTTGAAGGCATGTTGTAGCGCTGGGCTTCAGCCCAGCAGATGCCGGCCTGAAGGCCGGCGCTACAGGAGTAACGCCGCGGGAGAAGGGCCGGCGGCGGAGAAAGGCGAGCGGGAGAATAGGGCTAGCAATCTCAAGTACGAAGTGGTAATATTCCACTATCGTAAAGTAAGAAGGAGCGGCGCGGGTCCCCGCGCCGACCTGGAGAGAGCGAAGTCCGCAGCCCGATCGAAGGATTCCTAATTTCCTCCACCGAGGTGAGAAATGGCAGATGAACGGGCGAAGCTGTTGGAAGCGGCAATCTCGCAGATCGAGAAATCCTATGGCAAGGGCTCGATCATGCGGTTAGGCAGCAAAGACGTGCTGGTGCCGGTGAACGTGATTCCGTCGGGATGCTTGTCGCTGGATGCGGCGCTGGGAGTGGGCGGATTTCCGCGAGGGCGCGTGATCGAAGTGTACGGTCCGGAATCGGGCGGTAAGACCACGTTGACGTTGCACGTGATTGCCGAGGCGCAGAAGCTGGGCGGGCAAGCCGCGTTCATTGACGCGGAACATGCGCTGGATCCGGCGTACGCGCGGAAGCTGGGCGTGGACGTGGACAATTTGCTGGTGTCGCAGCCGGACAACGGCGAGCAGGCGCTGGAAATCGCGGAGACGCTGATTCGCTCGGGCGGCGTGGACGTGGTGGTGGTGGACTCGGTGGCGGCGTTGGTGCCGAAGGCGGAACTGGAAGGCGAAATGGGCGAGCCGCAGATGGGGTTGCAGGCGCGGCTGATGTCGCAGGCACTGCGGAAGTTGACGGCGATTGTGTCGAAGTCGAAGACCTGCCTGATTTTCATCAACCAGATACGCGAAAAGATTGGCGTGATGTTCGGGAACCCGGAAACGACCACGGGCGGGCGCGCGCTGAAGTTTTACGCTTCAATGCGCGTGGACATTCGGCGGATACAGGCAATTAAGGAAGGTGACCGAGTGGTGGGCTCGCGAACGCGCGCGAAGGTCGTGAAGAATAAAGTGGCGGCACCGTTCCGCGAGGCGGAGTTTGACATTCTCTATGGCGAGGGAATTTCGGGCGAAGGCGACTTGCTGGACCTCGGCGTGGAGAAGGGCGTAATCGAGAAAAGCGGGACGTGGTTGAGCTTCGGCGGAGAACGCATGGGGCAGGGGCGCGAGAACGCGCGCGTGTTCTTGAAAGAAAACAAGGACATCCGCGACAAAATTGAGCACGTTTTGCGCAAGAAGCTGGAGATTCCGGAGCCTGGGCAGAACTCGACGGCATCGGGAGCAAACGGCCATGCGTCGGGCTCGACCGAGAAGCCGCCGATCAAGGCGGCGGCCGCGGCGGCTGGCGCGGACGCCAAAGCGAGGCCGGGACGCTAGAGAAAGATTTTCTTTCGAAGGAAGAGAGCGGGCGGGGCGGGGAAGGGTGACCCCGCCCGTTTCTTTTTGGAGGATGCTGCAAGCGTTCTTCGAGTGCTTCTTGAGTTTCTCCCAACCAAACACCACGCGGGCTGAAGCCTACGTACGCCAGCCGGTGCACGAAAATCTTCGGTATCCTGCAGCTTGAATAGTGGCTGCCACAGGGAAATTATGCGGAGGCGAGGGAACACTTCCATTTCACTCCCAAAGCTGGCTTTGAACTTCCGCAGATCGAGCAATTCCGGCAATTGCTGAGGGAACGCGCCCCCCCGGCCTTGAGGCCAGTGGGCTGTCCAGAGGGGCGAAGCGCCGTACAGGTTTCAAAACAAAGCACATAGGGGCGTACTGGGTCCACTTAACTATTGTCAAGAATTCGCGCAAAGACATAAATTGGTGTCTCAGAATGCTACGGGCCCGAGAGTTGGAGATGAGAGCGGGCGCGAGAGACAGAAGTAAGTGCTTTGGAATGTGGCATCGAGGCATGTGGTTGCAGGAATGCTATCGAGGAACAAGAGTTGACCTCGGAAGAGTGATTAGGATAAATTCGCACAAAGCCATCCTAGAACTACTGAGAGTCACTCCGGGGCAGGGGCGGAATGAATAAGACTTGGGGGAAAACCTTCGCTGCGGCGTTGCTGATTGCGACGCTTGCTGTGCCATTGCCGGCGGCGGAGCCCGGCGCGAAGGCGATTGTCAGCAACTCGACTCAAGCGAAATCCAAGTCGAAATCGAAGAAGCATTTGGCGCCTTCGCGGTATCGCGGATTTGCGCCGACCTATGCGGACTCGGTCAGCGCGGACGATCCTACGTATGACGATCCCGTTGTGCGCGCGGCGGCGGTGGACGCGCTGGGGCGTTACAACGGCTCGGTTGTGGCAGTGGATCCGAGAACGGGGCGGATTCTGACGGTCGTCAACCAGAAGATTGCGTTTAGTGATGGATACACTCCCTGCTCGACGATCAAGCCCACCATTGCGATAGCGGCGCTGGAAGAAAACGTCATCAGCGACGACACCATGCTGAAGGTGGGCCGCCGCAAGTACATGAATTTGACCGACGCGCTGGCGCACTCGAATAACGTGTTTTTCGAGGAGTTGGGGCGGCGCATGGGATTCGACACCGTATCGAGGTACGGGCGGCTGATGGGGCTTGGCGAACTGGCAGGGTACAACTTGCCGGACGAGCATCCAGGGGCGTTCCCGACGCAGCCTCCTGCGTACGGCGGAGTGGCGCGGATGTCGAGCTTCGGCGAAGGGATTCTGATCACGCCGCTGCAGCTCGCGGCAATCGCGGCGGCATTTGCGAATGGCGGGACATTGTATTACTTGCAGTATCCGCACTCACAGGCAGAGGCGGAGAATTTCGCGCCCAAGGTAAAGCGCGAATTGAATATCTCAAATGTTCTGCCGGAACTGCGGGAGGGAATGCTGGCGGCGGTGCTGTATGGCACGGGACGGCTGAGCTACGATGCGGGCGGCGACGAGACGCCGATTGGCAAGACCGGGACGTGCGACGACCACGTCAATCCGTCGCGCATCGGCTGGTTCGTGAGCTACGCGGACGAGACCAATCCGAAGATTGCGCTGGCTGTGCTGCTGCGCGGGAACACGCGCCGAGTGAAGGGGCCGACGGCGGCACAGGTAGCCGGCGGAATCTACAGAAGGCTGCGGCAGCAGAACTACTTCTCAGAGACGGCGAAGCAAGTGATGGCGCCGAGCGAAGCCACAGGCAAGTAGGGCAATTCAAAAGACGACTGAGTGTAAGAGTGCAAAAGTGCGCTCTTACGGCTTCAAACCGTTCAACTGCCTGATTCCTTTAAAGGACGGGTGCGCGATGCGGGCGGGCCTTGATGTGGACACTGACAACGGGTTCGCTGACGTGGCGCAGGGCATCAAAGCAGGAATCGCAGAGTTCCAGGCAGAGCTGGTCTTCACTTTTTGCATGGAAAGTGCGGTGGCATTCAAAACAGGTGGAATATTCCGGAAGCTGGCGTTGTTCGCGGGCGTGAATTTCGGGATGAACTTCGAGCTCGATCATAAACTCCCCCGGCGAAGAATGGGCACGAAGCGTGCCACATCGAGGTTTCAGGAAACATTGAATTGACACGACTTAATGCGCACGTAAGAAGGGCAGTGGGTGATTTGGCACAAAACCTCTGCGAGAATTCGCGTAGGCCATGGTGGAGGATTGGGCGCATCAGCCTGACAAAGATTTGACGCGGGGCGCGCTTTGGGACAAAAGAGAAGCGTAAGGTATTCCAATTCGTTTCCAGGGTGACGGTTCGCCTAAGGAACCGTCAAATAGCGGAAAGCGTTCGGGGGAAAACTTGAGCCGCGGATTTCTTTGGGTCTTGGGAGTTGTGATGGCGTGTGCGGGGTTCGTGGGCGGCTATGTTGTACGCCGAGCGTTGGAGGTGCAGCGGGAATTCGAGGGCCAGGTCGCGCAGGCGCACGCAGAGGCGGACCGCATTCGCAGGGAAGTGATCCTGCCGACTTCGAAGCAAATGCACTCCGGCGAGAACTTTGCCGGTGCGCTCGAGGAATTCGGGTTGAGCCCGGAAGAAGCGAACGAAGCAACGGTGGCGGCACAACGCGCGTTCAATTTGCGGCAATTGCGCGCGGGAAACACGATTGCCGTGGGGAGGTCGGTTTACGGCGACTTGCGGCAAATCGACTACAAAATAGACGCGGACCGGATGTTGCACATTGTTCCGGCGACGGCAGGATTTTCGGCGGAGGTGAAGGAGATTCCTTCGCACGTGGACATTGAGGCGGTGAACGGGCGGCTGGAGGATTCACTGTTCAACGCGGTCGAGGATGCGGGCGAATCGCCGGAAGTGGCGTTGCGACTGGCGCAGATTTTCGGCTACGATCTGGATTTCTACACCGATCCGCGAAAGGGCGACACGTTTTGCGTGGTGATGGAAAAGAAGAAGTATGCGAGCGGGGAGACCGCGGGTTACGGACGGATTCTTGTCGCGGAATACGCCAACGGCGGGAAGAAATATCAGGCGCTGCTATTCCACGATGACCAGGGACGTCCGGCATATTATTCGGCGGATGGGAAATCGCTGCAAAAGGCGTTCCTGAGGTCGCCGCTGAAATTCTCGGCGCCGGTGACGTCGCACTTCAGCAAGGCGAGGTTTCACCCTATTTTGAAAACGACACGGGCGCACCTGGGAACGGATTACGGCGCTCCAGTGGGAACGCCGGTGCAGACGATTGGCAGCGGGCGAGTGGAGTTCGCGGGGCGCAAGGGCAGCGACGGAAACATGGTGAAAATCAGGCACGCGCAGGGGTACGAGACCATGTACCTGCACCTGTCCAAGATTTTTGTTCACCAGGGCGAGCACGTCGAGATTGGAAAGACGATCGGACTCGTTGGCATGACAGGATTGGCCACAGGGCCACACTTGGATTTCCGGATTGAGCAGAAGGGACAGTTCCTGAATTTTGAGAGACTGGGGCTGCCGCCCATGGAGCCCGTTTCAAAGAAGAATTGGGCGGAGTTTGCGCAGGTGCGGGAAAAATGGCTGCCGGCGCTGGGGCATGGAGAATCATTGCAGGCAGAGGACGCGCAAGCTGGAAGCGCGACGCACTAGACTCCGCGATTCACTCGGTCATTGCACCCGGACGGTAGCAGTTTTATTCCCTTCAATAGCGCCCTTGGTGCAACCACGCCCTTACTTCGGCTTCGACCGAGAAGGCGTGCTCGGGATTTGCGGCGAACCTGCTGCCCAGGGCGAACGCTTGGGCTCTCAGAGGGATCAGGGAATATGACCGCGTGCGTACCACGCCGCGCACCATGAACTCCGAGTACGCCTGCGCCCCCAGGATGTGTATCTGTGCGCCATGCACCAGAGCCTGAAACAACTCCCGGTCGGTGATGCGGTCGTTGAAGACAATGAGGTCGAGATAAGCGACGGAGGCTTTGTGCGGCAGGGACGGCAGATCCAGCTCGCCGAATCCATGGTCTTCCTCGTAGAACCACGGATTTTTCAGACGACTCCCCGACAGTGCTACCACACGTACCTTGGCCAATAGCTCCTGAGAAAAATAACGTCCAAAACGTGCTTTCGCCGCATCGTTGAGGCCGCGACCCTGCGACCAATAGTGGTCCCTCTGCGCTTTTAGATAGGCCAAAAGGCGTAGACTTGCTACCTGCATCAATGCCTCGGGAAGCGTACCGGAATCCTCCGCCGGATCTTTTTTGGTCACTTCGTGGACCGCAGGATTCGCCGGCCCTCTTGACGTATCGGTCGGGGTCCTGCGGGACGCTCCTCCATGAGCCTCCGCCGGGTTCAACCACCGGTCCGGATCGCCGTCGTTGAACGGGCGGGTGGACATCCGTTGGGGCCTGGTGGGCGAGCCCGTGGATTGTCGTTCCATTAGGCCGAGTCTGCGCTCAGAGGTTCTATTGCGTTTCGGCCAGTTCGAATCGTTGCGGTAAGACACACTCAACTCCTGATGCAAGCCAGCTAACGGCTGAGATAGAGGTGAAGCGTAATACTTAAACACTGTTTCTTTAACGCTGTATGTGTAAATATTCTATTTTTACGAGGGTATTGTGTCAACCAGAAAAATGTCTCAGACAGGCAGTTTTCCACATATAAATCGGTTTATCTAACAGAAAGACCAGGCTATCAAACAGCCAAGTCGCCGATTGACATCCGGCGCTTATTAGTGTTAATTGTACGAGGTATAAGTAATTCATGGGAGGCGAGAGTGCCACCAAAGTTCGATCCTGAGACGGAGAGGCGCATATTAAAGGCGGCCGCGCGGCTCTGGCGCACTCGCGGCGAGCGTGGCTTGACTTTGCGGGCAGTGGCGCGCGAGGCGGGAACATCCACACCAACGGTCTATAAGCGGTTCCGGGACAAGCAGGCCCTTCGGCTTGCCCTTGCCCGGGAGTTTTTCGCGCAATTATTGGAGGAGTGCCTGTCCTCTGCGACTCTCGAAGAGGCTTACCGGCGCTACCTGCGGTACGCTGAAGAGCACCCGAACGAGTACCGGCTTCTGTGGGACTTGTGGACCGAGGTGTTCCGTCCTGAGTCACCTAGACCGTTCCGTCGGTGGGTGCTCTCGCAACTGGCCAGTCGCCACGGCGGGAAGCCCGAAGACTACACGGCGGTGTTCTTTGCGCTCATCTTCTTAACGCACGGCGCATCCATGCTTGTCACTGTCCCCGGCGATGAGGAGGACCGTGAGGTGGTCCACAAGTATTTCCCCAGGATCGTGGATGCCATCCTTGTTCACCCCGAGTTCTTGCTGGAAACGACTCCCCGAGCCACAAATTAATGCCCTAACCAGAAAGATGCGCGTTAAGGCGAGGCGCAGATTGGTGACTTCCGACAAGGACTTGTCGCAGGTTGTCATGCGTTTTCCTCAAAACCGGGCTCAGGCTCCGGGAGCTTGTCGCCATCGCGGGAAACCCAAACATAGAGAGTCGGCAAAAGGAAGATGCTCATGACCAAATCGGAGATGAGGCCGCCGACGATGACGATCGCGAAGGGCCGCTGCGAGTCCGAACCAATGGCATGCGACATGGCGGCGGGCAAGAGGCCGAAGGTGGCGACGAGCATGGTCATCATGATCGGACGAAGACGAAGCACGGCGCCCTCGATGGCCGATTGTTCAATCGAATGGCCCTTGACGCGCAGTTGATTGATGTACTCAAGCATGATCACGCCGGTTTGCACGGAGACGCCGAAGAGGGCGAGGAAGCCGACGCCGGAGGAGACGCTGAAGTGCGTGCCGGTGGCCAGGAGGGCCAGGAGGCCGCCGATGGGCGCGAGCGCAAGATTGGCCAGGATCAGCAAAGCCCATTTGAGCGAGCGGAACATCAGGTAGAGGATAAGAAAAATCAGGAGCACCGTGAGAGGCACGATGACGAGAAGACGCTCTTCGGCGCGGCGTTCGCTTTCGTATTCTCCTTCCCAGTCAATGCGATAACCGCGCGGCAGTTGCACTTGCCTGCTTACTTTGTTGATGGCTTCTTCGACAGCGCCGCCAAGGTCCCGGCCGCGCACGCTGTACTTAATGGCGATATAGCGCTGATTGGCCTCGCGATAGATTTCCGAGGCACCATCGCGCTCTTCGATTTTGCAGAGTTGCGCGAGAGAGACGCGTTCGCCGGCGGGAGAGAGGAGGCGAATATTTTCGATGGCTTCCCGGCTGCTGCGATAGGGAGGGAGATAACGGAGGACGAGGTCATAGCGTTGTTCGCCTTGAAGAACCTGGGTGAGAGCCGTGCCGCCGATGGCGGTCTGCACGGCGTCCTGAACGTCGGCGACGTTGATCTGGTAGCGAGAAGCGCGTTGGCGGTCCACCTCGATGTTGATGTTGGGCTGGCCTAACACACGGAAGACTCCGAGGTCTTCGATGCCCTTGACCTGGCGCATGACGTTGACAATCTGATCCGCCTTGTCTTCAAGAACCTTCAGATCGTCGCCATAAACCTTCGTAGCCAGCTCTCCTTTCACGCCACTCACGGCCTCTTCCATGTTGTCGGCGATGGGCTGGGAGAAATTCCAGAGAATACCGGGAGTATTCTCGAGTTCGTGCTGCATGGCGGCAATCAGAAGTTCCTTGTCCTCATGGAAGATCGAGCGCCACTGTTCCTTGGGCTTCAGGTCAACAAAATATTCCGTGTTGAAGAAGCCCGTGGTGTCGGTGCCGTCATCGGGGCGCCCGACCTGGCTCGTGCATCTGGTAACTTCGGGAAAGGAGCAGAGCAGAACGCGAGTTTCATTGGCGATGCGCGTACCCTCGCTGGGGCCGGTGCTGGGGGCAAGAGTGCCGCGCACCCAGAGAGCGCCCTCATCCAAGTGGGGAAGGAATTCCGAACCGATGACGCCGCTGACCGTGAGCCAGATGGCGGCGAGAGTGGCGAGAGCTGCGGCGCCAACGGTGACGGCTCGGTGTTCGATCGCCCATTTCACAGCCGCGCGGTAGACCTTCTTCAGGAATTCCATCACGGGGTTGTGCCACTCGCGGGCGCCCGTGCGAAAGAAGAAGCTGGAAAGAACCGGGGCGACGAGCATGGAGAAGAGCAAAGCCCCCAAGAGGGCAAAGGCCACGGTCCAGGCCATCGGCTTGAACAGGCGCCCTTCGACCCGCTGCAGGGTAAAGATAGGGAGATAGGCGGTGATGATAATGGCGATGGCGTAGAAGACGGGCCGCTGGACTTCGTGGGCGGCATCGCGAATGCGTTCCATGGGCGTTTTGAAGGAAGCTTCAGGGTGGCTGAGGTGGCGGATGGTATTCTCTACCATAACGACAGCGCCATCCACGACCATGCCGAAATCCAAAGCGCCGAGGGAGAGAAGGTTCGCAGGAATGCCCCTGAGCTTGAGGCAAG
>Ga0187780_10002353_pt1 | contig 14230 bp, 13 predicted proteins | sample 1015_Q2_SP10_20__FD_132429 | JGI IMG/M metagenome (GOLD analysis project Ga0187780, IMG submission 132429) | Tropical peat soil microbial communities from peatlands in Department of Meta, Colombia - 1015_Q2_SP10_20_MG | ecosystem: Environmental > Terrestrial > Soil > Wetlands > Peat | place... | reverse complement strand
TGGACGACCGCAACGAGACGCTCAACTACAAGATCCGCGACGCCGAGACGCACAAGGTCCCGTACATGGCGGTCGTGGGCGAGCGCGAAGCGCAGGCGGGGACGGTTGCGGTGCGGGCTCGGGGGGCGGGGAAGAAGCAGGTGGTGCTGCCGCTCGATGACTTCGTGACGCGCCTGACGGAGGAGATTCGCAGCCGCTCGCTCACTGCGTTAGTTTGAGGCAAAGGTCGGGAGCATGAGCACCGACGCCACTACTCCAGTCATCCTTGCCGCCTGCCGCACGCCGATCGGGCGCTTCCTCGGCGGGCTCGCGCCGCTCGCCGCCCCCCGGCTCGGCGCCCTCACGATCGCCGCAGCCGTGCGTCGAGCCGGCGTTGCCCAGACGGCCGTCGACGAAGTCATCATGGGGAACGTCATCCAGGGTGGCGTGGGGCAGGCGCCCGCACGCCAGGCCGCGATCCACGCGGGACTCCCGGGGACGGTGCCCGCCCTCACGATCAACAAGGTGTGCGGCTCGGGATTGAAAGCCGTGATGCTCGCCGCGCAGGCGATCAAGGCGGGCGACGCGCGGTGCGTCGTCGCCGGCGGGATGGAATCGATGTCCAACGCGCCGCACTACGTCTACGGCATGCGGACGGGCATCAAGGCGGGCAACAGCCAGCTCGTGGACGGCATGATCCACGACGGCCTATGGGACTCCTTCTCCAACGCGCACATGGGCACGCTCGCCGAGTATACCGCGAAGAAGGCGGGGATCTCGCGCGCCGAGCAGGACGCCTTCGCCCTCGCGAGCCACCGCAAAGCCGTCGCGGCGATCGAGGCGTGTCGCTTCGAGGATGAAATCGTCACCGTCGAAATCGCGGGGAAGAAAGGGACGACGGTCGTCGAGCGCGACGAGGGTCCGCGGAAGGACACGACGCTCGAAGCCCTCGCGGCCCTGCCAGCGGTCTTCGAGGCGGGCGGCACCGTCACCGCGGGGAATGCGCCCGGCCTGAACGACGGCGCGAGCGCCCTCGTCGTCGCGTCGCTCGCGTTCGCGAAGGCGCACCGGCTGTCGCCCCTCGCCCGTGTCACGGCGTACGCCACCGGGGGAGGCGAGCCGAAGGACCTGTTCTTTGCGCCCATCGTCGCGGTGAGAAATCTGCTGGAGAAGGCGGGCACGACGATCGGCGATTACGACCTGATCGAGGCGAACGAAGCGTTCGCCGTCCAGGCCCTCGCGGACGGCCGGGCTCTCGGGTGGGACTGGGACCGCGTCAACGTGAACGGCGGCGCGATCGCCCTCGGGCATCCCATCGGCGCGTCGGGCGCGCGTGTCCTGACCACGCTGCTCTACGCGCTCCGCGAGCGCCGCAAGCGGACGGGACTCGCAACCCTGTGCCTGGGCGGCGGCAATGCGGTGGCGCTGAGCGTGGAGCTCCTCTGAACGCCCGCGCGCGCTGGGACTGGCCGTCCCTCGCGCTCGCGCTGGGATGGATCTTCCTCTACATCGCCGTTGGCGGCGGCCTCGCTTACGCGCTCGCCCACGGCTACACCTGGCTCGGACAGCGCGACCTGCTCCCCGGCGCCGTCCGCCGCACGTCCGCGTGGTTCCTCCCGGTCGCCGGCACCCTTCCGCTCATCGCCTTCGGCTTCGCGACCTGGCTCGTGGGGGCGCGCCTCGCCGGGCGGTCGTGGGAGGGTCTCGGGTGGCGAGAGTCCTCACCGCGCCAGCTATTTCGCGGCGCGGGCGTCGGGGTGGGAGCTGCGGTCGTCGCGGTATTCCTGACGGTCGCGCTCGGTGGCGCGCGCGTACGACTCATCCCGGGCGGCTTTGCCCATCCCGACGTGACCGGGCCGCTCGTCCTCGGCCTGCTGGCGGCGGCTCTGTTCGAGGAGCTGTTGTTTCGCGGCTTCCCGCTGCGAGCGCTGGCCGACGGGATCGGCCCCTGGCCCGCGACGCTGTTTCTGGGAGGCGCGTTCGGTGCGGCCCACGCCTGGAACGATCATGTGGGGGTGTACGGCATCCTGAACATCGCGCTCGCCGGCGTGTGGTTGTCGCTCGCCTTCTTCTCCGGGGGCATGGGGCTCGCGTGGGGCCTTCATTTCGGATGGAACCTGGGGCTCGCCCTGCTGGACGCTCCGGTGAGTGGCATCGACCTCGGCGTGCCGGGCGTGAGCTATCAGTGGGGCGTGCACCGTTGGCTCGACGGCGGCGCGTTTGGGCCGGAGGGTGGGTTGGTGGGCACGATCGCGATCGCGCTCGGCGCCGTCGCGACGGTGGGCGTCCGGGTCACGCGGTCGCGGGGGTGGCTCGCCGCATGAGCAGGGTCCTGGTCGTGGGCGCCGGGACGATGGGGAGCGGTATCGCGCACCTGTTCGCGCTCCGCGGGTGGAGCACGCCGCTCGCCGACGTGGCTCCCGCCGCGCTCGAGCGCGCGACCACCACGATCCGCGCGAACCTCGAGCGTCAGGTGAAGAAGGGGACGATCGCTACGCTACAGCGCGACGACGCCGTGGCGCGGCTCCGCACGGCGACGGCGTTCGACGCGGCCCGCGACGCCGATCTCGTCGTCGAAGCTGCCACGGAGAACCCGGAGCTCAAGTTCCAGATTTTCCGCGAGCTCGACGCCGTCGCGGGGCCGGGCGCCATCCTCGCGACCAACACGTCGTCCATATCGGTCACGGCGATCGCGGCGCAGACCCGCCGGGCGCCGCGCGTGGCCGGGATGCACTTCATGAACCCGGCGCCCGTGATGCAGCTCGTCGAGGTCGTGCGCGGACTCGAGACCTCGCCGGAGACGGTGCGACAGGTGACGGAGATCGCCACCGGACTGGGCAAGACCCCCGTGACCGTGCAGGACGCACCCGGGTTCGTGTCGAACCGGGTGCTCATGCCGATGATCAACGAGGCGGTGTTCTGCGTGATGGAAGGGGTCGCGAGCGCCGCGGACGTCGACACCGTGATGCGGCTCGGCATGAACCATCCGCTCGGCCCGCTCGCGCTGGCGGACTTGATCGGGCTCGACGTCTGCCTCGCGATTCTCGAGGTGCTGCATCACGATCTGGGCGACGACAAGTATCGTCCCGCGCCACTGCTCCGCCAGCTGGTCGCGGCCGGCCGCCTGGGCAAGAAGAGCGGCCGCGGCTTCCACGTGTACGCGTGACGGACCTCCTGCTGTCGGAAGAGCAACGTCAGATCATCGCGCTCGCGCGCGATTTCGCGCGCACGCACATCGAGCCGAAGGCGGCCGCGTGGGACCGCGACCAGCAGTTCCCGCGTGACGTGCTCGCCGAGCTGGGACGGCTCGGGTTCCTGGGCATGCTCACGCCCGACACACACGACGGGATGGGGCTCGACACCGTCACCTACGCGCTCGCGCTCGAGGAGATCGCCGCGGCGGACGCCGGCATCGCGCTCTCCCTCGCGATCCACAACGCCGTTCCCACGTCGATGCTCGCACGGCACGGCACGCCGTCACAGCGGGAGCGTTGGCTTCGCCCGATGAGCCGCGGCGACCTTTTGGCTGGCGTCGCACGCGCGGAGCTCGAGGCCGGATCGGACAGCGCCGCAATCAAGACACAGGCGCTGCGGCGTGACAACGGCTGGCTGCTCCGCGGCGAGAAGGCGTGGGTGACGAACGGCGCGACGGCCGATCTCGTGCTTGTGTTCGCGCTCGCAGACGAGGGCGTGTCGGCGTTCGTCGTGCCGACGGACACGCCGGGGTACCGGCCCGGGGCGCCGATCGACAAGATGGGTCTCCGCTCGTCGAGCACGGTCCCCGTCACGCTCGACGACCTGCGGCTCGACGGCGAGCACCTGGTGGGCGCGCCGGGGAAGGGCTACGCGCAGGCGGTCGCGGGCCAGGCCGTCGCCCGGATCGCGGTCGCCGCGCTCGCGGTGGGAATCGCGCGCCGGGCGCTCGAGCATGCGGCAGCCTACTGCGCCGAGCGGAAGCAGTTCGGGAAAGCGCTGCGCGAGTTCGAGGCGGTGCAGTTTCGCCTCGCGGATATGACGACACGGACGGCCGCGGCTCGCGCGCTGGTGCGAGGCGCCGCCGAGGCCCGGGACGCGGGCGCCGACGAACAGGATCTCATCCGCAGCGCGAGCATGGCCAAGCTGCTCGCGTCGGAGACCGCCATGTGGGTGACGACGCAGGCGGTGCAGCTGTTCGGCGGGTACGGCTACATGCGGGACTTTCCGGTGGAAAAGCTGTTTCGCGACGCCAAGGTCACCGAGATTCTCGAAGGGACGAGCGAAATGCAGCGCCTCACGATCGCGCGGGAGCCGGTCGCGACCCGCTAGACTCGTCCCGCGCCTTTGCGTGGGCCGGGGGCGACGCTATCATCTTCACCTACTACCTGAGCGCGACGGAGGCAGGGATGGCGGAGCGAATCTACATCGGCGCCGACCACGCGGGCTTCGAGCTGAAGCAGAAGCTCGTGCAGGAGCTCAAGCGGCTCGGATTCGAGCCGGTGGACGTGGGCCCCAAGACCCTCGACCCGCAGGACGACTTTCCCGACTTCGCGAAGCCGGTCGCCGATGCCGTGAGCCACGGCAAGGCGGCCCGGGGGGTGCTCACGTGCGGCACGGGCCTCGGCATGTCGTACACGGCGAACCGGTTCGCGAACGTGCGCGCCGCGGTGGCCTGGAAACCGGAGATCGCGGAGCTCGCGCGCAAGCACAACGATGCGAACGTCCTCGTCCTGCCGGCGCGGTTCGTGAGCGAGCAGGAGGGGATCGACATTCTGCACAGGTGGCTCGACACGGCGTTCGAAGGCGGGCGCCACCAGCGGCGCGTCACGAAGATCGAATCGTGATCGATCGCCTCTCGCCGCTCTCCCAAGCGGACCCCGCGATCGCGGACCTGATCCGTCGCGAGGTCGAGCGCCAGGAGCACGGACTCGAGTTGATCGCGAGCGAGAACTTCGTGTCGATCGCGGTGCTCGAGGCGATGGGCACCGCGCTCACCAACAAGTACGCCGAAGGCGTGCCCCGGAAGCGCTACTACGGCGGCTGCGAGGTCGTGGACGAGGTCGAGCAGCTCGCCATCGACCGGGCCAAGCAGCTGTTCCGCGCGGAGCACGTCAACGTGCAGCCGCACTCGGGCGCGCAGGCCAACATGGCCGCCTACCTCGCCGTCGCGAAGCCTGGCGACAAGCTGCTCGGCCTCGCCCTGCCGCACGGTGGCCACCTCACGCACGGCTCGCCCGTCAACTTTTCGGGAACGCTCTTTCGGGCGACGTCGTACGGCGTGCGCGAAGACACGGGGCGGATCGACTACGATCAAGTCCGCGACATTGCGCGGCGCGAGCGCCCGCGCCTGCTGATCGGCGGCGGCAGCGCCTACGCGCGCGTGATCGATTTTCCCGCGCTGCGGAGCATCGCTGACGAAGTCGGGGCGATCTTCGTCGTCGACATGGCGCATTTCGCGGGGCTCGTGGCGGCCGGGGTGCATCCGTCGCCGGTGCCACACGCGCAGATCGTTACCACCACGACCCATAAGACGCTCCGCGGGCCGCGCGGCGGAATCATCCTCTGTCAGGAAGTCTACGCGAAAGACGTCGACAAGCAGGTCTTTCCCGGGACGCAGGGCGGCCCGCTCGAGCACGTCATCGCCGCGAAGGCCGTGGCGCTCGGGGAAGCGCTCGATCCGTCGTTCAAGGTGTACGCCGCGCAAGTCATCAAGAACGCCCAGGCGCTCGCGCGCGCGCTGATCCGCTACGGCTATGCGATCGTCTCCGGCGGCACCGACACACACCTCATGCTCGTCGATCTCCGGCCGAAGCAGGTCACCGGGAAGGAAGCGCAGGAGCTGCTCGACAAGGCCGGGATCACGGTGAACAAGAACACCATTCCCGGTGATCCGCAGAAGGCGTTCGTCACGAGCGGGATCCGGCTCGGCACGCCCGCGGTCACGACCCGCGGCTTCCGCGAACCGGAGATGGAGCTGATCGCCGAGCTGATCGACACGGTGCTCACCCGCAAGGACGACGACGCGGTGTCTCGTGTGAAGGCGCGCGTGCGGGAGCTGACGGACGCCTTTCCTCTGTATAGGAGTGCCGCTTCGCCCGCGTAGTCCGCGGGTATGCGTGACAAAACCCGGCATAAACACTAGCTTCGCGCCTATGGCTGACACTGGGTCATCGGGCCGGCCGCCACGCGGTTCCGGCGGCTTCACCGTCTATCTCGCCGACGAGCTCGAGGTCTATTTCAACGAGGTCGCCCACGGGCGCCCCGTTGGCTTCGTCGCATCCACCAAATGGAAGCCGCCCACCGACGTCTACGAGACCGAAGACGCCGTCGTCGTGCACATGGACATCGCCGGGATGCGCTCCGACGACTTCAAGGTCGAGCTCGCCGCGGGCGTCCTCACGATCTCGGGCGAGCGCCAGTCGCTGCGCGAAGGGAAGCGCCACTACCACGCCCTCGAAGTCCAGGTCGGCTCATTCGAGCGCCGGCTGCGCCTCCCGGCGCCGGTAGACCCCGGCAGCATTCGCGCATCCTACGAGGCCGGGTTCCTCGAGGTGCGTCTCCGGAAGGTGCCGCCCAAGCTCGCCGGACCGCAGTCGGTGAAGGTCGAGTGACCGCTCCGAATCCCGACCAGCTTCCCGTGCTGCCTCTGGGGCAGCTCGTGGTGTACCCGCACGTCGTTCTGCCGCTCGCCCTCGACGATGCACAGGCCGTCCAGCTGATCGACGAAGTCGTCCAGGGGAACAAGCGTCTACTGCTCGGCGTCGTGAAGCCCGCCGGCGGCACGGAGCCGGTGGAGGGCGCCGTCATGCGTGCCCGCGCCGACGAGCTGTACGAAGTCGGGACCCTCGGCGTCCTCGTCCGCATGCTAAAGCTCGGAGACGGCTCCGCCCGCGTCATGGTGCAGGGGCTCGAGCGCGCTCGTCTCGTGGAGATCTCCCCCGCCGACCACTGGCTCACGGCGCGCTACGAGGTGCTGCCCGAGACCCTGACGGAAGACGCCCGCACCGAGGCTCTCAAGCGGACGGTGAACGCGCAATTCTCGCGCGTGATCGACATCGCGCCGTACCTGGGAGAAGAGCTGCACGAAGTCCTCGCCGGGATCACCGACGCCGGCAAGCTGGCCGATTTCGTGGCGGCCAACCTGGATCTAGCGCTCCCCGCCAAGGCCGAGCTGCTCGCGCTCAGCGACGTGAACGTCCGGCTCGAGCGGCTGGCCGAGCTGCTCGGGCAAGAGCTGCAGGTGCTCGAGGTGGGCAGCCAGATCCAGGAGAAGGTCAAGTCGCGCCTCGACGCGAATCAGCGCGAGTACGTGCTGCGCGAGCAGATGCGCGTGATCCGCCAGGAGCTGGGCGAGGATCAGGAAGACGACGAGCTGAACGAGCTGACCCATCGCCTCGAGCACGCCGGGTTGTCGGCGGAAGCGCGCAAGGTCGCCGACCGCGAGCTGAAGCGGCTGCGGCAGATGTCGCCTCAGTCGGCCGAGTATCACGTGGCGCGAACGTATCTCGAGGTGATCTCGTCGCTCCCGTGGGATCACGTGTCGCAGGACCGGGTGGACTTGAAGGCCGCGCGCGAGATTCTCGACCGCGATCACTACGACTTGCAGGCGGTGAAGGAGCGCATCCTCGAGTATCTCGCGGTGCGCACCCTCAACCCGCAGGCGCGGGGAAGCATCCTCTGCTTCGTCGGGCCCCCGGGCGTGGGGAAGACGTCGCTCGGCCAGAGCATCGCGGAAGCGCTCGGCCGCCGGTTCACGCGCGTGTCCCTCGGCGGCGTGCGCGACGAGGCCGAGATCCGCGGGCACCGACGCACGTACGTCGGGGCGCTCCCGGGGCGGATCCTGCACTCGCTGCAGCGCTGTGAGACGCGCAATCCGGTGCTGATGCTCGACGAAGTCGACAAGATGGGCGCGGACGTGCGGGGCGATCCCACCGCGGCCCTGCTCGAAGTGCTCGACCCGGCGCAGAACACGGCATTCGTGGATCACTACCTCGAGGTGGCGTTCGATCTCTCGGGCGTGATGTTCATCGCCACCGCGAACAGCCTCGCGCCCATCCCCGATCCGCTGCTCGACCGGATGGAAGTGCTCACGCTTCCCGGCTACACGCCGGGCGAGAAGCTCGCGATCGCCAAGCGCTATCTCTTGCCGCGTCAGCTCACGGAGACCGGGCTCGATCCCAAGCGCGCGATGGTGGCGGACGGCGCGCTCGAGCGGCTCATCGCCGAATACACGCGCGAGGCCGGCGTGCGCCAGCTCGAGCGCGAGATCCAGGGCGTGCTGCGCAAGGCCGCCCTCGAGGTCGTGGAAGGGCGCGCGGACGTCGTGCGGATCTCCGCCAAGAACCTGGAGAAGTTCGCGAGCCAACCGAAGGTGCAGAGCGAGGTCGCGGGCCGGAGCCCCGAAGTCGGCGTGGCGACGGGGCTCGCATGGACGCCGGTGGGTGGCGACATCATGTTCGTCGAGGCGATCCAGATGCCGGGAAAGGGGCAGATCACCCTCACCGGCCAGCTGGGCGACGTGATGAAGGAATCGGCGCAAGCGGCGTGGAGCCTGCTTCGGGCGCGCGCCGGCGGGCTCGGCATCCCGCAGGAGGCGTTCACCCAGAGCGACGTGCACCTGCACGTGCCCGCGGGCGCGGTCCCCAAAGACGGGCCCTCGGCGGGAATTACGATCGCGACCGCGCTCGCGTCGCTGCTCTGTCATCGGCCGGCGCGCCACGACGTCGCCATGACCGGCGAGCTGACGCTGCGCGGACGGGTCCTGCCGATCGGCGGCCTGAAGGAGAAGCTGACCGCCGCGGCGCGCGCCGGCGTGAAAACCGTCATCGTCCCCGCACGCAATCAGAGCGATCTCGTGGACGTTCCCGAAGAGGTGAAGAAGCTGCTGACCATCGAGCCGGTGGACACCCTGGACGAAGTGCTGGCCCTGGCGCTGCTCGAGCCTCGGCCCGCCCGGCCGGTCGCCGTGCGGGTAAACGCCGATGCCTCCTCGCGCGAGGCGACGCGATGAGCGACGACGCGACACTGGACGCCGCTTTCGCGCTGATTCGCGAGCGCGACGGCCGCTATCACGAGCGCGGCTACCTCTTCGTGCTCGCGGCGCTCGAGTTCGCGCAGGGTCGCCTTCCGGCGCGCCGGCATCTGACTGGCGGCGAGCTGGCCTGGGCCTGCCGCGATTTCGCGCTCGAGCAGTTCGGGTTGCTCGCGGCCACCGTCCTCGACTATTGGGGGATTCACACCACCGAGGATTTCGGGCGCATCGTCTTTCTCCTGATCGAGGTCGGCCTGCTGGCCCGACAGGAGAGCGATCGGCTCGAGGACTTCGACGCCGTGTACGACTTCGCGGACGTGTTCCGCGGCGGCTACCAGTGGCCGGGCGTGGGAGGGGAACGCGGGTAGCTGGACCAGACGAGCACGGGGAAGAGGGGAGGGGACGGATGAGCACCGCCACGGAGTGGCCCACCTGCAGAAAATGCCAGCAAGGTCTCCTGATACCGCTGTCCGACTACGGCCGCGATGGGGCGCCGATCACCTACAAGGCTTGGGTGTGCACGAATCCGGAGTGCGGGTTCAACATTCGCATCGACAACGGCGAGATCTCTTTCGGGCGCACCATCGGCCAGAGCCTGAAGTAGTCGTGGGTGCGGTGCGTGCGCCCGCGGTCAGCGGCCGATTCTATCCCGGCGCGCGAGGCGAGCTGGAGCGCTCCGTGCGGGATCTCCTCGCCGCTGTGCCCGACGCGCGCCCCGCGCGCGCGCGCGGCGCCGTGGCGCCGCACGCCGGATATCCGTACTCCGGCTTCACCGCCGCGTGCGTTTTCGCGCGCATCGAGATTCCTCCGGTGGTCGTCGTCCTCGCGCCTAACCACACCGGGATCGCGGATGCGCCTTACGGCATTTCACTCTGGGAGTCCGGCGCGTTTCGCACGCCGCTCGGCGACGTCGCCGTGGACGAGCCGTTCGCCGCGGCCCTGCTCGCCGCGACACCCCTCGTGGCCGTCGACCGGGCCGCGCATCATGCCGAGCACGCCGTCGAGGTCGAGCTCCCGTTTCTGCAGGTCCTCCGGCCCGATGTCCGTGTCGTGCCCCTCGTGCTCGCGGTCGATCGGTGGGAGCCATGCCGAGATCTCGGGCACGCGCTGGCGGCGCTTGTGCAGCGCTGGCCGGAGCCCGTCCTGCTGCTCGCGTCGAGTGACCTGAACCACTACGAGCCCGCCGCCGTCGCGGAGCGCAAGGATGCGCTCGCGCTCGAGGCGCTCACCGCGCTCGACGGCGAGGAGCTGCTCGCCCGGTGCCGGCACGAGCGCATCTCGATGTGCGGTCGCGGGCCGGCGGCGACCGTCGTCGCGGCGGCCCGCGCGTTGGGCGCCGGGCGCGCCGTGGTCGTCGATCACCGGCACTCGGGAGCCGTCACGGGGGATGATGCGGCGGTCGTCGGATACGCCGGCGTGGTGATCCCGTGAACGCCGTCCCGGTGCTGTCGGCCGGCGAAGCGGCGGCATGGGACTCGGCCGCCCGGACCCAGCACCGCATCCCGAGCCGGGTCCTCATGGAGGCCGCGGGACGCGCCGTCGCGCAGGTCATCCTGCGCGAGTTCCCCGACGTCGTAAGCCGGGGCGCGCTGGTCGTGGCGGGCGCGGGTAACAACGGGGGCGACGGGTGGGTGATCGCCCGCGCGCTCCACGCGAGCGGGGTCCCCGTCTGGGTGGCCGCACTCGACCCGAAGACCGACGACGCGATCGACAATCGCACCCTCGCGCGACTCGACGGCGTACACGAGCTGGGTCGCGAGGAGGCGTGGCCGAGTGCCGCGGTGATCGTGGACGCCCTGCTCGGGACCGGCGCAGTGGGGCCCGCCCGGGGCGACGTCCTCGCGGTCGCGCAGCGCATCGTGACCTACGGCGCTCCGGTGGTCGCGGTGGACGGACCGACCGGGCTCGATCTGTCGAGTGGCGAAGCCCACGGGCCCGTGCGCGCGCGCGTGAGTGTGACCTTCGGGGGCCCGCGTCGCGGGCACCTCCTCGCGCGCGACTGGTGCGGACGGATCTTCGTCGTGGACATCGGCCTGCCACCGCCCGACGCCGCGTGGCCTGTCCTCGTGACCGATGCGTGGGCGGGGGCGCGGCTGCCGCGCCTCACGCCGACGATGCACAAGGGCGACCGCGGACGCGTCACGGTGGTGGGAGGCGCGGACGGCATGACGGGCGCCGCCCTGCACGCCGCCCGCGCCGCGCTCGCGGCGGGCGCCGGACTCGTCAAGCTGATCGGCTCGACCGAGACCGTCACCGCCGCGCGGGCGAGCCTGCCCGACGTTCTCACCGTGCCGTCGGCGCTCGGGTCGACACTCGAGCCGGACGTCATCCAGGCCCTCGAGTGGGCCGATGCGCTCGTCATAGGCCCCGGGCTCGGCCGCGAGGCGGCTCGCGGCGAGTTCCTTCAGGCCGTGCTGGGCCGTCGCCCGATTCCGACGGTGGTGGACGCCGACGCGCTCACGCTGTTTCACGGCCACGCCGAGCGGCCGATCGTCTTCACGCCACACCTCGGCGAGTTCCGCGCGCTGGTCGGCGACCAGCTCGCCGACGAGGCGGCGAACGACCGCTGGGCCGCCGCGGCTAAGGCGTCGCAAAAGGTACGCGGTACCCTGCTGCTGAAAGGCGTGCCTACCGTGATCGCGGATCTGCGCGGACCCGCGCACGTTGTCGCGAGCGGCAACCCGGGGCTCGCCACCGGAGGCTCGGGGGACCTCCTCGCCGGATTCATCGGCGCGTTCCTCGCGCGTGGGAGCGCTCCGCCCGAGGCGGCGGCGCTCGGGGCGCATGCCCTGGGTCGCGCGGCCGAGCACGGGGCGCGGCAATGGACCGCGCGGAGCCTGCGACCGGCGGACGTACTCGCCGCCCTCCCCGACATCTGGCGCGCCTGGGCCGATGCGCGCCCGGCCGGTCCGCCGATCGTCGCGATTCTCGAGTCGCCGGAGACGGAGTGACGCCGACGGGTCGTCTCCTGACGGCGTTCCTGCTTGCGGGCGCGCCGGCGGTTGCTGTCGCGCAATGGCGGCCGGAGGAACGCGTCGTCATCGGCGACTTTTCGCATGTCACGGCGATCGCCGCGTCGCCATCGCTCGTCTTCGCCGCCACGACGCAGGGGCTCATCATCTACGATCGCCAGGCGCGCACTTGGCGCTTGCCGGTCACCTCCGCCGACGGGTATCCGGCGTTTGTGCGTGTGGCCCTCGCGGACGTCACCGAGAACGCCGTGTGGCTCGGCACAGCCGATGGGTGGGCGCGCTACGATGCCGACGCTCGGGTCTGGCAGGTCGGCGTTGCCCCCGGTGGCGTCGGGGGACTGATGCTCGACGCGAGCGACCCCGTGAGCGGCATCTACCTGCAGACCGCGACCGGGTGGGGCTTCCTGCCCCGGGGCGGGTTCGCCCCTGTGGCAGGACATCCCCTCCCGCCGCCCAATCGGCGCATCGCGCCGCTTACCTCGGACGCGGCGTTTGCGCTCGCTCCCGCGGCGGACGCGCTCCGGGCGTTGATCCTCACCGACGCGCGCCTCCGCACGTCGCGCTTCACCTGTGCCGCGAGGACGCCCGATCAGTCCGATATCTTCCTCGGCACGTGGGGCATGGGCATCGTCCGCATGGACGCGATGACGGCGGAATGGGAACGGCTGTCGTTCGGATTGCTCGCTGGGGGAGCAGGGGGCCTGGCGACGGACGGGGACGGAATTTGGATCGCGAGCGTAGCCGGTGTGGGGCGCGGCAACGGTCGGCGCGGCCTCACCTGGCTGCGGTCCGACCTCTCTGCTGACAGTACGGTCGAAGGGAGCGGGGTGCAGGGAATCGATTGCCTGGACGGGCGGCGCGTGCTGGTGAACGACCGGGGGATCTGGATCGCATGCGAGCGCGGCGTCGCGCAGGTGGATCTCGTGTCCGGTCGAAGTCGGCTGTTCGACGCGACGCACGGGCTTCCCTCGGGCGACGCGCTCAGTCTCGCGCCGGCACCCGACGGCGTGTGGGTCGGAACGGCCCGCGGGCTCGCCATGATCGCGCGCAACGATCTCGTCGCCACCGTGGGGACGTTGAGCCAGCCCGTGTACGCCCTCGCCGCGGTGCACGACAGCCTCTGGGTCGGGAGCGCGAGCGGACTGGGCCTCGTCCTCCCGGGATCGAGCGACGTGGTCGTGCCCCCGGATATTCAGGACCAGCCGGCCCTGCACGCCGCGATCGCCGGGGTCGCGCTCGTCGGGGACACACTTGCCGTCGCCACCGCGGACCAGCTCGGGTGGCGCGACCCGGCGACGCACGGCTGGACCTTCACGCACACGCGCCTCGATCTCGGTGGAGTCACTACGCTCGCGGGCGATGCGGGTGGCGCGTGGATCGGCGGCACCAGCGGGCTCGCCTTCTGGGACTTCAAGCGCGGTCACTTTCACACCCTGCACGTCCCTTTTGACATTCCGGCCGGCGTTCGCGACCTGGCCGTCCAGAGCTCGTATCTCTGGGTGAGCGGCGACAGCGGAGTCGTTCGCTTCGCGCGCGACGCCGCGCGCGGACGATGACCGACCTCGCGCTTGGTGCCGGTGTCGAGTTCGATCGCCTGCGCGCGGTCTTCGCCCGGCTCAGCGACGACCGTACCGGCCGTGACCTCGGAGGCGACTGCGCCCTCGTGCGCGTGGGCGGGACGACGCTGGCGGTAAGCGTCGACGTGAGCCTCGAGGGCGTGCACTTCCGCACCGACTGGCTCTCGTTCGAAGAGATCGGGTGGCGCGCGACGGCGGCGGCGCTCTCGGATCTCGCCGCGGCGGGCGCGAAGCCGCTCGGCGTGCTCGTGAGCCTTGGCGTGCCGCCGCGCACCCAGGCGGGAAGGGGGGACCCCGCGGTCGAGATCATGGGCGGGGCGGGCGCGGCCGCGCGCAGCGTCGGCGCCTCGGTATTGGGCGGCGACCTGGCGCGTTCCGAGCGGTACATGATTGATGTCGCCGTCTTCGGCAGCACCGCACGCGCGGTGCGGCGGCGCGGTGCGAGGGCAGGCGATGGGATCTGGGTGACGGGCGTCCTCGGCGGACCGGGACTCGCGCTCGCGCGGCTCTCGGCGGGCGCGCGGCCCGACCCCGATGCGATGCGCCGTTTCGCGCACCCTGAGCCTCGGATTGCCGCCGGGCGCTGGCTCGCGCGTCACGGGGCGCGGGCGATGATCGATCTGTCGGACGGCCTCGGGTCGGATGCCGCGCACCTCGCCGCCGCATCGGGAATCGGCGTGGAGATCGAGCTCGAT
>Ga0187780_10002352_pt1 | contig 14230 bp, 9 predicted proteins | sample 1015_Q2_SP10_20__FD_132429 | JGI IMG/M metagenome (GOLD analysis project Ga0187780, IMG submission 132429) | Tropical peat soil microbial communities from peatlands in Department of Meta, Colombia - 1015_Q2_SP10_20_MG | ecosystem: Environmental > Terrestrial > Soil > Wetlands > Peat | place... | reverse complement strand
CCGTTCCCCCCTTTGCCAAAGGGGGGCGGAGGGGGGATTTCTCGGCGAGCTTCCCCAGGCCGCGCGGGGTCAGCGTGTACTCGCGCACGAAGAGGGCCTCGGTGTAGCACACCTTCACGCATTCCGGGTCGCCGCCGCAGAAGTCGCACAGGATCAGGCCGTCGGTCCCGGCCCAGATGGCGTGCAGGGGACACGCCTCCACGCACAGCCGGCACCCGGGGGGGCACTGGGCGGTGTCGATGTGGACGATCCCCGTCCGCGGGTCCCGGGTCATTGCGCCCGTGGGACAGACATCGAGGGGCGGGCAGAGGGAGCACTGGTGGCACACGTGGATGGCGTAGGACTGGTCCTCCACCGCCCGCTGGACCACCTCGATGCGCGAGTTCTTCAGCACGGTCTGCCCGGTGTGCGTGAAGGCGCAGGCCGACTCGCAGAACCGGCAGTTCGTGCACTTGCCCCGATCAACCCTGAGCCGCAGCATGGGTGCCGATGCCCTCCGCGGGGGCAGCATTCCAGACGAAATGCACGTCGCGCCGGTCGGCCAGGAAGGCCCCCTCCTTCTCCAGCCCCAGCGCCCGCAGGGTCTCCCCCGTGGGGATGCCCTGGCGGTCCCAGCCGCGCGTCGCATAGTAGCGGTCCAGCAGCGCCTCGAAGGGCTCGGGTTCCACCCGCGTGCCGGCCCGCGGCCCGTGCGTCCACGGCTGGTAGAACTTCTCCGGCGGCGCATCGTCCTTGCGGGACATGCCCTCCCGGGCCAGGAACAGGCGCTCCATATTGGTGATCCGGTCGCCCGCCCGCAGGAGCTCCTCGACGCTGAAGCGCATCCCGGTGGCCGCCTCGATGGCGTCCCGGAACTCGCCCACCCCCAGCAACCCCACCGAGAGCCACTTCGTGAGGAACTTGCAGGTCCCCAGGGAATCGGCCAGGGCGCAGACGTTCTCGGTCCAGATGCAGGCGTGCTCCTTGTTGGTGTAGGAGAGCGCATCGGCCGGGATGGGCACCCCCACGAGCTTCTCCGTCACCTTCTCCGGCAGCGAGAACTCCTCCAGGGTGAACCGGCTCCGCAGGTGGTCGGCCCCGCGCGAGGCGGTGGCCAGCCCCAGCACCTGCGCCCGGTGCCCCCGCACGTCGTCGCACTCGATGGAGAGCCCCTTCACGTGGTCGAAGAAGCGGTGGGCGTCGCGGCCGATGCGCCGGGCGGCGGACATCCAGCCGTCGGCCACCAGGGCCCCGATCCCCCGCCGCTCCACGGTCTGGCGCAGCACGCCCAGGATGGCGTCGTGGTCGCCCCACTTCAGGGGCAGCCCGTCCGTGTCCGCCTCGGTGATGATCCCCTTCTCGTACAGCTCCATGAGCCAGGCCGTGTAGGCCGTGGCCGAGCCCGTATCCAGGCCCATCTCGTTGCAGTAGTCCCAGGCCTCCAGGATGGTGGGCCAGTCCGAGCAGCCGCACTGGCTCCCCCACCCTCCCGCGCCGTAGTACTCCGGCCCGCCGCCCCGCTTCACCGTCCCGTCGCGCAGCGTCACCTCGTGCTGGTGGCGGCAGTGCGTGGGGCAGTTGAAGCAGGAGGCCTTGCCGGATTCGTACCTGTCCAGGAACACATCCGAGTCCAGCTCGGCGGACAGCTCCGTCATATTCTGCTGGTGGTTGAAGCCGCCCTCGTATCCCTGGGTGCGCGTGTTGTTCAGGCGGATCAGCGTGCCGTAGTTGGACGTGGCCAGGAAACCCTTGGTGCCGGTGATCTGCGCGAAGTGGGCTTCGGTGACCTGCATCATCCGCGCCGGGTCCGCCACCGGGATGGCCCCGTTGCCGCGCACGGCGATGGCCCAGAGGTTCTTGGAGCCCATCACGGCCCCCATCCCCGTGCGGCCCCAGGCGTCCCCCACGCCGTGCATGATGCAGGCCCAGCGCACCAGCCGCCGCCCGGCGGGGCCGATGGCCGCCACCTGCACCTTCACGTCGCCCAGCTCCGCCTTGATGGCGTTCTGCGTCTCGGCCGAGTTCAGCGGCTCCAGGTGGGCCGCGTCGCGGAACTCGATCTCGCCGTCGTGGATCCAGAGGTACACCGGCCGCCCCGCCCGGCCCTTCAGGACCAGGTGGTCGAACCCGGCGAAGCGCAGCTCGGCGGCGAAGTGGCCGCCGGCCGCCGAGTCGCCCAGGTGCCCCGTCTCGGGCGACTTCGCCGTGAAGTTGCACCGCGTGCCCCCCACCCACGGCAGCCCCGTGAGGAGCCCCGCCCCCAGGAAGAGGACGTTGTCCGGCCCCAGGGGGTCCGTCCACTCGTTGACGGCGTGGAAGAGCAGGTGGGTGTTGATGCCGCGCCCGCCCAGGAAGCGGCGGCGGAGGTCTTCCGGCACGTCGCACGCCTCCACGGCGCGCGCGGCCAGGTCGATCACGGCCATCCTACGCATGCGCCTTCCCCCCGGCGGCCACGCGGCGCGCCCGCACCTGGTAGTCCGTCCAGTCCAGGGGCGCCACGATCATGCCCGAATCGGGCGTGAACCACCGGACCTTCCATCCCTCCCCGCAGTCCGGGCAGGTGGCGGTGGCCGCGGGATACGTCACCTCGAACCGCCCCGCGCACCCCTTGCAGCGCATGGCCACCGGCCCGCCGGCCCCGGCCTTGGCCCGCTTCGGCGTGTAGTCCTTCGACACGGCATTCCTCCCTCTCCCGGCGGGGGGCGCGCCCGGCTCCGCCGCCCCGCGCCGCGCGGGGTCCGCCGCCGGCGCCACCGCCGCCTCGGCGGCGAGCTTCTGCGCGATGTCCCTGCGCAGGGCCGCCTTGGAGACCTTGCCCACGGCGGTGGCGGGGAAACGCTCCACCACCTCCAGTCGCTCGGGAAGCTTGAACTTGGCGATGCGCTTCCCCGTCAGGAAACGCGTCAGCTCCTCCAGGGAAAGCGCGGCGCCGGGCCGGAGGATCACGTAGGCGCAGGCCCGCTCCCCCAGGACGGGGTCCGGCATGGCCACCACCGCGGCGTTGACCGCGGCGGGGTGGCCGAGGATCAGGTTCTCCACCTCCTCGGCGTTGATCTTCTCGCCGCCCCGGTTGATGAGGTCCTTCGTGCGCCCCTCCACCACCAGGTTGCCGCTGGGGTGGAGCCGCACCATGTCCCCCGTGCGGTAGAAGCCCTCGGGCGTGAAGGCCACCCGGTTGTGCTCCTCCGCCCGGTAGTAGCCGCGGATCGTGTAGGGCCCCCGGCAGAGCAGCTCGCCCGCCTCCCCCGGGGGGACGGCGCGGCCACCCGCATCCACGATGCGGAGTTCGTCGTCGGGGCAGATGGGGCGGCCCTGCGTCCCCACCAGCACCTCCTCGGGATCGCCCGGCCGGGTGCAGCAGAGGAGCCCCTCGGCCATGCCGAAGACCTGGCCGACGACGGGGCCGAACTCCGCCACCACCCGGCGCGCCGGCTCGGGGTTCAGCCGCGCGCCGCCGACGTACAGCGCCCGGATCGAAGGGAGCTCCGCCCGGCGGAACCCCGGGTGATTGAGCCAGGTGATCACCGTGGCCGGCACCGCGGGGATCCAGGTGACGCCCTCGCGCCGGATCAGCGGGAACACCGTCTCCGGGTCCGGCGAAGGCGCCAGCACCACCCTGGCGCCCATCAGGAGGGCCCCCTGGGCCCCGGGGCAGGCCAGGGCGAAGTTGTGGGCGATGGGGACGGAGACCAACAGGACGCTCTCCGGCGTGAAGCCGGCCGCGGCGGCGAAGGCCGAGGAGTTGTAGAGGTAGTCGTTGTGCGTGCGCGGGATCACCTTGGGCAAGCCCGTGGTGCCCCCGGAGAGAAGGAACACGGCGGGGGCCTCCGCCTCGGGCCGCAGGCCGGCCAGGGCGCCCGCCGGCGCCCGGTCCTCGATGGGGTCGCCCAGGAGGTCGGCCAGGCGGGTCACGCCGGGGCCGGCGCGGTCCCCCGCCACGAGGATCTCGCGGAGGGCCGGCAGGCCGGGGCGCAACGCCTCCGCCATGGCCACGTAGTCGAACTTCCGGAACTCGGACGGGATGAACCAGGCGGACGCCTCGGTGAGGCGGGCCAGGTACTCGATCTCGGCCTCCCGGTGGGCCGGCAGGCAGGTGACGGGGATGGCGCCCACCTTGAGGCAGGCGAAGTAGGCGACGACGAATTCCCAGACGTTGGGGAGCTGGAAGAGCGCCCGCCGCCCGCCGCAGATCCCGCGCTGCGCCAGGTGGAGGGCCAGCCGGTCCACCAGCCGGCCCAGCTCGCGGTAGGTGATCCGGCGCGCCCCGTCCACCACCGCCTCGCGTTCGGCGTGGGCCGTCACGGATCGGTCGAAGGCATCGCCGATGGGGACGCCGGCCCAGTACCCCCGCGCCCGGAACCGGTCCGCGGCGTCTCTCGGCCAGGCCACCACGCCGCTGAGCATGGTCCGCTCCTCCCCGCAACGGCCGTCCCGCTTACGGAAACGCCCTGCTCCCGATGTGCAGAACAACGACCGCCGGATGGCTTTCGGGGCACGGCCCAGGGGCCCGTCTGCTCCTTCTAACGGGCGTGCCGAGGTGGCGGGCAACTCTGGCCGGGGCCGAAGAACCCCACCCCAGCGAAGAATTAGGGAGTATCACACACCCTGCGGGCCGGCTGCGGCAATGACCGGTGACATGCCTCGATATGACATATGTCACGGGGTCCAAACGACCCGATGGGTCCGAGCAGGAAGGCGGCAACTCGGGGCAAGGACGGGGGAGGCGGGCGGCAGGCCCAGAGCGGGAGCGACGGGTGATTTATTCGGAGGCCGATGCCGGGGCGTGGCGCTCCGCCAACTCCTCCTCGCCCGCGGTCGCCGGGCGGCGGCGCAGCCGCCGGGTCAGCCGCCGCCACGCCGGGCCCAGCGACTCCTGCAACCCGTCCATGTAGAGGTACACCACCGGCGTGATGTAGAGCGTCAGGAGCTGGGAGAGGAGCAGGCCGCCCACCACGGCGAGCCCCAGCGGCCGGCGCGACTCCGCGCCGGCGCCGAACCCGAGAGCGATGGGCAGGGTTCCCATGAGCGCCGCCATGGTGGTCATCATGATGGGGCGGAACCGCAGCAGGCACCCCTCGTAGATGGCCTCGGCCGGGGACTTGCCCGTCTTCTCGGCCTCCACGGCGAAGTCGATCATCATGATGGCGTTCTTCTTCACGATCCCGATCAGCATGATGATGCCCACGAAGCCGTACAGGTTCAGCTCCGTGCGGAACAACATCAAGGTCAAGAGCGCCCCCACCCCGGCCGAGGGCAGGCCCGAGAGGATCGTGACGGGGTGGATGAAGCTCTCGTAGAGGATCCCCAGCACCAGGTAGATCACCACGATGGCCGCCAGCACCAGGAGCCCCAGGCCCTGCAGCGAGGCCTGGAACGCCTGGGCCACCCCCTGGAAGCTGGTGCTGACGGTGACGGGTACGCGCAGCTCCCGCTCCAGCTTCTGGACCTCGGCCACGGCGTCGCCCAGCGACACCCCGGGCTTGAGGTTGAAGGAAATGGTCACGGCCGGGAGCTGCCCCAGGTGGTTCACCGTGAGGGGGCCCACCTCACGCCGCAGCTTCGCCACGGCGTTCAGCGGGACCAGCGGCCCCGGGCCGACCACCGTGGTCCCCTGCACGGTCACGGGCGCGTTTGCGGCCATGACGTAGAGCAACGAGAGATCCGCCGGGCGCCTCTGATACTCCGGCAGCAGCTCCATCATGACCCAGTACTCGTTGGCTGGGGTATAGATGGTGGAGACCTGGAGCGCGCCGTAGGCCAGGCCCAGCGCGTTCTCGATCTGCTGCGCGGTCACGCCCAGGGCCGAGGCCTTGTCCCGATCGATGTCCACCAATACCTGCGGGCTGGCGATCTGAAGGTCCGTGTTCACGTCCTGCAGGCCCGGCAGCTTGGCCATGCGCTCCAGGAGGATGGGCGCCCAGCGGTAGAGCGTCTGCTGGTCGGCATCCTGCAGGGTGTACTGGTAGAGGGCCTTGGTCAACTGCCCCCCGATCCGGATGGTGGGCAACAACTGGGGGTAGGCCTTGAGCCCCGGGATCCCGGCGAGCTGGGGCCGCATCTGCGCCACGATTTCGGCGGCCCCCGGGCGCTCCCCGCGGGGCTTGAGGCGCATGAAGATGCGCCCCGTGTTCGGCACGATGCTGACCCCGCTGGCCCCGATGCCGGAGAAAAAGGCGTCCACATAGGGGTTCTTGCGGACGATGGCGGCCGCCGCCTGCTGGTTCCGCACCATGGCGTCGTAGGAGATGTCCTGGGCGGCCTCCGTGAAGACGAAGATGTTCCCGGTGTCCTCGTCCGGCAGGAACCCCTTGGGGATCACCACGAAGAGGTAGGCGGTGAACACCAGCGTGAGGCCGAGGACGGCCAGGGTGAGGCGCGGGTGCCCCATCACCCGCTTGAGGGTCCGGTCGTAGAGGCGCAGCATGCCGTCGAACACCCGCTCGGAGAGGGCGTACAGCCGGCCGTGTGACTCGGTGGGGGGCCGCAGGAATCGGCTGCACGCCATGGGCGTGAGCGTCAGGGAGACGAAGCCGGAGACCAGGATGGCCACCCCGATGACCACGGCGAACTCGTGGAGCAGGCGGCCCACCACGCCCCCCATGAACAGCACCGGGATGAACACGGCGGCCAGCGAGAGGGTCATGGAGAGGATGGTGAAGCCGATCTCCTTGGCCCCCTTCAGGGCCGCCTCCAGGCGGCCCTCCCCCCCCTCCATGTGCCGGACGATGTTCTCCAGCATGACGATGGCGTCGTCCACCACGAAGCCGACGGAGAGGACCAGGGCCATGAGCGAGAGGTTGTCCACCGTGTAGCCGAGGAGATACATGACCGCGAAGGTGCCCACGATGGACATGGGCACCGCCAGGCTGGGGATGACGGTGGCCGAGAGGTTGCGCAGGAAGAGGAAGATCACCAGGATGACCAGGCCGATGGTGAGCAGGAGGGTGAACTCGACGTCGTGCACCGATTCGCGGATGGAGACCGACCGGTCGTACAGCACGTTCAGGTTCACGGAGGCCGGGATCTGGACCCGGAAGGTGGGCAGCAGCTTCCGGATGGAGTCCACCACCTGCACCGTGTTGGTGCCCGGCTGGCGCTGGATGGCCAGGATCACGGCCCGCTCGTCGTTGTACCAGCTCGCCACCTTGTCCGTCTGCACGCTGTCGATCACGCGGCCGAGCTGCTGCAGCCGCACGGGGGAGCCGTTGCGATAGGCCACGATGAGGGGGCGATAGGCGGCGGCGTTGGTGAGCTGGCCCGTGGCCTGGACGGTGAAGGCCTGGTGGGGACCGTAGAGGGTGCCGGTGGGCAGGTTCACGTTGCCCTGGGCCACGGCCTGCTGCACCTCGTCGATCCCGATGCCCCGCGAGGCCAGGGCCATGGGGTCCAACTGCACGCGGACGGCGTACTTCTGCGAGCCGAACACCTGCACCTGGGCCACGCCGCTGATGGTGGAGATGCGCTGGGCCAGGAACGTCTCCGCGTATTCGTCCACCGTGTAGAGGGGCAGCGTGGGCGAGCTGAGGGACATGTAGAGGATCGGCTGGTCGGCCGGGTTCACCTTCTGGTAGGTGGGCGGCGTGGGCATGCCCGGCGGCAGCTGGGACTGGGCCTTGCCGATGGCCGCCTGCACGTCCTGGGCGGCGGCATCGATGCTCCGATCCAGGGCGAACTGGATGATGATGTTGGTCAAGCCCAGGGCGCTGCTGGAGGTCATGTTGTCGATGCCGGCGATGGTGGTGAACTGCTTCTCCAGCGGGGTGGCCACGGCCGAGGCCATGGTGTCGGGGCTGGCGCCGGGGAGGCTGGCCGTGACCTGGATGGTGGGGAAGTCCACGTTGGGCAGGTCGCTCACGGGCAGCAGGCGGTAGCCCAGGATGCCGAAGAACAGGATGCCCAGCATGACCAGCGTGGTCATGACGGGCCGGCGGATGAAGAGTTCCGGGCCCATCAGGGCTTGCCCTCGGGGGCCGCGGCCGGGGCGGCCGGCTTCACGTCCACCTTGGCCCCGGGCACCAGGCGGATCTGCCCCTCGGTGACCACCCGATCGCCGGGCGCCAGGCCCTTCTGCACGACGGTCTCGTTGTCCACGCCGAGCCCCAGGACGACGGGGCGGGTCTCCACGGTCAGGTCGGGTTTGATCACGAAGACGTAGGACCCCTGCTGGCCGGCCTGGATGGCCTGGGAGGGCACCAGCACCGCGTCGGGGATCGTGGTGAGGGCGAGGACCGTGTTGAGGAACTGGCCGGGCCAGAGCCGGTTATCGGCGTTGGCGAAGGTCGCCTTGAGCTGGATGGTGCCCGTGGTCGGGTCCACCGTGTTGTTCACGAAGCTCAGCTCGCCCCGGGCCGGCCCCGCCGCCTGGTCGGGCGGGACGGCCTCCACGTGGAGGGAGCCCTCCGCCCGATACTTCTTGATGTCCGGCAGGTATTGCTCCGGCACGGCGAAGGCGACGTAGATGGGATGGATCTGATTGATGACCACCATGGCGCTGGCCTGGTCCCGCGCCTTGAGCGCGCTCCCCTCGTGGACCATGAGGTTCCCGGTGCGTCCATCCATGGGCGAGCGCAGCTCCGTGTATCCGAGCTGGATGCGGGCGTTCTCTACCGCCGCCTGGTCGGCCTGGATGACGGCCTTCGCGTTCTCCACGGCGGCGCGGTCCGCCAGGACGGCCGCCTCGAACGTCTCCCCAGTGGTGCGCACCGTGTCGTACTGCTCGGAGGAGACGGCGCCATCGTCTATCAGTTCCTTGTAGCGCCGCGTTTGGATCTTGGCGGTGGCGAGCTGGGCCTGGTCCTTGGCCAGGTTGGCCTCGGCCTGCTTCAGTTGGGCCACGTCCCTGGAGAGCGTGGCCTCGGCCTGTTGGAGGGTGGCCTGGAAGGGGCGCTGGTCCAGGGTGAACAGCAGGTCGCCCTTCCTGACGTCCTGGCCCTCGGCGAAGTGGACGCGGGCCACCTGGCCGTCCACCTGACTCATGATCGTCACGCTGGCGACGGCCTGCACGTTGCCGATGGCCCGCACCTGGTACGGGACGGCCCTCTGGACGACGGTGGCGGCGGTCACCGGCACCCCGGGCGGCGGGCCCGCCTTCCCGTTGGCGCTCCGCTCCGAGCAGGCGGCCAGCAGGACCAGGCCGCTCAGGAGGAGCGGGGCCGTTCGGCGCGCCGCCCGGCTCATGCCCGCACCCCGCGCAGGAACACCTCCACCATCTCGTCCACGGCGCGCTCCGTGGTGAGGTGCGCCGGCGGCTTCTGCCGGAACACCTCCTGGTACAAGAGGTGATAGGCGATCATCCCGATGAAGTTCCAGGCCGCCTGCAGGGGATCCACCGGCCGGAAGGCCCCCGCGGCCAGCCGCTGGGAGATGTAGCGGCACAGGAACTCGTCCGCCCGGGCCACGCGGGACTGGAAGAAGAGGTCCGAGAGGGCGTGGCCCTCCAGGGCGCTGAACAGGAGGAGGCGCATCAGCGTGGGGTCCTCCTGGGTGCTCTCGATCATGCCGTGGGCCAGGGCCCTGAGCACGCCGGCATCGTCGCCCCGCCGGGCGGCCGGCTCGGCACTCTCCAGGATCGCCTCGGTCTCCACCTTGGCCTCGAGGATGGCGGCGTAGAGGTCCTCCTTGGTGGCGAAGTGCTTGAAGATCGTCGGCTCGCTGATGCCGGCCGCCTCGGCCACCTGCCGCGTGGTGGTGCCCCCGAACCCCCTCTGGGAGAACAGCGCCGCCGCCGCCTCGATGATCTGGCGCCTCCGTTCCCCGGCGGGGAGCCGGGCGGGTCGGCGGCGGGGTAACGCCCCTTGAGATGAGGGTTCGAGCCTTCCCTTGCCCAGCATGCTTTCGCCCTGGAATTCGCTCATTGCGACAGTAGTGAGTATTTACTTACCACAAAATGAACGTACGGTCAAGCGCACCGCCGCGCCCGGCGGCCACCGGGGGACATATCCCATTGTGCCTTCGGGACAGCGTGGCCGCGGTGTGGCGCCTGGCGGGATGCGACCGAGGGGACGGCAAGGGGACCCCAGCCGAGATGCCGTGCGGCCAGCAGCGGCTAATCGTCCCCATCGCCCGCCGTCAGGCGGCCGGGCTACCCTGGCGGCGGCTCACTTCTTGAGCGCCCGTTCCCGAAAAGTCCTCGCGATCTCGCGGGCGTCGTACGTCGGGTAGAACTCCGTGCGGAAAGCCTTCCACGCGGTCTGCTCGATAACCCGGTTCACCTCGCGGAGCCGCGCGGGGGGAACCCGGAGCGTCACGATATAGCCGAGTCCCATCGCGATGTACCACGATTCCACCACGATCCCATCGGGCGGGAACTTGGCCCAGAAGCCGGATTCATCCTGCAGCTTGTTGATTTCGTCCAGGTTCTTGGACTCATCGTGCCTCATGATCACCGTCAGGAGGATGTAGTCGGCAGGCGTCGCCGCCGGGCCCGGAGGCTGCTGGGCCGCCGCCGGCCCGGCCAGGACGAGAGCGCAAAGCGCGACGATCGCGATGATCCGAACCATGGCAATCCCTCCTTCCTGAGTGGGGGGAGACCGGCATGGCGCCCGGGCGCCACGGTGACCCCGCGCGGGATGCGGAAAAACCGATCCGGGCCCAGGCTGCGGAAGAAAACGCCGTGCGATCGTGGCACGGCCCGTCTGCCAGTCAACCCTCGGAGTGCGGCGTGGGCCCCGGGAAGCCGGCGCCGCGGGACCGGGGCGAGACGATGGTGAGGACCACGGCCGAGACGATCACCAGCGTGCCCAGGATCACGAAGAGGCCCAGGGGCTCGGCCAGCAACAGCCAGCCGAGGACGACGGCCACCACGGGGTTCACGTAGGCGAAGGTGGCGGCCCGCGCCGCCGGGACGTGGTGCAGGAGCCAGAGGTACGACCCGTAGCCCAGGCAGGACCCGACCACCGTGAGATAGGCGAAGGCCAGGAGGCTCGCGCCGTCCCAGCGGAGCCTCGCCGGCTCCCCCAAGAGCAACGCGAAGAGCACGAAGAGCGCGCCGCCGGCCAGCAACTGCCAGCCGGCGGCGACGAACGGCGCCAGGGACACGGTGGCGTGCTTCGCCCACACGGACGCGACGGACCAGATGAGGACCGCCAGCACCAGGGCCACCTCGCCCCGCAGGTCCCCCACGGCGCCGCGGGAGAGCTTGGGCCACGCCAGCAGGGCCACCCCCGCCAGCCCCAGCACGAGGCCTGCCACGGTTCGCGGCGTGAGCCGCTCCGCCCGCGAGACGGCGGCGCTCATGGCCGCGATGCAGATCGGCGCCGTGGCGAAGATGAGGGCCGCCACGCCGGACGCGGTGTACTGCTCGGCCCAGACGATGCCCCAGTTCCCCGCCACCAGCATCCACCCGATGGCCACCAGCGGGAACCCCGTGCCGGGGGGCGGACGCAGCCCGCCGCCGCCCGCCCGCCCGATGCCCAGCAGCAGCAGCCCCGCCAGCACGAAGCGGGCCCCCGACATCAGGGCGGGCGGGATGCCCCTCAGGGCGATGCGGATGCCCAGGTAGGAGGTGCCCCAGAGGATGTAGATGCAGAAGAAGGCCAGGAAGAGCCGCAGGCGGTAGCCCCAGCCCCCCCGGCTTCCGGCGGGGCCGCGCTCGGGAGGAATGGTCAAGGCGCGGGAGCGTGGGAGGGAGGCATCACGGGCCGCCGAAGAGGCGCTCGGCGTTGCCATGCGCGATTTTCACCGCCACGTCCGCCGGGAGCTGGCGGAGCCATGCCCGGAAGCCATCGAGGATGGCGGGCAGCCGGTCCCACTGTGAGTTCTCCGACGTGTCGGTGCCCACCATGAAGCGGTCCGCGTGCTTGAGGAACAGGGCGCGCCACGCGGCGTCCAGCGTCCCGCCCGGGGCCACATCCCATCGCATGGCCAACTCCACCCACAGGTTCGGGTACCGGTCCAGGAGCCGATCCACAGTGGCGGCGGGCGAGGACATCCCGGCGTGGGCCCAGAGCACGCGCGCATCCGACCGGATCTTCACCAGTCCCTCCACGGCCCTCTCGTCGCAATGGCAGTGCAGGATGATGCCGTGCCCTGCCGCCAGGTCCACGAAGGCTCGCGGCACGGGATCGCCCGCCTCGCCACCGCCCAGGTGGAACTCGCCGATGCCTTTGTAGATGCCGCGCTTCAGGCGCTCCTCCACGTAGGCGAGTATGGCGCGGTCCTTCGTCCATGACCGCACATCGCTCGGGCTTCGGTAAGGCCGCAGCTCGGGAACGACGCGCTGGGGAGCCACGGCGTACAGGCGCAGCGTGCCATCGTCCGGCGTGCTGGAGACCAGCGCCCGGCTCACCCCCCCACGATCCAGGATGGCCAGCGCGGCGTCCGGGGGGTAGGGTTCCCACGCCGGCTGATTGTAATGGATGTGGACGTCGAAGATGGGCAGGTCTTGCGCGCCCTGGGGAACCCCGGCACACCCGGCCAGGACCGCCACGATCAGCGTGAGAACCGTCATCCACCGCATGGCGCGCAGACGATACCAGGAGCCCCCGTGGGCGTCAACGCAGAAGGGCCCCTCCCGCTGCGGTGCGCGCCTCCCCCCCAGAAAGGCGCCCCGCCCGGTTCGTTGGCAGGGTCCGTCAGCCGCATTACGCCGGGACCCGGCGGGTTGCGCGCAGGACGCCGTCACCGAAGCGGAGGCGGGCCACCCCAGCCGCGTCGTATTCCAAGGTGAACGCCCGGGCTCAGCGGCGGCACGCAAGCGTGTCCGCCGGCCGCTGCGCGTCGTTACACGCCGTTCAGAAAACTCTTTCCAGCCGAGAAACCCCAGTTACGGCTCGCCGGGCTTGAACGGCGGCTCCTTCCCCGGCGGCACGCCCTCCTCCGCCATGGCCAGCAACATGGCCACGGTCACGTAGGTTCCCGTGACCGCGGTGAGGTCCACCACCTGCTGTTCCCCAAGCAGCTGCTTGGCACGCTCGAAGGTTTCGTCGGAGACCTGGTGCTTCGTGGAGAGTTCCATCACGAAATCGTAGACCGCCGCCTCGTCCGGTTTCATGTTGGCCGGCCGCCGGTTCGCCTTGAGGTCCGCCACGATGTCCGGGGAGAGCCCCGCCTTGATGGCCAGCGGCGCGTGCGCGAACCATTCGACCTGCGAGCGCCACAGCCGCCCCGTGATCAGGATGGCGAACTCATTGAGCCGCAACGGCACGGAGGTGTTCCAGCGGAGATAATACAGCAGGTCAAACATGCGCTGCCCGAGGACCGGGCTGCGCAAAAGGGGATTGTAGGGGCCGCCCAGCCCTACGCTGGACACCTTCAGGATCTGCTCCGCCAGCGGCTTCTGCTGCTCGTTCACTTGTTGCATCGTGAGCTGGGGAAAGCGCGGTGGGTTTGCCGCCGGCGATACGTCGCCTCCTATTGCACCGAACAAGAGCCAGCCAATCCCGGCAGCGGTTACAGCACACACAAGCGTCGGCCTCATGGTGATCCTCCCCGATTCAAAGTGTCCACGATGACCGGGACCGTGGTGGTTTTCCCGGTCTTTTTGCCCTCCCCATCCCAGCGCCCCCCTTCCATCTCGCAGCCGGCCAGGAGCCCATCCCCACTCCAGCCCGTTTAACAGGCTGCTGAAAAAGGCCCGCCATTCCTCCCCGCTGCCTCGGCGGCAGCGGGTGGGGCGTTGGGGCGCTCGCGCGGCGCTGCGACGTACGGACCGAGTACGCCTCCGACCCACCTTCGGTGGGTACCCCGCGCATCGCGCGCCGCCTTGCATCTGGACCTTTTTGAGCAGCCCGGTCAAAAGAGAGTTTTTCAGCATCCGGTTAAGAGGGGCATGCTCGTTGCCCCGCACCATGACATGGTGCAGGACGCCCGTGCCATCCAGACGCAGGCCGCGCGGCACGGAGCGAGTCTATCCCAGACGCGCTTCCGAAGCGAGACAAAGCTATTACGGCCATCGTGTCCCCCTTCACTCGTCCTTCACCTCCATAGAGCATGAGGAGCATGGAGCCGTTGACGTTCGCCTGCGTGCCCAGATGGTGGCGGGCATGGCCCCGGAGCTCGCTCGCGCTGAAGTGGTCCGGGAGCGCGAGCCTCGGGCCGTTCGAGGCGCTCCCGATGGCAGGCGCCCCGCGTTTACGCCGAAAGGCCGATACACGGGGGCTGGCACAAGCCGGCAGTCAATTGCCTCGATGCGAAAATCCTTTCGTCGCCGCTGAGTACAGCGACGCGTCCGAACCACGCCCGGGACCATCACCGGACGACCCCAAGTTCGTTTCCGCGGGCGGCTGCCGAGCTCCACCCTTCCCCTTCAATG
>Ga0187780_10002351_pt1 | contig 14231 bp, 13 predicted proteins | sample 1015_Q2_SP10_20__FD_132429 | JGI IMG/M metagenome (GOLD analysis project Ga0187780, IMG submission 132429) | Tropical peat soil microbial communities from peatlands in Department of Meta, Colombia - 1015_Q2_SP10_20_MG | ecosystem: Environmental > Terrestrial > Soil > Wetlands > Peat | place... | reverse complement strand
GGCGAGCACGTCGCCGGGCAGCCGGGCCCAGTCCGCGGTCATCGCGTCCTCGCTGGTCACCGGCCGGAGCACCAGCGGGTGGCCGTAACTGCGGCCGTCACCTTGCACCCCCACCGAACGCACGTCGGCGAGCAGCACCACCGGGCACTGCCAGACCAGGGCGTCGAGCCCGGCGGCCGACATCTCCTCGCGCACGATGGCGTCGGCCTCGCGCAGGATCGCGAGCCGCGCGGCGGTCACCTCGCCGACGATCCTGATCGCCAGCCCCGGGCCGGGGAACGGCTGGCGGTGGACGATCGCCGGCGGCAGGCCGAGTTCGGTCCCCACCTGCCGTACCTCGTCCTTGAACAGCCAGCGCAGCGGCTCGACCAGCCGGAACTTCAGGTCATCGGGCAGCCCGCCCACGTTGTGGTGTGACTTGATGTTCGCGGTGCCGGTGCCGCCGCCCGATTCCACCACGTCGGGGTACAGCGTGCCCTGGACCAAGAACTCGCACGCCTCCCCGTGCTCGCCGGCCTCGGCGGTGATCTCCCTGGCCGCGCGCTCGAACGCGCGGATGAACTCGCGGCCGATGATCTTCCGCTTCTGCTCCGGGTCGGTCACCCCGGCCAGCGCGGAAAGGAACGCGCCGGCCTCGTTGGCCACCGTCAGCCGGACGCCGGTGGCGGCCACGAAGTCCTGCTCCACCTGCTCCGTCTCACCCTTGCGCAGCAGGCCGTGATCGACGAAAACGCAGGTGAGCCGGTCGCCGATGGCGCGCTGCACCAGCGCGGCGGCGACCGCGGAGTCCACGCCGCCGGACAGCCCGCAGATCGCGCGGCCGGCGCCGACCTGCTCCCGGATCAGGTCCACCTGTTCCTCGACGATGTTCAGCATCGTCCAGGACGGGCGGCAGCCGGCCAGCTCGAGGAAGCGGGACAGGATGCGGGTGCCGTGCTCGGTGTGCAGGACCTCGGGGTGGAACTGGACGCCGAACAAGGCGGCCTTGCCGTTCTCCACCGCCGCGACCGGGGTCGCCGGCGTCCGCGCGGTGACCGTGAAGCCCGGCGGAGCCGCCGTGCAGGTGTCCCCGTGCGACATCCACACCTGCTGGCGCGCGGGCGTGCCGGACAGCAGCCGGCCGCCGGAGGTCTCCAGCGTGGTCGCGCCGTACTCCGCGGTGCCGGTCCGCTCGACCGTCCCGCCCAGCTCGGCCACCATCAGCTGGAAGCCGTAGCAGATGCCGAGGACGGGCACGCCGGCCGCGAGCAGCCCGGGCGGCGCGGGCGGGGCGGCGTCGGCGTAGACGGAGGACGGGCCGCCGGACAAGATGATGGCCTTCGGCCGCCGGGCCAGCATCTCTTCCGCCGGCATGGTCGACGGGACGATCTCGGAGTAGACGTGGCACTCACGCACGCGCCGGGCGATCAGCTGCGCGTACTGGGCGCCGAAGTCGACCACGAGAACGGTGTCGAAGCCGCTGGGCACGTTAACCGCCTTCCTGCGGGGTCTCTGAGTCTCGCCGGGCCTGGCCTGCTGAGACTGCGGACCCGGAGTTGCTGGGAGTGGTGGAGGAATTGGTGTGGCTGGAGTTGTTATCGGGGTTGACGGGAGTAGCGGGTCTGGAGGGATTTGGGGGGGTGGCGGCTACGCGCAGCCGGGCGATGCGGCGGCCGTCGAGTTCGGTCACCGTGATCGTGTGCCCGGCCACCTGCACGCTGTCCCCCACGGCGGGCAGGTCGCCGAGCGCGGCGAGCACGTAGCCCGCGGCCGTCTCGTACGGGCCTTCGGGCAGCGCGACCCCGGTCTCCTCGGCGAACTCGTCCAGGTTGAGCAGCCCGTCGACCTCCACCTCGCCGCCGCGCAGCGTGGTCGCCTGGCCCTGGTCGGTGTCGTATTCGTCCCTGATGTCGCCGATCAGCTCCTCGACCAGGTCCTCCAGCGTGACGATGCCGGCCGTGCCGCCGTAGTCGTCGACCACGATGGCCAGGTGCATCCCCTCGCGTCGCATTTCGGACAGCGAGGACAGGACGGTCTTGCTGATCGGCAGGAACTTCGCCGGCCTGACGATCCGGCTGACCGGACCCGAGCGATTCGCGAGGCCCGGCCCGAGCAGGTCCCTGATGTGCACGAAACCGATCACGTTGTCGTAGGTGCCGGCGAAAACCGGCAGCCGCGAATACGGGACGCTGGCGGCGATCGCGGCGGCCGCGGACACCGGCGTTTCCGCGTCGAGGAAGACCACCTCGGTACGCGGCACCAGCACCTCGCGGATCTGCCGTTTCCCCGCGTCGAACACCTCGCCGACGATGCGCCGCTCGTCCGGGCTGAGCGCCTGGGCGCCGGTCACGAGGTCACGCAGCTCCTCCTCGGTTATCGCCTGGCGGCCGACGCGGGGGTCGCCGCCGAGGACGGCGACCACCAGGTTAGTCGACCTGGTCAGCAGCCAGACCACGGGCCTGGCCAGCGACGCGATCCGGTCCAGCAGCGGGGCGGCGAGCAGGGCCAGCCGCGGCGCCCGCTGCAGCCCGATCCGCTTCGGCGCGAGCTCGCCGAGCACCAGGCTGACGAAGGTGATGCAGACGGTCACCACGACGAACGAGATCGTCGCCGCCCAGCCGACCGACACGTGCTGCCTGACCAGCCACGACTTGAGGTAGCCGGCCAGGGTCGCGGCACCGTAGGCGCCGGAGACCAAGGTGGCCAGCGTCACGCCGATCTGCACGGCGGAGAAGAACCGGTTCGGGTCGCCCGCCAGCCGCGCCGCCCTCTGACCGCGCCTGCCGCGCTTGGCCAGCGCCCTGACCTGGCCTTCTCGTAGCGAAACCAGAGCCATCTCGGAGGCCGAGAAGAACCCCCCGATGCACACTATGACCAGGACGACAATGACGTCCAGGACGACCTTGCTCACGCCGCGATCGCCGACTTCCTCCGATCAGCACGGCAAGCGGGTCAGACCCGGAAGAGCCCCCAGGGCGCTGCCGGGCCCCGCCACCCGGGCACACGATGTGTCTGGCCAGTCTAGACCGGATAACGTATGAGTCCCGTGGGCACGCAATCAATCTGGAAATCGAGCGCGCGGCTCGCGGACGGCCGCGAAATTGTCTATTTCGACGAAACGCCCGGCCTGGACCGGGCCCTGGCGCGCGATACCAGGCCGCTGCCCCCCATGCCACCCGGGCCACCCGGGCCGGCCGGGTCGGCCGAGCAGGGCATCCGCTGGGACCCGCTGGCGGGCGAGTGGGTGGTGATCGCGGCCGCCCGCCAGGATCGCACCTTCCTGCCGCCGCCCGATCAGTGCCCGCTGGACCCGTCGGCGCCCGGACGGCCCACCGAGATACCCGCGGCCAGCTACGACGTGGTGGTGTTCGAGAACAGGTTCCCCTCGCTGCGCGAGCCGCTCGGCCGCTGCGAAGTGGTCTGCTTCACCTCCGATCACGACGCCTCCTTCGCCGAGCTCACCCCGCAGCGCGTCCGGACCGTGGTCGAAGCCTGGGTGGACCGCACCGTGACGCTGAGCGCCTTGCCGGAAACCCGGCAGGTGTACTGCTTCGAGAACCGGGGCGAGGAGATCGGCGTTACCCTGCACCATCCGCACGGGCAGATCTACGCCTTCCCGTTCGTCACCCCGCGGACCGAGCGCATGGTGGCGCAGGCCCGCGGCTATGCCAGCGGCAATCTGTTCGATGATCTGGTCGCGGCCGAACTGCGGGCCGGGACGCGGATCGTGGCGCGCAACGAGCACTGGATCGCGTTCGTGCCCGAAGCGGCGCGCTGGCCGTACGAGGTCCGGATCTTCCCCGTCGCCCGCGTGCCGGACCTGCCGTCGGCCGGCGAGGCGGCGCGGGCCGCGTTCGGGCCGCTGTACCTGGACGTGCTGCGGCGGTTCGACGCCCTGTTCGGCAGGCCCGCGCCGTACATCGCCGCGTGGCACCAGGCGCCGGTCCGGGACGAGGCGGCGCGCAGCCAGTTCGCCGCCCACATTCAGGTACTGTCGGTCCGGCGGGCGCCCGGCAAGCTGAAGTACCTGGCCGGGACGGAATCAGGGATGGGCGTGTGGATCAACGACATAGTCCCTGAAGAGGCGGCGCAACGACTCAGGCAGGCGGGGGGGACAGTGGGGGTCGTCCCCCCGGGAGAGGCGGTTCCATGAAAGTGCTCGTCACCGGCGGCGCGGGGTACATCGGCAGCGTTGTCGCCGCGCAGCTCATCGCGGCCGGGCACGAGGTCACCGTGCTGGATGACCTGTCCACCGGGTACGCCGACGCGGTGCCGGCCGGCGCCACCTTCGTCAAGGGCACGCTGCGTGACTGCGCCGCCGAGGTGCTGGCCGACGGCAGCGAGGCGGTGCTGCACTTCGCGGCCAACTCGCTGGTCGGCGAGTCGGTGGCGAACCCGGCCAAGTACTGGTCGAACAACCTGGGCGGCACGGTCGCGCTGCTCGAGGCGATGCGCGAGATCGGCATCCGCACGATCGTCTTCTCCTCCACCGCCGCCGTGTACGGCGAGCCGGAGCGCACGCCCATCGAGGAAACCGATCCCACCCGCCCCACCAGCCCCTACGGGGCCTCGAAGCTCGCCGTCGACACCACGCTCACCGAGTTCGCCCGGCTCTACGGGTTCGGCGCGGTCAGCCTGCGCTACTTCAACGTGGCGGGCGCCCAGCGGGCAGCCGACGGCACCTGGCTCGGCGAGCGGCACAACCCGGAAACTCACCTCATCCCGACCATCCTGGCCAGCGTGACCGCCGGGCGGCGGGTGGAGATCTTCGGCGGCGATTACCCCACCCCGGACGGAACCTGCGTCCGCGACTACATCCACGTCACGGACCTGGCGGGCGCGCATCTGCGCTCGCTGGAGGCCTGCCGGCCCGGCCAGCACCGCATCTATAACCTCGGCAACGGGGCGGGCTTCTCGGTCCGCGAGGTCGTCGACGTATGTGCTGAGGTCACCGGCACCGCGATCGGCACGGACGTGACCGCGCGGCGGGCCGGCGACCCGGCCGTGCTGGTCGCCTCGTCCGCGCGGATCCAGGCCGAGCTCGGCTGGCAGGCCTCCCGGGACCTGCGCGCCATGGCCGCCGATGCCTGGGAGTTCACCCGGGTGCGCGGCGCGCGGTGACGGTCGGCGCGCGGTGACGGGTCCGGAGCCGGGCGGGGCCCGGGAGCTGTTCGGCTCGCGCTTCGGCGGGGCGCCGGACGGCGTGTGGCTGGCACCGGGCCGGGCCAACCTGATGGGCGAGCACACGGACTACAACGACGGGTTCGTGCTCCCGTTCGCGCTCGGCCAGGCGGTGGTGGTCGCCGCGGCCCGCCGGACCGGCCCGGGAGGGCGCCGGCTCGTGCTGTGGTCCCGCCAGGAGCCGCCCTGCGCGGCGGAGGTCGCCCTGGACGGCCTGGCGCCCGGCCAGGTCACGGGCTGGGCCGCCTACCCGGCCGGCGTCGCCTGGGCGCTCGGGTCAGCCGGCTACCAGGTTCCCGGCGCCTGCATCGCCATCGACTCCGATCTGCCCGCGGGCGCGGGCCTGTCCTCGTCGGCCGCGCTCGAGTGCGCCGCCGCGCTCGCGCTGACGGAGCTGGCCGGGCTGGATGAAGGGGCGGTGCCACGGCGCGAGCTGGCCGCGATCGCGCGCCGGGCCGAGAACGAGTTCGTCGGGGTGCCTTCCGGCATCATGGACCAGTCCGCGTCGCTGCTGTGCCAGGCCGGCCACGCGCTGCTGCTCGACTGCCGGTCGCTGGACAGTTCCCAGGTGCCGTTCGACCCGGCCCGGGCGGGGTCGCGCCTGCTGCTGATCAACACGAAGGCCAAGCACCACCTGACCGCCGGGGAGTACGGGCGGCGGCGGGCCGAATGCGAGGAAGCCGCGCGCCTGCTGGGCATCCCTTCCTTGAGATCCCTAACGGACGTGGGTGAAACCGGCCGGCTAGCTGATCCCGTCCTCCGGCGTCGAGCACGTCATGTCGTCACCGACAACCAGCGGGTCCTCGGCGTGACCGCCCTGCTCAGCGCCACTTCCGGCGGATCCGGCGCGGCGGATGCCTACCGGGAGATCGGACGGCTGCTGACCCAGGCGCACCTGTCGCTGCGAGACGACTTCGAGGTGTCCTGGCCGGAAGCGGACGTGGCGGTGGACGCGGCGCTGGCCGCGGGAGCGCTCGGGGCCCGGATGATGGGCGGCGGCTTCGGCGGCTCGGTGCTCGCGCTGGTGCGGGAGGGCACCCAGGACACGGTCCGCGCCGCGGTCGGCGCCGCGTTCGCGGCGCGGTCCTGGACCGCGCCGGAGTTCCTCGAGGCCGTTCCCTCGGCCAGTGCCAGGCGGCTGGGATTACAGTTAGGGTCTCGCCAGGGCCAAGGGAGGAAGCAGTGCCGGTGCGTGATGAGGCGGCGCGGATCGCAGGCCAGGTGGCGGAGCTGCGGCAGGCGATTCACCGCGAGCCCGAGATCGGCCTGGACCTGCCGAAGACGCAGCACAAGGTGCTCGCCGCCCTGGCCGGGCTGCCGCTCGAGATCAGCACCGGTGACGGGCTCAGCTCGGTGACCGCGGTGCTGCGCGGCGGCCGGCCAGGCCCCGTGGTGCTGCTGCGCGCCGACATGGACGCGCTGCCCGTCACCGAGGAAACCGGCCTGCCGTACGCCTCGGTGATTCCCGGGGCGATGCACGCCTGCGGTCATGACCTGCACACCGCCATGCTGGCCGGCGCCGCGCGGCTGCTGGCGGGCAGGAAAGCCGACCTGCCCGGCACCGTGATCTTCATGTTCCAGCCGGGCGAGGAGGGCTACGCCGGCGCCAGGCACATGATCCGTGAAGGCGTGCTGGACGCGGCGGGCGAGCGCCCGGCCGCCGCCTACGGCCTGCACGTGTCGTCGAACCGGCTGCCGTGCGGCGTGTTCTCCACCAGGCCCGGCCCGATGCTGGCCGCCGCCGACCAGATCACCGTCACCGTGCACGGGCGGGGCGGGCATGCCTCGACGCCGCACCGGGCCGCGGACCCGATCCCGGTCGCCTGCGAGATGGTGACCGCGCTGCAGACGCTGGTCACCAGGAAGTTCGACGTGTTCGACCCCGTGGTGATCACCGTCGGCAGCTTCCACGCAGGCACCACGGACAACGTGATTCCCGACGAGGCCCGGTTCCTGGCCACCGCGCGCTCGTTCAGCCAGGAATCCCGGGGCGCCCTGTCGGAACTCGTGCCGCGGCTCATCGGGGACATCGCCCGCGGGCACGGCCTGACGGCCGAGGCCGACTACTCCGCCGAGTACCCGGTGACGGTCAACGACCCGGCGGAGACGCAGTTCGCGGTGGAGACGATCGCCGCCGTGTTCGGGCCCGGGCGGGCCGAGACGGCCGAGTTCCCCATCACCGGTGCCGAGGACTTCTCCTTCGTCCTGGAGCAGGTCCCCGGAGCCTTCGTGATGCTCGGCGCGTGCCCGCCGGGCAGTGACCCGGAGACCGCGCCGACCAACCACTCCGCGGTGGCGACCTTCGACGACGCGGCCCTGGCCGACGGCACCGCTCTCTACGCCGAATTGGCCCTGCGCCGGCTTGGCCGGGCCTGATCGGCCCGGGACGCCCCGTTTATGGCGCGATGTTCTGGTTCACGTGGAAAAGGTTGCCGGGGTCGTACACCCTTTTGATTTCGACCAGCCGGTCGTAGTTTTGGCGGTAGTTGTCGCGGATCTTGCCGTGATCGTCTTCCTGCATGAAGTTTATGTAGCCGCCAGGCTCGGAGTACGGCGCAAGCGCCTGGTAATCTGCGATGTCCTGACCTACAACGAGATCGAGCCAGACCGCGGCCAGACCCGGTACGCGGACTACCCGGCTGGTGCTCTCGACCCGGCCACCCAGCCGGCGTTCGAGGCGCACGTGCACGAGCACCCCCTGGTCACCCACTACCGGGCCAGCGGCAGCGGTGAGCCGGTGATGATCAGCGACTTTCTCAGCCAGCAGCGGTTCCACCGCCTTGGCGGGGGGACCGGGTGATGCAGGTCTTCCTGGAGACGCAGCGGCTGGTGCTTCGCCGGTTTACCATGGCCGATGCGGACGACCTGGTGAGCCTGGACGCCGATCCCGATGTCATGCGTTTTGTCACCGGCGGGGTGCCCACGTCGCGCGAGGAGATCGAGAACGAGGTGCTGCCCGCCTTCCTGGCCTATTACCAGCGGTATGCGGGCTTTGGGTTCTGGGCCGCCGTGGAGAAGACGACCGGGGAATTCCTGGGCTGGTTCCATTTCCGGCCGCGCCCGGGCGCCGACCCGGGCGAGGTCGAGCTGGGTTACCGGCTGCGCAGGTCAGCCTGGGGCCAGGGGTATGCCACCGAGGGGTCGCGCGCGCTGATCCGCAAGGGCTTCACCGAGTTCGGCGTGCAGCGCGTGGCCGCGTCGGCGATGGCGGTCAACGTGGCCTCGCGGCGGGTGATGGAGAAGGCAGGCCTGAAACTGGTGCGGACCTTCCATCAGCCCTGGCCGTATCCGATTGAGGGCGACCAGTTCGGGGACGTGGAGTATGCGCTGGACAAGGCCGGCTGGCAGCAAGACCAGGCCGGCGCTTCCGGCTGCCCACCTGTCTAGCGCCCCGCGGGCTGGAGGCCACCCCGTTATGGCGGTAGCTGCTCGAGCGTGTATCAGAAGCGGCGCGAGGCCCCTCCGCCAAGATGTCCGGCAATGACGGTCCCGCCCGGGGTCAGGGGGCAGTGGCTAGGGTTCGCGGCCTAGTGCTGCTGCGGTTGGCGAGCTGGGCTGGCGGACATGTGGCGCCAGTCGGCACCGGGCTAGATCAGAGGGGGTCAGCTCGTGGTGCGGAAGATTGGTGATCACGCTGTGGTCCTTGGGGCCAGCATGGCCGGGTTGCTGGCGGCCCGGGTGCTGGCGGATGCCTACCAGCGGGTGACGGTCGTCGACCGCGACCTGCTGCCGGAATGCGCGGCCGACCGGCAGGGGGTTCCGCAGGGCCGACACGCGCACGGGCTGCTGGCGCGCGGCGCGCAGATCCTTGATGAGCTGTTCCCGGGGCTGCTGGCCGACTTGGCGGCGGCTGGGGCGCCGGTGGTCGGCAGCCCCCGCGAGTTGTGGTTCTCGGCCGGGGGGCACCTGCTGTGCCGGGACGGTGAAGGCGGCGACCCGGGCTACCTGGTCAGCCGGCCGTATCTGGAAGGCATGGTCCGCAGCAGGGTCCGGGCCCTGGACAATGTGTCGGTCAGGGACCGGTGCGCGGTGGCCGGGCTGGTCACCACGCCGGCCCGGGACCGGGTCACCGGCGTCCGGGTCCGGCCTGACGGCCGCGAAGAAGAAATACCCGCTGACCTGGTCGCCGATGCGACCGGCCGCGCCGGGCGGGCCGCGGCGTGGCTGACCGAGATGGGCTACGATCCGCCGGCCGAGGAGCAGGTCCGGGTCGACGTCAAGTACGCCAGCCGTCAGCTGCGGCTGCGCCCCGGCGCGCTGGGCGAGCAGAAGCTGATCCTGATCGGCACCGAGCCCGCCCGGCCGACCGCCCTGGCCCTGTTCGCCCAGGAAGACGACCGCTGGATCTTGACCCTGGCCGGATACGCCGGTCATCACCCCCCGACGGACCCGGACGGATTCCTGGCCTTCGCGCGCAGCGTCGCCCCGCCGCACGTGTTTGCCGCGATCGCCACCGCCAGCCCGCTGGATGACATCCGCGCGCACCGGTTCCCGGCCAACCTGCGGCGGCGGTATGAGCGGCTGCACCGGTTCCCGTCCGGGCTGGTGGTCACCGGCGATGCGATCTGCTCCTTCAACCCGGTCTACGGGCAAGGCATGTCGGTGGCCGCGCTGGAAGCGGCCGCGCTGCGAGACAGCCTGGCAGGCGGCGAGGCCGACCTGGCCCGGCGGTTCTTCCGGGCCGCCGCCAAGCCGGTAAACACCGCCTGGCAGCTGACCACCGGGGCCGACCTGACCATACCGTCAGTGGCCGCACCCCGCCCCTGGCCAGCCCGCATGATCAACGCCTACATCGGCGCCCTGCAGGCCGCCGCCGAACACGATCCCGTCCTCACCCGGCAGTTCCTGCGCGTCACCGGGCTGCTCGACCCGCCCGGCCGGCTACTTCGCCCCGGCACCCTGCGCCGCGTGCTCACCGGGAACCTGCGGGCCGCCCCCTCCCCGTCCCCGGTACCAGCAGGGCAACCCTCATCAGTCCTCACCGGCACAACCCGGTAACCCCGGACGGCGCCGTCGCTGGCTCCGGGCCGGCCGAAGCCGCCTTCCCTGTCGACCCGGCCGGGCCCGGCCTGGCGGGTGACGGCGAGGTAGCTCATCGGGTCGCCGTTATGATCCAAGTGGCCGACTCGTTGGAGACGCCACGCCCGCTGTCGTGCGCGTTCACGGTGGCTCGCAAGCTGCGGAGCGCACGGCCGCGCCCGGCGTCGTCGAGGCCCTGGAGCATCCGGCAGATGGACCGCTCCCTCGGGCGGATCTGGCCCCGCGCGGTCAGCAAGCTCTACGAGGAACCGAAAAAGCTCACCGCCCGCGGGCTGGCCCGCGCCAGCACCGAGCAGAACGGGCAGCGAACCCGCACGGTCTACGCCATCACCGACGAAGGCCGGCGGGCGCTGGCCGCCTGGCTGCAACAGCCCGGCGAAGGACCCGTCACCTGCCGATACCGGAACCCTGAAGAAGACCGCCGGGCCAGCGGGGTCCTGCGCATGATCGCCGCGCTGGACCTGGCCAGCCTCTGCCGGTGCTTCCCGCTGTCAGGGGCCAGGGTCGGCTGCTGCCTTCCGCTGCTGTAGTGTCCCGCCGACCGGGCGCTCAGCCGTTTCTGCCGACCAGCGCCAGGAACCGGGCCTGCGCGCTGGCGTCGGCCGGGACCGCCACCTCGGGGCCGAAGGCGCCGGCGCTGCGGAACGCCTCCAACTGGGGCCCGATGATCTGCCGGCACGCCTCCATCAGCTCCGGGTCCAGCGTGTAGTCCTGCCCGGTGGCCACGGCCAGGTCCCAGCCGTGGACCAGGACGTCGACGAAGCGATGCCCGGCGTACACCGAGCCGGGCACAGGCCCGTAGGACACCGCGCAGGGCGCGTCGAGCGCTCCGGGCCTGCGGAACACGGCCGCGGCGGCCGCCGCCGAGCCCGCGTACGCCGCGGCCGGGTCATCGCCCAGCAGGTCGCCATCGAGCCGGCTGCCAACCTCTTCGATGGTGCGCCCAGCCGCGAGCTCGGCGGCCCACCAGTTGCCCGAGACCAGGTGATTGACCAGGGCACGCACATCCCACTCGCCGCATGGGGTGGCGGCGTGCCAGCGATCGGCCGGGACGCCATCCACGATGCGGCCAGTGGCATCCAGCGCTCGGGCATGCAGTTCCGCGATGTCGGTCATGGCGGTCTCCCCTCTCAAGACGTCATGGGTTGCGCATGGTGCGGACCGGGATCTCGACCCCGGATCACGTGAACGAATACCGCGAGCCCTCTTCAGGCACCATTTCTTCCCCTGCCCCTAGGCCCTCATCCGACCCTACGACCGCCCGCCGCCCGAGTCGAGACTTCTGGCGGGGGCGGTGGTGTGCTGGGTCAGCGACTTTCTCGCCGAGCATCCGGGCGGGCCGGTCGTGGAGATCGGCACCGGGCTGAATACCAGGTTTGACCGGGTCGGTAACGGTCAGGCGCACTGGATCGACCTGGACCTGCCGGACACGAGCGTCGGTACCGGTACGCGCTGGCGCACGCCTGCCCTCGTTGCGGTCCCCCGGCAGGATCTTGACGCTGCTCGCCATGGGGCTGGTCCAGGCGCTTGACTACAAGCTTCCCGTGCCGAACGCCATCCAGCGGGCGATGTGGCACCTCTCTTCCTCACGACCCGCTTCCTGGCTGTTCGCCAGGTCCTTGCCCTAGGTCGACAAGCTGGTGGTGCGGATGAGCCGGGGCCAGGTGACCCTGGCCGGCCTCACCGCGGGGATCCCGGTCCTGACCATCACCACGGCCGGGGCGCGCAGCGGCCGCCGCCGCACGACGCCGTTGCTGGGCGTGCCGTTCGGCGGGGACATCGCGATCATCGGCGGCCACTTCGGGTAGCCGGGCACGCCGGGCTGGTACTACAACCTGCGAGCCCAGCCGCGCGCCGAGGTCACCTACCGGAACCGGAGCGTCACAGCCACTGCCCGGGACGCCGACACCGAAGAACGGCAGGCGATCTTGGGCCAGGCCAGGAAGATCTACGGCGGCTACGAAGCCTACGCCCGGCGCATCACCGACCGCGAGATCCCTATCATGATCCTCAGCCGATAGGTCATTGTCATCGGTCCTGGCCGCCAGCAACGACAGGCGCCCCGAGGCAGCCCTGACACCGGGCAGCTCGCGGCACTTGCCGATCGCCACGGTCTCGGCGTCGATCTCGGATTAGACTCGGCCGCGTGTCCGAAGACGCGACTATCCAGTTCCCCGGCGAGTCCAGCGAATACCGGCTCGCTCGCAACCGGCTGCTGGCCGCGGAGGTCGAGCTACGTCGGGCGATCGAGGCAGTCGCCGCGCAGCGCCGCACGCTCCCGCCGGGCGGTACCGTCCCGGACGACTACGTCTTCGAGGAGGCGGTCGACGGGGGCGGCCAGGTGAGGTTCTCAGAGTTGTTTGCGCCAGGCAAGGACACGCTGGTCATCTACAGCTTCATGTTCCCGCGGTGGTCGGGCGACACCAGACCGGGGCCCGCAGAGGGCCAGACGGCCCGGCTGCCGCTCGCCGAGACACCATGCCCGTCCTGTACCTCGATCCTCGACTCGCTCGACGGTGCTGCTCCTCACCTGGCCTCGCAGCTCAACCTCGTCGTGGCCGCGAAGTCAGATCCAGCCCGGATCCGCAACTTCGCACGTGAACGCGGCTGGCGCCATCTGCGGCTCCTGTCCTCGCGGAACAACAACTACAACCGCGACTACCACGCCGAAGCGCCGGACGGCGAGCAGATCCCGATCCTGAACGTGTTCACGCGGGGCGGTGACGGGCTCCGCCACCGGTGGGCGACCGAGCTGATGTTCGCGCCCCGGGACGAGGGCGAAGAGCCCCGCCACGTCGACTTGATCTGGCCGATCTGGAATGTCCTCGACATGACGCCGGGCGGGCGCGGAAGCGGATCGGACTTCCCCGCGATGCAATACGAGTAAATCGCTAACGAACGAGTCACCGGATCGGCGTTGGCCGCGCCATGCGGCCGCGCGCGATGCCCGCGTCGTCGGCGAGCAGCCGCATGTGGTCGTCCGGATCGGTTTCCAGTCGGGGGAGCGGGGCGGCGGCGGGCCGCCGCGCGCCCAGCGGTCCAGGTGCGCGATCGCGGCCTGGGCCACGTAGTGGCCCAGGCCCGACGGGGTGACCTGCCAGTATCCGTCGGCTCCGGCAGGTCCCGCGGGCTCGAAGCAGGTGGCCGCGGACTCGAGGAAGAACTCTTCCAGCGTGTAACCGACCTGGCCGAGGTCGAAGCCCGCCATGATGATCCGCGGCTGCCCCTCGACCGGCCCGGTCAGCCGGGCGGATCGGTCCATTTGCCGCGCTTTACCGGAATCCTCGGCTCCGGCCGGCAGGAGCACGGGCCGCCGGCCGTGCGGCGGCGACCGCCTGATCACCGGCCGAAAACCAGTGTGGCGTCGGGCGGGTCGTGCCGTAGCCTTCGCCTGATGACAAGCTCTGCGATCGTCGGTGATCTCGCGCGTGCGTCCGCAGTGATGGGCGACCTGATCGACCGTATTACTGCCGGCCAGTGGATGGCGCCGACCCCGTGTACCGAGTGGAACGTGCGAGACCTGGTCAATCATCTCGTCGGTATGAACCTCGTGTTCGTGGCGCTGTTCGAGGAGAGCCCGATGCCCGAGCGTGGGGCCGACCGCCTCGGTGCCGCTCCGGCCGGGGCCTACCGTCGATCCGCCGCGGCGTTGCAGGCCGCCGCCGCCCGCCCGGGGGCGCTGGAGCGAAGCCAGGCGACGCCGGTGGGCGTGGCTACCGGCCTTGAGCGGCTGCAGTGGCGCATCGCAGATCTGCTCGTGCACGGGTGGGACCTCGTCCAGGCCACCGGCGTTGCGGCCGAACTGCCCGACGATCTCGTCGGGCAGGCGCTCACGTTCGTTCGAGCCCAGCTGCCCGGCCAACCGCGCGCCGGACGATTCGCCGATCCGCAGCCGATCCGAGATGATGCACCCGCCATCGACCGGCTGGCGGCATTCACCGGCCGACCAGTTCCGTGGACGCCATGAACGCCTACTTCAGACCGCGATGCCGCCTTCTCGATCTTCAGACCGCGATGCCGCCTTCTCGATC
>Ga0187780_10002347_pt1 | contig 14240 bp, 8 predicted proteins | sample 1015_Q2_SP10_20__FD_132429 | JGI IMG/M metagenome (GOLD analysis project Ga0187780, IMG submission 132429) | Tropical peat soil microbial communities from peatlands in Department of Meta, Colombia - 1015_Q2_SP10_20_MG | ecosystem: Environmental > Terrestrial > Soil > Wetlands > Peat | place... | reverse complement strand
CTGCCCTCGGGTGTACGCGGCCCGATCGTCAACTCTGATTTCGGCGACACCGTTGCGTTGCTCCTGGCCGTTCATGGGGAACGATACGGATACAGGGAACTGCGGGATTATGTTGACACGATACAGGACCGGTTCCGGACCGTCCGGACCGTGGGAAAGATGATGCGTTACGGCGACCAGAGCGAGCAGGTATGGATCACAGGAAGCCTTGCCCGCCTTGCCCAGTATTTTGCGGATCCTATCCGCATGATGCAGGCACTGGAGCAGAGGAACGTTATCACGGCAACGGGACACGTCGAGATCCCTCGTTCAAAGGTTCCGATGAAGACAACGGGACCCTTTACCACGGAAGACCAGATCGCAAATGTTCTGGTCGACGTTTCAAAGGCAGGCGAGCCTGTCTATATCAAAGACTTTGCAAAGGTCGAGCGGCGCTACCAGGACCCGGTCTTCCTTGCCCGCTTCGATGGAAAGCCGAGTGTGTTGCTGTCGGTCGAAATGGAGAAGGGCAAAAATATCACCGAATTGGGTGATCGCCTTGACGAAGTCATGGGCCAGCTTCGGTCCCTGCTGCCTCCCGATCTAAAGGTTGATCTCATTGCGGATCAGCCGCATATGGTGAGGGAGCGCATTGCCGACCTCGGCCGTGAATTCATGCTTGCCATAGGCTCGGTCATCCTGGTCACCGTCATCCTTCTGCCGTTCCATGTCGCCCTGATTGCGGCAGTGGCCATCCCGGTGACACTCACCACAACGATAGGGATCATGAACGCCGTCGGAATACCCTTACACCAGGTATCCATTGCATCGTTGATCGTCGTCCTCGGTATCGTGGTCGATGACGCCATCGTCATCGCAGACAACTATGTGGAACTCCTTGACCATAAGGTGCCGATTGCGGAGGCGGCGTGGCGCTCGGCGACGGAAGTTTTTGTGCCGGTTTTGACTGCGACGGTGACCATCGTCTGTTCGTTTTTGCCCCTGCTCATCCTCACGGGTAGCGCCGGAGAATTCATCGTTGCCCTGCCGCTCACGGTAGCCATTGCGCTTAGCGTTTCCTTTATCGTAGCCTGCATGCTCACGCCTTTTCTCTGTAGGTCTTTCATAAAAAAAGGACTTCACGACGACGAGGGCAGGGCCAAGAAGAAATCGTTCAATCCCCTCGACAGCCTTCAGAAGGTATACGGAAAGGCGATCGTCTTCTTTGTGAGAAGAAAAGGAGTGGCGATGGCAGTCGGACTCGGAGCCGTCTGTGCCGGCGCTCTTCTTTTTAAACTGGTACCGGAGCAATTCTTCCCTTCTGCCGAACGCAACCAGTTTGTGATTGATCTCTGGATGCGCCAGGGTACGCGCATCGAGGCAACGGATGCCGCCATGGGTCGGATCGAAAAGTATCTGGCCGGTCGTTCCGAAGTAGCCCATTACGCAAGCTTTGTCGGACAGAGCGCCCCGAGGTTCTACTACAACGTCAACCCCCAACAGCCTGATGGCGCATACGGCCAGCTCGTTGTCAATACCAAATCGGTAAAAGGGACGCCTGCCCTCGTGGTCGATCTGCAGGTGAAGTTGGCTGCTGTCGTTCCCGAGGCGATGGTTATCGTCAAGGAATTGAAGCAAGGGCAGGTAGAGGAAGCCCCCATAGAGATCCGGATTTCAGGCGACGACATTGCCACGCTGAAACAGATAGGAACGGAGGTTGAGAAGATCGTGCGGGCAGTGCCTTTTTCCTGGTATGTGTATCGTGACTATTTTAACGACTCCGACATGGTTGACGTGGATCTGGAAAATGAATTGGCCAATCGTCTCGGCCTGACCCATGCTGGGGTCTCTCAGATGCTATCAGGCGGGTTTGACGGCAAGCCGGTCGGGACTTTCTGGGAGGGAGACCGGGCGGTCACATTGCTCCTTCGCCTCGAGAAGGACGAACGCTCTTCCTTTGACGATGTGGGTGATTCGTACATGGAATCCTGGCTCACCCATGCGAGGGTGCCATTACGATCCATTGGCTCAGTCAAACCTGAATGGCAGACGAGCCGCATCGTGCGCCGGAACGGCGTCAGGACACTGACGGTGCGCAGCTTCGTCAAAAAGGGGTTTTACGCCTCTGCCCTGCTTAACGCCGTTGCCCCGAAGATCGCAGCGCTCAAGCTGCCTCCCGGCTACTGGATTTTCTACGGGGGAGAGAAATTTAATCAGGAAGACACTCTTCCTCAGATGCTCGGTGCCCTTGGTATCAGCCTTGTCGCTATTTTTCTCGTGCTTCTCATCCAATTCCGGAACGTATCCGAGCCCCTCGTCGTCATGTCATCGATACCGTTGGCCCTTCTCGGTGCAGCGGTCGGATTGCATGCTACCCGTAACCCTTTCGGTTTCATGGCATTTATCGGCCTGATCAGCGTGTGCGGTATCGTGGTGCGAAATGCAATCATCCTCATCGATTATATTAAGGAGAAGATCGCCGAGAGGCACTCCCTCGAGCAAGCAGCTACAGAGGCCGGACAACGTCGTCTGCGGCCCATATTTCTTACGACCATGGCCGCAGCGGTAGGGGTGACTCCAATGATTCTTTCCCGTTCGGCGCTCTGGAGTCCTCTTGCCTCCGTTATTGCCGTGGGACTTATTTTCTCCATGTTCTTCACGCTTCTCGTGGTACCGGTGCTCTACGTTGTCGTAAGATCGCGCATCAAGAAGGCTCCCGCGGCCGCTCTCATTCTTGCCGTGGCTTTCCTCCTTGGATCGGGGCAAGCCCTCGCCGAGACACGCACATTGAGTCTCGATGAAGCCATTGCCCTTGCAGTAGCCCAAAACTCGTCCCTTAAAATCGCCAGCTCAAAGGTCCGGGAAGGCAGCGATAAAAGGACCAGTGTCCGGGCAGACTATTTTCCCCATCTTTCGAATGACTCGACCTACTTCCATCTTAGCGACAAGCAACTGGTCACCTTTCCCGCTGGCAGTCTGGGCACAGTACCTGGCCTCGGCCCCTTCCCCGTTCAGGATACCTCTATCAATCAGGGCTCCAGTACCTGGTTCCTGAGCGAAACCGCTCTCACCCAGCCTCTGACGCCACTACTCAAGATATACCAGGCGGACAAGATCGCCCTTGCAGATCAGCAAATTGCAGCGGCCGACTTGAATAAAACCAAGACTGATGTTATCTTCGCCACCCATCGTCTCTTTTATGGCTTGGTGTTAGCCCGGAAACAGAAGGACGCCGCTTCTGCCGCCGTCGCAGCCGGTGAGCAAGCCCTCCGTGAAGTGAAAGACGGTGTGGCTGCAGGAAATGTGCTTGAGGTCGCCGCGATCGGTAGCAACGCGGTTCTCCTCCAGAACAGATACTCCCTTATTTCCGCAAAGATTCAGATAGGCGATCTTAACTCGGAACTGAATGACCTTCTGGACCTGCCCCTCGACACGGATATAAACCCGCTCGATCCCCCTCCACCGGAGATCACTGCACGATCCCGTGAATCCTTCGTGCTTGAGGCCCTTGAAAAGAACCCGGAAATAAAGGCTGCTCAAGGAGCAGTACAGAAGGCCGAAAGCGGTGTAAAGGCTGCATACATTGATTATATCCCTGATATATACCTGTCCGGCCAGTACCACTATCAGGACGGCATCCCTTTTCTGACTCACAACATCGGCACCGTCGGTCTGAAGATGACGTGGAACATCTTCGATTGGGGTAAACGGCGCGCTATTGTAGCTCAACGCAAGGAGCAGCTCACACAGGCCAACGAGAACCTTCACCGCGTTAAAAAACGGATCGAGGTAGAAGTGGACAAGGCATACAGGAAGCTGGAACAGACAAGGACCTTGATCGATGTCACCCGCGAATCCTTGGTGCTTCAAAGGGAAAATCTGCGGCTTAAAAGCGATGCGAGAAAGGCGGGGACGGCTACGGAGGCTCAATACCTCACAGCGATTGCTGCAGTGAAGAATGCGGAGTATGGAGAAGCGCAGGCTCTTCTTGGGTATAGTCTTGCCGTAGCGGATATGAAGCGTATAATCGGTTCGTAGCCCAGTCCTTGATCGAAGTCTGGGAACAGTACATATGGAACCGGTTCGGATGCCGTCAGTTCTCCCGGGCCGGGAGGGTTGGTTGGAAGCAGTACGACATAAAGAGATGCTCGAACGAAAACAGAAGCCATATGCAGGAGAAGAACAAGGATGAAGATGAATCCTCCGGCCAATTCCCTGTCCTTTATTGTCTTTTTTAATTCCCTCGGGAAATCCACCATCGGTTTCGTAAGCAACCTTGGCGCAGCAACCCTCTTTTTCGCAAAATCGTTCGTCATGATCTTTCGACCGAAGCAGCTTCCGGAGATTATCCAGCAAGTCTATCATATCGGCGCCAGGTCCTCAGCCATCGTGATGCTTGTCGGATTGTTTACGGGAATGGTGTTAGGGCTACAACTTTACTACGTCTTTGCGAAACTTGGCTCCGAAGGTCTGCTCGGTTCCGTCATTGGCTTTGCCTTGATTAGGGAACTTGGACCCGTGCTCGCAGCCATCATGATCACGGCCAGGGCAGGCTCCGCCATGACTGCAGAGATCGCGATTCTACGCATCTCGGAGCAGGTCGATGCTCTTTACACCATGAGGATCGACCCCATAGAGTACGTGATCAGCCCAAGGATTGCGGCCTCCATCATCAGTTTTCCTCTGTTGACGGCCTTTTTTGACCTCATCGGGATACTGGGGGGATATCTCACCGGAGTCGTGCTTCTCGGCGCCAGCGGAGCAACCTATTTCAATCGGGTTCAATCGTCCGTAGACTTGTTTGACATCAGGGGAGGCTTCATCAAGACGCTCGTCTTTGCAGCCATTGTTTCAACGATCTGCTGCTTTCAAGGCTACTTCACCCATATGCGTTCAGACAGCCACGGGGCAAAAAGCGTCGGTTTGTCTACGACCTCGGCGGTCGTGCTTTCCTGCGTGATGATTCTGATCGCAGACTACGTTGTAACCTCTTTTCTCATGTAGAGGCTGACTGTGGAAACTCCACTTATCGAATTCAAAGAGGTAACCAAGCGATTTGGCAGTCGGACTGTCCTGGACCAGGTCAATCTGAAGATTTATGAGAACCAGATCACCACGATCATGGGCAAAAGCGGCACAGGCAAGAGCGTTCTGCTCAAACACATCATCGGCCTCCTTTCTCCCGATGCAGGGACGATCCTATTCAGGGGAAAACCCGTCCACCAGATGAAGAAAGGAGAATGGAATCAGTGCAGGAGCCAGATCAGTTACCTCTTTCAAGACAATGCCCTTTTCGACTCTATGACCGTTTTCGATAATATCGCCTTGCCCCTGAGGAGAACAACAAGCATGAGCCCGAAGGAGATCGAGAAAAAGGTGATGGCTCGAATCGAACAGACCGAACTTACTGATGCCATCGATAAATATCCCTCGGACCTTTCAGGCGGGATGCAGAAGCGCGTAGCCATTGCACGCTCTCTTGTTACCGATCCCAAAATCGTTCTCTTCGATGAGCCGACGGCCGGACAAGACCCAATCCGCGGAAATACGATTCTCAGCACCATTGCTCATTACCGGAAGAAGTTCGGCTTCACCGCAGTCCTCGTCAGTCATGATGTCCCCAACGTCTTCTTCATCTCCGACCGGCTCATCTTTCTCTGGGAGGGGAAAATCGCCTTCCAGGGATCCTATGAAGAAGAATTCACCCAATTTCATCATCCCATGGTCAAGGAGTTTCTCGATAGCCTTGAAGGGTTTAAGGACGAGCTGACAGGGCTTCTGTCAAAGCAAATGTTCAAGAAACAGTACTTGGCTGCTTACCGCCAGGTGCAGGGAGAGAAAGCCGGTACCGCCATTCTCATCAGTGTGCAATTCGACCATTTGTCCGAAATGCTCGGGCCATTGGCAGCAACAGAGGTTCTCAAAGCCCTGGGGGAATACGCCAATTCAAACCTGAGCACCCTGGGCGGATTCTCATTCAGGAGTCATACCGGTGAAATTCTGGCCGTCCTCCCCGATACCGATTTCCAGGAGGCGAAACAGCTGGCTGCAGATTTTGGTAAGAGATTTCAGCAGGAGAAATTGGCAAACGTTGAAGCCCTGACCCAGCTAAAGATTGGTACTGATGCCTGTTTCGAAATCTTCGTTTATGCGGGCATTGCGGAAGTTAGCTTCAATGAGGAGATTGACATGATTATTGAGAAAGCAAAAAGAAACCAAGAAATCATCGCGACCTATTGATGCGGTCCGAAGGGCGGGGAGATATGAAGAAATACTCAATGGAAACAATCGTCGGAATATTTGTCGCTGTGGGTCTTGTCTGCGTTGGATATATGGTCATAAAACTTGGCAAGTTTTCATTCTTCGCAGAAGAACCGCTTGTTCTCTATGCAAGATTTAGCTCTGTATCAGGACTCAAAGTGGGAAGCCCAATTGAAATCTACGGGATTCAGGTGGGGAGTGTTCAAAGGATTGAGATCGATCCTGAAAAAGAGATGGCCTTAGTCCAAATGGGTCTGAAAAAGGGGATTAAGGTCTATGAGGACGCTAGTGCATCCATCAAAACAGCGGGGCTGATTGGCGACAAATTCATCAAGATTGATCCCGGCGGATCGGGGGATTTGCTCAAACCCGGAGGGGTGATTACAGAGACCTTGCCTGCGTTTGATCTTGGGGACCTGATTGGCAAGTATGCGTTCGGAGATATCAAGGCGGGCCCACAAGAGAACAAAGAGAAGAAGAAATAATTTTCAGGAGGCGGACATGAAGAAAAACCTTTCAGTATTATTGCTCATCTTTTTGCTAATCATTCCTCCGTTAGCCTATTCGGCTGCGTCGTCTGAAATGCTGAAAGAGTATATGAACAAGGTCTTGGAGGTCCTCCGCAATCCCGATCTTAAGGGAGAACCTGGGAGAAAGGTCAAGAGAGAGAAGATTCGATCAATTTCAGAGGAGGTGTTTGACTTCACCGAGCTTTCAAAGAGATCCCTCGGTCAGAATTGGAATAAACTCAACCCCGACCAACAACAAGAATTTATCAAACTCTTCAAATCGCTCCTTGAAACGGTCTATGCTGACAAGATTACTTCTTGCACTGATGAAAGGATCATTTTTAAAGAGGAAATCACCTTATCGGAAAAAACGGTGGAAGTTCCAACTGTGATTGTTGCAAAAACTTCGGAAATCCCGATTAACTACAGACTGCTCCAGGAGAAGGGACGCTGGAGGATATATGACGTGGTGATCGAAGGGGTCAGTCTCGTCAACAATTATCGAACGCAATTCAGGGAAATCTTGGCCAATAAGACGCCGGAAGCGCTGCTCGATATTCTACGAAAGAAGGTTGGTGACGCCCGTGCAAATTAGGATCGATAGGCCATGGGAAAGAGAACATCTTGTGAAGGACGTGTTGGATGATGATTGCCCATCTAATCGGAATAAAAAAACTGTTGCTTCTGCGCCCCAAGGTTCCGGATTTAATGAAAACCTCCGGTCCGGTGAAGGCGCTGTTCGGCCCGACTCCGGAAACGGCGGCGGGCGAGAAAGGCCGGGACCTGCTGGATTTCCTCAAGCAGGTGGCCTTATTCAAGGACCTCCGGCAGGGAGACCTGAAACGCAAAGGGGTTAGCACCTCAATGCGAAAATCTGGCCAAAAGGAGAAAATGACAATGCCGAATCACCGACGCCTCACGCTACAACGAAAAAGACTCAGAGCGGAGGGAACCATTAAGACCATTCAAACCATCTCCTTAGTCCTTTTGGTCCTTTGTTTCAGCATGATCCCCAACTTATGCTTTGGTGAGTCATGGATATCTCTTGATCCGGGGGAGGCCTCCGTCTCCATTCCAGCTGAAAGCGAAGTCATTCAGGCGGAAAAGGAAATCGTTCAGAATTTTGCGGTGGCGTCTTCGGAAACTGCCGAGGAAGAGACAGGGGCGGAGGAAATCCCTGACCCTCTGGAGCCGGCAGTCTCCCCAGACCGGGAAGATTCCGAAGAGCCCTTTCCCACCCAGCCTTCCGAGCCCGAAGAACCTGCGGCAACCATCGCCGACCCACTGGAACCCGTAAACCGGGCTTTTTTCCACTTCAATGACAAACTCTATTTCTGGGTACTTAAACCGGTAGCCTCGGGATATAAGTCAATCGTTCCTGAAGATGCTCGTATCGGTGTACGAAATTTCTTATCCAATCTCACAACGCCTGTCCGACTCGTTAATTGTCTGCTCCAGGCGAACCCCAAGTGTGCTGGCACGGAAACATTGCGTTTCGTTTTAAACACAACGATCGGCATAGCAGGCTTTTTCGATCCAGCCAAAAAGGGGTTCAGCCTCGAAAAACAGGATAGAGATTTCGGCCAAACCCTGGGAATCTATGGAATGAAGTCGGTTTTCTATATTGACTGGCCGATCCTCGGGCCATCGAACGTCCGAGACACCGTAGGCTATGTCGGAGACCTCTTTTTCGACCCTCGAACGTATCTGGCCTACTATTTTGTGATTGCGGAGATTGTCAACGCAGGGACATGGACATTGGATAAGGTGAACAAAACCTCCCTGACCCTTGGCGATTACGAGAATTTAAAAAAGGCCGCTCTCGACCCCTACATTGCCGTGAGAAATGCGTACTTCCAATACCGCGAGTATAAGATAAGAAACCGATAAGGCTTCTTCACACTGTCTGTTCCTGGTATATGTCGCCCAGGAAGGCTTAACCGGCAAGTGCAGCCGATGGAGGTGCGGTAAAGCTTATGAACGATGAAGAGCGGAAGGGATAAAGATGGGTTTGCCAATACATAAGACCAAAATCGTCTGTACCCTCGGACCCGCGTCTCAATCCAGAGAAGTCATGGAACAGATGATCCGAGCCGGAATGAATATCGCTCGGCTCAACTTCTCCCACGGCGATTTTGCCAGTCACGAGAAAACGATTCAGAATCTAAGAGCGGCCTCGCGCTCGACGGGGCGACGCCTTGCCATCATGGCGGACCTGCCTGGGCCCAAGATGCGCATCGGTCAGTTTTCAAAGGAGCCGATCGAGCTGAGGATTGGCGATTTTTTCACCTTAACAACGGACAACATCGTAGGTGACGCCGGTCGGGTATCCGTCAGTTTCTCCAGACTGCCGCAGGCGGTAAAGCCTGGGAACCGGTTGTACCTCAACGACGGTCTCGTCCAGCTTGAGGTTACAGGTGTGGTTGGGGTAGATGTTCGGTGCCGTGTCCTCGTCGGAGGCGAACTGCGTTCCAAGAAAGGGTTGAATCTTCCGGACATCGACCTTGGCATTCAAGCCTTTACTAAGGAAGATCAGCGCTGCCTTGCGTTCGCCAAGGAGCAAGGACTCGACGCAGTCAGTCAATCCTTTGTAGAGGGCGGCGGAGACATTGCCGCCGTCCGTAAAGCGGCAGCTGATCTGAATTTCCATCCGTTTATCATCGCGAAGATCGAGCGGTCGAGGGCTTTGAATCATATCGATGACATTCTGGAGGTAACCGATGGAATTATGATCGCCCGAGGGGATCTTGGGGTCGAAATTCCAATCGAACGGATCGCCGTCGTTCAGAAAGAGCTAATGGAGAAGGCGAATCTCAGGGGGAGGCCTGTCATCACAGCCACCCAGATGCTTGAGTCCATGGTAGACAACCGGCGACCCACCCGGGCAGAGTCGACCGATGTGGCCAATGCGATGCTGGACGGGACGGACTGCGTGATGCTCTCCGAGGAATCCGCCATGGGAAAGTATCCGGTCGATGCGGTAGCCATGTTGGCAAAGATCGCTGCCGCCACGGAGCCTCACCGTGCCGCCCATTATATGAGAGATACGCTGAAACGTATCGACGCTGGTGGTAAGGTCAGCCTCGCAGACCTGATCGCTTTCAGCGTAGAGACAACCCTTGAGCGCATATCGCCTGCGGCCGTGTTTGTTCCAACACGAACCGGCTATACAGCCAGAAGTATTGCCAGATTCCGGCTGCCCGTTTGGATAGCTGCGGTGAGTTCTCAGGAATCGACCTGCCAGCGACTCCAATTCTCCTACGGGGTTTATCCGGTCCAAGAGCCTGAGCACCCGGCGAACTGGAAGTCCTATGTTGAAAAGTGGTTAAACCAGCATGAGATGAGAGGAGAGTACGTGGTTCTTACAGAAGGACCCTCGAGGAAATATCCTGAAACAACCAACCGAATGGAAATCATCAATCTTAATAAAATCCAGCTTGGCATGGACGGCAATCGATGACTGAACAGGAGAGGGAAGATGGCAAAGATCGTTAAGATCAACGGAAGAGAAATCCTGGATTCGCGGGGAAATCCAACCGTCGAGGCCGACGTTTGGCTCGAAGACGGAAGCATGGGGCGAGCCGCCGTTCCCTCAGGGGCCTCCACGGGACAACATGAAGCGGTCGAACTTCGTGACGGGGAAAAATTGCGTTATCTTGGAAAGGGAACGCGCAAAGCCGCGCAACAGGTCAACACCGAGATTGCCTCGGCCATTCAGGGCATGGAGGCAACTGACCAGAAAGGAATCGATCAAAAGATGATCGCGCTCGACGGCACACCGAACAAGGGGAGATTGGGAGCGAACGCGGTCCTCGCCGTCTCCATGGGGGTGGCCCGGGCCGCCGCCATGTGTCAGAAGAAGCCGCTTTATCGCTACCTCGGAGGCGATTCCACTTCTCTTCTCCCGGTACCTATGATGAATATTCTGAACGGGGGTGCCCATGCCGACAACTCCGTCGACTTTCAGGAATTCATGATCGCTCCTTTCGGAGCTAACAACTTTGCCGATGCCCTCCGCATGGGCGTTGAAGTGTTTCACACATTGAAGAACGTGCTGAAAAAGAAAGGCTATTCAACTGCCGTGGGAGATGAGGGAGGATTTGCTCCGAACCTTAAATCGAACGACGAGGCTCCAGAAACAATTCTCGAAGCCATGACACAGGCAGGATATCGGCCCGGTAAAGATATCGGTCTGGCCCTCGACCCCGCGTCAAGCGAATTCTTCGATTCGACCAAGGGGAAGTATATCTTCAAGAAATCGGACAAAAGTGAGAGGCCATCGGAGCAGATGGTCGAATACTGGTCGAATTGGGTTCGGCAGTATCCGATACTTTCAATCGAAGACGGTATGGCAGAGGACGACTGGAAGGGATGGAGACTCCTGACGGACACCCTGGGTAAGAAGATCCAACTCGTAGGCGATGATTTGTTCGTGACCAACACCGAGCGACTGGCGCGGGGCATCTGGGAGGGGATCGCCAACTCCATCCTCATCAAGGTGAATCAGATTGGAACGCTGACCGAGACCCTCGATGCCATGCGTATGGCTAAGACCGCAGGGTATACCTGCGTTGTTTCGCATCGCTCCGGCGAGACGGAGGACACGTTTATTGCCGACCTGGTCGTAGCCACCGGGGCCGGACAGATCAAGACAGGCTCCGCGAGCCGCACCGATCGTATTGCAAAATACAATCAATTGTTACGCATTGAGGAGGAGCTTGGAACTTCGGCGAAATTTGGAGGAAGAAAAGCCTTTAAACAATGACGATGATCCAGAGGGTCGAGGGTCACTCTAATAACCCGAAGGGCAGAGTTCCACGGGCTTTGCCCGTGGGTGAATGGGGACTCGCCCATGGGGCGTCAAGCATAGCTTGTGTTTTGCAATGAGCGCCACGGGCTCTGCCCGTGGGTATCTACCAGGATGCTGAAAAACGGCCATCTGCGGCGTTCCAGTCGTCCCTCGTCTTTGCGGCGTACACACAAGTACGCCTCAGTCCTCAGGATTTCCTGCGCCTTGCATCTGGCCATTTTTGAGCATCCTGCAAATTCAGACTTTTTCAGCAACCTGCTAAACTCGGGTCAATGGGAGAGAATATGATGCACAAACTCGTTTTGGTGAGACATGGTGAAAGCACCTGGAACAAGGAAAACCTCTTTACGGGGTGGACGGATGTGGACCTTTCGGAGAGAGGCATTGAAGAGGCCAAAGAGGGAGGTCGCGTCCTAAAAGAGCAGGGATATGTGTTCGATATCGCCTTTACCTCTGTTTTGAAGAGGGCGATACGAACCCTTTGGATGGTATTGGATGAGATGGATCTCATGTGGATCCCCGTGATCCGAGATTGGCGTCTGAACGAGCGACATTACGGCGCCTTGCAGGGTCTGAACAAAGCCCAGATGGCAGAGAAGTTCGGTGAGAAGCAGGTCAAAATCTGGAGGCGGAGTTATGGCATTCGTCCACCTGCCTTAGAGGAAAACGATCCCAGGAATCCAGCAAAGGACCCGCGTTATCGAGAGTTGAAGAAAGAGCAAATTCCCCTCACGGAGTGTCTGAAGGACACGGTGGAACGCTTTCTTCCGTGCTGGCATGAAGTGATTGCACCCACTGTGCGCTCTGGAAAACGAGTCCTCATTGCAGCCCACGGGAACAGCCTCCGGGCTCTTGTGAAGTACCTCGATAACATTCCTGACGATGTCATCCCTGAAGTCAACATTCCTACGGGGATGCCTCTCGTATACGAGTTAGAGGACGATCTAAAACCGGTAGGAAACTATTATCTTGGCGATCCGGAAAAGGTGAGGAAGGCGATGGAGGCGGTGGCGGCCCAGGCGAAAGCTGGAACATCGCTCTTGGTGCTACAGGAATGAATCAAAGGAGAAGGGGTATGGCTAAGGCGAAGAGCATTTATGTATTCGGGGCCGAACCTCAAGCCGGAAAGTCGGTCGTTTTGCTCGGGATTATGGAACTCCTCTCCCGACACGTGCAGAAACTGGGTTTTTTCCGTCCCCTCGTCCGTCAAGAGGGGACGAATGATGACGCCATTCGCTTGATTTCCAATCGTTACCACCTGCCTTTCCCCAACCGCATCAAATACGGGATAACCTATGAGAAGGCAAGCGCTCTTTTGGCTGAAGAAGAATATGGCCAGGTCTTGACTCGAATCCTTGAAGAATACGGATCCCTGCAGTCGGGCTGCGATGTCGTCGTATGCCTGGGCACCGGCTTCCATGATATCCCCCCGGGGCTGGCCATCGATTTCAATATCGATGTAGTCAACAACCTGGGTGCCCTGGCGGCTCCGGTGGCTACAGGATACGGGCGAACGCCGCAGGACGTCATCCGCAGATCTTTCGCACTGCTTAATTTGTTGGAGGCCAAGAGGTGTGAAGTCCTCGGCCTCTTCGTCAACCGGGTCATCCCGGAACAAATGGAAGAAATTCTGGGGCTGGTGGCCAAAGCGAAGACCCAGGTTCCGATCTTTGTCCTTCCTGAACTTTCCGTCCTGGCCAAACCCACGGTGGGAGAGGTCGCTGAGGACCTCGGTGCTGCCCGATGGAGCGGAGACCCGGAAGGTTTCACCCGCGAGGTGGAGGATATTAAGATCGGGGCCATGGAGCTTCCGCACTTTCTCGACCGTCTGGTTGAGGGAACCCTCGTCATTACACCGGGAGACCGATCTGACATCATCTTGGGAAGCCTTCTCGCCGACCATGCCACCACCTACCCACGGGTCGCAGGGCTCCTTCTGACGGGTGGCTTGAAACCTGCTCCGCAGGTGGAACGCATCATCGAGGGTTTACGCAAGTCGCCCGTCCCGGTCATGACCCTGGAGGCGGATACGTTTATGGCTGGGACTCAGGCCTCCAAGGTACGCGGGAGGATTCGACCGGAAAACCACCGCAAGATAGCGATTGCGCTTGGCCACATGGAGAAGTACATGAACGCTCAAACACTCTACCAGCGGATTGATATATCCCGGCCTGCACATGTAACGCCGATCATGTTTGAGCATGCCCTTGTTGAACAGGCCAAATCGGACCGGAAACATATTGTCCTGCCAGAGGGAACGGAAGAGCGCATCCTCCGGGCAGCCGAAATCCTCCTTCTCCGCGGGGTAACAGATTTGACCCTTCTGGGTAACGTAGAGGAGATCCGACAAAAGGCGAGTTCCTTAGGTCTTCCTCTCGAAGGAGCCGCCTTCTTGGACCCGGCTGATCCGGGGCGCAGGGAAGGGTATGCCCACACTTATTATCAGCTTCGCAGACACAAAGGAATTTCCGAGCAGATGGCTTTCGATCTTGTGGCCGATGTGGCCTACTTCGGAACGCTAATGGTGCATCATGCAGAGGCGGACGGGCTTGTCTCCGGGGCGGTGCATTCAACAGCGCACACGCTCCGGCCAGCTTTTGAAATCATCGGATTGAAACCGGGTTTCTCTCTTGCCTCGAGCGTCTTTTTCATGTGCCTTCCCGACCGGGTGCTCGTCTTTG
>Ga0187780_10002346_pt1 | contig 14240 bp, 14 predicted proteins | sample 1015_Q2_SP10_20__FD_132429 | JGI IMG/M metagenome (GOLD analysis project Ga0187780, IMG submission 132429) | Tropical peat soil microbial communities from peatlands in Department of Meta, Colombia - 1015_Q2_SP10_20_MG | ecosystem: Environmental > Terrestrial > Soil > Wetlands > Peat | place... | reverse complement strand
CCCTCTTCCACGCCTTGGATGAGCGCTGGCTCTCCGTTTGCGTCGGTGAGCGTGCCAGCGACTTCATCCTCGTCCACGAGCCGCAGATCCCAGCCGGCGAACCGGCTTTCTTCAAGGACCGCCTTCAGTTCAGCACCTAACAGGGATGAGGCACCGGCAATGACCATTCTTTGCGCGTGCCGGTCTGGAGACATCGCTCAGGCCGTCCGGGTTAGCATGCGCGGGCGGAAGGTGCGAATAATGTGCACAACGATGCCAGCGAGCGCATAAGTCCCCGCAATAATCACGAGCACAAATTCGGAATAGCGCCAGATGATACCGACCAGCATTACAAGGAGGATGATGGTGATGGAAGGCTGCTTCCGGGCCCATGGAATGTCCTTGAAGCTGTAGTAGCGCACGGTGCTGGTCATAAGCGCTCCAAGCAGCGGGAGCAGCACAAACCAGGCATACGACCCTCGCTGATCGCCGATTGGCCCGATCCAGTGGAACGCATGCACGATTGCCGCGACCACGCCCGCTGCAGCAGGTGTCGGCATCCCAACGAAATTCTTCGAGCCGCCCGGAGCCATCCCTTGCACGTTAAACCGGGCCAGCCTCCATGCGGAACAAATCAGGAACGCAAGGCAGCAGAGCCATGCAAAATGCCCCAGGAAGGAATCGCCATTTGCACTTGGCACGGCGCGATAGCCCCAGGCGTAAGCCAAAATCGCGGGAGCGATGCCGAAGCTCACGACGTCCGCGATGGAATCGAACTGCACCCCGAATTCGGTGTTCGTGCCGGTAAGCCGGGCGATGCGCCCATCCAAAGCGTCAAAGACAATCGCGATGCCGATGGCCTTGGCCGCATGGTCCAAATCTTCTCTTCCACCGATCAAGGCGGCGATCGAGGCGTAGTAACCGCAGAGAAGATTTGCTCCGGTCATCAGACTCGGAAGCAAGTAGATCCCGCGCCGGAAACGCCGGTCGCGCTTCTTGCCATTCAAGAACGGCATCTGCTGTTGTTCGTATTCCGCCATTCTGTTCGCTGCCCTGCACAAGAGTACTACGACTGCTGCTCTCCTTGCATTTTCGCGTTCGCACGTTGGACTCTATCGCCGCCAGCGGCGTTGCGAACGGCGGCCGGCTCCGGCATGCGGGCAATTATGCTCGAGCCGCCTCTCACGTTCTCACCCACTCTCACGGCGATCTCCGCTTCGTCCGGTAGCCACAGGTCCACGCGCGACCCGAAGCGCACTAGCCCGATGCGCTCTCCACGCGCCACCGCATCTCCCGCCTTCTTCCAGGACACGACACGCCGTGCGATCCAGCCTGCAATCTGCTTATACACGATTTCGCCGTGCTCGGTGACTTGTGTGAACACATTTTGCTCATTTTGCAGGGAAGCGTTCGCGTCCCACGCCGCAAGAAATCTTCCGGGCTTGTATTCGAGGCTTTTGATTGTTCCCGCGGCAGGTGCACGGTTCACATGCACATTCCAGATTGCAAGAAAAATGCTGACGCGTTTGCCCCGCCGTCCGTTGCAATCCTCCTGCTTAACGACCACAACGCGGCCGTCGGCTGGCGCGACGATTAGCCCCACCTCGCCGGGCACTGCTCTCTCCGGATTGCGAAAAAAACTGAAGACAAAGAGCCCGAGAAGCATTAGCGCCACGCCAGTGCCCAGGACCCAACTCTTGCCGAGTGCTGTCAGGGCCAAGCCCATCAGAAATGGAGGCAAGCCAAAAGAATACCCTTCCCGGACCATAACCTCCCCTGCTCCTTCGCGGCTCGCGTCCGCGGGAAGACTCTGGTCATTCTACGACACTTCTTTCTGACGGGTAGGTTTTACGTGAAGACTACTGCGTATGTCTAGCGTCTGCGCCGTGGATGCGCGCAGCAATGCGCTCCATTTCATCCTTTACGTGCAGTTTAAGCTTCTTCAGCTTGATTTCTTCGATGAGGTCTTCCGAGTTCAGGTAGGGTGACTGCGAGAGTTTCTGGAGTTCTGCTTCATACTGCTGATGCTTTTCGGCCAGACGCTGGTATTCGGCGTCTGTCGCGAAAATTACGTCCCGAGGGCTCCGCTGCGCTGTCGCCATGCGAACCTCCGACGGCCAAATTGTGTATGCTGCATGAACGGAGGGTAGCACCTGGAATTTCTACGTCAAGAGGTAATCGGTACCTGTCCTGTGGATTTTTGGACTGGCAGTAGTTAGCTCATCCCGTAGTAACGTGGGAGACATCCAAGGCCAGCACCAAGGCAGATTCATCGGGCTCATGGTAGTAATCCAGCCTCTTCCCGACTTGGAGGAAGCCCAAGCGCTGATAAAAGGCTACCGCCTCAGTATTCGACTCGCGCACTTCCAGAAACACGCGAATAACCCCTTCCCGCTGGAAAACATTCAACAGAGCTTCGACTAAATGACGGCCCACTCCAAGTCGCCGGGCAGGTGAGCGGACAGCCAGATTCAGGATTTCGGCTTCGTCGGCAACGCGGCGGCCAGCGATAAACCCTACGATTGCTTTCCTTTGCCGGGCGGTCAGACAGTAGGCAGAGTAACTTTCGAGTGTCGCCCGCAAGCCGTCCTGTGTCCATGCCGCCGCTTGGGGAGTTTCCTTCAAGATATCGGAGATCGTGGGGAGGTCCAGACTTCGGCAGGGTCGCACCTCTGCGTTCCCGTGGTCGGCTTTGGCCTCAGCGGACAACGCTCGAATTCCCTTTCCAGAAAATCTCCGCGTCGGAGCGCCGCACATAGTTCGCATCTAACTCTAGAGGATCGCTGAATTCCCTACGGCCAGCACGTTCCTCCGCTATCTCTGCAATCGCGGCCGCGAGCTTTGGTTGGCTGGTCCTCACAGTGTCTCCGCAGGCCTCGCGCGCTTTCCATATCTCCAGACCGACAATCAGGCCAGGATCCAGTGTGACCCAATTCACTGGCCCCCTCCCCGCCAGCTCGGTAACGATGTTGACGAAGCCCTCCGGGGAGATCACTACCTCATCCCCGATGCGCTCCATCCGGCCAGATCCTGTACTGTAAAGTGCTCCAAATAGCTGGCCCCGCTGTGCGTCGTAAAGCGCCGCGACAAATCTGCCTGTTTGCACCAAAGGTAGAGCCATAGCTTCCAGCCTGGAAATTCCCACCACCGGGATGTCATAAATCTCGGCCCACGCCTTTACGGTCGTAAGTCCCACCCTCAATCCGGTGAAGGAACCAGGCCCCGTTGCAGCGGCCAGAACATCAACTTGCTTCATTCCTGCGCCTGCCTCGTTGAGTGTCTGGTCGACTGCAGGTAGCAGCCATTCGGAGTAATCCGACGTGTCAAAATGACCTTGGAAGGAGGCGGTGATCCCCTTTCGTCGAATTGCCACGCCGCCACGGGCTTCACAGGTGTCAATTGCCAAAACTATCAATCCCTAGAGTCCTTTCCACCCACTCAGCTTACTCCTTCAATTCAAACGATTTGCAAGAAAAGTTTCACGCAGGACTTGTGACCGCACACCGGGGCTGTGTCAAATCACTCACAGGCACGGTCTTCAAAGTGGAGTCAGCTCGAGCAATTTGACTGCCAATTCTGTCCACCTCTTTCCCTATCTTCCTGATTTCACAGGATATATCTTGACTCTCCTGGCGCGGTTCATTACACTGTGCTCATCTGCTTTGGGGGGACCACCTCAGCTATGGAATATAAGATCGGCGACAAAGTCGTTTATCCGAACCACGGCGTAGGGGTAGTTGAACAAATCAGTTACGGCATATTGAACGGCAGGACCGAACGTTACTTCATGATTCGCATTCTTTCCAGCGGGTTGCGCGTGATGGTTCCTTCATCGAACGCCTCCTCTGTTGGCCTTCGCTCCGTCATTCGATCGAATGACACGACCAAGGTGCTGGGCTTCCTTGAAAAGGGCAAGCTGATCTCGCACCACGACTGGAAGCACCGTTTCAAGGAGAATTCCGAGCGCATGCGCACGGGTTCCCTTCTAGAGGTGGCGGTCGTACTGAAAAGCCTCGTTTCCCTGAGCCGCAGCAAGCCTCTCTCTTTCCGCGAAAAAAAGATGCTGGAACGCGCCAAGTATCTCTTGGTGAGCGAGATGGCCACGGCTCGCAATCTTACTGCCGAGAACGCCGAGGGACTCGTCGTTAAGTCTTTGGCGAAAGCCAAGCTGCAGTTCCCCACGATGCAGGAAAAGTTCGAGTAGCATAGCTCAGAATAGGAGTTTTTCACGGGCAGTCCCGCAGAGAGGGATTGCCCGTTTTCTTTTGGTGGTGACTCTCTCGTGGCGCCGCGAGGGCTCGCCGTGCTCTTCTGTGGTGCCAAATGTAGTTCACGCTAACGGCATGCTCGCCATAGCGTTCAGTTTCACGTCCGCGAATTGGCCATGCAGAAATCGCGAGTACGCCGCCGCCGCAATCATCGCTGCGTTGTCCGTTGATAGCGCTCTCCCGGGGAAAAACACTCTAAGTCCCTGCGCTTGCGCCCGCTCCGCAAAAACTGCGCGAAGCCTGCTATTCGCGGCCACCCCGCCGGAGACTAGGATCGTCTCTACGCTGCACTCTTCCGCGGCCGCCAGCGATCGCTCTACAAGGTCTCGCACCACGGCGTTTTGAAACTCACGCACCAAACCCAGCGTTCGAGCACCACAGAGGGGCAGCAACTCTTCAAATCCCCGATGCCCCGCGTGCAGCGCCTTTTCACGCTTTTGAATCTCGGCGTTGTATTCGGGATGCTCCCGCAAGTGGTACAAGACCGCGGTCTTTAATCCGCTGAAACTGAAGTCGAGTGCGTTGCCGCGCGTCTTCGTCGGGCCAAATTTCACTGGCACGGCCACATTGCCTGCGGCTGCCGTTAGTCGGTCCAAGATTGGTCCACCAGGGTAGCCGAGCCCCAGCAGCTTCGAGACCTTGTCGTATGCTTCGCCGGCGGCATCATCGCGAGTCTGCCCCAGCTTTCGGTACGCGAAGCTACCGACGCTCGAGCTGGCCGCAAACTTCACCTCGTACAAAACGGTGTGCCCGCCCGAGACGATAAGGCACACTGCAGGCAGCTTTGGAACCTCGCCCCGTTCATGCGCCTCCAGAAAAACAGCGTGAATGTGCCCCTCAAGATGATTGACTCCAATCAGCGGCTTGCCCAGCGCTTTCGCGAGAGTCTTGCCGTAGGTGATTCCCACCAGTAGCGAGCCGACGAGCCCCGGCCCCTGCGTCACGCCAATCGCGTCCAACTCCTCAAAACGCAGTCCCGATTGCTCCATGGCTTCGCGCACAACCGGCACAATCTGGCGTAAATGCTCCCGCGAAGCCAGCTCCGGAACGACTCCGCCGTACTTGCGATGAATGTCGATTTGCGAAGCCACCACGCTCGACAGGATCTTGCGGCCATCGAGGACCACAGCGGCAGCCGTTTCATCGCACGACGACTCGATGCCGAGAATCCGCACTTCTTTTTTGGCGATGCTCTCCATCGTTCGCGCTCGAAATTCCATGCTAGCACACCGCAATCAGACCATTTACGCGCCGAGCAACATCCCGCTTGTGGGGATATCCAGTAGCTGCCGGGACGCGCACTCTAGCGGTGCGAGACCTTGGACCGCCGCCTACGCTCCGCTGCATTGACAAAACTCTGCTGCCGTCGCTACTGTGCTTACGGTGATAAATCTCTACCGAAAGTTCGACTGACCATTCTCCCATGACCCAAGAGCCGAAACAGCCCTCGCCAAGTTCCGCCCCGCACCAAAAAGTCCGTAAGGCCGTTCTTCCGGCGGCGGGTCTGGGCACACGATTTCTTCCCGCGACCAAGGCCCAACCCAAGGAGATGCTCACCGTCGTCGACAAGCCGCAAATTCAGTACGTCGCCGAAGAATGCGTCGCTTCCGGCATCGAGCACATCATCATTGTCACAGGCAAAGGCAAAAACTCCATAGAGGACCATTTTGATAATGCCCCGCTACTTGAGCGCTTCCTTGAGGAGAAAGGCAAAAAGCAACAGGCGGAGATGGTTCGCACCATCAGCAACATGGTGCAGGTCAGCTACACGCGCCAGAAGGAGCCGCTCGGCCTGGGCCATGCCGTACTGGTCGCCAAGGACCTAGTCGGCGACGAGCCGTTTGCCGTGCTTCTCGGCGATGTGCTCATCCCCGGCGAAAACCCCGCGACCAAGCAGCTCATCGATGTGTATGAAGCCACGGGAACCGGCGCCATCGCGGTCGAGGAGGTACCGCGCGAGAAAACGAATCTTTACGGGATCGTCGCCGGGGAACCTGCTCCGATCGCGCCGTTTGGGGAACGGCTGATGCGCATTCGCGATTTGATCGAAAAGCCCCTGCCTGCACAAGCCCCCTCGAACCTCGCGATCACAGGGCGTTACGTCTTGCCGCCGGCAGTTTTTGGCTGCCTTGAACGCACCAAACCTGGGGCAGGTGGCGAAATCCAGCTCACCGATGCCCTGCGCATCCTGGCCAAGGAAGTAGGCCTCTGGGCCTTGATCTACGAAGGAATTTCCTACGATGCGGGAGACAAACTGGGCTTCTTGAAAGCCACTGTTGAGCTCGCCCTGCAAAACAAAGAGTTCGGCGAGGACTTCCGCGAGTACCTCAAATCCCTCAAACTATAGCCTCCGTGCCAGATTCGCTCGGACTGACTTCAAAGCCGTCGCGAAGAACGCCATACCTCCACAACGCTTTTCTCCGTACTTCCACGAATCGTTCCTTGTTACTTCTTTGCCGACTTTTTGTCCTTCGACTCCTTAGCAGGGGACTCTTTCGGCGATTCTTTTGCGGTTTCTTTGGCAGGAGCTTTCTCGTCAGCCGCGCGCTCACCGGCCGCTTGCTTCTTTCCCGCATAGTCGGTCACGTACCACCCTGACCCTTTAAATTGGATCGCCGGAGCGCCGATCAAGCGCTCTACCTTGCCCCCACAATGCGGGCATTTCTTGAGGTGAGGACCCGATGCACTCTCAATCTTCTCGGTCCTCTTGCGGCATTTCGTGCACTCGTACTCGTACAACGGCACAGTCCAACCTCCAGCGCTTGTTTCAAAACGTTGATTATAGCATGCGAGCCGAGGCACCCCTCGCGGCGTGCTAGACTCATTCGAGAGCTGTTTCATGCAAGTGAAAGCACGAACTCAATCGCCGACGGGCACACCCCGCGGGTGCCTTTACCTCGTGGCCACGCCAATCGGCAACCTCGAGGACATCACCCTGCGCGCACTTCGCATCCTGAAAGAGGTTGGCCAGATCGCCTGCGAAGACACACGGCACACGCTGAAACTCCTTACTCATTTCGACATCCATAAGCCATTGGTGAGCTACCACGAGCACAATGAACTGACGCGCGCCCCCGAATTGGTGCTGGCGATGGAAGAAGGCGCGAGCATAGCACTGGTGAGCGACGCCGGCATGCCACTGGTTTCCGACCCGGGACACCGCCTGGTCACGCTCGCGATCCGCCACCGTATTCCGGTTGTTCCCGTGCCTGGACCGGCCGCCTTGCTGACCGCGCTCGCGGCTTCCGGGCTGCCCAATGACGAATTCCTATTCCTCGGCTTTTTGCCCGCGCGGAGCGGCGAACGGCAGCGTGCTTTGGAGCGGCTGCGCATTGAGGAGCACACACTGATTTTCTACGAAGCGCCTCACCGCATCGCCGACACAATCGCTGACGCCGCTGCCATCCTGGGTGACCGGCAGGCTTGCCTTGCACGCGAAGTCACAAAGCTGCATGAAGAATTCCGCCGAGGCAAGCTGACTGACCTCTTCCAGTCGCTCGAAGAACATCCCGCGAAAGGCGAAATCACGCTGGTCATTGGCCCGCCAGAGAAAGCGACGGGCGGCGCGCATGCCGATACGGCGCAATCCCTCGCCGCGCGCGTGGATGAACTGATGCACCAAGCCAAACTCGATCGCAAGGAAGCTCTAAAGCTCGCCGCGAAGGAACGCGGCATCTCCAAACGCGACGCCTACCGCCAACTCCTGGACGAAAACCCTCCGCCCTCCGAATAGGTCCATACCTCCCGCATCTGGCTGCCCCTAGTCGCGAGGCCCTTGCCGTTTTTTCTTTCCATTTCTCGCAGGAACCACCAAGTGGACTCCTTTTCTTCCCTAATTTCACTGGACACGAATACCTCAATTGGCTCAGAATGCGCGTCACTGAGCCCTGTGGTCCCCGCTGGGCAAAGCTCGCATGCTGGATACGAGGAGGAATCGTGCTTCAAAGATTTTCTCGATTTATGGTTGCCATGGTGGTGGTCGGGTCGGTCATAGCAATAGATTGTCAAGCGCAGCCGCAGTCCTTGATGACAAGTCACATGCGTGAAGTAACCCTGAAGAATCAGGCACAATCGTTCGGGCGCCTCCCCGCGACCCAGACTATGCGGCTCGTAATCGTTCTGCCCTTGCGGAATCAAGCTGAACTGGACAGCTTCTTGCAGGAAGTCTACGACCCTACCAGCCCTTCCTACCGGAAGTTCCTCACGGTGGATGAATTCACGTCGAGGTTTGGCCCCACGCAGGAAGATTACGACACTGTGATTCAGTTTGCGGAACGCCACGGTCTTACCGTGGTTGGCACCTCCCGCAATCGTGTGAACTTGGACGTGACAGGGACCGTAGCCAACATTGAGAGCGCCTTCCATCTAAACATGGGAGTTTACCGGCACCCCACCGAAGGCCGGGCGTTTTATGCTCCGGACCGCGAGCCGACCGCCGAACTTCCCTTTCCGCTGTGGCACATCGCCGGGTTGGACAACTATTCGATTCCACATCCCGCGGGACTGCACAAGAATCCCAACGTGAAGCCCAGCGCCACGACGGGCTCAGGCCCATCAGCTTCGTTCTTGGGAAGTGACATGAGGGCCGCCTACTACGGTGGAACGCTCACGGGCAGCGGCCAGTCGCTCGGGTTGCTCGAATACTACGGTACCGATTTGGCCGACTTGAACACTTACTTCAGCAACATCGGCCAAACCAATAATGTTCCCATCAATTTGGTCTCCACCGACGGAACCAGCACGAGTTGTTTGGCGTCGAGCGGCTGCGATGATACGGAGCAGACCCTGGACATGACCCAAGCACTGGGCATGGCCCCGGGGCTGTCCTCGCTGGTCATGTACGTGGGATCAACCGACGCGGCAATCTTTAACGCCATGGCTACCGCGAGTCCACTCAACGCTCAACTGAGCTCATCGTGGACTTGGAGCCCTGCGGACCCCAGCACTGACAATCCGTACTTCCAGGAGTTCGCGGCACAAGGCCAGAATTTGTTTCAAGCAGCCGGGGACAGCGGCGTATGGAACTCGCGCTCTGCGATTTTCCCAGCGGACGATGTGTACGTTACCTCGGTTGGTGGAACAGACTTGGTGACAAGCTCCGCTGGGGGACCCTGGAGTTCAGAAACCGTATGGGTAGATGGGGGAGGTGGCGTTTCGCCAAATCATTTCGCGATTCCCTCCTGGCAGACGGCCGCGGCTGGTGGGTGCTCGAGTTGTTCCAAAACGTACCGCAATGCGCCGGACGTTTCGGCGAACGCGAACTTCACCTTTTACGTATGCGCGGACCAAACGACGTGCACCGCGAACGAGTATGGTGGAACCAGTTTTGCCGCACCTATGTGGGCAGGGTACCTCGCTCTCGTCAACCAGCAGGCCGTCGCTAACGGGAACTCGCCCGTCGGATTCATCAACCCGACTCTCTATTCGATCGGCGGGAGTTCCAACTATGGCACGGACTTCCACGACATCACCAGCGGCAGCAACGGGGATTCGGCCACAACTGGCTACGATCTGGCAACCGGTTGGGGTAGTCCCAGCGGATCAGGCCTGATTAACGCACTTATCGGATCGAGTTCGACTCCTGGCTTCAGCCTTTCCGCATCACCGTCTTCGGTGACAGTTACGGTTGGCAATTCGGGAAACTCCACGATTACGAGCACGGTGACCGGCGGGTTCAATTCGCCGGTCTCGTTGTCAGCGTCCGGACAACCCTCAGGGGTGACGGTGACCTTCAGCCCCACGTCGATTACTGGAAATGGCTCTTCGACTATGACGATGACCGTTGCGTCATCCACCACGCCCGGCACGTATAGCATCATCGTGACCGGCACGGCCGGAAGCAATACCCAGACGACGACCGTTTCGCTGACTGTAACGGGAATAAATCCTGGCTTCTCTCTGAGCGCGTCTCCTACTTCTATCACGGTTACAAGGGGCACCTCCGGTTCCGTCACGATCACAAGCACTGTGACGGGCGGATTCAACTCCGCTATTTCGTTGTCAGCTTCGGGACAAGGAAGCGGACAAACCGTGACATTCAATCCAACCTCGATCACTGGAGCGGGCACCTCAACAATGACCATAAGGGTGAGCAGGAACTCCAGAGTCGGCACGCGCACGATAACCGTGACAGGCAAGAGCGGCAGCACGAGCCATACAACTACAGTCACACTGAAGATTCAGTAGTCGCGCGAGCTCTCATCGTCGCACGGCCGCGACGCTACAGGGTTGAGTGCGGACCCCATGCAAAATCCGCATAGACCAGAGCATTTGCGAGAGGAACCTCTGGGCGGCAACGGCGCAGCTCATACCTGCGCCGCCGAAACAGTCAAACCTTCACGCCGCCGATTCTGAGCGGAACACGCGCTGGAAGCGCGGCCCGACAAACTGGACACCAACCAGCTTCTCTCCATCGGGAGAGTCCCCAGTAACATGCACAACGCGCCCCATCGTTTCGAAGTCGTTCTCCATGCGACGCGCCGAAGGCCCCTGCAGCGGTATGCGGATCTGCAGGTTCGAGCCGATGGCCACGTCGAAACGTGTCCGAAAGGCCGCACCACTCCGGCACAGATTTTCGCTGGATGTATCTTCCTCGAAGGCAAATCCCCGCGCGTCGCGTCCACGAACGCGTAACGGCAACCTCACGGAGATTCTACGTTCCGACCTCTGCCGGGCAATTCTTTCGCTGGTCTGGCTCATGGGCTGGATCCCCCCCAACGGCCGCCTTCCGCTGGAAGAAGCGCTCTACGTTCTCGACCACTTCCCCCGGCGTGCGCGCCAGATGCACAATTCTGCGCAGTTCGCTGCCATTCCCCACCCCATGGGTAAACCAGCAGGCGAACTGCTTCATTTTTCCCATGGCATCCGGTAGGTTGGAGTTCAGAATTTGCCCGTAGTAGCCAGAAAGTAAACGGTGCCGGTCCTCCTCGGTCGGGACGTGGTAGTGCCCGGTTTCTTGGTATTCTTCCACCTGAGCAAAGATCCAGGGGTTCGTGGCTGCAGCTCGCCCTATCATGACCGCGTCACAGCCGGTCTGCTGCACCATCCGCGCAGCATCTTCCGGGCACTGAATGTCACCGTTCCCTATGATGGGAATCCTCACTGCCTGCTTCACTTCACCTATCAGGTTCCAGTCGGCTTTCCCGGAGTATCCTTGCAAACGCGTGCGCGGATGAATCGCGGCCGCTTCGACACCGGCTTGCTCGGCCATCTTCACCACTTCTTTTGCGACAATGGACTTCTCGTCCCAACCTGCCCGCAGCTTGATGGTGAGGGGAATCTTTACCGCTGCCCGTACGGCGCGGAAAATCTCTTCCAGCAGGGGCAATTCACGCAGCAGACCCGAGCCGCCGCACTTCACCACTTTTTTCGCCGGGCAGCCAAGGTTGATGTCCACCGCGTCGTAGCCCAGATCCTCCACCATGCGCGCCGCGTCCGCCATCGCCTTCGGATTGGCCCCAAAAAGCTGCGCCGCGATGGGATGCTCGTCATCCTGAAAGTAAAGATAGCGAAGGGTCTTCTTCGCGCTCCGCGTAATTCCCTCGGAGCTGGTGAATTCCGTCATCAGCAAGCCGCACCCACCCAGGCTCCGAATCACTCGCCGGAACAATGTGTCCGTCACCCCTGCCATCGGCGCCAGTACGGTCGCGGGGCGCACACACAAATCTCTGACGCGGTACTGTGCGGGGATGTGCACAGGGTGCGCGGCATCAAGGGGCGCCTCGCCCCTCGTTAGAATGCCGCGGACCCGCGCGTCGAATTGTGGGTTATCGCAGTTAATTGGCTTTTCCCTTTTTCTGTTCGTCTTTCGGGGCCTCGACTGGAGCCGCCTTCAAGTATTCGTCCAGGCGCAGGAACTTCCGGCCGAGAGCGCCGCTGTAGGCCGACCAATCCGCTTCGCCGGAATCAATATCCATGGCCGCACGCACGGCAGCGAGCTTGGAATCCAAATCGTCCAAGTAGTGAAATGCCAGCGCCTCTCGAATCATGGGCAGCTTGGGCGAACCAAATTCATACTGCCCGTGGTGGCTGATCAGGATGTGCTCCACGACGGTTTTCAATTTCGCAGGAAATCCCTCGATTGTATCCATGGCCTTATTCACGGTTTCCAGCTCCATCACGATATGCCCGAGGAGTTGCCCCTCCGTCGTATATCCGACTGCGCGTTCGTAACAAAGTTCATCCAGCTTGCCGACATCGTGAAGCATCGCGGCCATAAGTAGCAGGTCGGTGTCGAGCTCGGGATAGTGGGTGGCAACCTGCTTGGCCAGAACGCAGAGGCTGACCACGTGCTCCACGAGTCCCCCGAGGTAAGCGTGATGCATTACTTTTGCTGCAGGCGCGCGCTTGTAGCGTGTAGCAATTTGCGGATCATTCAGAATTTTCGTCACCAGCGTTTTCAACCAGGGATTCTTCATCCCCTCCGCGTGCGCCAGTAGTTGCTTATAAAGCTCATTCACGTCTTTCTTCGTGTGAGCCAGAAAATCGGCAAGATCAATCTCTTCCGGCTTTGCCACGCGGAACTGCTGTAGGAGCAACTGAGGTTTATTGCGGTATATCTCGACGCGCGCCTGCACCTTCACGAAGTCGTCGCGGCTGACGTCTTTGGCCATGACGTCAAACTGGTCCCACATGCGCGCCTCGACCGTGCCGCTCTTGTCGCCCAACTCCATGCGCAGATAGGGCTTTCCGGCATTGGTGTTCCGGATTTCCTTCTCATGCACGAGGAAGAATCCAGTAATCGTCTGGTCCGCCGCCAGATCCTTGACGAAAGGAGTTTTCATTTCCCCGACCCAGCACGCTTCCCGAAGAGCAAGAATTTCTTGTGGCCCCGCTTTTCCTTGGTGACTTCGGGAGTAGTGCTCACTTCTTCAATCTCCGAATTCCCACCTCCGGCCATCTCCTGGTAACCGGGCTTGATCACGACGTAGCTCTGTTCACGCAATGTCTTCAGGTACTCGCGGAGTGCGGGCTCCATCCGCTCCTCATAAAGGTGATTCATGATCTCGTCGACCACTTTTTCGAACGGCTGTATGCCTTCCTCGTAGCGCTCCAGAACCCGCAGGACGAGAAAGCCCTGTTTGGTCTCGATCACTTCGGTCATCTCGTTCTTTTTCATCTTAAAGACCAGGTCTTCCAGTTCCTTGGAAAGCTCGCCGCGCTTGTACGCGCCGAGATAGCCGCCCTGTTGCGCGGTGGGGCCGTCTGAAAAGCGCTTGGCCAATTCGCCAAAATCTTCGCCATCCTTTACTCGGTCCCGCAGCTTCTGGGCCTTCGCCTTCAAGTCGGGGATTTCGGACTCTTTCTTTCCTTCAGTCTTGACTTCGATGGCCTGGAGAGCCACCTGCTCGGGGCGCTCGAATTCCTTCTTGTGCTCCTCATAAGCCTTCCTCGCGTCATCACGGCCGATGGTAATATGCGCCCCGACTTCGCGGCGGATCACTTCCTGCGTCAAAATGCGATTGCGAATGTTGCTCTTGAAATCTTCCCAGTTGAGACCCTGGGAGGTGACCGCCTTTTCCAACTCGTCCAGGTCCTTCAACTTGTTCTGCTGGCGAATCTGGTCCAACTGCTTGACCACATCCGGTTCGACGCTGATGCTCATGTCTTTGCCGCGCTGAGACAAGAGAGATTGGTCGATCAAGTCTCGCAAGGCGAACTTCTGGCGATCCTCGACGGCCACTCGAAGTTGTTCCGGAGTGCACCGGCCGCTGCATTCCTGCTGGGCGTCCTCGCCCGCTTGTGCGCGCGCTTTGTCCAGTTCGGAGCGCGTGATGATCTCGTTGTTGACGCGCGCGATGATTTCCTCAACCACTTTTCCCTCAGTCGCGGGTTTGACCGTGGCCTTTGCTGTGGCCGGAGCAGTGACAGGTTTCTTTTCGTCTGCAGCCTTCTTTTCTTCGGCAGGGGCCGGCTCTTCCATCTTCGGTTGTTCCAGGGCCGGTGGCTTCTGCGCCGGCGGAGCCTGAGCTGGCGGGTTTTGAGCGGGCGGAT
>Ga0187780_10002345_pt1 | contig 14244 bp, 11 predicted proteins | sample 1015_Q2_SP10_20__FD_132429 | JGI IMG/M metagenome (GOLD analysis project Ga0187780, IMG submission 132429) | Tropical peat soil microbial communities from peatlands in Department of Meta, Colombia - 1015_Q2_SP10_20_MG | ecosystem: Environmental > Terrestrial > Soil > Wetlands > Peat | place... | reverse complement strand
CGTCGTCGCGGGAGAGGCCGATCTGTATCACAACTTGTCGGGCCGTTGCAGCGGCGCCTGGCAGTTGATTGGCGCGGACTACACCGAGATGGGCTCCTGCGAGTACGTCGACCCTGACGGGGACCGCTTTTTCGGCGTCTACACACGGAAGGGTGGAGAAGGACATTGGAAAGTCGTCGCGGGCACTGGCAAATACATACGTCTCGAACAAACTGGTACCTTCTGGCCTATGGGTCAATATGCATTTGTGAATGGCGAGGTTCGTAGCTGTGCTCGGTTCAAGGGGCATTTCAAGCTGAACAACTGAGGCGCGAGGCCGCCAAGTTGCCCGTCTAGAATCCATCGCACTGCTTCCAGCGGTTAGCGGCGACGGAGCTTTGAGTATCGTCAGGGTCGAGCGTCGACCCAGGCCTGAGGTAGCGAAGCTTCAAGTGCGCGGACTTCGCCGACCTCGCGGACGGCTAGGAGCGGCGGTATGAGACTTTTGTGTAGTTTCCGCGATACCGTTCGGCCACAGACTCGCGCGGGCCTGCATTGCATTCGATTCGAGTTGCCGCTTTACAGAAGGCCGCCCCCGGCGCAGAGCCTACCGCGGCGATCAGGTGGTTGGAACCACCCAGGGTTCCAGCCTATAGCCTTCTAGTTCAACACGTCTGCGCAACGGAACTATCCTCGCGCGTAGACGATGAGGCTTGCGCAGCTGACTGGCAAGCCAAAAATGTGGAGGCAAAACTGGCTCGCCGTTCATATCGACGATGGTAAGCGCAAGTCTGCGAGCCTGATCGTACAGTTCCACGCGGCACTCCAGAGGTTGGAAGGCGTTCCCAATTGCTTCGACCAACTGGTCCGGCTTTAGATCCGCCGGGGCCTCAGAAGAACTAGTCATGGACTGTGCTCGTCACGGGGCACCCTTGCGCGCTTTGAACCCCCGCTGGGGCTGCATCTTCGGCGTCGCGCCACTGGCGAGACACGATTCCGCTAACGGATCGTGGCTGGCTTCACAACGCCGCGCGGCTGACGGCTGGCTGGGTGCTGTAAAAACCAGGCTAACTAAAACCCCGAGCAAGACACTGACAAAAAGAACGGGAACAAGCGCAAAAGCTCGGCGCGCTCCGGCTCCTGAGTCGCGGAAATGCTGGGTATTGCTGGCGATCAGATGCTTCTCCCTGTACGAGCGATGCACACGATACGTGGAACAAACTCAGGTCATGCTCACAGCCTACGCGCCTCGTCCATGGATGCCAATCAATGCTAACTCGCGTCATGAGACCGTGAAAAACGTCGCACGTAAGCAGCGATAGACTGAAGCGGAATTTTCAGGTGCGCCCTCAAGGTCCTTCAAACGGACATGACCCAGCACCACAACTTCAACTTTTGGGGCGAGGGCGAATAGAAACCCCGTCTTGATCTCAGGCATGAAACCTCTCCACGGGACCTTATCGGTATCCGTCGTCTGGTATGAAATGTAGAGTAGCTTGTCTGCTGCGGAGTCATGGCCCCCGTGTCTGCCCTCGCGTCGCCTAGGGGTGGGGATTCTTCTCGTCGGCAGAATACGCCAAGGGCCAACCCTTCTATTCGACGCTGGAGCTAGGCACTCGGAGCTGAGTAAAATTAGACTTGGACCTCCGAGCTGCATTGGTCAATACTTCGGCGAGAACAGGAGACAACCGATGAAAACCAATGCTCGCTTCGCCTCCTGCATGATGTTGCTTGTGCTGCTGCTAGGCGGATAGGCCGCGCTTCTCAATTCACGTGCTGCGGGCGCCGAGCTATCGAAAGCGCAGATCACCATCTTGTATGATGCCTTCGGCACGCCCTCGGCGATGGAGAAGGACTGGGGATTCGCCGCTCTCATCGAGTATGGTGGTAAGCGTATCCTGTTCGATACGGGAGACAACCCTGACATTCTGGCGAACAATGCCAGAGCCAAGCAGGTGGACTTGTCAAGGCTCGACTTTGTCGTGTTGTCCCACCGCCATGGCGACCACATGGGTGGAATGGAGTACCTGCAAAGCGTCAACCCCAAGGTCAGGATCTACGCTCCCAAGGAGAACTTCGGGGTGTATGGCTTCTCACTGCCAAGCAGCTTCTACCGCAGGGACGAGTCCCTGGCGCCGGAGCAGCGCTACTACGACGGGTCGCTTCCTGCGGTCATGAAGTTTGGTAGCGCGTGGCCACGGGCCAACTTTGAATTGATCGAGAAAACGACCGAGATCGCACGCGGCATTCACTTAATCGCTCTGGTATCGGACAGGCCCACGACACTAGAACTGCGCGAATTGTCGCTTGCCATTGAAACCCCCGATGGCGTGGTGCTGGTGGTCGGTTGCTCGCATCCGGGTATCGATAGGATCGTGGAGGCAGCGACCTCGATCAACCAGCGCATCCACCTCGTTGCCGGCGGGTTTCATTTGGTGGTGGCTAAGGATGAAGAGATCGAAAGGATCGTTCTCGGCTTGCACGACAAGTGGGGCGTGGAGTACGTGGCGCCCGGCCACTGCACGGGCGAACCCACGTTTGCCGCCCTCAAGAGAACCTTTGGCGCTCGCTATCTGTACGCCGGATTGGGCACCACGATCGCATTGGGGGCCACGCCGCGCTCACTTGATGGTGCGGATCAAGGTCCAACGGGGGCCCGACACGAGGAAGAGCTTGGAATTTACCGCCTGTTCGCGCGCGGTGAGGTGGAGAGGTAATTCTGTTGGTTACTAGCAGGCGACTTTGACGCCCGTGATGCTGTATTCGCCGAGTCTAACCCGCCAGTGAAGGTCCGGAGCAGGTCGATAGCGAGCTGACCGTCCGACTTGCAGCGCGCCTCTCAAATTTCGGGCTGATATGAAGCCCGACAACTCGTCCTATTTGGTGCAGAGATCGAAGCACACGTCGTTCGATCGGTTGGTGAACTGCTTACACTTAGCAAAGCATGCGTCAAAGTTCCTGCCGCTTGCCTCTGGCGCGCCGGTCTGCGCATCGGTCCCAGAACACCCGACTTTAGATGCCCTTGACTCCAGGGTGGCGAGATCCTGCGTGGCGGTCCCGTATCCGCCAAGCGCTCGTTGCCTCGCGATCTCACCGCGCAGCCAGCAGCATTCCTGTTGCTTCTCTGCCTCGCTTACCGGCAGCGGTCTGTTCATTACTTGGTCCGTGTACGTCGGCCCCCTCTTGTCGGTGGTACCGCAACCTCCCCCTAAAGTGCTCAGGCACAGTAGAACCAAAACCGCGGCCGCCGATTGCCTCTCAGCGCGTGTCCAACTGCGGATCGTCTGTCTAATCATTTCACAGGCCCTCAATTAGCACGAGTGGACGCGACGCCGGGTCAAGCCAGCCGACTGCGCAGCGGGATCATCTCATCTGGCCCAATCCGGCGCGTAAGCGCGCAGGGTCACGCGGTCGCTCACGCCGACAACCAGGTGCTTCCAACAGCTCGCGTCAATATTGAGTCGGCGCGCGACAGGATGGACTGCACGACACTACGCTCGACGATCCCGAGCTTTCGGATAGCCTATCACGGCGCGGCGTCAAGCAGGGTCGTTGGGAGAAGGGATGCGTAACGTTCAACCGTAATCGCGAGACGAGCAGACGCGCTCGGACTTCTGTGACCGGCTTGTGAGCAGCCAACCGAGCGCGCCTTCTAATTCACCGAGTGGATTGATCGATAGCCCGCTGCTGCCAGCCGCAAAATGCGGGAGGCGAGCCGCGAAATACTCCCCTGCACACAGTTAGCGTATGCTCACTGAATCGGGAGCGTCCTGCTGCACACGCTGCCCTACGCCTTATCGTCTGTCGGCCGCGCGCTCCGCGGCCTCTATCAGCCGCTTTTTGTCCTCGTCCGAAAGCTGCGGACGATCGACCTTGATCGTCAGCTTGTTCAGCTTCGCGGTCAGCGGGAATGGCGGCCGGTAGTCTTCGTCGTTCACCCCGGTGAGCGTGTCCGAGCCGATGTCGAAGGACTCGTCCCATTGCAGGATCATCGGGAGCGTGCGTTTCATGGGTTTCGTCGCGACCTCCTTGCCGTCGACGCTCAGCGTTCCCACGCCGGGGCGGCCCACACCGCTGAAATTGTTGAACGCTAGCGTTCCCGCGCCGAGCCCATCGTATTTAAAGTCGAATTCGACCGTGTGCCGCCCAGGCGACAGCGCCTCGGGCCCTTCCCACTTGATGCGTTCGAGATCGACCATGTTCCAGAGGAAGACAGGCCTGCCTTGGAGCAGGTAAAAGCCGTAGCCGGCGAAGCGGCCGCCCGAGGTGACGATCATCCCTTCGGCGCCGCCCTGTGGCACGTCGATGTCGGCGGTGAACGTGTACGACGCGTTCAGGACGTTCGGCGAGTCACCCTGCGGCAGGCCGGTCATCGGCCGCGTGTAGACGAACTCGGTGCGTCCCGCGGTGATGTTCGGTCGCGGCGCCACGATGCGAGCCGCCACCGATGCATCCAGCGGGAACACCTCGTACTTCTTCGCCTCGGCGACGAACTTCGCCCTCATCCGCTTGACCTTCTGCAGGTGCTTCGCCGCGACGTCGTCCGTTTGGCTGAAGTCCTTGGTGAGGTCGTAGAGCTGGAAGACCTGGTTGTTGAGCGGGTCCGGATTGGCCGGGCCGAACGCCTGCCACGGTGCACGGTTGACCTTGGTGCTCAGCATCCAGCCATCATCGTACAGCGCCCATTGGCCCATCATCTCGAAGTACTGCCTCTTGTGAATCGAGGGTGCTTTCGCGTTCTTGGCATCGAAGGTATAGAGGAAGCTCTTGCCTTCGATCGGTGCCTGCTTGATGCCGTCTACGTACTGCGGCGCATGGATGCCGGCCGCCTGCAGGATCGTCGGCATGACGTCGATGACGTGGATAAACTGCTCGCGCAGCGCCCCTTTGTCCTTGATGCGCGCGGGCCACGACACGACCATGTTCTGGTTGATGCCACCAAGCCTGGAAGCGTTCTGCTTGAACCAGTCGAAGGGCGTGTCGAACGCCCACGACCAGCCGGCCGACATGTGGTTGTAGGTCTGCTCGGTGCCCCACACGTCGTAGAACTTCATCTGAACTTCGACCGGCAGCTCGTTGAGGCCATTGAAGAACGCGACCTCGTTCGGCGTGCCAAGCGGGCCACCCTCGGCGCTGGTGCCGTTGTCACCGTTGATGTAAATGACCAGCGTGTTGTCGAGCTGACCAAGATCCTGGAAATGCTGGATAACACGCCCGATCTCGTGGTCGTTGTACGAAGCGTAAGCTGCGAAGACCTCGACCTGGCGGATGAAGAGCTTCTTCTCGTCCGCGGTGAGCTGGTCCCAAGGTTTCAGGAGCTCGGTCGGCCAAGGCGCGAGCTTCGTGTCCTTCGGGATCACACCGAGTCGCTTCTGGTTCTCGAAGATGCGCGCGCGAAGTTTCTCGTAGCCGTCGTCGAACAGGTGCATCGCGCTGATCCTGTCGACCCATTCTTTAGTCGGGTGGTGCGGAGCGTGCGTCGCGCCCGGCGCATACTTGATGAACAGGGGTTTCGACGGGTCGATCTGGTGCACCCGCGTCATGTAGTCGATCGCGTCGTCCGCCATTGCAGTGACCAGGTTCCACGTGCCCGGCGGCTTGCCCTGGAATGGATAGATCTGCGTTGTGTTGCGGAAGAGGTTCGGCTCCCACTGGTTAGCGTCGCCGCCAACGAAGCCGTAGAAGTACTCGAAGCCCATCCCGGTCGGCCATTGATCGAACGGACCGATCTGACTGGCGGCAAACGCAGGCGTGTTATGGTCCTTGCCGAACCAGGCGGTCGCATAACCATTATCGAGCAGGATCCGACCAATCGTCGCCTTGCTCTTGGGGATGATGCTGTTGTAGCCGGGGAAGCCAGTGGACTGCTCGGAAATCACGCCGAAACCGGCCGAATGGTGATTGCGGCCGGTAATCAACGCCGCGCGCGTCGGCGAGCACAACGCCGTCGAGAACACCCTGTTGTAGCGCAGCCCCTCGTTGGCTATCCGATCCATCGTCGGCGTGGGGATAACGCCGCCGAACGTGCTTGGCACGCCGAAGCCGGCGTCGTCGGTGATGATCAGCAGGACGTTGGGTGCGCCCTTCGGCGGCACGACCCGCGGCGGCCACCAAAACTTCGACTGCAGGGCATCGTCCTTAATCACGCCGCCGAACTTCGGATCTGGTGGCGGCAATTGGTTGCCGTTGATGCTCGTCGTGGTGCTGGGCGAGCCTGGAACACCGGTGACTTGCTGCCCGAGGGCAGGAGCGCCCGTAAGCAGCGCGACCCAGCACATTGCATGCAACGCGGCGGACTTTCTGTCCATCTGTGATCTCCCTGTTGGCTTGGATCTTTGCAGGAGCAGCGGTACGCTACCCCACGTGCGCGGAGGATCAATGCGCATCGCGGGCGGTGAACCGGTTCAGCGGACCAGAAGGCTAGCCGGCCGCGCGCGGCAGTTTACAGCTCTTGCCGTTTGCGGGCACGCGCCTTGCGAGCTTAACCGGGGGGAATCCGTGAAAATCCGCGTTGCCAGAAACACGACGGGCAGCGGTGCGTCGAAACAGCACTAGAGAACGCCCGCTGTTGGAATTGTTTTTTGTGGCACCGCCTGCGGCTAACTACAGCGCGCGGGCCGTGTTGCCCGCCTATTTGAAGGCGGGCAGAGCAGCGTTGACAACGGGCGCAGCCGGCATGCCAGGGAGCGGTGCGACGTGAATCGCCTTGTTCATGACCGCTTGCATGTGAACGCTGTCGACACCCTGCTCCTGCACGTCGACATGCACCGACACCATGTACATGAACCTCAACTCCTGCGAGTACCAGATGGTCATCCTGCGCGTGTTTCCCTCGATGCGGACGTTGGCCACGAGGTACGGCGTGCTGAGCTGCATCCACGGATCCCTGAGCACTGCGAACGAAGTGGAGATCATTTCCTGTCCGTCGAGCGCGAGGGTCACATAGGTCTCGTCGCTGCTTCCGCCTTCCTTGACGATCTCGGCGGCCCGGAACCAGCCTCCGCCGAATCGATCCATCGCTACCGTGTCGCCGGGCGAGGTGGAGCCGGCCGTCTGATCGATGGTGACGGCCTCGCCCCTGATGTCCTCGACGCAAGCGAGCGCTGCGGTCGAGGCACCCAAGGTACCGGCCGCCATGATCAGCCGAAGCAGGCCCGTTCGGTACGCGCTCGGTAAATGGCGTCTCATCGCGTGCTCCTTACAATAGCGTCTCCGACGCTTTCCCCCGACTGAGCAGCAACTTTCGTCCCGGGCTGCCGCCATCGCACACGCCATCCAACCCGGTGCTGCTATACATCTAGCCGGTCGCAAAGTTGGCGCTGAACGCCCTGCAGCCATCACTTTCGTAGAACTCCTCCAGGCTACGCCTGAACGCTCCCAAGCGCAACGGAGGTACCCGTCAGCGTATCACCTCGTCTGCACGAAGCAGGATTGACTCGGGAATCGTGATGCCCAGAGCCTTGGCGGTCTTGAGGTTGACCACTAGCTTGTACTGGGTTGGCTGTTCGATGGGCAGATCCGCTGGCTTTGCCCCTCTGAGAATCTTGTCAACATAATCTGCAGCTCGACGAAACATGATGCGAAAGTCTGGTCCGTACACCATCAACCCGCCCGCTTCTATGAATTCGCGGTTCGTATAGATCGCGCATACCTGATGCTTGGCGAGCAGCGCTATAACCCTGGAGGGGTCCTTCAAGGTGAACGGCTCACCGAGAACGATAACGCCCTTAGCCTTGCGTCGCGCTTGCGAGAGCGCGCGATCGAGTGCTTCGGGGCTCCGGACTTCGACGAAATGAAGCTTCAGAGCTCGCGATGAAGCGACCGCCTTGATGTCTTCGGCTAAGACTTGGTTGTACCGATTATTGGGATTGAGCACCACCGCGACGCTGGAAAGCTGTGGACTAGTTTCTTGGAGGAGTTCTAGCCACTTTCCGCTAAAGCCTTCGGTCCATCCAGTGGCCAGCCCAGTAAGATTGCCACCCGGTTGCGCTAGGCTCGCAGCCAACCCCTCGCGGACAGGGTCGTTCATTAACGCGTCGACGATAGGGATCGTATTGGTTGCCTTCTTGGCAGCGAGGCCACCTGGCACGCCGTAGGTTACAAGCACGTCCACCCTGCGACCGGCCGCCTCGGCCATGAGAGCCGGCAATCGGCTGAGCTCCCCTTCACCGGACCATTTCTCGATGACCAAGTTCTGCCCGTCGACCCAGCCCAAATCGCGTAGGCGTTTCCAAAATTCCGCTACCGCCTCCTGAAAGACAGAAGACGACAATGGCGCCACGAAACCGACGTGAGCAATCGTTGGAGCGGGGTCGGCGGCGGCAGCCGTTGATACAGGGACGACCAGCGCCATCGTGGCGAAGAGCAAGAGGGTCCAGCACCTCTTGCTCGATCCATACCAATGCATCGCTGACTCCGGCAATTGTGGGGGACTGCAAAGGCATGCGCCCACACTATGGTGTCGGCTGGGGAACGCGTCAAGCCGGGCGGTCAGCTCGTCGGATGCATATGCACCCGAAGTCGAGTGCATCACAAGCAGATCTTCGAAAGTTTCTCTGAACGCACCAGAAGCGGTAACTAATGCGACCTGCTTGCACTAGTCCTAGGGCGACGCCAAGGGGCGTGCAAGTTACTCGACCGCGAATAACCGCCACTCGCCGAGAATGCCCTTAAGCGCGTGGAGGCCACGGTCTTCAAATCGCAGTCCTGAGCCCGCGACGAGATCCTTCACCGTCGAGGACACGAGAATTTCCCCCACCCGTGCCTGCGACGCGACGCGGGCGCCGATATGGACGGCTATACCCGTCAGCTTGGGACCTGAGGTTTCACATTCGCCGGTATGCAATCCCGCACGGATTCTGATCCCGAGAGGCGCGACTGCATCGCGGATGGCCTGTGCGCAGCGGATCGCCCGAGCCGGGCCGTCGAACGACGCGAAGAATCCGTCGCCGGCGGTGTCGATCTCCTTGCCACGAAAGCGGTCCAACTCGCGGCGCGTTGCAGTATAGTAGTCGCGCAGCAACTCACGCCAGCGTGCATCTCCGAGCTCGGAGGCTCGAACCGCCGAGTCCACCATGTCCGTGAAGAGGACCGTAACAAGCGCGCGATCTGTGCTCTGAAGTCCACGACCGCCCGTAAGAAATTCCTCGACTTCCGCGACGATCCGACCACTGTCGCCTGCAAAGAATAGGTGGTCCTCGCCGGGCAACTCGACGTACTTCGAACCCTCGATCGCTTTCGCCATATAGCGGCCGCACCCCACGTCGACGAGCTTGTCTCCCAGCCGGTGCAGGATGAGTGTGGGCACTCTGATGCTCGGCAGCACATGGCGGACGTCGATTTCGATATTCATACGGTAGAGCGCGATACCCGCTCCGGGACTTGCCGCAGCGCGCATGAACTGAGCCCACCTTTCACGAAACCCCTCGTCATTCGCTAGGCTCGGCGCGAAGACGCGCAATCCAATCGTGGTGCCCCACCCACGCTCGTAGGCCTCAAAGGCCTGCTCGTGCTCCTCCCGAGCGGGCGCCCACGGGTAGTCCTGCGCCTGGACCCAGCGCGCATACGCGCCGTACATCACAAGGGCGCGCGTGCGCTCCGGATAGGTCGCCGCGAAGAGCACACTCATGGGGCCGCCCTCTGATACCCCGAACAGCACTGCTCTTTTCGAATTGGCGGCGTCCATCACGGCCCGCACGTCGTCCATCCGCTGCTCCAAGGTGGGAAGCTCAGCAGCCGATACCCGGTCGGACAGCCCCGTTCCCCTTTTGTCGAAGGTTATCAGACGCGAAAACTCCGCAAGCCGCTCCAGCCAGCGACGGTAGTTCGGGTCCTCCCACAAGTACTCGAGGTGGGAAACCCAGCCCGGGACCAGGATGAGATCGAGCGGCCCGGACCCCAGGATCTGATACGCGATGTGAGTGTTGCCACTTTTCGCGTACTTGATACGGTTCACGGGATCACCTCGTCGGCGCGCAGCAGGATCGCGTCGAGAATCGTTTCATACCGAGAGCCTTGGCGGTCTTCAGGTTTATCACTAGCCCGAATTTCGTCGGTTGCTCGATCGGCAGGTTAGCGCACGGAACTGCTGATTTGTAAGGAAGGGGCGAGCTTGCCATCAATGTTTGACGTTGCCAGAGGCCAATCGGTACGCGATTTGTAATCTCACGTGCGTTATAACGCCGGGCGAGCTTACAGCTATCGCCGCGAGCTTGCGTCCAGCAATTCGCTGTTAGGAAAAAAGTAAAACCGTTGCACAATAGCATTGATCGAGGATAGTCCTTTCGGGGCAAGGGGAGCCCGCTGACAGTGCAGCCGTGATGAATGCTCAAATTTTGCACTAGATGGAACCTCAGTCGGGAGCTATGGGCTTGCATTTCAAAAGCGTTCTAGCCCTCCAGCTGATGCTCGTGTGCACGGCACTGTTGCCGGATGCGCGGGCCCAAGTCAGCTACCTTCCGGACCCTGCTCGTACACCCGGAGCGCTGAACCCGAGCGTCACACAAGCCAACATCCGCGAGACCATCTGCGCCCCCGGTTACTCCAAAACGGTTCGCCCGCCGGCGTACTACACGAGTCGGCTCAAGAAAAAGCAGATTCGAGCCAACGGGTTGCCGGGCGGGATGCACGACTACGAAGAGGATCACCGCGTTCCGATCTGCGTGGGTGGCGATCCAAACGACCCGCGCAACCTTTGGCCGCAGCCACGCGAAGGCAGGTGGAATGCTGCCGTCAAGGATGAACTCGAGGGCAGCGTTTGTCGGCAGGTTTGCCGCAATGAGATAACGCTCGAGCAGGGACGAGCGATATTTCTTGCGCCCGATTGGACACGCGAATACCTCAAATACTTCAAGTAGAGCCGGCAGGGTCGCACAACATGCGCCCAGGCTCCGCCCCTAATGAAGCGAGTATTTGAGTGTTGCGTGGGGCAGAGGCCACATCCATAATATCCAGACGGCATATCGCCGTCACTGTAACGAGAGGGGATGCAATGAAGACCACCACGAGCAGGGCTCGTTCGCATTTGACTTCTGTAACGTCGCTGAAGCGCAGACGCTCTCGGCTGGCGACAAGCTTTTTGTGAGCCACTTCAAAAACGTGGCGAACCTGCATACGGACCCGCCTGGTGGCCCATTTGATCGCACGAGCGCTGTCTGCCTTGGCACGTATACGAACATAAATGGGCATCAGGTCGCGTACCGGGTTTGTGAAGCGACCGACGAGGATAACGACACGTTCTGGCTTGAGTTTCACGGCAGCCCCGATGGCGCCGGAGAAAAGACACGGTTCCGGTCGGAACTGGCAAGTACGACGGAATGACGATGAACGGAGAGTACGTGCTGGATTTCTGGCCCTCTGCAACAAAGGAAGTGTCGCAGGGATGCAATCACAAAGGGACCTACAAACTGAAATAGTCAGCGTGCAGTAACCAGAGGCTGGAGGGCGGACCAAGCTGGTTCGCCCACTGTCTCGGTCCGCGACGCTCCATTCCCACGACATTGGAAGATCAACTCATGGCTTACTGGCGAACGAATCGGCAACGCGTTCGGCGAGCGCGGCACGAGCTTGGGGTTCGATAACACCATCGGGCACGAAATGGCGCCTGAGGCGAGTGGACCGGCCGAAAGAGGCAACCGCAGAGATAGTAGCTGCCCGCCTCGTGACCACCACCGCTGAGACGGCAGGGTGGTCTTCCGAAGCGAAAAGTGCCGATACGTCGCGATCCATCACCTTGACGGGCCTCGGGAGCGAGATCACAGTAGGATATTGCTTCGATTCAAGACTGCGGTTAAAGGTCGACACGCCATACCCGCGGCCCGGTGAAGTTCTCGGGCTCGGTCGAGGGGGGAAGCATGATGGAGAGGGTGCGAAGACCCGCACGAAGGCGGCTTCTTCGTTTGGTGGCGGGGAGCATCGCGGGCGCAGTTTTGCTCAGCGAGCCCGAAGCGCCCCGGGCGCAGACCGCATCCTCAGCGAAAACCGGCGCTCGCAGCCGCAGCATCAACGCTCGCACGATCAAGATTGGGACAAGCGCCGCTTTCACAGGAACAGCCGCTGCGCTAGGTACGGAGCTGTACCGCGGTGCCCAGGCCTACTACGACGAGATCAACGACCGGGGCGGTATCCATGACCGTTCCATCACGGTGGCGGTTCTCGATGATCGCTATGAGCCGCTCCCGTGTGTCATGAACACGTTGCACTTGTTGGAGGAGGAAGGCGTATTTCTCCTCTCTGGCTACGTGGGAACACCGACGTTGACCCGCGCCTTGCCCTTCATCAAGCAATACGCCAACGAGCACGACGAGGACCTGGCCGTGGTTGGTGTGTTCACGGGCGCGCAGCCCCAGCGCGAGCCTCCGTACGGCGAATATGTGTTCAACATCCGGGCCTCCTACCGGCAAGAGATGATGGCGCTGGTCGACCAGTTCTGGCGCGCCGGGGCGCGCGAGTTCGGTGTCTTCTACCAGATCGACGCTTATGGTCGGAGCGGAACCGACGGGGTGGCCCGTGGCCTTGCTCGCCGAGGTGCCACCATCGCCGCGGAGGCGACCTACGCCCGTGGCGCGCGTTTCGAGGACGATATGAGCCTCGCCGTCAAGACACTGCAGGACGGGCGCGTTGATGTGGTGCTATGCACCGGGGCCTATCAAGGCTGCGCTGCCTTCATTCGATCGGCCAGGGATCTCGGCTGGAACGTTCCGATCTCCAATCTTTCATTCGTCGGCTCGGAAGCCGTGCTCGGGCTGCTCACCGAGCACAGCCGCAAGACTGGACGGGATTACACCCGCGCCATCATCAATTCGCAGGTGGTCCCAAGCTACGACGACCTGGCACTTCCAGGGGTGAGGGAGTATCGCGCCCTGATGGACAAGAACAACCCTGCGATTCCGCATTCGCTGCGAGATCCGCGTTATACGCCTCGCAGGTACAGCTTTGTCAGCCTAGAAGGTTTCATCAATGCCAAGGTCATCGTGGAGGGGCTGCGTCGGGCGGGCCCCAATCTCACGAGGCATAGATTCCGACAGGTTCTGGAGTCGCTACACGACTTCGACCTTGGCATCGGCGCTCCGCTGAACTTTGGGCCGAACCGACACCAAGGCCTGGACAGCGTCTACTTTACACGGGTCGAAAAAGACCGATGGGTGCCCATCACCGACTGGAAAGCGGCGATGAGCGCTTGAGGTTAGGGTGCAGGGGGCGCACGAGGCAAGCATGATCGAACCCACATCGACTCGCCGGGGCACGCGGCGCGCCGACTATCCCGTCGAGCTCTGGGGCACGCGGCACGTCCGTTTCGGACTGCGCGCGAAGATCTTCTTGCTTGGGGCGGGGGTACTGATCCCCTTAGCTGCGTTGACCTGGTTCATCTCCGTCGAAAGCCTGCGTCGAAACATGACACAGGAGTTCGCCTCGAAGGGCGTTTCGATTGCCGAGAGCCTGGCCAATTCCGCAGTCGACCCGATCCTGACGCGCGATGCATCCACCGTCCAAGCTCTGGTGGATCAGTACGTCGGTAGCAGCGGGGTAGCGTACGTCCTGGTGTACGACGCCCATAACGCGATCATCGCTCATACCTTTGTTCCTCGTGTCCCGTCCGCGCTGGTCGAACGAACTCGAGGAGCCGTGGCACCGTCGCAGCAAGTGCGCGAGATTCGATACAGCGATCCGGTAACTGGCACCGAGCGGAAGATCATCGATGTCGCGGTCCCGATGCTCGCCGGCCGACTCGGTGTGGTACGTGTGGGCATGGATCAGGCGATCATCGCAGCCGCTGCTGCGCGAGCCGGAAACTCCCTTCTGCTGGTGTTCGCCGCCATCGCTGCGCTGTCGACTGCAGCGGCGGTCTTGTTCGCTCGCCGAATGACCAAGCCGCTGAGCCGTCTCATGGATGCCGCCACACGAGTCGGCCGAGGAGATTTGTCGGAGCTGGTGCCGATCACGTCGCACGACGAGATCGGTCTGCTGACGGCCACCTTCAACGATGCGGTTGTCCGACTGCGGTCACAGTTGCAGACGGAGGCTGAGCGCGACCAACTACGCAAGTTGACCCGGTATATGGAGCAGGCGTATCGGGTCTCCACGGCGATGCAGGAGGCGCTGTCGCTAAAGGACCTCGTCAAGCTCGTGCTCCAGGCCGCGCGAGAGGTCGTGGCCGTCGATCGTTTAGAAAGCTGGGTCGTCACGCCCGAAGGAGACGGACTGGCCTACCAGGCAGGGGCGGGTCTATCAGAGGAGGATGAAACGTCGCTTGGCGAGCGGCTGGTT
>Ga0187780_10002344_pt1 | contig 14245 bp, 9 predicted proteins | sample 1015_Q2_SP10_20__FD_132429 | JGI IMG/M metagenome (GOLD analysis project Ga0187780, IMG submission 132429) | Tropical peat soil microbial communities from peatlands in Department of Meta, Colombia - 1015_Q2_SP10_20_MG | ecosystem: Environmental > Terrestrial > Soil > Wetlands > Peat | place... | reverse complement strand
GTCGCGAGTCTGCCCGGTGCGCCAGGTCGATCCCCCCTCGAGCGGCACGCCAATCCAACGCCCCTTCGATCCGTGAGTAGACCCGCACATCTTGTTGCGGCCGCCGCGTGAGCCCCGGCTGCTGCGGATTGCACGTCCGTTGCAAATCGCGCATAGCAGGCAAGGCTGAAGGTTAGGCCATCAGAGTTAATCCCCTGCTCGTTGCCCCAAAATGGAACTATCCGGCTCGGCGCCCTTGGGGAGGATGGGAAAAACTCAGTTCTTCATTCGCTTACTCCGGCAGCCCCAGTTTCCACATACTACCCGCAAACCCTGGCTTTCCTGCGGGGCATGGCGCTGGGACAGCTTGTCAGATTGTTGAGCAATCTTGGGAGTAGCAAATTTGCTGCATTTTCTGTCCCAAGATACTTGTGGCAGAGATATACTCTTCGGCAGCTTGATGATATCGACATGGTTCTCCAATAGCCGCTCTTGAAGGCCTTCGCGAAAGAGGTTAGTTGTTTATGAACAAGCGTGGCCTTTTCCCTCTGGTAATTTCCCTTCTATCGATAAACCTCGCAAGCCATGCTCAAACCTACATCTTCGGGAGGGCTGACCTTCTGGTTGGGTCTTCTGGTGCCTATTCGGTTGCCACAGGAGATTTCAACGGCGATGGCATCATCGATCTGGTTTCGGTAAATCAGCCTTTTAACACAGTATCGATATTGCTGGGAAAGCCGGATGGAGGTTTCAGCCCCGAAGTGACCTATTTCACTGGCTCCGTGCCCATGTTCGTGGTGGTGGGAGATTTCAATGGGGACGGCAATTTGGATTTGGCCGTTGCTAACTGGAATTGCGCGGGCAATGAGGATGACACTAGTATATCTTGCGGCGCGGGTACGGTCGGCATCTTGCTGGGTAATGGCGATGGCAGCTTTCAACCCCCTGACGAGTACGCTACTGGCACAGGCCCGTCGTCGATAGGGGTCGCTGATTTCAATGGCGACGGCAAACTCGACTTAGCCATAAAGAACCAGGCAGACAGTACGGTATCCGTTTTGCTGGGCAACGGCGACGGAACATTTCAGCCACAGATCGTTTATGCGACTGCTGCGCAGTCCCCCCCGTCCCCCTACAACTCGCCCGATTCCGGCGCGTTGGTCATTGGGGACTTCAACGGTGACCACAAACCTGATTTGGCGGTTGCGTGTGACCAGACTATTTCCGTGCTATTGGGGAATGGCGATGGGACGTTTCGGAAGCACGTAGACTCCGGCGCTGGAGGCGCGGCTCTCGCTGCAGCCGACTTCAATGGCGACGGAAACTTGGATTTGGCGGTCAACGGGGGTAATGCTGTGGCTGGTGGTGCCACCAGCGTGCTCTTAGGGAAAGGGGATGGAACTTTTGTGCTTAGCGCCACCTATGCAAGTGGTTTTGCCGTTGCGGCCGCAGACCTCAATGGGGACGGCAAGCCTGATCTAGTGATTTCTGGCAGCGCCGTAGCCGTGCTTCTGGGCAACGGAAACGGAACGTTTCAGACGGCGGCACAGTATACCCCGCCCTCGACCTATGTTGCTATTGCCGATCTTAACGGAGACGGGAAATTGGATCTGGCCGTGGTAAATGGTCCGGAGGGTCTTTTCTCCGTTCTGCTGGGTTTTGGCGATGGCACTTTCGAAGGCGCGACGAACTATCCGTTTCAATCCTCAACTCTCGCTTCCCAGATGCTCTCCGCCGATTTCAATGGAGACGGCAAAGCAGATTTAGTAGCCGAGACAGCCTTTCCGCCGAATAACGGACCCACGCCTTTAAGCGTCTACCTGGGTAACGGTGATGGGACCTTTCAGGCGGAGGTCACAACCTCCCTAACTCAATCGGCGGGGGCAATCGCCGTGGGAGATTTCAATGGCGATGGCAAGGCTGATTTGGTCACCGTATTTCCTAATTGCGTAACCGCCCCCGGTTGTCCTCCCGGTCAAGCCGTCGTCCTTATCGGAAATGGTGATGGCACGTTTCAACCCCCGGTTGAGTACACTGTGGGCCAGGAGCCCGGGGAAGTGGCGGTTGGCGATTTCAACGGCGACGGCAAACCGGATATCGCAGTATTAAATACCAATGCCCCAACGAATGGTGCTTCCGCATACAATACTGTTTCCATCCTAATCAACAACGGAGACGGAACCTTTAAGCCCCATGTTGACTACCTACTAGGGATAGAGTACGGCGCGATGGCGCTGGGAGACTTCAAAGGGAACGGGATCCTCGATATAGCCTTCGCGAACGGCAATCAGACCCTTCTGTTGGGGAACGGCGACGGCACATTTACCGCGGGAGCTCCGCTCCCGATCGGGGTGAATTCGGACTCCATCGTTGCCGCCGACTTCAATGGTGATGGCAAACTTGATTTGGCTCTAAGCGACGGAGATAACCTTTACATTCTTCTTGGCAATGGTGATGGCACATTTAAGAAACCGGTCACCTATCCAAATTTTGATGGTGGTGGGTCTGGACTCAGCGTCGCCGATTTCAACAGTGACGGTAAACTCGACCTCATTCTTGGTGGCGTATGCCCCTTTGAAGGTGAGATCTCGCTAGGCAATGGTGATGGATCTTTTCAGCCGCCGATTTTCAATTTCTTCTCCTGCGGCCCTTTCGCTGTGGCGGATTTCAATCAGGACGGGGCGCTGGACGTTGCAGCTGGAGGCGACAGTCCTGGTGCTGTGACGGTGATGTCGAGCGCTGCTTTCAAGCAGATTTCACCGGCCTCTCTCAATTTCGGTTCTCAGGGCGTGGCCACGACGAGTTTGCCCCGGACCACATTAATCAGCAATCCCAGTAATGTCAGGATCAACATTGCCAGTATCGTAGCAAGCGGAAATTTCAGCCAAACCAACGACTGCGGAGCCAGCCTTGCGCCGGGAGCGCATTGCTCCATAACCGTGAATTTCATTCCGACGACAGCCGGCGCCCGGTCTGGCGCCATCACAATCACTGACAGTACGAGAATCAGCCCACTCGCCATTCCTCTCAGCGGTGCTGGAGTGAATGGACCTTTTCTTACGCCATTTCCGGGCCGGACGAACTTCGCGACGCCGCAGGCAGTCGGGACAAGTAGCCAGCCCTCGGCCATCATGCTGGTGAACACCGGGAACGCCTCCCTGAACCTCAGCGGCATCAGCATCACAGGAGTTGACAATTCTGATTTTACTCAAACTAACAACTGCGGGAGTTCCTTGTCGGTCGCTGGCAGCTGCATCGTAAACGTGACGTTCGCGCCGAAAGCTGGCGGCTCGCGCACAGCGAGTGTTTCGATTGCCGACAATGCGCCGGGCAGCCCGCAATCGGCCAGCCTATCGGGAACCGGAGCCGACTTTATGGTCGGCCCCACGTCCGGATCCTCGACCTCGCAGACCATAAACGCCGGAGAAAGCGCGAAGTTTAGTTTGGTCGTGGCGTCCTTGGCAGGATTCAGTGGAACCGTGAAGCTAGACTGCAACATCTCTCCGCCTGTGACTCCAGCCCCTACCTGTAGTTTGTCGACTTCGTCGGTAGGGATCGGCGCGGGTGCAAGCCAGACAGTGACAGTAACCGTAGGAACGACGGCACCGGTGACCACAGGCACGATGTCTGAAATTGGTTTTCCATTGGGGTGGCTGCCGCTCGCGTGGACTGGGATGTTGATAAGCGTGGATTTGCTTACGCGCAATCGAAAACGGCTGCCAATTCTTGCTGTGCTGGCGTTAGCGTCATGCGCGGGTTGCGGCGGAGGCGGAGGCAGTTCGTCCTCTCGGACAACGCCTGGAACGCCTGCTGGGACATATACCGCGACGATCACAGCGACTTCCGGAAGCTCGAGTTATAAGACAAGTCTGACCGTCATTGTTCAATAGGCGAAAACGAGGAATTGAAGAATTGAACCAAGCAGACCTGTCGGGCTTCCCTGCCCGTGCTGTCGATCCCCCGGGTTCCTCTGCACCTGGTTGTGGCCCGCCGGCGTATGCTGAGAGCCCTACAGCGTTTGCAAGAAATTGATCAAATCCTGCGTCTGTTGCGAGGTGAGGCCGATCTGGAAACGTTGATTGTAGAAATTCACCACTTGCGAGAGATTCGCGGCGGCGCCGTTGTGGAAGTACGGAGCCCTGGCGGCCAGACCTCGTAAAATCGGCCCTTTGATGCGACTGATGTCGCTGCATTGCCCGGTAAGCAGCGCTTTGCCCGGATCAGTCGTATAGAAGGTCTGCCCGGCTTCCGTGCCCTGCGTGCAGACCAACTGAAAAACAGGCAGCGTTGGTGGGTGCAGCCGCTTTAGTCCGGCAATGATGTTGGGGTCGGTTTCATACAGGAGCGAGTGCCCGGTGCCGATGTCCAACGGCAAAGGGAAAGAATGATTTCCCACATTCGGCGTGTCGTGACAGGTCGTGCAGGTACCGACAATCTGTTGGGTACCGGTGGTTAGTCCGGGCACATCACTGATGGTGAGTGGCTGGGTGTTGAAAATCTCTTCCCCTCGTTCGATTGAAGCCTGTTGTGAATTGTGGGAACTCTGCCACGGGGTGTAGATCGTGAACACATCGGGATTGAATTGCTGTACCTTTGGGTCGCCACCGAGCGAATCGTTAATCCCCGGGTAGTACGGCTGAGTCGGCAGGAACTGCGGCCCGCCCAGCGAACCGTTCTGACCGTACAAATTCCCTGCCAGCAAGTCATAGAGCTGCGCCGAGTTGAGCGCCAACTCGAAACTCACAATCTGGCTTAACTGGGTGGCGGTTGGGGCCTGCTTAGCTTGGGCGTGGCCCAGGGTTGCGTCGATCGCCTGCTGCGTCAGGTCCTTGTTCAGGTTGGCGGTGAAGGTTTGGCCACTGTTCAGAGGGTAAAAGAAAGACTCCCGGCCGTCCCACATGACCGTACTCAGAAAACCCAAACTTGTGGTGGGCAACGGACGACGGTACACGGAGGCGGTCTGTTGACCCTGAGCGTTGCTTGTCAGAGCACAACCGTATGGGTCCTGCACGGCAGTGACGGTATATTGCGGTTGGTTTGTGACGAAGCTATTCGGGGCAATCTGCAAGCCGATGCGAATGAGTCCGTTGTTTACGACCAGGCTGTTATTGATCGGCCCGGTTGGGCAGGTGGAACCATCGACCTGTGCAAAGAGAGGATCTTTGCCATGGGTGATCAAATAGCGGGCGTGCGCGTCAGCCGCGCCCAACCCGAAGCCGTCGCTGGGCGCATGACAGGTTCCGCAGCTGCGGCCATTTGTCCCGAGGCTCTGAAAGAACGGTCCACTTAGGTCGACAGAACCGGTCGTGCTGTTGGTAGCGGAGAAACCACTCAAGTCGAGAAATGGAAATAGGTTCGGAAGGTAGATGTCCGCAATCGCAGAACCGGTGGCCAGGATCACAAGACCGAGCACGGAGGCAATGATCTGCCTGTGCAGCTTCCCTTCCTTTGAACCATGCGGTTGCCGGCGCAATTTCCCTGAGTAATAAGCTGTCTGTCTTTCGCCTGACATATATCTCCTCCTTACCTACTGATTGGGCGAGGTTTGCGGTTCCGCTTTCGTTCCCGTATTTGATTTCGGTGTGTCTTGATCGGCGCTGGCACTCGCCAGAGCTAGAAGACTCGAGGTCTCGCAATCTGGGCACGGCTCTCCACCTAGCGGGAGGATTTTTGCTTCTTCGTTCTGGTTCTGAACGTTCTCAACAAAAGTGCCTTTTCCTCAGATCCGCTCAACGATCTGTTCCGGCGTTACCAACTCTCCAAGGTGCTCAACCGGGAGAATGAGCAACTCCGTAGGCGCGGGTTTCAGCTTAGAGGGAAGGACGCCAGAACTTAGCCGATATGCGCGGAGGTCGGGCGCGAAGTCATCCCCGAAGCGAAAAGCAAGCCGATGACTTAGCGGGCCAGGTAGCCTCCCGCGACACCCCAAAATTGAACAGATTTTACTCTAACTTTTCATTGCGAAACAACAGCCTTGTTATGTGTGAGGGCACGGTAATGCAAATAAAGCAAAGGAAAGGGGTTTCGTCGATGGCGCATTCCTGAATGAAAGCACTATGCCTGGCAGAAAAAGAGTTGATTATGTGCTCTTGTCGTCAACGAGAGCTCTTCGTCTGGCCTCAGATTATTGCTGCATTCCGCACTTGGCCTTGGCTTGCTTCAGGATGGGGCTGCCATTATCACTAAGCTCTAAGGCGGGGGCGCCTGCTTGCCGCCCAATACGTCATCCGGGTTCTTCTGCACCTGGGTGTAGCCCGTCGGCACATCGAAGAGGTTGCTATCGAGCGACGCGCTCGAAAACGAAGTGACCTCCATGGTCATCTCCAACAATGCCCCGGGCTGCCCGGTGGCAGCCGAACTATCCTGGGAGGCCGGCTGCTGTTGTTGGTCTTGCTGCTTTTTCTTTTTCCACCCGCCGAAGACGCCATTCAGGCCTTGTCCGAGTGCCGCCGAGGGGCTGGTTGGAACTGAAGTGTTCTGCGTGGGTTGTGGCGGAGGAGTCTGCGGCGGAGGGGCTTGCGCCGGAGAATTGCCGGGTGGGTTCTGACCTTGCGGGGCACCTGCCGCCATCCCCATGCTGACGGTTTCAAACATGGGCATGCCCTTAAGCGTGGCCGCATTTTTGCGGAATTCCTCCATGGCCGAACCCGCTTGCGGATTCCCCATGTTCATTCCCATCATGCCGCCCAGTGTGCCGGGAAGCCAGTCGAGCTCCTTGGCCATCTTGACCTGAAAATCACGCAGCTCGTCATAGCCCGGGACCGACGGCGCCATCCAGGCATCGGAAGTGACCACATAGGAACCGCTTTGCGTTTGTTGGGTTTGCGGGTCTGTGCCCTGGATTTCCATTTCCATCTTCATCTTGGTCTCGTTGGTGGTGACGCCCAGGATGTCCCGCGTGGCACCGGTCGCTTGCGCGTCGAACTTGGGAGTGATTTTCACGTTCTGTGCCTGGGGATCCTTGGCCATTTGCTTCTGTTGCTCTTCCTTGGCGCGTTCCTGGGCGCGCTGCATCGCGGCTTTGAACTCATCGAAGGTCGTTATGGAATACTGCTTCTTGGTGGAATCGATGTGGATGAACCGCCGGCCATCCAAGTCGATGATCTCTATCGTGCCGCCCGAATGTTCCTTTCGCATCCGATTGCCTTTGACCATGGTCGTACTGGTCTGGGGCTCGTTGGCCTGACGCATGTTCTTGCTGAACTTGCCTAGTGTTTGCGTCATTTGCAGCAAGGCCCCGCCCGTCATCTTCGACTGCTGGCTATACTGAAAGTCCGCATGGCCGAGGCCAGAGAGCGCACTCAGGAGAACCGCGTGAGTCGCAATGGTTCCAATTTTCATACACCCCCCCAGGCAAACGTTGCCGTCCACATTAGCGCAAAAAGCCGCTTTTATCCACTCGGAGTAGCAGTCTTATTAAAGTAAAGGTTGAGATAAAGAGGGGTTGCCCGCTCTCGATACGCCCCGAGTCCGCTAGTGCTTTTTTACCCGGGGACTTGACTTAAGTTCCTTCTGGCAAGGGGTAGAGCGCCACCTCGGGCATCGGAAAATGCTTGGGATTAGGGGTAATGAGCGTAAGACCATGCTCGATGACGGTGGCGGCAATCAGAGTATCCGCCAGGGACAGCGTAGTTCCCTGTCGGGCGCAGTCGAAGCGCAAGCGTCCAGCGCGTCGTGCAATCTCGCGAGAATCTTCATACCACACGAGAGACGACAAAAACAGATCCGTCTGGAGTGCTTCGTGCGGTCGCATCCCGGCATAGACTTCCGCCACGGTGACCGCACAACAGGCAAGTCGGTGACCTTCGACAACCAGCTTACGAAGTAATGCACGGCGTTCGTTTTTGTCGTTCAAAACGTCCACCAGGATATTGGTATCCGGAAGATAGGTCGTCATTGGTCGCGTTCGCCGCTTTTACTTCCTTTTGCGCTCCAGACGCAAATCTTCTTCGCGCAGTTTGCGCACCCAAGCCTCGGCTCCCTTGGCAAGCTCCGGATGATCTTCGTCGTTCCAAATCCGCTCTGAGCTGTTCAGAATCTGCAACAAGCGATGCCGGTTGACGGCTTCCCGGATTACTTCGGCCAGGAACGCGCTGCGACCGCGCGGCCCGACTATGGCATCGACATCGGACAGCAAGTCCTCGGGCAGGACGACGTGAGTGCGTTTTTGTGACATATTCGCCCACTGACAGTGTGACATAGTTATGGGACTTGCGCAATCGTAATGTGAGTGTCAAGAACTGCCGCAAGCAAAAGTCTTACTGGCTGGTGCATTCAAACGCTGGGAGTGGCCGAGGAAAATAGTGGCAACATAGTGCGCGCCTGTTGTAGCATCCGCGTGGTTCTACCTATCACTTTCGGTCCCAGGGATTTAGCAACCCTTAGCAGGGGGGTTCCGGGGTTGAAACCTACGAGTTCCATCGGCAGGCTACTGGGCTCGGTCGGACAGATCCTTGCAATCTCTGGGCTGAGCCTAGCGATTGTGGGTTTCCTGCTGGGACAGTCGCCATCTGGTAGCTTTCGTCTGACAGCGGAAGCGAAGGAGCAGTCTTTCGCGCAGCAGTCGGTTGTCCGGAGTTCCCTTCCTGGCACCTTCTCTCGACGCCTCGGAACATCCGCGGCAAACCCTCTTCATGTCATGGCTGCGACGGAATCCTCACAGTTTGCGAACCCAGTGACCTACGACACTGGCGGAGTTGGGCCCGGAGGCGCGCTGGTTGGAGACATGAACGGCGATGGAAAGCCAGACTTGGTGGTGGTGAACGCCTGTGACGGCAGCAGCAACTGCGATGGCGGCACGGTAAGCGTGCTGTTCGGTAATGGAGATGGCACCTTCCAAACCGCAATCGCCTACGACGCTGGATATCTCCCAAACTTGCTTGCCGTGGCAGATGTAAATGGGGATGGCAAGCCCGATCTCATCGTAGGCAATCAGTGCGCCAGTAGGGGTGGCAATTCTTGCATCGCCGTACTGCTGGGGAATGGGGACGGAACTTTCCACACGGCGAAGATCGCATATGGCCCGGCTAATCAGCCCCTCGTTTCATTGGCAGCCGCCGATGTAAATCGGGATGGTAAGCCCGACCTTATTGTGGTAAATGGGTGTGGCAACGGTGGAACTTTGTGCAGCAACGATAAACAGGTAGGGGTCCTGCTCGGCAATGGAGATGGCAGCTTCCAAACTCTGGTGACCTACGGCACTGGTGCGAATGCCGGGCTCGGCACTACCTCGGTCACGGTTGCCGATGTAAACGGCGATGGAAGCCCCGATCTGTTGGTGACTAGCAATTGCGGAGCTCCCGTCGGGTGCAATCCGGACGGCTACCCCGGTGTAGTGAGCGTGCTGCTGGGAAATGGTGACGGCAGCTTCCAGGCGGCAGTGACGTACGCTTCGGGCAGCGGGAATCCCAATGCTGCGGCGGTGGGAGATTTGAATGGGGATGACAAGCTCGACCTAGTGGTTTCGAATGCTTGTGAATTCTTCATTTATTGTGGTGGGGACAACGGGCAGCTGCACGGCGTGGTCGGTGTGCTGCCGGGCAATGGGAATGGTACCTTCAAGGACACGGCGAGCTACGATGCGGGGGGTTTTGGCACCGCGTCGGTCACGTTAGGAGACGTGAACGGGGATGGCAAACTTGATGTAGCGATAGCGAGCAATTGCGCGAGCAACGACTTCCTCTGTATGCAGGGCACGGCGGGTGTTGTGGGCGTTCTGCTCGGTAACGGAGACGGCACATTTCAGCCTGTCGCTACCTACGGCTCGGGTGGCTACCAGGCGCACTCGATCGTAGCCGCGGATGTGAACGGGGACGGCAGGCCCGATCTGATTGCGGCAAACTGCGGTGATAACCCAAGTTGCACCGGCGATGGCACGGTAGCCGTGCTGTTGAATACCAGCATTTCCTTCGGGCTGGTCGCCAGTCCGGACACGGTGACCATCTCGGCGCCAGGCCAGAGCGGTTCGACGACCCTATCCATTCATGCCAATGGTTCCCTCAACCCTCAGAGCCTAGCGAATTGGACTTGTTCGGGCCTGCCCTCACAAAGCAGCTGCAGCTTTGGCACCGTCAGTGACAAAGATCAGATAGGTTTGACCATCAACACAACCGCGGCAGGCGATCTGCGCCGGCCAGTGCTCCGCCGGGAAATGTTCTATGCATGCTTGTTTCCTGGGTGCTTCTCCCTAATGTTTGTCGCAGGACGCAAGCGCGCATCGCGCGGTTGGCGGCCGCTGGCGCTGCTGGGAATCCTGAGCTTGCTTGCATGGTGGGTGGCTTGCGGCGGCGGCAGTGGCAGCGGAAGCAACGGGGGAGCTGGCGGCGGTGGTGGTAACCAAGGGACGTCGAGCGGAACCTATGCCATCACTGTTAGCGCGACCAGCGGCTCTCTGAAACCGACAACCACGATCACGCTGAAGGTGAAATAAATACCAACGGATGCGGGTTCGAGATCGTAGTTAGTAGGTGGGCACTGGTGGAGTCGCAACCTACACGCCGCCTGGACGCGTGTCCGTGCTTGTCGCATGGCACTAAGGGGCCGAGTGCCTCAATGGCGTCCTTGCTCCTTTTGCCTGTCGGGATTCAAAGGTTTAGCTGTTCGCGAGGAAAGCTCGCCGGCCAGCACAATCTTGGGGTGAAACAACGTCCCCGCCACGCGGTTGGCGATGGCCACCAGTTCCCTTTTCCCGTCAAGAACCTTTACCTGCTTGGCACGAGACAATTCCGGGAGATTCACACTACGGCCGCTGCGAATTCGCATCAGGGCTTCTTCATTGGCCGTCACGAAGGGCAATGACGGGAGAATCTCACGCGGAGAAACGCACAGGTCTCGTGCCGAACCCCGCCGGGCAGCCGCTTCCACTTCTTCGAGCGTTCGGGCCTGGGCGAGAGTGAATTCGGCCACGGTAGTGCGCCGTAGCGACTCAAGATGCGCGCCACATCCCGCCTGTTGACCCAGCTCGTGAGCCACGGACCGCATATAGGTCCCCGAGCCAACCCGGGCGCGAAAGCTAGCTTGCGGGCCGTCCAGGCTGAGGATCTCGAATTCTTTAACCTCGACTTTTACTCGCCTGAGAGTGAACTCTTTCTGCTTGCGGGCCAGTTTATAGGCGGGTACGCCGTCCACCTTCTTCGCCGAGAATGGTGGCGGGACTTGTTCGATCACGCCGCGAAACCGGGCTGCCCATTCTCGGAGGGTGTCCAAGGAGAGGTTGACTGGCTGTGGCAGGCTCGTAGGTTGGCCGTCTCGATCGTAGGTGTCGGTCGAGAAACCGAAGCGGATAACCCCTTCGTAGCTCTTATCCGCCGAAGTGTAGAACTGAGCCAAGCGGGTCAAATTGCCGATCACCAGGGGCAAGACTCCGGTGGCCATTGGGTCGAGCGTGCCTAGATGACCCACAGCTCTTGTGCCGAGAATCCGACGTACACGGTTGACCACATCGTGGGAGGTCAAACCCGCCGGTTTGTCAACGATGAGGACTCCGTTCAGGGACATCTGATAAGTTGGTACTTGCTCCAATTTCAATTTGGCAGTCTCGGAATTGATCTGATCCGTGAGGACTAAGGTCCTGGCCTCCGATTCAGGGATGGCGGCGAAAGCCGAGCCTTCCACGTTACCAAATCTGAAAGGCTGCGCATGATTCCGATTCGCGATGACACACCCCGCTACAGCACGCCGTTTGTGACCTATTTCATTATCGCGCTGAATACGGTCGTATTCCTATTCGAGTTGTCAGTGGGTTGGCAAAGCCACCGCGCTTTGAACGGCTTGATGTATGAATTTGGAGTTGTACCGCATCGCTTCGAACTCGCTCTCGGCGGCGGCTCGCGCGTTTCCCTGCCCGAACTATCGCTAACGATTCTGACTTCCATGTTCCTGCATGCCTCCTGGCTGCACATCATCGGCAACATGTGGGTATTGTGGATTTTTGGCGACAACATAGAAGACCGCCTTGGTCACTTTCTTTATCTCGTGTTCTATCTCGTGTGTGGATTTGCCGGGGCGATCACCCACATTCTGTCCAATGTAGCGTCGAGGGTTCCGAGCATCGGAGCCAGCGGGGCGATTGCGGGGGTAATGGGAGCATACTTCGTACTCTACCCGCGAGCCCGCGTGCTAACCATCGTGCCCCTCATCATTTTCTTTACGTTTTGGTGGCTGCCGGCGTGGATCGTATTGGGGTACTGGTTCGTGGTGCAGTTTCTGAGCGGAGCGGCGACGACCATCGTTGAACCCGGTCAAACCGCCGGCGGGGTAGCCTTTTGGGCGCATGTGGGAGGATTTGTATCCGGGATTGTCCTGATCAAACTGCTCCCCGAGCGAACCGCGCGCCATCGATACGCATCCTGGTAGGCTGAGCGTGCTCCCCCGCGTCAAACAATTGAGCCAGCGCCAATGCTGGCGATTGAGATTGTCCACGGGGAAGTTCTGCCACTTCCCTTCCCGCTGCGCCGTTTGCCGCGCGGCCGACCAGTTCGAGAACAAAAGGGATAATTGACTGGGGGATGCTGGGTTCGTAACATGAGACGACTTGGAGGCAGGACGTCCTCCTAATGATCGGCCAAACCATTTCGCACTACCGCATTATCGAGAAGCTTGGGGGCGGCGGTATGGGTGTCGTCTACAAGGCCGAGGATACGCGCCTGCATCGCTTCGTCGCTCTGAAGTTCTTGCCCGAGGAACTCGCCCGTGACCCGCAAGCTCTTAGCCGATTTCAGCGGGAAGCGCAGGCAGCGTCCGCGCTGAACCATCCGAACATCTGCACGATTTACGACATGGGCGAGCAGGACGGGCAGGCTTTCATTGCCATGGAGTTTCTCGAGGGCGTGACCCTGAAGCATCTGATTGCCGGCAGGCCGCTGGACGACGAAACGGTCCTCTCCCTGGCCATCGAAGTTGCCGATGGCCTGGACGCGGCGCATTCCCAGGGCATCGTTCATCGCGACATCAAGCCCGCCAACATCTTCGTAACCAAGCGCGGACATGCAAAGATTCTCGACTTTGGGCTGGCCAAGGTCACCGGGACTCAGGCGAAGACCAGGCTCGAAGCAAGCGTAACCCAGGCTGTCGAAACCCACTTGACCAGTCCGGGAACGGCTCTGGGCACGGTGGCTTATATGTCGCCCGAGCAGGTGCGGGCAAAGGAGTTGGATGCTCGCACCGACCTGTTTTCTTTCGGAGCAGTGCTTTACGAGATGGCCACCGGCATGCTGCCATTTCGCGGCGAGAGCTCCGGGGTAATCCAGCGCGAGATTCTAGATCGCGCGCCGGCCGCGGTGGCGCGAATCAATCCTGATCTGCCCGCCGAACTCGAACGAATCATCGGCAAAGCTCTGGAAAAAGATCGCGATTTGCGTTACCAGCACGCTGCGGATATGCGCGCCGATCTCAAACGCCTCAAACGCGAGACCGACTCGAGCCGTGCTGCCGCGACCAGCGGGTTTCATGCCGCCGCCGGGGGTTCGGCTATGAACTCGGCCGCACAAAGCGAATCCTATCCTCCTTCGGCAACCGGAGCAGCAGTTATCGGCAGCGGTTCGGCACCGGCCGCGCACGCCAGCAGTTCCGCCGCCGTTGTCGTGAAGGAACATAAGGTTGGCCTGCTCGGAGGGGCACTTGCGGCTCTTGCGGTGCTGGCTGCAGCCGGCTTCGGCGTTTACTCCCTGCTTCATCGGGCTGCACCCACTCCCTTTCAGAACTTCAACATTGCCCAGATCACGAACTCCGGAAATGCGGTCGCCACTGCCATCTCTTCTGACGGAAAGTCCTTGCTCACGGTCATCGAGGAAAAAGGCCTGAACAGTTTATGGCTGCGCAACGTCGCCACCGGGAGCGACACGCAAATCGGTCCGCCGTCACCCACGATTCCGAATGTTGCCTTCTCCCCCGACGGAAATTATGTTTACTTTCGTAAAGCCGAGAACGCCATTAATGTTTGGATAGGCGATCTTCTTGCCGTCGGGAGACCAAGCCAGCCAGCGCGGGAGGTAGTCCAAGGGCTCTACGTGTAGCACCTTCTCCTCACTACCGTCGAGTTTTGCGCTGAGCAGCCGATACTTGCCCGTCTCCGGATCATTGGCGCGGAAATAGGCCATGCGAGTGCCGTCAGGAGAGAAGGTGAAACCGCTATCCACATCGCGGGCTACGACCTGCGGAGTTCCCCCTAGTACCGGTGACCGGTAAATATTGAAATTGCTGTTAAAGTGCCCGGCGAATTTGGCGGAATCAGTGAGTTCGACCTGAAGAGTGGAGCCGTCGAGACTCG
>Ga0187780_10002343_pt1 | contig 14246 bp, 10 predicted proteins | sample 1015_Q2_SP10_20__FD_132429 | JGI IMG/M metagenome (GOLD analysis project Ga0187780, IMG submission 132429) | Tropical peat soil microbial communities from peatlands in Department of Meta, Colombia - 1015_Q2_SP10_20_MG | ecosystem: Environmental > Terrestrial > Soil > Wetlands > Peat | place... | reverse complement strand
GTCACGGTGAGGCAATCCCCATGCAGCAGGCCATGTTGAAGCAGCATCTTCAGGACCTGCGGCACTCCGCCCGCTCGGTGAAAATCGACCGCGACGTAGCGGCCGGACGGTTTGAGGTCGCACAGCACCGGAACCTTGCCGCGGATCCGCTCGAAGTCATCAATGCTCCATTCCACTTCGGCTGCTGCCGCAATGGCGAGATAGTGCAGCACCGCGTTGGTGGAGCCGCCGGTGGCCATGACCAGCGCGATGGCGTTCTCGATCGCCTTGCGCGTGATGATGTCACGCGGGCGAACGTTGCCGTGAATGGCCTTGACCAACGCCCGAGCGGACGCAGCCGCCGAGTCCGCTTTCTCCGCGTCGGGCGAGGCCATCTGCGAGGAGCCGAGCAGGCTCATTCCGAGCGCCTCGAACGAGGACGACATGGTGTTGGCCGTATACATTCCGCCGCATGCCCCGACGCTCGGACAGGCGTTGCGCTCGATGCCCTCGAAGTCCTCCTTCGGCATCTTGCCCGCCATGAACGCTCCCACCGCCTCGAACGGGCTCACGATGGTAAGGGCCTGGCCCTTCCAGGTCCCGGGCTTGATGGTGCCCGCGTACACGAAGATGCCAGGTACATTCATGCGCGCGATCGCCATCATCGCCCCCGGCATGTTCTTGTCACAACCCCCAACTGCCAGCACGCCGTCCATCATCTGGCCGTTGACCGAGGTTTCGATGCAGTCCGCGATCACCTCGCGAGACACCAGCGAGTATTTCATGCCCTCCGTGCCCATGCCGATACCATCTGTCACCGTTGGTGTGCCGAAGACCTGCGGCATGGCTCCGGCTTCTTTCAACGCCACCATCGCACGGTCGACCAGCGGCTGAATTCCAGCGTTACAGGGGTTCATGTTCGAGTGTCCGTTCGCCACCCCGACGATCGGCTTCTCGAAGTCGGCGTCGCCAAACCCAACGGCGCGCAGCATCGCGCGGTTGGGCGAGCGGGCTACGCCCTGGGTGATGATCCTTGAGCGCCAATTGTCAGCCATCAAGCTCTCCTCAAGCCGTTGCCGGCGGAATTCGTGCCGCGGCGATTGCCGCGAGCGGATCTCGTGTGAGTCTAATATATGAGATGGAAAGCGGGTATCCGCTTGCGCAAGAAGTCAAACGACACGGCAAATCGCGACGCCGTGCCCCCGGTTCCGAAATGAGTGTCTCAGCCAAACGGAGTAAGCCAACCGTCGTCAAGCTGTTCCTGCCCGACGAATCCGCGACCCTTGCGCTCGGCGCGCGACTTGCTGCGCAGCTCAGGCCCGGGCTGGTGGTCTTCCTCAGCGGGGGACTCGGGACCGGGAAGACGACCGTAGTCCGCGGGTGCCTTCGAGCGTTAGGATACTCGGGCCGGGTCAAGAGCCCGACCTTTGCGCTGGTTGAAGTTTACGAAGTTTCTAGCTTATACTTGCATCACTTTGATTTTTATCGCTTCAGAAGACCACAAGAGTGGGTGGACGCCGGTTTCCGCGACGTCTTCGACAGCGACGCCGTTTGCCTCGTGGAATGGCCTGAGAAGGCGGCAGACGAGCTTCCGCCGGCAGACCTTCAGATCCGGCTCGGATATGCCGGTAGTGGACGTGAAGCGCGCATCAGTGCCCACAGTGAAGCGGGAAGACAGTGTCTGAAAGGATGGAGCACGTGAAGCCCGCTGGATGGAAGTCTTGCCTGCGCGCCGGCGCAGTCTCGTGCTGCGCGCCTCTCATGCACACCCTTGCCGCTATGACGGTCGCGCTGTGCTGCCTCGTCCTTGCGACACCCGGCAGGGCGAGCGTGGTCATCTCCGATGTGCGCGTTTGGCCAGGCCCCGAGTACACACGGATCACGTTCGAGTCGGCCCGACCAATCGAGTACACCGTGTTCACCATGAGAGCCCCGGAACGGCTCGTCTTGGACTTGGAGGATGTGGCGCTGGACGCGCAGCTCGAGGCACTGCCCGGACGCGTTGGCTCCGACGATCCATATATTGCCCAGATCCGCGTGGCCCGAAATCGATCGAGCGTGGTTCGGCTGGTCCTCGAACTGCGCGGTGAGATCAAGCCGCAGACTTTCTCTCTGAAACCGGTGGGAAATTACGGCCACCGATTGGTTGTGGACATCTACCCTGCCCATCCCGTCGATCCCATCATGACGCTGCTGCAGGAACTGGAGAAAGGCAAACAGCCGGAAACGGCGCAGGCCAGCGTCCCCACGCCGAGGGACCGCGACACGTCAGCAGATCCGGACTTCTCCGGCACACAAGCTGGGCCCATCGCTTCGCCCGGCAAGGAAACGGCGCCTTCCGAGATGGGGCCAGTCAAGCCGCCGCCAAGCAAGGCAGCCCGGACACGTAAGGGGGCGCCCAATCGCGACGCGGTTCGACTCGTGACGATCGCCATCGACGCCGGCCACGGCGGCGAGGACCCCGGCGCCAAGGGTCGCTATGGCACGTATGAGAAAGACGTCACGCTCGCAATCGCGCGCAAGCTAAAGGCGCTGGTCGATGCAGAGCCCAGCATGCGTGGCCTGCTGATCCGGGACGGCGATTACTTCGTGCCGCTCAAGGAGCGCGTCGAGAAGGCGCACAAGGTGCGCGCGGACCTGTTCGTATCGATCCACGCCGACGCCTACATCAAGCCTCATGCACGGGGCTCATCCGTATTCGCCCTCTCGGAGCGCGGCGCGACCTCTGTCGCCGCCGGCTGGTTAGCCAAGAAGGAAAACGAGGCCGACCTGATCGGTGGGATCAATCTGGACGACCGCGACCCCTACGTGAAGCAGGTGCTGCTCGACCTTTCGCAGACAACGACGATCGGCGACAGCATTCAGCTCGGGCGTGCGGTATTGGCAGAAATCGGGGGTGTCAACACTTTGCACAAAGGGCGCGTGGAACAAGCGGGCTTCGCGGTTCTGAAGTCGCCGTCCATTCCATCGATCCTGGTCGAGACCGCATTTATCAGCAACCCAAGCGAGGAGCAGAGACTGCGCCAGGTCGACTACCAGGACCAGCTCGCCGGCGCGATGCTGCAGGGGATCCGGAAACACTTCGCTCGCTACCCGCCCGCCGCTCGTGAAAAGGTCGCTACAAATCCTTGATCCGCAATCAGAACCATCCTTTCCCTCGGGCGAGCGCCCGGGACCGAGAGAGCGTTCCTGCCGCCTGTTGCGCCCAAGCGGTTGTCCATTTAGGATAAACGCCAAGAGTGACCACCCGCCGAAGACTGGGCGCCATGCCGCTTCAGCATTTTTCGGCTGGCGCGTCGGCGCCGACGGGCGCGAGAACGTTGAAGGAACTGTAAATGGAACAGCTTAGACTTGGCCTCCCCCCGCGCGACGCGGCGAACCCGATTGCACGCCTGATGTTGGGCCTCCTGGCGCTGGTAGCCGGGCTCGGGTTGGTCGCGCTCCTGTTGTTCGTCGTCCTGCCCGTGGCTGGGCTTATTGTGTCTGCCGCCCTGGGTGGGATACTGCTGGCCCTGGCCGGCGTGGTCATGATGGTCCCATTCCTGCTGGTCGCCGGCTCAGTTCTGGTCTTCTTTTCCCGCTCCAGCGCCCGGCGCCAAGCCAGCGTTCGCTCGAACACCGCTCGCCATTGACCCTTCGGCTCGGGCAGCGGACCGAGCTCGATGCTGCATGATCGCGGGTGTTTTACTTGCAGCCGGCGCCGGGACGCGTTTCGGCGGCGACAAGCTGCTGTTTCGACCGCCGGGAAAGACTCCGATCGGGCTGACAGCACTGCGGAATCTCAAGGCAGCGCTCCCAAGCATAGTCGCGGTGGTTCGTCCTGAGCACATCGAGCTGCGTCAGCTGCTCGAGGGCGAGGACGTCCGCGTCATCGTCTGCGCGGATGCCCAACTCGGCATGGGACACAGTCTGGCGGCAGGCGTCGCTGCGCAACCCGCTGCTGACGGCTGGGTGATCGCACTGGCCGATATGCCGCGGATCCGGCCGGATACGATCACAGCTGTGGCACGGGCACTCGAGCAAGGAGCGGAAATCGTTGTGCCGGTACTTGCAGGACGCCGCGGCCACCCTGTGGGCTTTTCCTGCAGGTTCCGAGATCAGTTGCTCGCCTTATCCGGTGACACCGGTGCGCGTGAGATTGTGGCTGCGAACCGGCCTCTCTTGCGAGAGCTGAAAGTCGACGATCCAGGGGTCATCCAGGATATCGACACCCTAGCCGATGCCCAGCGTATCAGTTGAGATTGGTGGCGGCGGTGCGCTAAGGCTTCAGGACGATCGCCTTGAGCGTGCCGGTGATGCGAAACGTGTTCTTCACCAGGTTGGAGCTCGAGCGCAGCTCCACATAGGCGCGCCCATTGATGTCCTTGTTGGGCAGCACCTCGCACCCCCCGCTCGCGGCGAGCAATCCTGCAGTAAGCCGCGCGTTGCTGTATGTGTACCGCCCGCCAGCTAGGTTGAAGGCGCCGGACAACTCCTCGAACCTGGTCTTGCCGCCCTGGACGCCATCGCGTCTGGGCGATTGGAGCGCGCGGACAAAGTCGAAGCCGGACAGATCGCCCTTCTGCACGGTGAAGGTGGAATCGACGCGCGGAGAATCGAACAGCGCGTCGAGCGAGCTCGCCTGCATGGCGAAGCGCCCCTTGGCATCCAGCAGGCCTCCGGAAGAAATCTCGATCTTGAGCGCCTTCATAGCCGCCTCGAGCTCAATGCGCTTGAGATCGAAAGTACCCTCGAGATTCCACGACGGCCCCCAACTCGCGACCACCTGCCCCTTCGCCTGGCCGTTATAAAGGAACAGGTCGAGCTCGTTTATGCGCAGCTGGTTGCCGCTCAACACGCCTCTGGCTGTGCCCTCGGTCAGCTCTAGCCCGGGCCCCAGCGGGAGCGTGAAGTTCTTCATCCGTGCACTGACCTCGGCTTCAGCGCCAGAGTCGCTTGGGACAATTTCCGCGTCGAACCGACCATCCGTGCTGGTAACAGTCGCGCGCCTCAATGAGCCGTCCTGCGCGATGAACAGTCGTGCGTTGAATGTCGGCAAAGCGGCGCCCTTCACGTCCAGCTTCGCTGCCTTGAGCGCGATTTTCTGAACCTGCACGCTCTGCGCTCTCACGTCAGGGCCCGCGAGCCAGCGAGGCAGCCGCGCGAGCACTTCCTGTGTCGCTTGCAGCTGATCGATCTCCAGCGTCGTAATCACCTTCTCGGCGCCGAATACGGAGCCAATGTCCATGTACGCCACGACGCTCGGCACGCGCACGTCCTGCTGTTTGCCGATCGTGACTTGCTCCAGCTTCAGATGAAATCCGGGAAACACGGACGCATGCACAGCGCCGATGCGCACAGGCTCGCCGAGCCGATCGGAGGCCAGCTTCTCCAGCTCAGGTGCGTAGGCCGACAGCGGCGCAATCTGAACGGCGCCGATCACCAATGCGATCACGACTGCGCCGGCGATTAGCGCGATCCGACCCGGGCCCCATGCCCGTTTTCTCGCCTCTCGCCCGAGGCGCTCGCGGTCTGCTTTCTTGCGGTCGAGCTCGTCCTGCTCCGCTCTCTTCTTGGTGAGCGCTTCTTCGCGCGCGCGCGCCTCCTGCTCACGGCGCTCGCGTTCGCGGCGCTTTCGTTCTTCCTCGCTCTTCTTCTTGCGTTCCTCGTTCTCTTTCGCCCTCTTCTCTTTCTCCTCCTGCTGACGCCGGATCGACTCTTCCCGTGAGCGCTGTTCCGCGTCGCGGCGCGCCCGCTCGGCGGCAACAGCTAATTCACGCGCCTCCAGGTCGGCCTTCTCGCGCGCTTCGCGCTCGGCGCGGTCCATTGCAGCGCGTGCTTCTTCTTCCAGGCGGAAGCGCTTCTCCTGTTCCTCCAGCGCCTTGCGGATTGCTTCCTCCTTGGCCATGAACTCCTTCTCGACCTCGGCTTCCGCGCGCTTCAGCGCGTCCAGATCCGAATCGAGGCTGGCGGAGATGGCGGGCGCCTCCGCGACCGCTACGTCCAAGCTCGGCAGCGGGCTCAAATCGATCGATTCTTCTTCACGCCAGCTGCTTTGCTCGTTCTCCCTGCGCTGGCGCTCTTCATCCTGCCTGCGGCCGCGCTCTTCCTCGTCGCGGCGTCTGCGCTCTTCCTCGTCTCTGCGTCTGCGCTCTTCCTCCTCGCGCTGACGACGGTCCTCCTCCTGTCTGAGCTCAGCTTCCTCGCGACGCCGACGCTCTTCCTCTTCCTTGCGCCGTTCGCCTTCCGCATCGCCTCCCACCGCCCCCTGCTCGATCCGCTTGAGGAGGTCTTCCTCTTCACGCCGGTGACGTTCTTCCAGCTCGCGGCGGAGCCGCTCCGCCTCTTCTTTGCGTTTGCGCTCTTCGTCTTCTTTGCGTTTGCGCTCTTCCTCTTCACGCCGGCGGCGCTCTTCTTCCTCGCGCCGCTTGCGCTCTTCCTCCTCCTTGCGCTTGCGCTCCTCTTCCTCGCGCCGCTTGCGCTCTTCCTCCTCCTTGCGCTTGCGCTCCTCTTCCTCGCGTCGCTTGCGCTCTTCTTCCTCGCGCCGCTTGCGCTCTTCTTCTTCGCGCCGCTTGCGCTCCTCCTCTTCCTTGCGCTTGCGCTCTTCTTCTTCGCGCCGACGGCGTTCTTCTTCCTCGCGACGCCGACGCTCTTCCTCTTCCTTGCGTTTGCGCTCTTCCTCTTCACGCCGACGGCGTTCCTCTTCCTCGGCGCGGCGCTTGCGCTCCTCTTCCTCGCGGCGCTTGCGCTCTTCCTCTTCCTTGCGTTTGCGCTCTTCTTCCTCGCGCCGCTTGCGCTCTTCCTCTTCCTTGCGCTTCCGCTCGGCCTCTACCCGCGCCGCCGCCTCGGCTTGAATCTTGGCGCGCCGCTCCGTCTCTTCGCGCACCTTGCGCTCCGCTTCCTCCTTGATACGCCTTTCGGCTTCCAGCTTCTCTCGCGCCTTCCGCTCCGCTTCTTCCTTGGCGCGCTTCGGCTCGTCCAACCGGTAGCGCATCTCGGCTTCTAGTTTCTCGCGCCGAACCTGCTCCTCCTTTGCTTTGCGCTCGGCTTCCTCGCGGATCCGCCGCGCAGCCTCCTCTTCGTGCGCGCGCCGCGCTGCGTCTTCCTTGGCCCTTTTTTCCGCCTCCTCGCGCGCTCGAGTAGCCGCGGCCTCGGACGCCTTGCGCTCCGCCTCCTCGCGCTGCCGCTGCTCGGTCTGCGCGCTTTGGTAAACGTACGCCTTGGCCGGCTTCGCCGGGCCCAGGATTTGAGTGAAGTCGAGGTCGTCGACGTAGGAGGTGCTGGGCGGGACCGGCGGGATGGTCACGCTGGTGTAGTCGGCCGAGCCGGTAGGATTAGTGAACTCCTTGATGAAGCCCCCGTCAGCCAAGCTGCCCAGGACCTTGCGCAGCTCGACTTCGCTCAAACGACTCTTATCGACCAGATCGTCGAGCGTGGCTTTGCCGTCCACCAGGTTCAGCACCCGGAACTGATCTTTTGACAGGCGGTTCGACTTGTTCTTGATCTCCAGCAGACCCTTGCCGGTCTTGGAGAATACCGTCGTCTTGTTCATTGCTCGCCGAAGCTGGGCGGATGCGCTTACGCGTTGTGGTATAGGTCGGGAAACCGGGGTCACGCCGCACCAGGAAGGGAGGGCGGGTGGACCGGTTTCGATCTGTCCGCCAAGCATTTAGCGCGCCAGGTCGGTGCGCTCGACGGTTCGAGGAGGGGAGCGCCTGCAGGGGGCGAAAAGGGTGCAGGCCCAGCGCTGATAATCGGCTGTGGATAAGACTCGGCGTGGGGCGCGTCAGCCCAACGCCTTGACGATGTCCTCTACGACTTTCTTCGCATCTCCGAACACCATCATCGTCTTATCCATGTAGAACAATTCGTTATCCAGGCCGGCGTAGCCAGCCGCCATGGACCGCTTGTTCACGATCACGGTGCGCGCTTTGTACGCCTCGAGGATCGGCATACCGTAAATCGGGCTGCCCTGAGTTTTGGCGGCCGGGTTCACAACGTCGTTGGCGCCGAGGATGAGGGCCACGTCGGTAGTACCGAACTCGCTGTTGATATCCTCCATCTCGAACACTTGGTCGTATGGCACCTCGGCCTCCGCCAGAAGGACGTTCATGTGTCCTGGCATCCGGCCCGCGACGGGATGGATCGCGTAGCGCACCTGCACCCCTTTTTCGATCAGCTTCTGCGCCATCTCCTTGACAGCATGTTGGGCACGTGCCACCGCCAGGCCGTAGCCGGGCACGATGACGACAGACTCGGCATTGGCCATCAAGAACGCGGCATCTTCCGCGCTGCCACTTCGTACCGCTTTCTGTTGGGCGTCGGCAGCGGCCGTCCCTTCGGCGGCCCCGAATCCGCCCAGGATCACATTGAAGAACGAGCGGTTCATGGCCTTGCACATGATGTAGGACAGGATCGCGCCCGATGAGCCGACCAGCGATCCCGAGATGATCAGCATGGTGTTGTTGAGCGAAAAGCCGATGCCCGCCGCGGCCCATCCGGAATAGCTGTTGAGCATGGATATCACCACCGGCATGTCGGCCCCGCCGATCGGGATGATGATCAGCACACCCAGCACAAACGCCAGGGCAGCCATGACGATGAAAGGCATCCACTGTCCCTCTGTGCCGGACAGGAAGAAGGTGATCCCGAAAGCGATCATCAACACGGCCAGGCCCAGGTTGAGCCAGTGTTGGCCTTTGAACACAACCGGCGCACTGGAAATCTTGCCCGACAGCTTGCCGAAAGCGATAACGGAGCCGGAGAAAGTGATGGCTCCCACGAATGTCCCGATGAACAGCTCGATCTTGTTGCCTTTTGGCAGTGGATCACCGATACCGAACGCGGCAGGATCGTGGACAGCGGTGATGGCGATGAGGACCGCCGCCAGCCCCACCAGAGAATGCATCGCAGCCACCAGCTCCGGCATCTGCGTCATCTGCACGCGCCGAGCCACGATCGCTCCGACCGTACCGCCAAGCGCAATGCCGAGCAGAATCAGCTTGTAGTTGCTCGTGATGAGCAGCGTTGTCACTACGGCAAGCAGCATGCCGATCATCCCGAACAGATTGCCGCGGCGGGCGGTTTCGGGATGCGACAACCCCTTCAGCGCCAGGATGAACAACACCGAGGCGACGAGATAAGCGAGGGCGACTTGGTTCGAGGACATCACAGTTCCTTGATCGAGCGCAGGCCTGCGGTGAACGAGGCACCAGCCTCAGGTGTAGGCTGCCGCTATTGGTGCGATTGCGGCTTTTGCTCCTTGGCAGCCTTCTTCTTGAACATCTCGAGCATGCGCTGGGTCACCAGGAACCCCCCGAACACATTGACGGCAGCCAGGGTCACCGCAACAAAACCGATCAGCGAGCCGAAGTCGAGCTTGTCGGGCCCGGCTGCCAGCATGGCTCCGACGATGATGATGCCCGAGATCGCATTCGTCACCGACATGAGTGGGGTGTGCAGCGCCGGGGTCACGGTCCACACGACGTGGTATCCCACGAACACGGCCAGAACGAAGACGGTCAGGTTGATCAGAGTCGGGTCGATGTGTCCACTCATCTTGCTCTCCTTGCTACGCTGCGCACTCGCGCCGTGCCACGGCTCGCTTGACGACCGCGGCGGACCACCCGCGTTCCGCAACCGAGTCGTGCATGCCTCGCGCGTCACGCGTCACGATTTGTTCACCACCTCGCCGCCGATGCACAGCAGCGCACCGGCTATGATTTCGTCATTGCGGTCGAGATTGAGCTGCCCGCTCTTGGCGTCGAGCAGCAGATTGAGGAAGCTCAGCACATTGCGTGCGTACAGAGCGCTTGCATCTGCCGCCACCAGCGCCGGCAGATTGGCAAGCCCGATCAGCTTGACGCCATGCTTGACCACGATCTTGTCGCGCTCGGTCAGTTGGCAGTTGCCCCCTTGCTCGATCGCCATGTCCACGATCACCGCGCCGGGCTTCATCGCCTTGACGGTCTCCTCCTTCAACAGCACGGGGGCCGGCCGGCCGGGGATCAAAGCGGTGGTGACGATGATGTCAGCAGCCTTGGCGCGCTCGTGTACCAACTGCGCCTGACGCTGCATCCATTCTGCCGGCATCGGGCGTGCGTACCCGCCGACGCCGCGGGCGATTTCCCGCTCCTCGTCGGTGAGCAGCGGCACGTCGAGAAACTTCGCGCCCAGGCTTTCGATCTGCTCTTTGACCGCCGGCCGCACGTCGGACGCTTCGACCACGGCACCCAGACGTTTGGCCGTGGCGATAGCCTGCAATCCGGCGACCCCCGCGCCGAGCACCAGCACGCGCGCGGCCTTCACCGTTCCGGCAGCGGTCATGAGCATTGGCATGAAGCGCTGGTACTCGCTCGCCGCAAGGATCACCGCTTTATATCCGCCAATGTTTGCCTGCGAAGACAGCACATCCATCGGCTGAGCTCGCGTGATACGCGGCAGCGACTCGAGGGCAAAGCAGGTGAGCCCGGCCAGCGCGTAGCTGTTGACCAGTGCGGGATCGTAGGGATTGAGCAGCCCGACGAGCAATGTCCCACTGCGCATGAGGCCCAGTTCGGAGGACTCGGGTGCACGGACCTTGAGCACGATCTCGGATTGGGCATACAGCTCGGCCGCACCGCTCACGATCGCGCCGCCCGCTGCACTGAATTCGGAATCGGGGACGGCCGCCTTGTCACCCGCCCCGGCCTGAACCAGCAGCTGGTGGCGCCCGCCCGAAGCGAGCTTTTTGACGGTCTCAGGCGTAGCCGCGACCCGAGTCTCGCCGGCGCGTATCTCGGCCGGAATGCCGATGTGCACGGTGATGATCTCCCTGGTACGCCGCTCCGGACGCCGCCGCGAGGTCTGCTTCGCGTCGCAACCGATGTCCGATTCCAGCGTAGCCGCGGATTATATGGAAGTCGCCGCTCCGCGCCAACGTCCGCGGGGCGGGACCACGACGGTTATAATCGATCGAACGAGGCAGCCGCGCTTCAATGCCCTCCATCCACGTACTCGATGAATTGCTGATCAGCCAGATCGCGGCGGGAGAAGTGGTCGACCGCCCGGCCGCTGCGCTGAAAGAATTGCTCGAGAACAGCCTTGACGCGCACGCGGACGCGGTAGAGGTCGAGTTGCTCGCGGGCGGCGTGAAGCTGCTGAAGGTCAGCGACGACGGCGATGGCATCGCACAGGATGAGCTGCCACTCGCCCTCCGGCGCCACGCCACCAGCAAGATCGCGACCCTCGAAGACCTGGAGCAGGTCGCGAGCCTCGGCTTTCGCGGCGAGGCGCTCGCCAGCATCGCGGCCGTGTCCCAATTGACGCTCACCAGCCGCACAACATCCGCCAGGCACGCCTGGCGTATCCAGTCGAACGGTGGAACCGCGGCAGCCATCGAGCCAGCTGCGTCGGCGGCCGGCACTGTGATCGAAGCGCGCGAGCTGTACTACAACACTCCCGCGAGGCGCAAGTTCCTGCGCACTCCCGGGACCGAGTTCGGGCACTGCGAAGAGGTATTCAAACGCATCGCCCTCTCGCGGCCCCAGCTCGCGATGACGTTGATCCACAATGGACGGTGCCAGTGGCGTCTCGCGCCCCATGCGTTCGCCCAGCGCGCACGCGAGCTGCTGGGAGCGGAATTCGAGTCGGCCACGCTGGCGTTGGACGAGCAATCCGCAGGTGTGCGCCTGCATGGCCTGATCGCCTCGCCAACTTTCAATCGCAGCGCACGCGACTATCAGTATTTCTTCGTGAACGGGCGCTTCGTGCGCGACCGCTTGATCGCGCATGCGGTGCGCGAGGCATTCCACGATGTGCTGCACCAGGAGCGTTACCCTGCCTTCGTTCTGTTTCTCGAGATCGATCCGGCCAAGGTCGACGTGAATGTCCATCCGACCAAGAGCGAAGTCCGCTTTCGCGACCCAGGCGCAGTGCACCAGTTCTTGTTTCACGCGCTCACCAAAGCTCTGGCTGCAACGAAGGCCGGGGCGGCGCGGGTTCCGCCCACGTCGAGCCGAATTGAAGGGGAGAATGCGCTCCTGATTTCTGCTGCGCAGGACCGTGGCGGCGCCACGCACTCGTCGCCTCGGCAGGGCAGCATGGGACGGGGGGTAATGCAGCCAGCCGCGCTGTACGACGTTCTGTTCCGTCGCGCGGGTGAAATGGTCGATTCGGCTGAACCCGCGCAAGGCGTCGTGCCGCCGCTCGGATTTGCTTTGGCGCAGCTGGCCGGCGTGTACGTCTTGTCCCAAAACGACACGGGCTTAATCGTGGTGGACATGCACGCGGCGCACGAGCGGATCGTCTACGAGAGGCTGAAGACGGCGCTCGAAGCGGACCGCATTGCCACCCAAACCCTGCTCATCCCCGCCACCCTGCACGCGAGCCGACTCGAAGTGGCGCTGGTCGAGGAGAATGCACAGGTGCTGCGGCAGCTCGGGTTGGAGCTCGCTGCCTCAGGGCCCGAAGCGCTGATCGTCCGCTCCGTGCCCGCGGCGCTGTGCGACGCCGATCCCATTGAGCTCGCGCGCGCCGTGCTGCGCGAGATCCATGAGCACGGCGCCGCGGGTGCTCTGCAAGAGCGGCGCGATCAAATGCTGGCGACGATGGCCTGCCATGCCGCGGTTCGCGCGAACCGCAGCCTCAGCGTCCCTGAGATGAACGCTTTGCTGCGCGAGATGGAGGAGACGGAGCGTTCTGGCCAGTGCAATCATGGCCGGCCCACCTGGACGCAGATCTCCATGGCCGAGCTGGATCGCTTGTTCCAGCGCGGTCAGTGACGCGAAGAAGCGGCACCGAAAGCAGGCTGGTAAACGCGGCGTCCCGGCTTCGTCAGCACGCAACGACAAAGTCACGTGCCACCTAACACCGACGTTTTCGCACACCCCGTGATTCTGCTCATGGGCCCTACAGCGGCCGGCAAGACCGATCTTGCGGTGCGGTTGGCTGTGCGCTTCGGGCTGGAGGTGGTGAGCGTCGATTCGGCGCAGGTCTATCGCCACATGGACATCGGCACGGCCAAACCAGGCGGAAAAGCGTTGGCTGCCGCCCCGCACCATCTGATCGATATTCTCGACCCCACCCAGCGTTATTCGGCCGCCCAGTTTTGCGAGGACGCCAGGCGATTGCTCGCCGAGATCGACGCGCGCGGCCGCAGTGCATTGCTTGTGGGCGGTACGATGCTGTACTTCAAGGCGCTGCGGGATGGCCTCAGCGAGTTGCCTGCGGCCGACTCGCACACGCGCGCGGTCATCGACGCCATGGCTGGGGCTTCCGGCTGGCCCGCGCTGCATGCCGAGCTCACCCGCGTCGATCCGATCACTGCAGCGCGGCTCAAACCCACGGACGCGCAGCGCATCCAGCGCGCCCTCGAGGTCTACTACCTCACCGGCCAGCCGTTGTCGGCGCTGATCGCGCAGCATCGGCCGAGTGTGCCGAACCGCCGCACCATTCCGATCACGCTGGAGCCGAGCGATCGCGCCGTTCTCCATCAACGCATCGAGCAGCGCTTCGAATTGATGCTCGAATTGGGCTTGATAGGCGAGGTGCGCAGGCTGCGCGAGCGCTTCGACCTCAACCCGTCACTGCCCTCCATGCGCGCAGTGGGCTACCGCCAGGTCTGGCAGCATCTCGACGGCAAGCTCGGCTTGGGAACCTTGCGTGCCACGGCTGTGGCCGCGACGCGCCAGCTCGCCAAGCGTCAACTCACCTGGCTGCGCTCGTGGAACGACGCGCAGCGCTTCGACTGCCTGGCGGCTAATCTGCGTGGCCAGGTCGAGACCTACGTTGGCAGGCAGCTAGACCGGACGCCTGGGGTGCAATAGCTCCCGGACAAACGGTCCTAGTTCAGTCCGCCCACCGCGTCCGCGCCGGCCTTCGCGATCTGTCCATCCTCGGTCGATTTGACGCCGCTCACCCCGATCGCGCCGATTTGTTGCCCGCCGCTCATGAGCGGCAGCCCGCCTTCCAGCGGCAGCGCGCCATGCAGAGCAATCAGGGCATTGCGGCCCCCGGCGATCGCCTCCTCGAACACCTTGGTCGGCCGCTTGAACGACATCGCGGTTTGAGCTTTCTTGATGGCCACGTCGACGCTGCCGGTCTGCGTGCCGTCCATGCGCTGCAGATAGATCAGGTGGCCACCGTCGTCCACGATGGCGATCACCACATTCCATTTATTCTTCGCCGCCTCCGCCTCGGCTGCGGCAGCGATCTTCTTCGCGGCTTCCAGGGTGAGCGCCTTTTTGTCGGCCAGCTGTGCCGCCGCCGTGAGCGGCGCAGCGAGGAACAGGAACAACATCAGCGTGGAT
>Ga0187780_10002341_pt1 | contig 14249 bp, 12 predicted proteins | sample 1015_Q2_SP10_20__FD_132429 | JGI IMG/M metagenome (GOLD analysis project Ga0187780, IMG submission 132429) | Tropical peat soil microbial communities from peatlands in Department of Meta, Colombia - 1015_Q2_SP10_20_MG | ecosystem: Environmental > Terrestrial > Soil > Wetlands > Peat | place... | reverse complement strand
TCCACTAGCAATAATCATATCCTTTTTGCGATCTACTATGAAAAAATAGCCATCTTCATTCATATAGCCTAGATCACCAGTGTATAACCAGCCATCTTTTAATGTAGCTGCTGTTTCTTCTGGACGCTTCCAATATCCTTTCATAACTTGAGGTCCTGAAACAACTAGTTCTCCAATTTCACCAATTGGCACTTCTTCACCAGTTTCCATTGAGATAATTTTTGCATCTGTATCTGGCCATGGTACTCCGATACTACCATTAACGCGCTTATCCCATAAAAAATTCCCATGTGTAACAGGCGACGCTTCAGATAAACCGTATCCTTCTACAAGCTTTCCACCCGTTACTTTTTCAAAACGCTCCTGAATTTCTAACGGCAGTGCGGCTGAACCACTTATACATGCTTCAATTGACGATAAATCATATTTTGGTAAATCCGGATGATTTAGTAGCGCAATATACATTGTCGGGGCTCCTGGAAAAAGAGTTGGACGGTATTTTTTAATGGACTCTAACATTAAACCCGCATCAAATCTCGGCACTAAGATCATTTTGTAAGCACAAATAATCGATAAGTTCATACACGCTGTCATACCGTAAACGTGAAAAAATGGTAAAACCGAAAGAATAACTTCCTTCCCTTTTTTACTTTTATATAACCAATATTCACACATTAACGTATTAGATACTAAATTTTTATGAGTTAGCATAACGCCTTTAGGGAACCCAGTTGTTCCACCGGTGTATTGTAAGATTGCAACTTCATCTACTGATACGTGGTCTAAGTTGATTTCAATTGGTGCGGATATTTTCATGATATAGTTAAATTTGTGTATATAATTTTTAGAAGGTATTTCGGGTGCTTTTGGTTGTTTTGAGAAAGGATACAGTAGTTTCTTTATGATTGGAAGATAGTCTTTAACAGACGTGACAATGATATGTTCTAAATTAGTTGCGTCTTTTATAGCATTAACCCGATTAATTAAAAGATCTAAACAGATAATCACCTTTGCGCCACTATCGTCCATTTGATACTCAAGCTCTCGCTCTGTATATAATGGATTAGTTTGAACAACAATTGCTTCAGCAAATAGAATTCCATAGTACGCGACCACTGATTGTGGACAGTTGGGTAACATAATGGAAACGCGGTCCCCTTTTTTTATACCCAAATTTTTCAAATAATTTGCAAACCGCAATGATTGAACATATATTTCATGAAATGTCACATCTTCCCCTAAAAAATTAAGCGCTTTCTTATGTGGGAACTCTTTTGATGTTTGTTTCAAATAATTTGGAAGAGGCTCAATTTTCGTTGTGATCGACGTGGTTATTTGATCAGGATATTGTAAAATCCATGGTTTTTGATTACCGTTTTCCAATTTATTCACCACCATTTTATCAAAATAGTAAACTTGTCATAATACTATCATTATATGACACTACTAATTTCGATACAATCAAAATATTCCGAAAATTTAACTGTTTGTTATAAAAACATAATCCTCAGCACAAAATACCCTTTATTTTATGAGCTTTAATTGAAACCAAGCAGTTAAAAGCTTGATTATTATTTTACTAAGCTAATAATAATGTCCTGATTTGAATAGTTCAGTTCTTCAGGTATGTCTTTTCTTGTTACATGCAAACCAAAGTAACTCCACTCTACATCCGGAACAATTTCCTCTTTTACAATTTTTTCATTACTTTTTGTTAGTCTATTAACAAGGGACTGAATAAAGTACACATGTGATTCAATTGTTGAAGTTGCTAAATGAAAAATTCCTTTTAAATTCTGATTTACAATATAATAAATTTGTTTCGCAATCATTGTATCTAAAGCATGATTTAAGAATAAGTTTTTATAGGCAGTAATTTCTTCATTATTAGCGATTTTTTCCTTTATTTCATTTAATCGTGGTGAGTCTGCTCCCCAAACCATTGGTAATCTAACAATAATCGCACGATCGCCAAGTTCTTTCATTACTATTTTTTCACAAGCTATTTTAAATTGACCATATTCTGAACCCGCATTAGGTTCATCTATTTCTTCATGATTTTTGAACGTGTCACCATCAAATACATTTGCTGTTGAACAGAAAATTAGCCTCGTGTCTTTATTTTTAATCAAATTAACTAGATCTTCATGTACTTTCAATTGCTCTGTAAAGTCACCTCTTAACGACGAAATAATGACAGTTGGTGAAACAGTTTCAACGATCTCTTTAAATTGATTTCGATCCGATATATCCCATCGAAATTGTCCTTGTATAGGTAAACTTATTTCATTCTTATGATAAGTTCCATAAACAAGGCTATTACGAGAAAATTCTTTCGCTACAGCTTTTCCTACTAATCCGCTTATCCCAAGTACCAAAATTTTTTCCATCCTCATTCTTCCCTTCTCATTAAATGATATGATTGTGTTAACTTTATAATTATCTCATTATTTCGGCACTTTTTTAAAGATTGTTGCTTTTAGATTTTGTAATTTTATATACAGAAGTTGATTGGAACGGAAGGTTGCCCAGGCTTCTGTGGGAGATGCGGGAAGGCTGAGACCCCGCAGGAGCGTATGCGACGAGGAGGCTCAGCTCACGCCCCAAGGAAAGCGAGCATCCTGGAGTGGAAATCAACTCACACATTCTAAAATTGCAACAATGTATACGAAAACAGCCATTATTTTAAACAAAAAAATTACTTTTTTGAAAAGGAGTGATATACATGCAAACGAAAGTATTACTAAATGATAAAATTGGTGAAATGAATCAAGCAACTGTTTCGATTTTAGACCGTGGGTATCAATTTGGGGATGGAGTTTATGAGGTTATTCGCTTTTACAATGGTGAGTTTTTCGAGCTTCTTCCACATTTAGAACGCTTTAAGAAAAGTTGTGAAGAAATTGGAATTCCTTTTCATTTCGACATTAATACATTACAAATAGACTTTAATAGTTTACTTAAGTCTGCTAATTTTCCATCAGGATATCTATATACTCAAATAACACGAGGCACAATGGAAAGAAACCATCTTTACGTCCATGAAAAAAATTTGGAGCCCCAGCTCGTTGCCTATACTGTCAAAGAGGAACATAGACCATTAGAAAATATGACCAACGGGATTAAAGTTCTACTCTGCGAAGATATTCGTTGGCTTCGCTGCGATATTAAAAGTTTAAATTTACTAGGAAGTGTTATGTTAAAAAATCAAGCTGCTTTACTTGATGCAAAAGAATCCGTTTTGCACCGTAATGGTTTTATAACTGAAGGATCTGCAACAAATGTATTTATTGTGAAAGATGGAAAATTACGAACCCACCCAGCAAACAATCTTATATTAAATGGCATAACTAGACAGGTAATTATTTCAATAGCAAATGAATTAAACATCGATGTAATCGAAGAGGCATTTACAATTGATGATTTTCGATTAGCTGACGAAGCATTTACAAGTGCTACGGTGTCAGAGATTTGTCCAATTGTAAAATATATCGAAAATAATAAAGATTTTCAAATTGGAAATGGTCAAAGAGGTCAAATTACAGAAATAATTCAAAATGAATACACACAAAAAATAAACAGTAAAACCGATTTGTTTAATTCAAATGTGACGAGAAGTTAAATATGTTATAAAAAGTGGCGATTCTCACGGAATCGCCACTTTCATCTTAATGCTTTTTAACTAGCTTTAGAACGTCTTTCCACTTTACTTTTTCACTATAGAACATAACGCCATTTACATAGACTCTTCCTGCTAACATAGCTACCATAATAATTGAAACAACTAAAATTAAAATGGTTACTCCAATCTCTAGACTACTTGTTTCCCCTGCTACAAATCTTGTAAATGTGACTTGAGGTGACAAGAACGGAATATACGAACTTACCTTTACTAAAGTAGTATTCGGATTTGCCATAGCAGATATGCTGATAAAGAAACCAGCCATAACAAGCATTGTTAATGGCATAATCGTCATTTGCAAGTCCTCTGTCCTTGAAACAACTGATCCAATGCCCGCGTAAAGCATTCCATAAAGTAAATAACCAAGTAAGAAATAAGTAATAAATGTAATGATTGTAGTAGCATTTAAACTTGATAAATCAACAAACATCCCGAATACAGAAAGTTTATTTGTATCAATCCAACCAAGTTGATGAGCAAGTAGAAAAGCAATTGCTAATATGCATAATTGATAAAGCGCAATGCAAAATACCGCTAAAACTCTCGCATATAAAGTCGATATCGGTTTAACTTTTGGAATAATAATTTCCATTACTCTAGAAGACTTTTCTGCTACAACTCCTGTTGCAATCATATTTCCATAGAGTAATAGAAACATGTATAGAAAGATTCCAAAAACATAAGAAATACCAAATGTAGTCATTGGATTTTTTAATACTTCTTCATTAATTGCAACTTTATTTTGTAATTGCGCTACTACCTTTTGTGGTATTCCTTCTTTTTTCGATATATAAGTAATATATTCTTGTTGTAATGCTGCACTTGTAATAGAAGTAATTTCATTATTTGAAAACTTTTTATAAATATATTGGACTGTTGGTACACTGTTAACATCAGATATCACAATTAATCCATCAACTTTATCATCTTTAATTTTCTTTTTAATACTATCTTCTTTTGGGGCAGATTCTTCTTTTAAAGTAAACGTTTTGCTCAATGCATTTACTTTTTCGATATCTAGAGGATATAAGTTTGTCTTACTAATATAAACAATTTTATCTTTATCCACATGTTTTTGCTGTTGATCTTTTGTTTGTAAGAAATGCTGTATACCAAAAAAGCCAAAAAATAGAATAAACAGCAATGAACTCATTATGATAGTTGTTTTTGCAAGTAGGCCTTCCCGCAAATGAAACAAAAACACTGTCCAAAATTTTTTCATTTCATTTCGCCCTCTCTATAAAGATTTCATTTAATGTAGGTTCAAGTAACTTAATCTCACGTATCGAAACTTTATCTTTTGAAAGATCATTCAATAGTTGAATTGCAATTGCCTCATTTTCCACTCGAACTTTCAAAAATTGCTGTGCTTGTTCAAATAAAACATCATGGTTTTGTAACCATTTTTTAATTTCCAAATGATCATTAATCATTAAATGACGATAACCATATTCTGCTTTAATTTGATTTAAATCTCCCGCAGCAACAACTTCCCCATTTTTAAGAATACATATTTGCTGACAAAAGGCTTCTACTTGTTCCATTCGGTGACTTGATAATATAACCGTTTTACCTTTTTCAATTTCTTCGATTAAGATATTTGTTAATAATTCAGCATTTACTGGATCTAACCCACTAAATGGCTCATCTAAAATGATTAATTCAGGATTATGTAGTAGTGTAACGATAATTTGAATTTTTTGCTGGTTCCCTTTTGACAGTTCCCCTGCTTTTTTATTAAGGTAATGCGAAATTTCTAAGCGATTCAACCAGTAATGAATTGCATCATCTACTTCTCTAGATGTCATTCCCTCAAGTTTTCCAAAATAACGTAATTGATCAATAACTTTCGTTTTACTAAATAAACCACGTTCTTCTGGTAAGTAACCTAACGAAACCCCTGCTTGCTGAATTGACTTTCCTTCCCATAAAATTGAACCATTTGTTGGTGTTCTTAATCCTAGAAGCATTTTTATAGTAGTTGTTTTTCCGGCACCATTTCTACCTAATAGTCCCAGTACTCTACCTTTTTGAAGTGATATTGATAAATTATCCACTGCAAGAAAGTCACCATATTTTTTGGTTAACTCTTTTATTTCAAGCATGTATGTACACCCCCCTCTGCTTGTAAATTTTTCCAGTATATTAAAGTATACAGTTTATTCCAAATTATGGAAAGAATGCATTTTTCGAAAAAAATAGTAAAACATAAAAAATACTACTTTTGAAATTAAAAATTATACATTGTAACTATTTCAGTATGTGTAGGTTGATTTCCACTCCATGATGCTCGCTTTCCTTGGGGCGTGAGCTGAGCCTCCTCGTCACATACGTTCCTGTGGGGTCTCAGCCTTCCCGCATCTCCCACAGGAGTCGAGCACCCTTCCGTTCCAATCAACTTCTGTCCTTTAAATTACAAAACCTAAAAGCAACAACCTTTAAAGAAAGAGCCTTTTCACACAATCCCACTTTTCTCAATCCAATCAATTTTTCTTAATTAATAAAAGAATATTATTTCATTTTTGGTAAAAAATACTTATTCGAGGAGGTGTTAGTAATGGCGAAAATTGGAGTAGAACAGTCATTAACAAACGTGCAAGAAGCATTACGTGAAAGAGGACATGAAGTTGTTGAGTTAAAGAATGCATCTGATACGCAAGGTTGTTCATGTTGTGTAGTTACTGGTGGAGATTCAAATGTTATGGGTATGCAGGATACTGACATGAAAGGCTCAGTTATTGATGCATCTGGATTAACAGCAGACGAAGTTTGTCAAGAAGTTGAAAGTAGAATTTAACAAACACAAGAAGGTTTAAACATCAATCTTTTCATTACAAAAGTTTTCACATTTAAATTTTATGGCTTATAGACACTAAAAGGAGCTGACCACACTCAGCTCCTTCTGTTTTAAAATTAGTATCTATTTCTTTTACCAACCAAAATTAAGTGTTTTTCCCGTTTCAACATAAGTCTTAAAATTACTTAAAATCATTGGCCAATGTGTTTTAGTGCTTTCATATGATGGGTGATTTTCTGGCCATTTATCATTAACAAGCGTTAACTTTGTACAATCACCCACTGCATCTAATGTCAAAGTAATTCTTGTTTCAAGTTCGGCATGATTACTTCGATACGATGGTCCTGGGTGATCCGTGTAACTCATCACCTTGTTCGGCTCAAATTCCAAAATCTTACCATATACATGAACTGTTTCAAGTCCATCTTCACCAGGTCCAATGTATTCGTAAGGAGCTCCAACTTCAAAAGTTGAATTAAGAACACAACCAAAGAAAATAGCTTTTGTTCCTTCCGGTGATATAAATGCATTCCAAACATCCTCTGGCTTTGCCCCAATGTAAAGCTCATACTTAAGATCCATGTTTATTCCCTCCATAATGATTGAGTTATAGGATTATGAGTAAGATTCTTGGCAGTTAGTTATATTATAAATCTTTCTAAGCGTAAACCCAAACCGCTGTATTGAAATTTCAATCATTCCACAGAGATTTCATTTAAACACAGTATCAACATTTACGGATTCCTCCAGATAACTCCTCTTCTTTCATATTCCATTCGATTTTCAACAGCTGCCGCTATATTCGCTCCTGCAAAACGCTCTGTTATCCATAATCCAAGATCAACTCCAGAAGTAACACCTCTTGCCGTAATGATGTCACCATTATCAACAATTCGGTAACTCAGCACATCCGCTCCATAGGTCTCCCTTAGCTCATCTTTTGCTAAGTAATGTGTAGTAGCATTTTTTTCATTTAAAATTCCCGATGCTGCAATTAGCATCCCACCTGTACAAACACCTGCAATAATTGTGCCTTTAGCATGTAACTCAGAAATCAATTTCGGCAAATCTCCTTTTTCTGCCTCTCTTTTGGCTCCAAGATTCGCTTTATGATTCCAACCTCCACCTGGTACAATTAGTAAATCAGGTTGATTATCCATACGTAAGTAATCATCAACCACAACTTTAACCCCGTAGAAAGTAAATACCTCACGTTTTGGTTCACTTGAAACCAATTCAACTTGAAATTCAGCTCCACACTCATTTGCTCGTGTTAAAACTTCAAAAGGCGCAAAAGCAACTAACTCTCCAAAGCCATCAAACAAGACGATTTGCACTTTCACTATTGCTCCTCCTTTATGAAAAAATTCTTTTCTAATGAGTCACGATAGTTGTTTACACGCTTGACTAACTTATCTCTTAAAGTTCTAAGCCAATCAGGATCATCTACAGTTTCAGGTACATCAAGAGCACGAAGTAATTTAGCAAATAAAACTATATTATGAAATCTTCTAAACCAAGGCAAATCTTTAAGTAATAATTGATTAACATCTATTTGCGTTGAATAACCCTCAATAAATTTTTTGAAATAAACTTCCTTTAAATCCATTCCCTCGATATCCCTTAATGCAAAAGCAATATCTGCAACAAACCAATAATTTGCACAGTCATCAAAATCAAGCATTCCTACTACATCATCTTCAAGGCGAAGATTATCTAACTCGAAATCGTAATGAATTAATCCAAAATTCTCTTTTGTAATAGGTAATGTATTGATCCAATTTTTAATTTTATCTAATTCATATTTTACAGGAGCTTCGTGTTTTGGGAGTGCCTCTTCTACAAATTTCAAATGATCCTTCCAACTTTTTCGTCCTACATAATACTCTTCAGGCATATCAGTTAATGCTGAATGCAATTGACCTAAAGCAGCTCCCCAGTTTGAGAACTGTTCGATTTCTAGTTCATCAATTTCAAATTGTTTACCTTGAAGTGCTTCAAAGACAACAGCATAGAAAATCCCACTCTCTGTTTCAATAACCTCAATATACTCATCATTTATCGACTTAACTGGCTCGGCAACTTGTAAAGACTTTGTTCCTAGGTAAAGTAGAATCTTGATTTCACTTTTAATCATATTAAGTTCTCTTTCATAGGAATCATTAAATCTTAAAAAATACCTTTTCCCATCTTTCTTAAAAACAAAAATAAAATTGGCACTTGAACGAAAATAATAAACCGAACCCTCATCATATCCCCAGCGCTCCAGGATTTTCTCTGCCAAAGGGCTTTTCCATTCTTGATCAACTGTTTCAATAACTTTTTTCATCGCACTTAGCTTCATCATACAGATTATTACACCTCTTCTTAGTATTTTTTTCAATAAGCTAGGAATTCTGGATTTAATAGAAAAAAGCCAAATGAGTTTTATTACTCTTTGGCTTTTAAGTACGAATGGTATGATGATTTATAAAAAAGCCCCAAGATGTCATGTCTATCTAAGGGCATTCAGTTCAAAATTTATTATGTAGAACCGATGGGTAAGGATAGAACGTGACAAAACTTATTGAATTGAATAGTCATTCTATCTTCACCCCTTTAACTTTGATAATTCAATTATATACTAAATTAACAGAAAAGAAATAATTTTTTGATAAATAAAACAAGACGATTTATTCTCTTGAAACTTTAAAGTGACTCCATTCTGTTGGAAATAAGCTTTGATACAATGGTGTCATATAACGATCATCAATCAATAATATTGTTCCCGAGTCTTCTTCAGTGCGAATTAATCTACCGGCTGCTTGAAGGACCTTATTCATACCAGGAAATACATATGCATATTGATATCCATTTTTACCGATTTGATTAAAGTAATCTTTGATAATATCTCGATCTAAACCAAGTTGAGGTAATCCAACACCAATAATCACAACACCTGTTAAACGGTCACCAACAAGATCAATTCCTTCTGAAAAAACTCCTCCCATAACTGCAAATCCAATTAAACTTTCCTGACTATTCTCTTGAAAATGTTCTAAAAAAAGTTCTCTATCTTCTTCGGTCATCTTAGGCTCTTGTATGATGACTTTTCCACTTACATCTTCTTCCATAAATAACTCATGAACAAGTCTTAAATACTGATACGATGGAAAGAAAAATAGATAATTTCCTGGTCTTTTTTTTACTACCTCAACTATTTTTTTGACGATTTTATCTTTTGTTCTATCTCGATCACGAAACTTTGTTGAAATTGGTAATATATTTACTTCAAATTGTTCTGGGCTAAAAGGTGAAGAAAGCATGATATTGTAATCCTCTTCTTGTGCACCTAATAAATCTCGAAAATAATGCAATGGATTTAGTGTAGCAGAGAAAAAAATTGTGGAACGATGTTTTTTAGAAATTCGATTGAGTGATTTTGAAGGATCTAAACAAAATAATTTAAGCGTACTCTCTTGATTTGTTTTCTCAAAATATGAGACAAATCTTTCATCATATAGTGATGCAATTTTTTTAAATCGATCAACTTCAAAATATGTATCTAACAAAATTGTTTTGTCTACTTCTAACCGTTCTAGTAGAAGCTCTTTCTCTGCTTCATTCAAAAACTGGTTCAACATTAGGAGTAACTGTTCATCAACATGATTCCAAATCTTAAATTGTTCACTGGTCTGTTTTTTAAGCTGAATGAAATAGTCATTGATATCTTTTGCACTGGAATATAGATTAAGATTCACATTTTTAAATAAACGTTGCAATTGTAAAAAAGGAGATTTTGTTATTTTTGCAGAGTACATTTCCCTGGCACGATCAACTAAATTATGTGCTTCATCAACTAACAAAACAGTTTGCTTCTTCTGCTCTTCAAAAAAACGTTGAATTGCAACGTGCGGATCAAATACATAATTGTAATCACAGATTAATGCATCACACACATCAGCAAGATCTAAAGAAAACTCAAATGGACAAACTGTATGTTTCAGAGCATATTTTTCAATGACAGAACGGTTCATGAGCGTTTCATTTTCTAAAATATCAAGTACAGCTGTATTAATTCGATCAAAATAGCCATTTGCAAATTCACATGTATCTTTTTGACATATTGTCTCTTCTTTAAAACAAATTTTTTCTTTCGCAGTTAATGTCATACATTTTAAATTAAGCCCGTTTTCTTCAAGTCGAGAAAATGCTTCTTCAGCTACCATTCGTGTTGTCGTTCTTGCTGTTAGATAAACAATTTTGTTTATCTTCTTTTCATCAAATGCTTTAACTGTTGGAAAAATTGTAGACATCGTTTTTCCAATTCCAGTTGGTGCGACCGCAAACAAATTATTTCCTTCAGTAATCGTTTTGTATACTGCTCCTGCAAGTTTTCTTTGTCCCTCTCTATATTTTGCAAAGGGAAATGGTAATTCTTTAATACTTTCATTTCGTTTCACTTCATTTTTTAACAATAACTTTGCATAAGGGCTATAAGAAGATAAGAGTTCTTCAACATAAGAGTCTAACTCATGCTTGAAATAAGATTCTCTAAACTGCTTAATTTCTTCACTGCCAACATGAATATAGGTTAATTGAATCGTAATTTCATTTAACCCATGTTGCTCTGAATACATATAAGCATAGACTTTTGCTTGGGCAAAATGGACAGGGTAAGAATCCTGTTCAACCTTCTCTAAAGGAACTGAAGTGGATTTAATTTCATCAATTATTACACCATTTTCTTCAAAGATTACACCATCACAACGACCTTCAATACAATAATCAATCCCATCCATACTCACTCTGCTGCTTAGAAAGACTTCTCTTTGATCACATTCTTTATACGTTTTTTGAATTTTTTGATGCAATCTAGTTCCTTCTGAAAGTGATCCACTCGTTCGAAAGCCAAGATTGATACTTCCGCTTTTAAAAACATATTCAACTAAATGACGAACTGAAATACTAAATTGATTGAACATACTTTCTCCTCTGAAATCATTTACGAACTGTCTAATATAAGTTCATTATATATCAAATGAAAAAGTTAAATACAGAACAAAAAAGGGGCTGTAATGCGGGGTGCCTTACATAGGTAAATTGAGGTAAAAAATCTAATTCTAAAGTGAGGAATATGAGGTTCATCATATTAACGTACTAAGCAAGGAAATATCTCTAAAAAACCTCTCATATGTATCTTATTTTATTGTTTAATACCTTGCAAACTCTCTAATCACTTCATTTTCACGAAAAATGAGACAAAAATAAAAAATGACTCTACGAAAATTGTATTTTCTAGATTAGAAAATTAAATTTTCGTAGAGCTCATTATTTCTACAATTTAAGATACTTTTTTGACTTCAGTTACATCCATTCCATTTTGTTTTGTTATTAAATAGAAGATTCCTATGCCTAAAACAATAATGAAAACATTTCCTCCATATAAAGCTTTGAAACCTACATTAGATGCTACTATCCCTACAACGAATGACCCAATACTCATTCCTAAGTCATAAATTGAAAAGTATGTGGCAGTTGCAGGGCCTCTCTTCTCTGCAGGAGCCTCTTGGATAACAATTGTTTGCAAACTTGAAAATAATGTTCCATAACCTACACCAATAAAAGCAGCAGAAATTAAGAATATGATTGGTGAGCTAGAAAGACTTAATAATAGCATTCCGAATCCAAACAGTATAATCGAAGCATACACAATATATTTTGCGCCATATAAATCAAACCATTTTCCAGTAAATGGTCTAGAGATTAATAAAACAATGGCGTAAACAATAAAAAAGTAACTTCCTATTGATGTTAAACCAATTGATGTTGCGTACACTGATACAAAAGATATGATTGAAGAATAGATAATTCCGAAAAGAGAAGCAAATAAAGAAACTTTTACTGCTGATTTTTCTATTAAAGCATTAAAGTTAAATTTGAATTTTAATTCTTTTGATTGAACACTTACTTTTGAAGCAGGAAGATGAACAAGCAGTCCCGCAATAAGAGAAATAATTGAAAAACATAATGCCATCATAAAAACAGAATAAATACCAAATTCATTTAAAGCTGTTAAGCCTAAAAAAGGTCCAAACGCCATTGCAAGATTCATAGACATTGCAAAATAGCCCATTCCCTCTCCACGTCTTGAATCTGGAAGTGTTTCCGCTACAATTGTTCCTGCCGCTGTAGTAGCAATTCCAAATCCCAACCCATGGAAAAATCGAAGTAATAAGATACTTGTCAGTGAATCAGTTAGGAAATATAAAATACTTGAAACTAAAAAAATTAATAACGCAACAAGGAACATTAATCGTTTCCCAATCCGTTCAATTTGTTGGCCAGCAAATGGTCTGATAATAATAGCCGCAAATAAAAATACACTAATAATTAAACCAACATTGCTTTCTGAAGTATGTAAATCTTGTAAAGCATATATTGGTAACGTAGTAAGTAATAAATAAAAACCCAAAAATAAAAAAAGATTACTTACAGAAATACTAATAAAATTCTTGGTCCAAAGCTTTTCCTTCATATTTTGCCTCCATTTTTTTTAAGATCTACCGTCCAACTAGAAAGAAGTTTAAATAATTCTTCTTGTGCTGAATCTGGTAAATGTTTTAGTAAAGATTGATTTAAATCTAGAGCAGCCTGCTCCCATTTTGGATACATAACAAGTGCATTCTCTGTTAGAACAATATAATTTGAGCGTTTATCTTTCCCAGGAACTTTTTTTATATAACCCTGCTTTATTAGCCTTTGAATATTCCTTGTCATAGGAGGAGCCTCAATTGATAAATACTTACATAGCTCAGATTGTGTAAGCATTCCTTTAGTTTTTAACGTATATAAAACGGCCCATTGAGAACTGTAAATACCAAGCGGCTGTAAAACCTCATTTAGATTTTTACTAAAATCCCTAGAAAGCTGACTAATCAAATGAAATATATGATAATTATCGTTCATAATTCCTCCCTAAATAGTTACCTAGGTAATTATATCACAATAATTCGATTAAACAAATAGAATAACTTGGTATTATAAATGCAAAAATTATAGTAAAAAATAACATTAACACAATCTATTAATTGACAATACACCAGTTATTCTATAATATTGTCTCTTGGTCTGTTTTAATCAAAACGTGGTTCGAAAACCTCCCACGTTAAAAAACTAAGGAGAGAATAAAAAATGAAAGTAAGAACAATTGCTGTAAATGGATTAATAGCGGCTTTATACATAGCAGTATCTATGCTAATTCAGCCATTCGGATTCAGCGCTATCCAATTCCGAGTATCCGAAATGTTTAACCAATTAGTTGTATTTAATAAAAAATACGTTTATGGAATAGTGTTAGGCGTTTTTATAACAAATCTATTTTCACCGCTCGGCGCATATGATCTAGTTTTTGGTGTAGGACAATCTATTATCGCACTATTAATTACAATTTTTTCTACACGCTTTATTCAAGGAATATGGACACGAATGATCTTCAACTCAGTCGTCTTTACATTTACAATGTTCCTGATCGCATGGGAGCTTAACCTAGCATTCCATTTACCATTTTTATTAACATGGCTAACAACTGCAATCGGTGAATTTGCCGTCATGATTGTCGGCGCACCAGTTATGTATTATTTGAATAAACGAATTAATTTTAAAGAATTAATTTAAATAGATAAAGAGTTGCATGCTTTAGGTGAGCAGGCAACTCTTTTTTGTGTGTTTTCGGGGTTATTTTATAGATTATGAGTCAGATTTGTCACTAGGATGTACCGGTTTTTCTTT
>Ga0187780_10002340_pt1 | contig 14252 bp, 12 predicted proteins | sample 1015_Q2_SP10_20__FD_132429 | JGI IMG/M metagenome (GOLD analysis project Ga0187780, IMG submission 132429) | Tropical peat soil microbial communities from peatlands in Department of Meta, Colombia - 1015_Q2_SP10_20_MG | ecosystem: Environmental > Terrestrial > Soil > Wetlands > Peat | place... | reverse complement strand
GGCATCTTCCATCCGGATCATCACGGTACCCGTGATCAGGGCGAAGGCAGTAAGTCCATAGCAAACCGCTAAACCCGTTCCGACACTCCATGCCAGCATCTCGCAAACATGGGCCAGGTACACCGGATGGCGAACGTGAGCGTGGATTCCGGTTGTGACTAAGCGCTGCTCGCCATGGCCGGCGACGATTTCAGGCATTCCGCCGAGTTGCCGCGCACTGAAGGTCTCGCCCGAGCGAAGATAGAGCCAGATTCCGATGCTGAACAGGACTATCGCAGGAATCCACCACCAGCCCGTCTGATAAAGCGACACCTGCCGCCAGCGGACAGTGATCAGCGCGCAGACAATCCACATCACCACCCAAATCGGCAGCAGAACCAGGTATGGCGAGCGTCTCCGCGCACGCCAATATTCCGCCCGCGGATGAATCAGAAACCAGAAGCTAGGAATGGTCGAATAGACAACACAGGCCAGCCAGCCGATGAACCGGAAATCGCGCATAATCTGATGATTTGTGATTGTCTCATCCCCGTCAGCCCCTCGACGGGCGAGGACGCGCATCCTCCAACATATGTTTTTATGGCACAGTAATTACTCATGGCCTCTTCGCCCGACCCACGCCTCGCCGGCCGAATCGCATTCACTTATCCCGATTTTGCGTTCTACGCGATCGCTCGCTTTTGCATCGTAGTCGCCTTGGAGATGCAGTCGGTCGCGGTCGGATGGCAGGTTTACGAGATCACGCATCGCGCCCTGGATCTGGGACTGGTGGGTCTGGCTCAATTTCTTCCCGGCATTATTTTCTTTCTGGCTGCGGGACATGCGGCGGACCACTTTGACCGCCGCCGCCTGGTGATGGTCTGCTATGGCGGCTTTGCAATTTGCTCTGGACTTCTGCTCTATATCGCGGGGCGCGGCACAGGCTCGGTTCGCCCTATCTATCTCGTAATCGTGCTCCTGGGAGTGGTTCGCAGCTTCAATGGAACGGCCAGCCGGGCCCTGCTGCCGCAGCTCGTGCCCGAAGAGCACTTTCACAATGCCGTGGCGTGGAATGCCAGCGTCTTCCAGGGAGCCACAATCTTGGGGCCTTCTGTCGGCGGCCTGCTTTATGCGGTTTTTCACGGAGCCGCGCCGGTTTACGCGATGGCGATGGCCACGTCGCTTGTGGCAGCGGTTCTCACTCTGAAGATCAAGCTGCGGCCGATCCTGCGGCGGCGCGAGCCGGTCAGCCTGACGACCGTCCTGGCGGGCTTCCGTTATATCTGGGATCACAAACTGGTGCTGGGCTCGATCTCACTGGACATGTTCGCAGTGTTGTTAGGCGGTGCCGTTGCCCTGTTGCCGATTTATGCCCGGGAGATTCTCCATACGGGTCCATGGGGACTGGGGTTGCTTCGCAGCGCTCCGGGCGCGGGTGCGGCGGCGATGGCGATCCTGCTGGCGCATCGTCCACTCAAGGGCCGCGCCGGACCGACCCTTCTGTGGTCGGTGGCGTGCTTCGGTGTCTTCACCATAGTTTTCGGCTTGTCGCGAAACCTGCTGCTGTCTCTGGCAGCGCTTGGGGTGGCTGGCGCTGCGGACATGATCAGTGTGGTAATCCGCGCCACGCTGGTGCAACTGGCTACGCCCGATGCGATGCGCGGACGGGTCATCGCCGTGGACATGATTTTCATTGGCACTTCAAATCAACTGGGAGAGTTCGAATCTGGCCTGACGGCACAATGGTTCGGGACGGTGCCGGCGGTCGTGCTGGGAGGAGTAGGGACACTGGTCGTAATCGCTCTGTGGGCGTGGTGGTTCCCGGAGTTGCGCGAGGCGGATCGGCTGACTGGATTCGAGATTGAACCGCTGAAGGACTAAGAGGCGAGACAAATACCCACTGGACGGGTCAGAGCGTCGTCCTCCCGCCTTTACTTGCCTTTGATGACGGTTTTGGCCGCGCTCATGTTGTCGTAGCGGTCGTAGGCGCGGACGACGACTACATGTTCCAGTTCACCGGATGCCTTTGCGGCTGACGCCTTCGACTCTACCGAAACCTGGATTCGAAAATCGTAACTTTCCGTCTTCGAATCTGAGATCTGTCCCACCGGCTCGATATACTGCCAGTCGCTGGCATCCACCGAGTACTCGGCCCGTTTGATCGGTGAGAAGCTGTCGACTGCCCGGAAGCTTACGTGAATCTGCCCGCCCTCTGCTGACGCCGCAAGGCCCTCGATCTGCGGGGGAGTTGTATCAACTTCGAAGCGCGAACTCTCTTTTTCCGCGCTCAGGGCTTGCCCGGGCGAGTGCGATGGCGCGTCGGAAGCAACGACTCTGATCGTGTATGCCCCATCGGGCAACAGAGATGCGTCAAAGGAATAGAACTTGTCTGTCAGATTGTCCTTCAGCAGGAGCCATCGGGTTTCGCCTTCGCCGCGGTAGTAGACCGAGTAAATCATCTGGTCGTCGTTTTCGTCGTGCACGCTCCATCTCACTCCGATGGAATCGCGATCGTGGCTGGTTGGCGGCGGAGAATCGAAATGCTGTCCGCTTGTATCCGTTCCGGGGACTTTGGGAATTGACTGGTAGCGTACGCCCAGTTGCACGGTCACATCCTCGAAGGCCGGAGCGACATTCTTTGGCAAATAATTGAGCGTCACGCTTTCCACCTGTGGAGCGCGTTCACCCGCGTGCAACACTGCTTTCCACTGGATGAAGCGTGCCGGGGGAACGCTGACCGCTCCGTCTTTCTGCAAATCGACCTTGTTCCACGTACTCCAGTTGCGGTCGGGATTGTCCACGTTGCCGCTGCGGGCAAAAATGTCGACATTTCCAGAGCCGCGGAACTCAACACGTCCCCAGCGCGAGAAGATATGCGCGTCGAAAACATCGCTCTCGTAACTGCCTTCGGAAGCCGGCGCCTGACTCAGCAGGAATACTTTGCCCAGATTGCTGGTGGAAGCATAAAGTCCCCCATCGGTAGAACTGGCAAAGGCGGTGATCTGACTGGCGCTGGCCTTAAGCAGATCAGTGAATTGATCGTCCCCGCTGACCGCGAAAATATGGCCACGATTTCCGGTGCCGACGAGCAGCCGGCCGTGGGAATCAAAGGCCAGGGCGTACACCAGATCTTCTCGTGAGGTCCAGATGCGAAGTGGAGAACCATCGGGAGCGATGCGGTAGATCTCCGAGCCACCGGTAGCACCTGCTCCAGGGGCTGGTATGCTGATGGTTGGTGAGGGCGTGCTCACGCCTGGGCTGGGGACAGGTAGTCCGGTTTGTGCGCCCGGTGTGGATGCAGGTGTAGGAATGGAGAGTGGCATCGCCAGATTCAGTGCCGCTCCCGGACGTTTCTCTCCCACGCCGGCGGCATAAATGTTTCCATCCTCGCCGATAGCCAGCGCGGTGATCTCCTTCTTCGGGGCGCTGTAGAGAACGAACCCCTGCCCGGAGGGCGAGATTCGATACACCAGTCCGCTGCCATCCGAACCCGCGATCAGGTTGCCATTGGCATCGAAGGCCAACACCCGGATATGCGCTTCGTCGCTCTTGAAAAAGACGGAGTGGTCGCCGCTGGGAGCAATGCGGAAGATCTGTCCCTGGTCGCCCGTTGCCGCATACAGATCTCCTGCTCGGTCGAAGGCCAGGTCCCAAATGTACTTGGTGGATGGATCGAAGTAGACGGACGAACTCCAGGAGGGATCCAGACTGGAAGTTGGTTTCTCCGCGGCTCCTTTCTCTTTGCCCGGTGAGCCCCCACGCCGCTCGAGTTTGTAAATCTTGCCGTCGGGATTGGTGGCCGCGTACACTGCCCCGCTCTTGTCCACTGCCAGGGCTTGAACCTGCAGTTCCTGCGGCTCAAAAATCACAGTTAGTTTTCCGTCGGACGTGATTCGATACACGCGGGCCGGAGAGCCGGCGGCGGCGTAGACACTGCCATCGCGATCGGCGGCGGCGGACCAAATGTAGGTTGAAGGGGTTGTAGCGAGGGCTTTGAATGCCGGCGCGAGCTCCAGACCGCCCGTGCTGCGTATCGCCACGCCCTGGGCCGTTCCCTTGATCAAATCCTCGAATTTGGATTGTTCCCAGGTGCGGGTCCCTTGCGCAAAGAGACACTCCGCCAGCACAAGCAAAAAAGCAAGCAACTTCAGTCGCCGACGCATAAAAGATGCCAAGGCCTGGACCTCGCGAACCGATTTAGAGGAAAAAATCAGAGTAGCACACGATAAGCGCGGAAGGGCGCGCCGGCGGTGACAGCTACTTGATATTGATTGTCAAAACCTGCGCCCCGGCCACCACGTAGTCCAGCGGCGCAGTCGCAGCCTCGTTGACTGACGATTCGTTCGACACCACCATGTCCTGCGTCCCGCGCATACCATCCATCACATTCATGATCGAGAGCGGGAGTGAGGGCATCACCTTGTCTGCGATCATGGCTTCCGGATCAGACTCCAGCAAAGAAACGTAAACTCGATTGTTCACATGTTCTTTGTTCAAATAGGCGATCGTAGACGCGAGGTCCAGCCTGCGAGCGAGTAAAGCTGCCCCCCGCCGGAAATGGTCCAGAGTGTCGCCATCGCTGATCAGGATGCGCAGCGGTCCCTTGGAAGTGGAAGTCGGAATATGAATCGGGATGTGTTGCACGATGCCTTCGCCGCGGTAAGGCCGCAACATCGCCTCGATCGTAATGTCGTCGCCGGGTCTCGCTTCGGTGATATCGGTACGCGCACTTTCCAAACGGGCCCAGCGGCGCTCGTGGACAATTTCAAAATCCAGGTTGACACCGCTGATCGCCGGCACGCTGTAGGGATTTTCGTAAATGCGGCCGAAACGCTCGCCTAACGAAGTAGCTGCCAGCATGGCTCCCGGCTGCCCGCCATCGACGGTTGCGAACATGTCGTGCAACGACACGGCAGGATAGCCTTCCACACTGATGCGTCCGTTCAGGCGGTACGTAGTCTCTTCGCCATATTCGTTCACGCCGTGAAGCGTATTGAACACTGTGGCCATCATTGCCACGGGACTGAGCCGGGCATTATTCAACACTTCATAGTGGAATGGTTTGTCGCCCGATTCCCCATGAATATTGAGGGTAACCGGGATCATGTCCGGTTTCTTCCCGAACTCACCCAGCATTCCCGTGTGCCGGTCCTGTACGAACGCGCCAACTGCTTCAGTGGCATTGACGATCTTAAAGGCGTTGAGTGGCGAAGGTAGAGTGGCCAGGACCTGCGCCTTGGTCATGGGCAGATCGATCGCGCCGAATTGCATCAGGGGATGTCCGCAGGCCAGCAGGTGCTTGGCGTCGATGTAGGTGACGGTGCAAGTAGCCGCGATGTCCATGTCGCCGCGTACCAGCACGGCGCTGATCGCCGAGCCTGGCTCAATCGGTTCTGGTTGCTTTACGTCGCTTACTGAGCCCACGCCCATGACTGGCACGACTCCCGCCGAGGCGAACTGTGCCGCAAAGCGCTGAACCGTGTCTTCCGAGAAGCCAGTGAATACCAGCGGAGTTTCAATCGGCTTCAGATAGTTGGCAAAATCATGACCCGGTGAACTGGATGCCTCGGGGCTTGCCATCTTGCCGGGAGATTTGACCGCAGACGCTTCCTCAAGCGGCGCTTCTGCGGGGCTGCGGTCTATCGCACTGATCTCGAGCATCTCCCCGATTGGGGTTACGCCGGCAATTGGTTCCTTCGAAAATTCGCCGATGCGGAAAGCTACCGCGCCCGCCAGTTTCCCGTTCAGATAGACGGGGCTGCCGCTCATGCCAGCCACTACACCTGTGTACTCAACCTTGTCGCCACCCAGCCGTACGAGGATCACATCGCCCTTGGGGCCGTTCGTGTTCCGGAGTACGCCGAGAACCTCCACTGTCATGGCTTCCGGTTTCGTACCCTGGAATACCGTATAGGCGACTCCTCGCATTCCAGCATGAATCTGATTCACGGGAATGGTTTCAACCGGCGGAGTTGGCTGAGACTGGGCTAGCCGAAGGAACGCAAAGAAAAAAACTGCGGTGGCGAGAACTGCGCGTCTCATTACAAGTTACCCCACGGGCTGCCGAAGCAGCCTCGAAATGAAAGACTTACACTCCGCGTCTTGTCTTCATCTTGCCAGCTGGGAGAGGATCAGCAAAAGCCAAGCAAAACATCCCAATCGCGAAGCCCTGCGTCTATACTAGCACAGGGTTTTGCGAGGGCTTCAATGTTTTCTGTCATTTCCGAGCGTGCCAACAGATTCTTACGGTCATCGGTGTCCCCCGATCTGTGGATGGTGCTGGGACTTGGGATCATTCTCGTGTCGGCGTTTCCTCTGGCGGCACAGGACCAATCGCAGCCTTCGGGGGGCCAGCAGGCCGCTCCGCCGGAGGCTGGAGGCCCGGATACCGGTGTCGGACCGTACGCCATCCCCAAGAAGAAAGACGAGCCACCACCTCCTCCGCCTCCAATCAGACCCAAGAAAATCGAGGGCATGCCCGACTACTCCATCCAGGTGAATGTGCCCCTGGTCGAGGTGCCGGTCATGGTGACAACCAAGGACGGTCAGTTCATTTCCAGCCTGCAAAAAGACAACTTCCGGGTCTTCGAGGATGGAGTGCAGCAGAACATCTCCGGCTTCAACGTGTCAGAGGCCCCTATCACGGCGGTGCTGCTCATCGAGTACGCATCCACCAATTATTCCTTCATGATTGAGGCGCTGCAGGCCTCCTACAGCTTTGCCCAGAGCCTGAAAAAGGACGATTGGGTGGCGGTCGAATATTACGACATGAAGCCGCAGATCCTGGTGGATTTCACCCAGGACAAAGGCGCGATCATGGGAGCGATCAATCAGTTGCGCATCCCCGGCTTCTCCGAGACCAATCTTTTCGACGCTCTTTACGATACGCTCGACCGTCTGGACCGCATCGAAGGGCATAAGTACATCATCCTGGTCAGCACCGGATTCGACAGCTTCAGCAAGACAAACCTCGATCAGATTCTGAAAAAGGTAAAGATCACCAAGGATGTCACCATCTTCCCGATCAGTATCGGTTGGTCGCTGCGGGAATGGTGCGAGGTGAATCACTGCACGGGGATGACGCGTGGCGGCGCTATCCCTGCCAGTCAAATCGACTACCTGCAGGCCGACAACGAGATGCAAACTTTTGCCCGCATGACTGGAGGCCGCTTCTACCAGCCGCGTTTCGAGGCGGAGTATCCCGCCATCTTTCACGATATTGCGGGAGACATTCGCAACCAGTACCAACTTGCCTATCACCCTTCCAACCCGAAGCTCGACGGAACCTACCGCAAATTGAAGGTCGAGGTCGTGGCGCCCGATGGCGGACCACTGAAGGTCAAGGATCAGAAAGGCAAGGATGTGAAATACCAGGTCATCGCGCGCGAGGGATACACCGCGAAACACACGGTGGAGTAGCTCTAGTGAACGTGGAAAAAGTAATCGAGAACAAACAGCAATCCGACTCCCAGAAAGACCAGCAGTGCCATTCCGACTCCCGGTTCGCGATTGACCTCCGGTACCAGATCTGATGCTGCAACATAGATCGTTACTCCGGCGGACAGCGGAAGGCCAAAACTGACTTCCCGCCGCAACACGGCCATTGTCAGCACTCCTACAAACGTAGCGGCTCCCAACAATACCGATGCGCTCCAGGCAACTCTGCGGCTGCGGCCGCTGGCCAGCATCACCGAGGTGATGGTGAAGCCTTCGGGAATCTTGTGGAGAAAGATAGCCAGAAAGATGATCCATCCCAGCCAGTTGGAGACCAGGAAACCGGAGGTGATCGCGATACCGTCGAAGAAAGTGTGTATGGTCAACCCCAGTAAGACCGAATACCCCTTGTGCTGACGAACGAACTGGTCCTCGTGGGTCTCTTCGCCAAAGTGGAAGTGGGGTGTGACTGTATGTTCGAAGAAATGAATGATCAGGTAACCCACCAGCACCAGAAAAGCCGCATCTTTGCCACGCAGTTGTAGACTGGCGGGGAAAATCTCCACGATAGCTGTCGCCAGCATGAAACCCGCGCCGAGTGCAACGAAATACCGCAGATAAGCCCGCTCCCAGTGCTTCTGAACAATAATCGTGCCGCCGAAGACGTTGGCAGCAGCCGCGGTAAGACCGAGCAGCAGGCTGAGAACAATGGGATTCATGCTCGCGCGAGGATAATACCAGTTCTTAGTTCTCGGTTCTCAGTTATGCGGCGGGTTTGATGGAGCCGATGAGTCCGTTCAGAATGCGGCCGAGTTCGCCGGCTTTGTCCAGGAGTTTCTTCCCATGATCCGAGCTGAAGTACTCAAGATTCTGGGCAATCATCAGCTGGGTTTCAACCTCGACCAGTGACCCACGAGCGCGGCTTAGAAAGTAATGGAATTCTGATGCTGAATATCGTGCCTGACCTTCAGCAATGTTTGTTGGAATGAGCACAGCAGCTCTTCGCAGCTGGCTTGCCAACCCATAAAGCTCGTCCCGCGGGAAGAGTTTGGTCGCGCTATACACATCCATAACAAAGTCCATAGCCTTCTGCCAGGCAATCAATTCACGATAGGACTGTCCCATGACTGTGATCTTCGCAGCCCAATTCTGACAAAGCTGTGACGGCTGAACACTGGGAACTGAGATCTGTGAACCGAGAACTGTTTTTATCCACTATGACGGATATGTAATACGTCTCCGTCCTGCACGATGTAGTCTTTGCCTTCGAGACGCAGCGTGCCGCGGGCGCGGGCATTGGCTTCCGAGCCGGCCTCGAGTAATTGATCCCAGCGGATGGTTTCAGCACGGATAAAGTGTTTCTCCAGATCGGAATGGATGGCGCCGGCGGCTTCTACGGCGCGGGTGTGTAGCGGTATTGTCCAGGCACGGCACTCATCTTCACCAGCAGTGAAGAAGGAAATCAGACCCAACAGGCGATAAGTGGTGCGGATCAGTCGCACCAGACCACTTTCGGTCAGGCCGTAGCTGGAGAGAAACTCCGCGGCATCGGCATCGCTCATCTCGGCGAGTTCGGCTTCAACCTTGCCGCAGACGGCGGAAGCTGCTGCATTCGGCTTCGAAGCCACTTCCGTTAACTTGTACTTGCCGATCGCGTCTTCCAGATCCTTGCCAAGCTCAGAGCTCTCGCTCACGTTCAGCACATAGAGGATGGGTTTTTCGCTGAGAAACATGAAGCCGCGGAAGCGCTTCTTGTCCTCGGGTGTCATCTCCAGTTCACGCAGCGGGCGCTCTGATTCGAGATGCGTCTTGGCGCGCTTGAGTAACTCGAATTCCTTTTCGAGGTCAGCCGAGCGCATTTTCTTCAGGTCTTTTTCTACCCGTTCCAGCCGCTTTTCGATCTGTCCGAGATCGCTGACCATGAGATCGAATTCGACATTCCGGACGTCGCGCAAGGGGTCAATTGGGCCAACGTGAGGGATGGCGGGATCGTCGAAAGCTCGCACCACATGAGCCAGCGCATCGACGCCACGCAGATTCCCGAGGTAGGCAGTTTCCTTGAGCGCCTCCTGCCCAATGGCGCCGACATCCACGTATTCGACGGAAGCATGAGTGAGCTTTTTCGGGTTATAGAGCGCGGCCAGGCGATCAAGGCGGTCGTCGGGTACCTTGGCGACGCCGACGTGTGCTTCACGCGGGTTGGCGTAGGCGTGCTCGGAAAGATGTGCCTTGGTCAGAATGCGAAACAGAGACGTCTTGCCCACCTGCGGCAGGCCGATGATGCCGGTTTTCATGAGAATAAGCTCTTGGCTATCAGCTTTTAGCTGTCAACCTGTTGCGAGAATAAATGATCGAATGGAGATCGCCAACACGGGGACTGCTCGCTGCATCGCTTAGCGCTGCGCCAGAGCATTTGTCGTCAGATAAGCCGCCAACAGTCCCAGTAGCAGCACTCCGCCTTCCACGCGCGTTGACCAGACGTGTAGAGCATCGAATTGCACACGTGCCGGATTGTCGGGCGGAACGGAGTCGATTTCACCCAGCGACGCGCGCAGCGTGTCCATGCGCGGAATGATGCCGAACTGCGAGATCAGAGTCAGCACCAGCATGATCACAATGATGATATTGCGTGCAGCGAACAAATGTGGAGTTCCTCGCGTCAGTTGGCTGTAGAAAACAGAGCTACCCAGAAAGATGAACCCCGAGATGATTCCCATCCAGTGCAGGATGGCGATGGACCGGCCGACCACATTTCCCGCCAAATGCCGGCTGGGCAGCACGGCGAAAGCCGCAGGAGCCACAGCAAAGGCGAAGAAGATCAATCCGCCCAGCCATACGATCAGAGCCAACACCATGAGATATCGGAGAAAGGACATGGCGAAACATTATCACGCCGGAACTGGGAACGGGGAACTGACGGCTGAGAACCGCTCTTACATCGGCACCGGCGTACTGTCCACGATTTCCTGAATCACCTGCTCGGCTTGTTCGGATTTTTTCAAGGTGGAAGAGTACGTGCCATTCACCACCACACGATGGGCGAAGACCGAAACTACCAGCGGCTTGAAATCCTCCGGCGTGCAGAAGGCGCGGCCGTCGAGAAATGCCATGGCCTGGGCAGCTCGATAGAGCATCTGCGAGCCACGCGGAGAGACGCCGAGCGAGAGATGCTCTGATTCCCGCGTCCGCTTGACAATGGCCAGGGCGTAGTTGACCAGCGAGTCATCCACGCGGACCTTCGTCAAGGCGCGTTGCATCTCCAGTAAGTCCGCGCCGGTCAGCACCGGCTGCATAGCCTCCAGTTGCGCTGTGCCGGCTTCGGATCGCAGAATCTCGCGCTCGGCATGGCTGTCGGGATATCCCATGCGAACCCGCATGAGGAAGCGGTCAAGCTGCGACTCGGGCAGCGGATAGGTGCCATGATGTTCTACCGGGTTCTGGGTTGCCAGCACCAGGAAGGGCTGTGGCAGAGGGTAGGAGTGCGCGTCCACCGTCACCTGGCCTTCATTCATAGCCTCCAGCAGTGCGGATTGCGTCTTGGGAGTCGTGCGGTTGATTTCGTCAGCCAGCAGCACGTTGGTGAAAACCGGGCCGCGTTTGAACTCGAAGCGCTGCTCGATGGCGGAGTAGATGGAAATTCCCAGCACGTCCGAGGGCAGCATGTCGCTGGTGAACTGCACCCGCTGGAAGCTGCAATCAAGGGCACGTGCCAGCGCTTGCCCCAGGGTCGTTTTGCCGACACCCGGTACTCCTTCGATCAGCAGGTGGCCGCGCGCCAGCAGCGATACCACGGCAAGGCGGAGAATCTCGTCTTTGCCGCGGATAACCTTACGGAGCGCATTTTCCAGCTGCGCAGCACGATGCGAGACGGCGCTGGCTGTTTCGGGAGACATCTGAGCGATTTTACTATGCGGCGCTGGGTGAAGGCGGTTACGGAGGTTATGGAAGCGCTTAGCTGCTAGCACTTGGCATTTAGCGTTGAGGCTCACAGCTGACGAGTGAATGCTACGTGCTTGCTGGCTTACTGCATAAACTCCGCCGGTCTTCCGGTCAGCCGCTCGATACGCTTGGCGATCGGAGGATGGGTCGAGAACAGATTTCCGAGGTTCATCCCCAGCAAAGGCTGAATAATAAACAGGTGAGCCGTCGATGGCGTGGCCTGCATCGGAATCCGCCGCGAGTAGGCATCGAGCTTCGACAGCGCGCTGGCCAGGGCATAGGGATTCCCGGTATAGTGCGCGCCGCTGGCATCGGCCTGATATTCGCGCGAGCGGGATACTGCCAACTGGATCAACGAGGCCGCAATCGGTGCCAGAATCAGCATCAAAAGTGCTCCCAACCCGCCGCCGCGGTCGCGGTCATCGCGGCCGCCCATGCCGCCGAAAATCATCGCCCAGCGGCCCATGCTCGCCAGCATGGTGATCGCGCCCGCCACAGTGGCGGCGACCGAGCTGATCAGGATGTCGCGGTTGTTCACGTGGCCCAATTCGTGGGCCAGCACGCCTTCCAGTTCTTCGTCATTGAGAAGGTTGAGAATCCCTTGAGTGACAGCGACCGATGCGTGCTGCGGATTGCGGCCGGTGGCAAAGGCATTCGGCGATTCAGTCGGGATTACGTACATTTTCGGCATCGCTATGCCGATCTTCTGGGTCAGCCGCTCAACTGCAGCGTAGGCTCGCGGCAATTCCTCGCGTGTGACCGGTTGGGCACGGTACATCGCCAAGGCGATCTTGTCCGAATAAAAGTACGACACGAAGTTCATCACTGCCGCCAACCCCAGCGCCAGCAGCATTCCGTTCTGCCCGCCGAAAGCGCGGCCAATGAACATCAAAAGCAGCGTAAGCAGCGTCAACAAAAACGCGGTCTTAAAGGTGTTTCCCATCGGGTTATTCCTCTAAATTAGATGGTATCGGAAGCGCGGAGATTCAGAGCACAGACGGCGCCCGACCAGGACCCCCGTCTCCGTCTTTTTAGGCTTTCGCCACATTCCGCTTCACCGCCCGCTCCAGCGTCTGATCCAGTGCGGTCTTCGCTTTTTCATATTCCTGCTGCGAAATGTGGCCCTGCTTGTGTTCGATCTCCAACTGGAACATCTCCTCCTTGAGCGCCTCGAGCAACAGAGTGGAGCGATCGGCCGGCTTCGATTTGGGCTTCATCCCGCGAGGACTCTCAGGAAGCTGGACATCCGAGGGGGCGAAATCAGGGACGGGTGCGGCTGGAGATCTGCGGGCAATGTAGATCGCACCGCCAGCCAGGACGATGGCGAATCCGCCGAGAATGTACCAGCGGTATTTTTCCAGCGGATCGGGAGCATCGATGGGCGGGCCGAGTCCGCCGCCGGGACGCGAGTCCCGGCCGGCAGAGGCGTTTCCACTGGGCGCATTGCCACTTTCTTGGTCGGCCTCCGACAGGATTCCGGTGCCGGAAATTGTGAAATCCAGCGGCTGTCCGACGCTGGTGTTGGACGCCACCTGGACGACACTGTCGGGCTGCCGCGGATCTTGCATGGACTGAAATGCGGTGCCCTGGCCGGGAACAAACTGCATGCTCTTGGGCAGCATGACGACAAAATGCTGTGCCCCGTAGAGCGTCCTGGGATTGATGCTGGCCTGGCCGCTATATGGCAAGTGAAATGAAATCTGGAATTGAGTTTCGCCGGGTCTCAAGGGAAAGATGAATGCGTAACGGTTCTTTTCTTTTTGCGGCACAGCCGAAGAGTTGATTGGCTGGCCGCCGGCGGTCATGGCCATGGCCTGATCCACGTCGGCGCCGTCCGGCAGATAGAACTCGAAGTTCTGGTCGTTCATCTGGGTGCGCGGAGGGTTGGATTTGTTATCCACGGCGAAGAGCCGGATTCCCTGAAGTTGGTTATCCTGTGCCTGAAAGCGCATAACGTCGGCAGTGATGCTGATCCCGGCCACTTTCTTGGCAACGTCGTACACCTGCACTTCGACCGACGTGGTTCCAGGAGGCGCCATGCGGTGGTAGGTGACGCCCTGATGAATGGCGCGAACCAAATGAGGAGCGCTGGCATCGTCGAGCTTGATTGCAAAGTGTCCGGACGCATCCGTGGTTGTGCGGCCCGCTTCCTGCATGCCCTGTGAAAGGCTGAGCAGCACCACGTCATCGCCCGTCGCGGGCTTGCCGGTGGTGGCGTTGGTCACCGTGCCAGTCAGGCTCTGGGCAGAGAGCAAGGCTGGAAGGAGCAGGCAGCCAAAAACCACAAGGATGCCCACGCCGCGCCTTATTGAGTTAGATTTCAAACGCGGGCTCCTTTTTTTCCCGTGAGCGCGGTTCTGCTGGCGGCTTCTTCCAGCCGCGCAATTTCTGCCAGAACGGCTGCGGCTTCTTCCTCCAGGGAATTCTTCATCGCCTGATAATCGGAGTCGGGGAACTTGCCCGCTTTGTATTCGAAGTTCAGGTCGCGCAAGTTCTCATACACTGCCTCCTTGCGTTCGCGCAGGTAGGACAGGCGGGTTTTCTGCGGGCCAAGGTATAGTTTTCCCGGAAGATAGAAGACGTAGACCAGGGTGCCGAAGGTAATCAGCATGCAGGCCATGATCGCCAGGGTCATATCTCGGTCTCCTTCCTCGCTTGCGCGCGAAAGTGCTCCAGCTCCGCACCCTGCACTGGAAGCGGGGCATCCGACGGCCTGAGCAGCGGCCGCGATTGCCAGGCGCGCACGATGAACGTGACCAGTCCCAGGCCCAGGGCCAGCGTCACGTAAGGGACGATCCAAGCCACGCGGTTAAAGCCGGACTTGGTCGGAGCCGCCAGGACCGTCGCACCGTACTTCTGCACGAACGCCTGCAATGTAAGGTCATCGCTGTCGCCGCGAT
>Ga0187780_10002338_pt1 | contig 14259 bp, 8 predicted proteins | sample 1015_Q2_SP10_20__FD_132429 | JGI IMG/M metagenome (GOLD analysis project Ga0187780, IMG submission 132429) | Tropical peat soil microbial communities from peatlands in Department of Meta, Colombia - 1015_Q2_SP10_20_MG | ecosystem: Environmental > Terrestrial > Soil > Wetlands > Peat | place... | reverse complement strand
TGGAGATTATTCACCACGTGTATCAGGGACTTCGGGCGCATACGCTTTTTGAGCGCGACGTGGATTACGTGGTCAAGGATGGCCAGGTGGTGATCGTGGACGAGTTCACGGGGCGGCAGATGCCCGGCCGGCGTTGGTCGGACGGGCTGCACCAAGCCGTGGAGGCCAAAGAGGGCGTGAAGATCGAACGCGAGAACCAGACGCTCGCGACCATCACCTTTCAGAATTATTTCCGCATGTACAACAAGCTTTCCGGCATGACCGGAACGGCGGAAACCGAGGCGCCGGAGTTCCACAAGATTTACAAACTGGACGTGGTGGCAGTTCCCACGAACAAGCCGCTCATCCGTACCGAGTATTCGGACGTAGTCTACCGCACCGAGGCCGAGAAGCTGGACGCCGCCGTGAACGGGATCATCCAGGAAGACGGCACGCGGGCCGCGGGCATCCGGCAGTATCACGAGAGCGGGCAGCCGGTGCTGGTGGGCAGCATCTCCATCGAGAAATCGGAGAAGATCGCCGAGCTGCTGAAAAAAGCAGGCATTCCGCACCAGGTGCTGAACGCCAAGCAGCATGAACGCGAAGCCAAGATTGTGGCGCAGGCCGGGCGCAAGGGAGCCGTCACCGTCTCGACAAACATGGCGGGCCGCGGCACCGACATTCTACTAGGCGGCAACCCCGAGGCCATGACGCGCGAGCATTGCCTGAAGAACAAGCTGGCCATGCCGTACGCGCCGGCTGCATCGGTCATCGCCGCTGCAGCAGGTGCGCAGACACCCGGCCAGGCCGACGCGACGGCCGAGGCGCAACTTCCCGCCGCAGCCCATGCCGACCCGCCGGCGCCAAGCACGACGGGCGGCGTCGACGGCAACGGAGCCACAGGCCCGGCAATGGTGCTCTTCCAGCAGGAAGGCAAGATTTTCCAGGTGCCGCTCGAGCAATGGAAGCCGATCTACGAACAGTTTGCCCAGCAGTGCCAGGCCGAGCACGACGAGGTGGTGGCGCTGGGAGGCCTGCACATCTTGGGGACGGAGCGGCACGAGGCGCGGCGGATTGATAACCAACTTCGGGGGCGCGCGGGACGCCAGGGCGATCCCGGCTCCTCGCGCTTTTTCCTGTCGCTGGAAGACGATTTGCTGCGCATCTTCGGCGGCGAGCGCGTGAAGGCGCTGATGTACCGCCTGGGAATGACCGAAGGCGTGCCCATTGAATCGCGGCTTATCACCAAGCGCATCGAGAATGCGCAGAAGGCGCGGGAGGCGCAAAACTTCGAGGCCCGCAAGCACCTGCTCGAATACGACGACGTGATGAACAAGCAGCGCGAGACCATTTACTCGCTACGCCGCTCGTTCCTCGAGGGACGCGATCAAAAGGAGTTTGTGCTGGAGCGCGCGGAGGCTATCGCTCAGTCACTGGCGGAAACGTATTGCCCGCGCGACCAGCACCCCGATCATTGGAACGTGACGCAACTCGGAAACGAGACGCTCAACCAGTTCGGTCTCGACCTGAAAGCGGCCGGCGTGGACGCTCCGGCGTTCAATCACGACCAACTTGCGGAAGTGCTGCTGGAAAAAATGCGGGCTCGTTACGAAGAAAAGGAAACGCTCTTTGGCGCGCCCATGCTGCGCTGGCTCGAGCGCCACATCCTGCTCGATATCGTGGACGCGCAATGGAAGGACCACCTGCTCACGCTCGACCACCTCAAGGAAGGCATCGGGCTGCGTGGCTACGGGCAGAAAGATCCGCTCGTCGAGTTCAAGAAAGAGGCTTTCACGCTCTTTGAAGACATGATGGACCGCATTGACACCGAAGCGGTGCGCTTCCTCTTCCTGATGCAGCCGGCCAAGCCGGAGGAAGAGGCCAAGCAGATCGAAAAGCGGCAGCAGCGGCAGCAGCGCAATCTGCAGTTTCAAGCGGGACCTGCGCAGGCCGAACCCCCCAAGCCGGTCCGCTCCGGCGCCAAAGTCGGGCGCAATGATCCGTGCCCCTGCGGCTCGGGCAAGAAGTACAAGAAGTGCCACGGCACGGCGGCCTGAAACCCGCACCTCGTCCCACAACCTGTCCTGCTTTTCAGACCAATTATTTGCGAGGTGGTGCCCCATTTACCCCATGCCGTTAGACACGTGTGTGAGGCGCGTCACTGCAATCCTCGCGAGCATTGTGCGACTTAGAGCATGGACTAGAGAATTCTTAGAAAGGGGTCTCTTTCCATGAAAAGGTGGGCATGGTTGATGGGGGTTGTCCTAGTGATTTCGGTTGCCGCGTCAGCTCAGGAGGAGAACCCGAAAGTCGAGGTTTTCGCGGGTTACTCCTACGTTCGTACCATGCCCGGATTCGTCGTGCCGGACTTCAACATGAACGGCGGTAGCGCTTCCGTTTCTTTCAATCCGACGCGGGATGTCGGCATTGTAGCTGACTTCGGCGGCTACCACATCTCGCAGCTCGGCAGCAAGAGCGTCGATGGCAACCTCTACTCCTACTTGTTCGGTCCCAAACTTGTATACCGGAGTGGTCGCTGGGCGCCGTTCATTCAGGCCCTCTTCGGTGGAGCGTACCTGTCACGCATCACGCCGGATCCGGCATTCGTCTACGGTTCGGTTTCGCAGACTGCATTCGCCATGGCCATTGGCGGCGGTCTTGATGTGAATGCTACCAAGCACATCGGCGTTCGCCTCTTCCAGGCCGAGTATGCCATGACACGGTTCGGCGTTGTCCACGCCGCGGACACACAAGACAACGCTCGCATCTCCGCGGGAGTCGTGTTCCGATTCTAGTTGGCTGATTCGATCCGTGTCGACCGGCTGGCGACTTCCGGCCAGCGGGTTCCGTTCGGTTCTCCGGCGCCAGCACTCAGCCGGTGCGTTTTTGTGACGACATGCGACTAATACCTCCGCCTTTGCGAAAAAGTTGTGGTAGTCTCCCTGCCACGCGCCTCGGGAGTATTTGCCTTAGGGGCTGGGGAGCGCCATGAACGCTGCTTTGCCAGGAAGCTGTCGAAGGGCCCCCTGTGCCAAGCCAGTTCCCGCGGCTCTCGCGGGAGAGGGCTTGTGTCTCGACCACTTTCTCGACGAGGCGTTTCATCGCGCGGACTATGCCCTCGAGCGCTGGCGCCAGGGGCGTCCTCTGGATACAGGGGACGTCGAATGGCTGCTCTCGGACGCGCTGGCTGTGGTCCAGAACCTCGAAGAGAAGGCCGACGATCCGCAGCCCGAACAGCGAGACCGCATGCTCGAACTGCTCCTCATCCTGGCCAACCTGCAGGAATACGTCGCGCGGCAGTCAACGCATGTGGCCGCCCGCCCAGCGATCCGTCCGGCCCCGCCCGCTTAATGTTCTTCGCGTGAGCCGGCTCCGGGCCCATTTTTCGATTCCAGGCTGCAGTAGTACTCGGGGCACAGCCAACCGCGCAGGCACGTGTCTGCGGGATACTCTTACCTAACATCGCCACCGCGATGGTCGGCGCCCGAGGTTGTCCTCCCCTATTCTAGTAGCGTCGCTATATGCCGGGTCCGGTTGATCCAAAAGCACCCGTTCCGGCCGCCGATGACGGCAGCGCGGGCGCCGAACATCACGATACGGTGCTGCTGACAGACCGTCCGGAGGGCTCTGCGCCTCCGGCGGCCCTTTCCCTTCCTCCCGCCGCGGCCGCGGCTCTCTCGCAACGCTATGACATTTTGGGCCAAGCCGGAAACGGGGCCATGGGCCACGTTTACAAGGTCCGGGACCGCGAAACCGGCGAGACGCTGGCTCTCAAGCTCCTGAAACCGGAAATCGCTTCGGATCAAATCATGATGGAGCGGTTCAAGAACGAGCTGCTCCTGGCGCGCAAAATCACGCATAAGAACGTCTGCCGCGTTTACGAATTCAACCGCGTCGGGGGAGTCGCGTACACCTCGATGGAGTATGTGGAAGGCGAAAGCCTGCGCACGGTGTTGAGGCGCTCCTCGGGCTATCCCCTTCGCAAGGGACTGGATCTGGCGCTGCAAATCTGTGCCGGCCTGAAGGAGGCACACGCCCAGGGAATCGTGCACCGGGACTTGAAGCCCGAGAACATCATGATTGACGCGCAGGGCAACGTAAAGATCATGGACTTCGGCATTGCCCGCTCGATGGAAGCCACCACGCAACTCACCGGGTCCATGACCGGCACGCCCGCCTATATGGCTCCCGAGCAGGTTTCCGGCAAACCCGTGGATTTTCGCGCGGATCTCTACGCGCTTGGGCTCATCCTGTACGAGGTTTTCACGGGGACACCGGCGTTCAAGGCGGACAACGCCGTGACGCTGGCCTTTAAGCAGGTGAGGGAGACGCCCCCGCAACCTCATGAAGTACGGCCGGACATTCCCGTGTTGATTGAGCAGGCCATCATGAAGTGCCTGGAGAAAGAACCGTCCAGGCGCTTCCATTCGGTGGGCGAGTTGGAAACGGCACTGCGGGCCAAGCCGGCTGTTCCAGCCGTGTCTCCGGCGACAAGCGCGCCGGTTCGTCCGGGCTTTCACTCCGACCCCATTCAGCCTGCGAGCGGAGCCTCCGCACATTCCGGCATGCTGGACGGAAAGAAGTTTGATCCGTTCAAGCCTCAGCAACCGGTCATTCCCGGTGTGGCGCCAGCGAAGCCGGCGCCAGAGCCCGTAGCGGAAGCAGAGCAACCGGCAATTCCCTTTCCAACGAAGGATGTCTCGCGCGCGGGGCGGCCGTGGAAGAGCATCGGCGTCGCCGCCGCAGTAGTACTCGTCGCGGCGTGCGGTTTTTTCTACTGGAGAAGGAGCACCGCCCCTACGCCACAGGAAGCGGTCTCCGAAACAACCGGCGCAGCGGCTCCCGCGGCAGACGAAAGCGAATCGGCCAAAAAACTGCCGGTCGGGCCGGGGCCGATCGCTGGAACCGGTGAACTGGCGGAGGTTTGGTCCTCGAAGCGTTTCGTGTTTCACAACGCGCTCACGTCGGAATCGGTACCCGCGATGGTAGTGCGCTTGCCTCGTGGCGAGTATTGGGCGTTCTCGCTGCGTGAGCCTTACGGGACTTGCGAGCTCGAGTACGTGACGGACCTCGGGAAGCTGGCTTCGGATTACGCATTTCGCGCCGACCATCCCATGGTGGTCAATCCCTGCAAGAACACAGTCTATGACCTGATGCGATACGGGTCCGGCGCCAACAACGGCGGTCTGGTGCGAGGCGAAATCGTGCAAGGGGCGGGAATCCGCCCGCCCATAGCCATTGAGATTGTCGTGCGGGGAAAAGAAATCGTCGCCGAACGCATCGAGTAACTTTCCCGCCTCCAGGAACAAACTGTTTCTCAGCCCCGAACGAGTTTCAATTCGTCCGTTACCCTCTTAGGGAACCATTCCGCTTGCTCGTGTCGTGTCAAAACCGAACGCCGCGACGAGATGGAAGCATCGCTTCGACCCAGCGTGGCATCGTATTAGACGGAATCGGGCACCTCGCGAAGGATTTCACGCCGAGGGGCCGGGCCTGAGTGTAACTTCGAGGAGGAAAGACGATGGGTCGCAGATCGCTCGTCTCGATCGCCGTGCTTGCCGTGGTGCTCGGCGGCTGCAAGAGCAAGGCTGACGACGCGGGAATCGTCACCAGCATACAGTCGCAGATGTTTGCCGAACCGCAGCTCAAGAATGCGAGCGTGCAGGTGGCGTCGAACAACGGGGAAGTCACGCTGAGCGGCACTGTGCCGAGCGATGCAGCGCACTTGACCGCCTACAAAATTGCGGCGGGGACGGCGGGAGTGACCAAGGTGAATGACCAGGTGACCATAGGGTCGGGTGATGCGCCTGCGTCGCCGGCCAGCCAGCCGCCTGCGCCCGAGCCTGTGAAGGCGCCATCCTCTTTACCGCCGACGCGCACACGAGATGTCCGAGCGGCCACGCGGCGAACTGAGTTGGCGGAAGACACACCCACCGCTCCGCCGGCACCGGCGCCGCAAGCGGATACCCCGGCGCCACCGACTGCGGCCGCTGTTCCTTCGCCGCCTCCTCCCCCACCGCCCCAGCCCAAGCAAGTGGAAATTGCAGGGGGCACAACGGTGACCATTCGCATGATTGACGCAGTAGATTCGTCGGTGAACCGCGCCGGGGAACTGTTCCACGCCTCGCTTGAAGCTCCGCTGGTGGTGGACAACCAGGTGGTCGTTCCCAAAGGCGCGGACGTTTATGTGCGGCTGGTGAGTGCGAGCTCAGCGGGTAAGTTCTCGGGCCAGAGCGAACTCCGGCTGGAGCTCGTCAAATTGGAATTTCAGGGCCGATCGTATCCGCTGGTCAGCAGCACGTATTCGCTCGCGGGCGATTCGCGCGGGAAGAACACCGCGGAGAAGGTCGGCGGCGGCGCCGTGCTGGGCACGCTGCTGGGAGCCATCGCCGGAGGCGGCAAGGGCGCCGCAATTGGCGCGACGGTGGGGGCTGCAGGCGGAGGCGTGTACCAGGGCGCCACGCAGGGCAAGCAGGTGCGAATCGCTTCAGAAACCAAGCTGGATTTTCAGTTGGATCAGCCCGTCACCGTAACGGTGATGCCGCGAACGGCTCCTGCCGCAGAGTAAGACGCCTGCGAATTCGTTTGGCGGAAGGCAAGCTGCTCGCTTGCCTTCCGCCGTTTCTTTTTTTTGGAGTCGCTCAGGCGTAATCAAAAATTCGACTGGATGGGTTTCTTCGCCGATGCTACGCTTACGCGACATTATGAGCGCGTGATGCGAGCATCGTGGCCGCTCCGGCATCCAGAGCCGGAACGATCGGGCAGGCGCCAGCGCGCGGGCAGAGGATTCACTCGATGAAACTTTTGGGCTTCCTGCTTCTCGTGGCCGGCTGGCTGATCGTATTGAGCGCGCTGGTGTTGCTGGCGAGCGGCGGGCTGCGGGTGGCTTTTGTACTGGCCGGCGCGGGCGTGGAAATTCTCGGCCTGGTGATGGTGGTGCGCGCGCACATGGGAGGTGAACGTCCATGATGCCCCCGCGAGCCACGCCCATGAGCGAAGCCGCGACAGGTCTCTGCATGTTGTTCATTCTGCTCGTGCCGTTGGCCGCCACCGGCCTGGCGCTCATCAACACTGGCCTCGGCCGTTCCCGGAGTGCAGCGTATGCGATGTTCTCCTCGCTCTGCGCGATGTCGGTAGCGGCGCTGGCCTTTTTCGTCTGCGGGTTCGCCTGGCAGGGATTCCCGGGCGGCGCCGCCCATATTCTGACCGTCGGAGGCAAACCGTGGAGCTGGGTCGGGTCCGGCGCGTTTTTCCTTCGGCATGTGACACTCGATGGGTCGCCGCCGTCGCTCGTGGCTTTGCTCGGAATTGTGAGTGTTGGATTGGCTGCACTGATTCCGCTGAGCGCCGGAGCGGATCGCTGGAAACTCGGCCCCATTTGCACTTCCACGGCGCTGCTGGCCGGTTGGACCTATCCTCTTTTCGCGCACTGGGTCTGGGGCGGATGGCTTGCGCAGCTCGGAACAAATTACGGGCTCGGGCAGGGCTTTCTGGATACGGGCGGCGCGAGTACGGTTCAGGTGGTGGGCGGTTTGACCGCGCTGGCGATCACATGGATCCTCGGCCCTCGCCGGGGGAAATACACGTCAGAGGGAATGCCGAGCGCCATTCCCGGCCATAATGCTGTTTTCGTTTTGTTCGGTTGCATGCTGTCGCTGCTGGGATGGTGGGGCCTGAACGCGGCGGGAGCGGTGCTTTACCAGGGCGCGGAACCGGGGATGGCAGTCCTGGTTGCCATCAACACTTTCTTCTGTGCCGTTGCCGGGGCCCTGACAGCGGCGGTTGTGACGCAAGCGCGTTTCGGCAAGCCGGATGCGTCTCTCACAGCCAACGGCTGGGTCGGGGGTCTGGCGGCCAGCAGCGCGGCGTGTCTCTTTGTAAGACCGGCGGCGGCCGTGGCCATCGGACTTGCAGCGGGCATCCTGGTAGTTTTCTCGGTGGAATGGCTGGAGCTGCGGCTCTCGGTGGATGACCCTGGCGGCGCCGTATCTGCGCACGCTGTAGGGGGCATGTGGGGACTCCTTTCCGCAGGCTTTCTCGCGCACGTGCCGGGCACTACAGACTCTCAACAGTGGCTGGCGCAACTGGTGGGTGTAGCTACTCTGGTAGGATTCGTGCTGCCATTAACGTACGGCCTGAACTGGCTCCTTGACCGGTTCCGGCCGCACCGAGTGCCGCGGGAAGGCGAGCGCGAAGGGATGGATATGCACGAACTGGGGGCGGGCGCCTATCCTGAGCTCGTGACCCACGGCGAGGAGTTCTCGGGGCGGTAGGCGCCGGCACCTGCACTTGGTGCGCTTTCCAAACGAGATGAGGACTATTTGCGGCTGCGCAAAGGAGCGCCGATTTTGCCCGCGCGCTCTTCGGAATGTGTTAGATTGGCACGGTCTCTAAAGCGTCAACGAGTCGCATGAACCCTTCCCTGTTTCGGCGCGTCGCCGGTTTTGTCGTCATCGCTGGTGCCATTTCCGTGGCCACCTCGTATTCGGCGCCGGCTCCCGACGCGCTGCTCGATACAATGCAGCACGAATTAAAGCGGGCCGTTGCCGGCTTGGCAAAGTCCGACCCAGCGCCCTACTACCTCGCATACTCGGTGGCGGACCAAGATAACTGGGTGGTTGCCGGGTCGAATGGGAGTCTGGTCGTTTCGGCCAGCGTGCGCCGGCGGCAAGCGGACGTGATCATGCGCGTAGGTTCGGCGGCGCTCGACAATACGCACGGCGAGAGCCGCCCCTCCGGAATCTCCTCCGGCACGCTGCCCTTTGAGGACGATGCGAGCGCGACGGCGCGCGTGCTCTGGCAACTCACCAATCGCGAATATGAACAATCCTCGGGCGCTTTTTTGAAGGTGAAGACCAGCCGGGCTGTGCAATCTCGGGAAGAGGACCTTTCGCCGGATTTTTCTGAGGAGGCACCCAAAACTTATGCGGGTGGCCCAGCGCCTGCCCTAGCGTCCGACCGCGCTGCCTGGGAGGACAGGGTGCGACGCATCTCCGCCGGCTTTTTGAAATATCCGGAGGTGTACACGGCAGTGATAATGCTGCAGGCCGGGTCCACACGCTCGCGTCTGGCTACCAGCGAAGGCACGGCGCTCGTGGAGCCCTCGGCCATGAGCCGGCTGGTGATTCAAGCGGAGACTCGGGCGGACGACGGCATGGAGTTGCTCCGCGTGGAGACGTTCCAAGCCCCCTCAGCCGAGGAGCTTCCCTCCGAGCGGGAACTGGCCGCCGCGGTGGACAAAATCGCCGCCGATCTGAAAGCGCTGCGAGCCGCCCCGACTGCCGAACCTTATGCCGGGCCCGCTTTGCTCTCCGGCCGAGCCGCCGCGGTTTTCTTCCACGAAGTGCTCGGCCACAGGCTCGAAGGGCATCGGCAGCGCGACGAGCAAGAAGGACAGACATTCACGAAGAAAGTGAACCAACTGGTGCTGCCGTCCTTCCTGAGCGTCGTGGATGACCCCACGACCACAGAGGTCAACGGCGTGAAGCTGGCGGGGGCATATCAATACGATGACGAGGGCGTTCCGGCCCAGCGCGTAGTGGCCATCGAAAACGGCGTGCTGAAGAATTTTCTGATGTCGCGGATGCCGATTACAGGTTTCAACCACTCCAACGGCCACGGGCGGCGCCAGGCCGGCTTGATGCCCACCGGCCGGCAGGGCAACCTGATCGTCACGTCCACCAAGACGGTGAAGGATTCCGAATTGCGCGCCCGGTTCATCGAAGAGATCAAGAAGCAAGGGAAGCCGTACGGGCTGTATTTCGAGGATATTCAGGGCGGTTTCACGCTAACCATGCGGAGTCTTCCGCAAGCATTTCAAGTGATTCCGGTAATGGTCTGGAAGGTTTATCCCGACGGGCGGCCGGATGAACTGGTGCGCGGTGTGGACATCGTGGGCACACCGCTGCTCTCGCTCAACGAAATCCTGGTGACCGGAGAGCGTCTGGAAGTGTTCAACGGCGTCTGCGGAGCGGAGTCGGGACAAATTCCGGTAGCAGCTGTTGCGCCCGCCATGCTGTTCTCGCAGATTGAGGTACAGAAGCGGGCGAAGGGAACCGAGCGGCCGCCTCTGCTGCCACCTCCTGGGTCAGAGGGCGCAGCCCCAGCAACGCCAAAGGCGAAACCATGAGCCGGTGCGACAAGAAACTGGGCTACGCTTCGCTGATCGCCGTGGCGTGTCTGATGGCAAGCGCCATTCCCTGCCTCGGGCAGACGAGCCGGAAACCCGCGGCAGCCTCCACGGCGTCGCGCGAACCGGCTGATCCCGTGCTCGAAGCCATGCGCGCAGAGCTTCAGCGATCGAAGGCCGATCTGCGGATGGAGAACGTAGCGGCGCCGTACTACATCGAATATCACCTCTGGGACGTGGACGAGTACAGCGCGGAAGCTGCGTTCGGAGCGCTCCGCGAGGAGCAGCGGTACCACGCACGCTCGGTGCGCGTGGTCGTGCGCGTGGGAGACTACAAGCAGGATAGCTACTGGGGCCCGGGGATGGGCGCGGCGGACTTGGCGCCGGTGGACAACGATCCCACGGCTTTGCGCCGGGAGCTGTGGCTCGCCACGGACCGCGCCTACAAGGCGGCCAGCGAGGCGCTGGCGACCAAGCAAGCCATGCTTCGCCAGTACGCGGCCCCACAGCCTTTCGACGATTTTGCGCACGCCCCAGCGCTCGAATGGATTGAGCCTCTGGTGAAGCTTGATTTCGACGCCAGGCCATGGAAGGAAACACTGGAGCGGGTCACGGCTCTATTCCGCGCGGACCCAAAAATCGAGTCGCTGAGCGCGCGCGTGCGTTTTCGCGCCGTCAACCATTATTTCCTGAACACCGAAGGCACGGTCACTCGTTCCGGCCAAGCGGTCTACTTCCTGGGGGCGACTGCTTCAACGCAGGCGGAAGACGGGATGCGCCTGGAGCGTTCACCTTATTACGTGGCCGCGTCGGCGCAGGAATTGCCCAAGCCGGAGCAATATCAGGCGGAAACAGCAAAGGTGATGCAGAGCTTGAAGGAACTGCGGGAAGCCCCGCTGGTCGAGGAGGACTATCGCGGACCGGTGCTCTTCTCGCCCGACGCGGCCGCCGACCTCTTTTATGGGATGGTGGGCAACAATGTGCTCGGAATCCGCCCGAGACCCGGAGACTCGGCGCGCACGACCGGCAAGTATGCAGCCGACTATCACGGGCGCGTCCTGCCCGCCTTCTTGTCTGTGATTGACGATCCCACCATGAAGACCTTCGCGGGAAAAACGCTCGTCGGCCACTATGAAGCGGATGACGAAGGCGTGCGCGCTCGGAGCGTGCCGGTGATACAGGATGGAGACCTGGTGAATTACCTGCTGGGCCGCCAGCCGATTCGCGACTTTCCGGATTCGAATGGCCATGGCCGGACGTCGCCCTCACAGATTCCGACGCCTCAAACAGGGAACCTCTTGCTGCAATCGAAACAGTCGCTTTCGCCCGACGAATTGAAGAAGAAGCTTCTGGAAATCTGCCGGCAGGACGGCCAAGCGTATGGCTATCTGGTCGAGACCGTGGGCGGGAAGGAATATACGCCGCGGCTGCTCTACCGCGTGTACGAGAAGGACGGCCATAAGGAACTCGTCCGCGGGGCTGTTTTCGACGAACTCGACACGCGCGCGCTCCGCCATGATTTGATCGCCGTAGGAAACGACCCCCAGGTCAACAACCGCGAGGCGCCGGTTCCCACGACGGTAATCGCACCCTCGCTGCTGTTCGATGAACTGGAACTCAAACGGACCGACGCGCAGAACGCCAAGTTGCCGGAGTATCCGCCGCCGGAGCTCAGTCCCTCCCCCTAGGGCGGTTCTTGGGCATCTTCGCGAAGCAAACTCTGAATGGCGATCAATGAGCGTCGCCAGTCTTTTGCGTCAGAAGATCAGCTTCAACCCAAATTGAATCTGCCTGGGATTGGTGGCCAGGGTGGTGATGACCCCCGCGGAGGCGTTGACTGCTCCGCCCGAAAATACGGTGGTGTTGGGCAGGCCGAAGTTCACGCGGTTGAAGAGGTTGAAGAACTCGGCCCGGAACTGCAGGGTGGCTCGCTCCGATATCAGGGTGTTCTTGAACAGGGACCAATCCACGTCGGCCAGTCCCGGCCCAGCGAGGAATCCTCTCCGGACGTTCCCGAAAGTACCGAAGGCGGGAAGAGTGAAAGCATTGGGATTGAACCACTCGGTGGGCGTCCTGAGAAGGATGGGCCCTGAGAACGCCGTATTCAAGGACGGCCGGTCCGGGTTTCTCGTGTCACCGTCTCCGGAGCGGTTCGAGCCGACCAGGGGCGTGAACGGAAAGCCGCTCAAGAACGTAGCGATTCCGTTCAACTGCCAGCCGTCCACGAGCTTTCCTCCAACGCCATGCAAGGAGCTAAGCCAGCGCTTGCCGCGGCCCAACGGCAATTCGTAACGGCCCGAGATACTGGCCTGATTCGTGAGATTCAAGGCCGACGGGCCCCAATCGCGGGACAAATCCGTGCGGTCCAGCACCATTTGCGCCTGATTGCTGGCCTGCGCGCCGGTGAACGCGGAATTTACATCCAGGTTCTTCGACCAGGTGTAATTTCCTCGAATCTCGAATCCGTGGCTCAACCGGCGCCTTAGTTCCGCTTCCAGCGCGTTGTAGCTGCTATTGCCCTCCGTAAACCAGAAGAAGCCCGCGCTCAACAGTGGATTCGGTCTCATCCCCACAGGAATATACAGGGTGCCCTGGGTAACGTTGCTCTGACTCGACGGCTTGGCTGGGGTGCCACCCGGCGAAACGCCGCCGGCCACGCAGCCGCTCGGGTTGGAACAGATTTCTGGGGGAATGGTGTTGGGATCGAGGCTGAGAAAGCCATGATATCCGTGCGAGCCGACGTAGGCGACGCGTAGAACCGTGTCGTGATCCAGCTCTCTTTCTACCGCCAGGTGCCACTCCTCGACCGTCGGAGTTTTCGCGTTGGTCTGAACACCCTGCGGCGCATACGTCGCGCACCCCGGGGGAACACCCGGCGACGTGCACACCGGAAGCGGAACCCCTGGCGTGATGGGCGTAATGGAAAACAGTGACCCAGATAACGCATAGATGCTGTTATAGGGCGGAAGCGAGTTCAGCAAGAAAGCGAGGTCGTCAATCAGAGAGTAGTAGGTCCCAAAGCCCGCGCGGACCGAAGTCGCCCCATTGCCGAAGGGGTCCCATGCCAGTCCGATTCTGGGCCCGAAGAGCAGCTTGGCGTTATTCTGCGTGAAAGCCGAGCTGCCCACTTGTGGATTGGTGACCAGCACGCCCGACGAATTGATGAGGTAATTGGCGGCCCTTCCAGAGGCCTCGTTCCAGCCCGTGGTGAATTCGTGCCGAACACCGACGCGGATGGTGAGATTGTGCCGCACTCGAATGTCATCTTCGACATACCAGGCCCCAAACAGGCTTCGCCAGCCCAGTGGCGTGAGGCTGGGAACAACCTGAAAGGAGCTCACCGTCCCCTGAAGAAACGTCGTCAGGCTGGTAAAGGTAGCTTGTCCGAGATGACGCGAAGCACTGTCTTCATTGTCCTGGAGCCGCTGGAACCAGATCCCGATATTGATTTGATGAATTCCTTTGCCGGCCTGCACATCGTCCGCATACGTGAATAGGTTTCTGCGATTCCAGACCCCGGCAGCATTGGTGGGACCCGCGGAAGTAACACTCCCCGCCGCGGTGGTGGTCACGCCGCCCCCGATGATGATTCCGCCGGGTCCCAGGCCGGTTACGAAGTCGAGGCTGGCCGGGAAAGAAGCCAGCAGAGAGGAATCCAGATTGAACCCGGCGCGGGAGAAGCCGGCGCGAAAGGTATTGAGAGCGTCGGGCGTGAAGGCGTGGGTATGCTGCAGGCTAAACACCTGCATCCGGAGCGTCGTGTAGGACGCAAATAAGGGATCCGATAGCGGCACGAGGCTATTGCCGTCGTCTATCGTATAGGCGACCGAGACGGCATCTCGATTCCCCATGATGTAGTCAGTTCGCAGCGTGCCGAAATCTTCGCGGATGTGCTGATTGGGACTGTTGTACGAGAGTGCCGTGCCGCTGGGCAATTCGGTCGAAGGGTTTAGTAACTCGGCGCCGTTTGGTTGGGGCCAAAAGGACATGTACTGCAACATGGCCGGATTCAGACCCGCAACTTTGGTCTCCACGCCTGAACTATTCGGCAGAAAACCTAGGCGGGCTTCCTTGTCGGGAACTACGGCGACGTTGCTCACCGTCAACGCCTGCCGAAAACCTTCGTAGTTGCCGAACAAGAACAACCGGTC
>Ga0187780_10002337_pt1 | contig 14260 bp, 14 predicted proteins | sample 1015_Q2_SP10_20__FD_132429 | JGI IMG/M metagenome (GOLD analysis project Ga0187780, IMG submission 132429) | Tropical peat soil microbial communities from peatlands in Department of Meta, Colombia - 1015_Q2_SP10_20_MG | ecosystem: Environmental > Terrestrial > Soil > Wetlands > Peat | place... | reverse complement strand
ATCAAGGCCGAAGCCAAAAACGGCTCATTCCATGTCTCGGTTCGTGACACTGGCCCCGGTATCTTCGCCGCCGATCAGACCAAGCTGTTTCAGGAGTTTCAACAGGCCGACAACGCGATAACACGCAAGAAGGGCGGCACGGGCTTGGGGCTTGCCATATCGAAGCGCATCATCGAGATGCACGGCGGCAAGATTTGGGTGGAGTCCCAGCATGGCCACGGCTCGACGTTTGCGTTCACCCTACCGGTTGTCGTTGAGCGGCAAGTGGAGGCGGCATGAGCAAGCGCATTCTGGTGGTCGAGGACCAAGCCGACAATCGCCAGATCATCCGCGATATGCTTGCCCCTACCGACTATGAGATCATCGAAGCCGAAGACGGAGAGCAGGCGCTCGCTGCGATAGCAAAGCAGCGGCCCGATCTCATCCTGATGGACATCCAACTGCCGATCATGGACGGTTATACCGCCACAAGCCGCATTAAATCCGATCCGGCGTTACGATCCATCCCGATCATCGCGGTCACCTCCTATGCGCTCAGCGGCGAAGAAAAGAAGGCGCGGGCGGCTGGCTGCGATGACTACGTGCCGAAACCCTTTAGTCCACGCCCACTGCTGGCGAAAATTCGGCAATTCCTAATCCTCGCATTGATTGCTGCCGTGCGATCAGTTTGCACCGAACCGACATCCATTAAATGTCTGTCGTTAGGTCCGCTATCAAGGGATGAGCGGAAATGGTTCTGACGTCGGCGGAAGTCCGTGAATGACCCGTTCCGAAGTCGAGCGTCGAATTTTGCTGTGACGCACAAGTCCCCCCATACGGTAACTGTGGTAAGTTGTTGTTCACGACATGGGTGCTCCATGAGGCGGCGCGAGTTCATCGGTAGTATTGGAGCCATCGCGGCGTGGCCCATAGCTGCCCATGCCCAGCAGCCATCACTGCCGGTGATCGGATTCCTCAACAGCGGTTCGTCCAAGGGCTTCCAATCTCTTGTAGCCGCGTTCCGCCAGGGCTTGTCGGAATCCGGGTATGTCGAAGGTCAAAATTTGGCGATCGAATACCGCTGGGCGGATGGTGACTATGAAAAGCTACCGAGGCTAGCGGCCGATTTGGTTAGTCGCCGCGTGAATGTGATCCAAGTTGGCGGCCCTCCAGCGGTAGTGGCCGCCAAGGCGGCGACAACCACGATACCCATCGTATTCACGAGCGGCGGTAATCCGGTCGAACTTGGTTTCGTATCCAGTCTCAACCAGCCAGGTGGGAATGTGACTGGAGTGAGTTTTTTGGTCAACGAGCTCGGTGCAAAACGGTTAGAGTTGCTGCGTGAATTGGTCCCTGCTGCCACATCTGTCGGCTTCCTTGCCAATCCAACGCGCCCCAGCTTTCAGTCTGAAGTAGAAAATGCACAGCAGGGCGCGCAGGCTTTGGGCGTGAAGCTTATCGTCTTGAATGCCAATACCGAGGCTGAAATTGACACGGCATTCACCGAATTTTCCCGGCAACGGGTCGCTGCGCTCCTACTCGGGACGGATCCGTTTTTCCAGACTCGCCGCGACCAGATCGTCGCGTTGGCAGATCGTTTGCGGATCGCGACGATGTACAACATTCGTGAGTACGTCGTCGCCGGCGGCCTGATCAGCTATGCGCCCAGCCTTACCGAAGTGTATCATCAAGCCGGCTCCTACGTCGCAAAAATTCTGAAGGGTGCGAAGCCGGCTAACCTGCCTGTCCTTCAGCCGACAAAGTTCAACCTTGTGATCAATCTCAAGACCGCCAAAACACTCGGTCTCACCGTTTCCAATCAGATGCAATTGCTCGCCGACGAGGTGATTGAATGAACAAGCGCGATTGTCGCTATGCGCGGTAAAGCGGAAGTGCCAGTTCGCACGGGCGATTTCGCGTGTTGACCCATGTCGGACATCGGCGGAGGGCTTCTGCTGTGATGCACAAGCCTATTCGATGATGTGCTAGTGTGTAATCCTGTATCTGAGGGGCAGTTTCATGAAGCGGCGCGAATTTGTCACGCTGATGGTCGGCGCGGCGACAACATGGCCGCTCGCAGCGCGTGCGCAGCAGACGGAGAAGCTGCCTACCATCGGCTTCCTGGGCGCAGATCCTTCGGCTTTCAGTCCCTGGACGAGTGCCTTTGTGTCGCGCCTCCGCGAACTCGGCTGGATTGAGAACCGGACCATAGCGATCGAGTATCGCTGGTCGGAGGGCCGCACCGAACGCTACGCCGAAATCGCAGCCGAATTTGTCCGTCTAAAAGTCGATGTTATTGTCACCGTCGGGAGTGCTGTGCCCACTGTGAAGCAGGCGACCACCGTTATCCCAATTGTCTTTGCGGTGGGAATCGACCCGGTCGGCAGCGGCCTAGTCGCTAGTCTGGCCAAACCGGGCGGCAACGTCACCGGACTATCGCTCCAAGCCGCCAATCTTGCTGGTAAGCGGATAGAACTCTTGCGTGAGGTTGTTTCCGATCTGCGCCGATTGGGCATCATCTTCAATGTTGGTAATGCCCAGCCGGTGCTGGAGATGGAAGAGACCAAAGCCGCCGCCCGCACGCTCAGCTTGGAAGTCCTACCGCTCGAAATTCGTCAGGCGGCCGATATTGCTCCTGCTTTCGACGCGGTGAAGGGCAAAGTCGATGCAATTTACGTCGCAATCGATCAACTTATGGTCGCTAACTTGGCGCGCATCTTCACGCTCGCGCTTGGTGCGCGCTTGCCAACAGTCTTTAGTACCCGCGATTTTGTCCGATCCGGAGGTTTCATGTCCTACGGACCGAACTACTCGGATCTATTCCGGCGCGCAGCAGACTACGTGGACAAGATTTTGCGTGGAACGAAGCCCGGCGATATACCCGTCGAGCAGCCAACGAAGTTTGAGTTGGTCGTCAATCTCACCACAGCTAAGGCGCTTGGTCTGAACATCCCGCAACAGTTTTTGCTACGCGCCGACGAGGTGATCGAATAGGTAGTCCCTTGCTGCGATTGCTCACAGCCGCTTGTGGCACTTTTGGGAAGTCCAACGACTTCCGCTACTTGGTCGCTATCGAGGGAGAAGCGGACATCCGATCTGGCTCAAGCGACTTCGCACTTTGACCCAAAGCGGACATTAGCCACTGGAAATTTGCTGTAGCGCACAACAGCTCCAAATCGATGTGATAGTGTATCGTTCTCGGGAGCTTAGGCAGAGGCTCATGAGGCGGCGCGACTTCATCACGCTTGTTGGCGGTTCGGCACTCGCTTTGCCGGTTGCGGCAGGCGCGCAGCAGGTGCCGAACCCTCAAGACAAGAAGATATATCGGATCGGGTTTCTGTTCGCTGGAACGATTGCGCTCCGGCCGCAAGCACAAGAGTTTTGGAAGACCTTACAGGAACTCGGGTATGTTGAGGGCAAGAATCTAATTGTCGAAATCCGCGAGGCCCGAGGAGAGCTCGATCGGCTTCCCAAGCTCGCGTCTGAACTGATCGACACACATCCCGATGTCATTGTAGCCGTCACGAATTCCGCGGTGGCTGCGGCAAAGAACGCGACACGAAGCATTCCGATCGTGATGGCAATCGCTCGTGATCCCGTGCTGAATGGATATGTAAAAAGTTTAGCACGGCCCGAGGCTAACATTACTGGTGTCTCCAACACAGTCTCGCCCGAAATAACCGGCAAGCGATTGCAATTGCTGGACGAGATGCTTCCTGACCATCCAGTAATCGGTTTAATTTGGAATCCGAAGAGTGAGGGGACAGCTGGACTGGTGGCGGTTGCCGAGCAAGTAGCAAAGTCCATGGGCAACCAAACAATCTCATTGTCTTTTCAAGGACCAGGAGAGCTTAAAGGCGTCCTTGAAAGGGCACTTGAAGACCATGCCGGTGCGCTTCTTATAATGCCAGATCCAGTGGAGTTTGATCATCGCCGTGAAATTATCGACTTCCTTGCAGCAAACCGAATACCGGCGATGCATCCTTATCCTGAAGAAGCTGAGGAGGGTGCACTCGCGGCATACGGGTCAAGACTGAGCGATGAGTACCGACGGCCGGCCTCATGGCGCAATTGCAAGGGCCAACACGAGCCACCACGCAACATCTTGGATCTTGTGTTGATCTTTGGTTTGAGGGGTTCCGAGCCGGTGGCGATCCTTAGCTAAGTGCTTGATTTTATTGGCGCGCCCTACGGGACTCGAACCCGTGTTTCCGCCGTGAAAGGGCGATGTCCTAGACCGCTAGACGAAGGGCGCAAGTAAACGGCGAAATGTCGTCACTGTCTGCATGATCATTTCCGAAAACCGCTACCCGCCCCGGATCACGTCCGGGCGGGCTTTTCGGGATCATGCTTAGAGCGCGCGACATATAAAGAGCTTTGGCGGTAGACGCAAATCGCGCCCGGTTTGAAAAGTGGGCGAAGGATTCTGCCCCTGCTTCTTGATTGGGCATGGTCTTTTCGATTGCTCGACCGGGGGACAGCAAAGCAAACGGTCGGTCTCACCACTTGCCGGCATTGGGCATGGAGAGCCACGGTTCCTTCGGCGGCAATGGGTTGCCTTTCTGCAAAAGCTCGATCGAATGCTTGTCCGGCGAACGCACGAAGGCCATGTTGCCGTCGCGCGGCGGGCGATTGATGGTGACGCCGGCCCTCATCAGTTTTTCGCAGAGCGCGTAAATATCGTCGACTTCATAGGCGAGGTGACCGAAATAGCGCGCTTCGCCGTAATCTTCGGTGTCCCAATTGTAGGTCAGTTCGACGAGCGGCGCCTGGCGGGCTGCCGGGCTCTTGGCGACGAGCTCGCCGTCGTCCGGCGCAGCGAGGAATACCAGTGTATATTTATTTTTATCGTCGACCCGGCGGCGGATCTCCTTGAGACCGAGCTTATTGCAATAAAAGTCGAGCGCTGCATCGAGATCGCGAACGCGCAGCATTGTATGCAGGTAGCGCATGGTGAGAGACCTCCGCTGGTCGGATGATGGACGAAAATGTATGACGACGGTCGCTAGATAGGGAAGCCCGGTTACGACAAATGATTGCGCCGGATCTCGATAGTGCCATAGCGCGCCTTCAGGAAATGGTCCACGCGGCAGGCGTAATCGTGCCGTTCACCGGGGCGGGCATTTCGACCGAGTGCGGCATTCCCGATTTCCGCTCGCCGGGCGGGCTTTGGACCAAGAATCGGCCGATCGACTTCGAGGAGTTCATGTCCAGCCAAGAAGCGCGCAATGAATCATGGCGGCGGCGCTTCGCCATGGAGGACAAATTCGGCGGCGCCAAGCCGGGGCGCGGTCATCGGGCTATTTCCAGCCTCTATCGCGCCGGCAAGGTGCCGGCCGTGGTCACGCAAAACATCGACAATCTGCACCAAGCCTCGGGAATTACGCCAGAACATGTCATCGAGCTGCATGGCAATACGACATTCGCTCTGTGTCTTCATTGCAACGGACGCTATGAAATCGCATGGGTTCGCCGGAAAATGGAAGCCGGCAACGGTTGCGCGCCGGATTGCCCAACCTGCGGCGGCTATATCAAGACCGCGACGATTTCATTCGGCCAGGCCATGCCTGAAGCGGCAATGCAGCGCGCGCAAGATTTGGCGCAATGTTGCGATCTTTTCGTGTCGATTGGCTCGTCGCTCGTGGTTTGGCCGGCCGCCGGCCTGCCCATCTTGGCCAAGCGCAGCGGCGCAAAGCTCGTCATTATCAATCGCGAGCCGACCGATTTCGACGAAATCGCCGATTTTGTGGTTCGCCACGACATCGGCACCGTCCTTGCGCCCTTTGTCCTATGAATGCCGGCATGAAATCCACTTTTGTGCACAGGCCATGACGCTTTTGTCCCAGTGTTGCATTTTTGTCCTTTCGCATCGGATCGCCGGTGTTAATCTTCAACCACTGAGATTCGCGATGCGCCCGCGGGGCGCCAGCAAAGAAGCGGCGGCCACGCGTCATGGCGTCGGACGGGATCGAACCAAAGTCGAGCAGGCCGGCTATCGGACCTGAGGTGCAGCTTCCGGAAGAAGCCACCTCGGGCGTTATCGAAATTTCCGGCGTCATCAAGTGGTTCGATGTCGCTAAAGGTTACGGCTTCATCGTCCCCGATAACGGCATGGCCGACGTGCTCCTGCACGTCACATGCTTGCGCCGCGACGGCTATCAGACGGCCTATGAAGGGGCGCGGGTGGCTTGCGAGGTGCTGGCCGGGCCGAAAGGTCTTCAGGCCTTCCGGGTCATCACCATGGATGAGTCAACCGCGATTCATCCGGCGCAGATGCCGCCGCCCCGCACTCATGTTACCGTTGCGCCTACGAGCGGTCTCGAGCGAGCACAGGTCAAATGGTTCAATCGGCTTCGCGGGTTCGGCTTCCTGACGCGGGGGGAGGGCACGCCCGATATCTTCGTCCACATGGAGACGCTGCGGCGCTTCGGCATGACCGAATTGCGCCCCGGCCAGTTCGTCCTGGTGCGCCACGGCCCCGGCCCGAAAGGCTTGATGGCGGCCGAAGTGCATCCGGAAAGCGGGCCGGTAGGACCGGCATCGCACTAGCGCCGCCATCGCACTTTTCTCGCAACGGATTGACTCCTATGCGCTGTTTCGTGACCGCGCTGCTCCTCGCGTGCTGCACGGTGCTGGCCGCTGCTACAACAGGCACACTCGCCCGCGCAGCAGGGCAGGACACGATCGAGATCGTGACGCGAACGGGCGTGCACGCATTCTCCGTGGAGCTTGCTACTAATACGGCCGAGCGCGCGCTCGGGCTGATGTTCCGCAAGGAATTGCCCGAGGGCCATGGCATGCTGTTCGATTTCCAGACCGATCAGCAGGTCCAGTTCTGGATGCACAACACTTACATCCCGCTCGACATGATCTTCATCGCCGCCGACGGGCGCATCGCGCACGTCGCTGAAAACGCCAAGCCGATGTCGGACGACTTGATCCCGTCCGTGCGCCCCGTCCGCGCCGTACTTGAAGTGATTGCCGGCACCGCGCGCAAATTCGGCATCGCAGCCGGCGACCGCGTCACCGGATCGATCTTCGGCAAAGGCGGCGGGCGCTGAAAGCGGACGAGAATTCAGCTCGTCATGACCGGACTTGTTCCGCTGTCCACGTGTTCAATGTGGTTGAATTCTAAGACGGGGATGCCAGCCATACGTGCTCCGCGACGTCGTTCTGCGACTGAGGCGCGCGTAGTTCTTGCCGGCTGACCGCAATCATATAAAAACAACCATTGTTCCGGTATTTGTGGTCGATTCCGGTGAGACGGGCGAGGCCGGATCCGAAGCTGCGTCCGCGGCCGAAAATTCAAGCGGCTTGCTGGCCGCGGGCGAAACCGCTATCCGGTTCCGCAACCGGCGGGGTATAGCGCAGTCTGGTAGCGCGGCAGTTTTGGGTACTGCAGGTCGCCGGTTCGAATCCGGCTGCCCCGACCAACCCGCCTTCGCTCGTCGGATGACCGCGATGCTTTAGGCGGGCGGGATCGCCGCGGATTTTGGCGCCGTTTGGATGGATGGGAAGAGCTCACCGATGACCGCGCGGATCTATAAGCCGGCTCGTACCGCGATGCAGTCGGGCACCGCGAAGACCAAGGAATGGCTGTTGGACTATGAGCCCGAACAGCCGCGTACGGTCGAGCCGTTGATGGGTTGGACCAGTTCGGGCGACATGAAACAGCAGCTCCGGCTGCAATTCGACACCAAGGAAGAGGCCATCGCTTATTGCGAGCGCAACGGCATTGCCTACGAGGTGTTCGAAAGTACCCCGCCCAAGCGCCAGCGCATTTCTTATTCCGACAACTTTGCCTATACGCGGCGCTCGCCCTGGACACACTGATTGCCGCTTGCGCCGTTCCTGCACTGAACTGCCATTGACGCGCGGCCATGTACACGAGGTCGTGACGGCGACGTGTTCCCGCCAGGCGATCATTGTGATTGGCGTTGTGGCTCCGCACTGCCATATGAGTGCGGTGCCGAGTTTGGGACGGCCTATCGACTGGAGGATAAGATGACAGGGGACAGGTCTGAGAAAGCACAGGGGATCGCGCGCCGCCGGCTGCTACGGGGAGCGGTCGCCGCTTTCATGCTGATCCCCTTGGCCGCTCTCAGTGCGCGCTTCGTGAGGGCCGCCGAACGGGCCGTCGAGATTCCGGCCGCCGCATTGGATGAGCCGGCAGCGGCGCCCCCGGGGTTGCAGACAGTGGTTTTGGCCGGAGGCTGCTTCTGGGGTGTCCAGGGGGTTTATCAGCACACCAAGGGCGTCACGCGGGCGGTTTCAGGCTATGCCGGCGGGCAGAAGGACACGGCGCATTATGAGATGGTCGGCACCGGGCGGACCGGACACGCCGAGTCGGTCTCGGTGACGTTCGATCCGCAACAGATTTCTTACGGCAAGATCCTGCAGATCTATTTCTCCGTCGCGCACAATCCGACGGAGCTCAATCGGCAGGGCCCCGATTACGGCAGCCAATATCGCTCCGCAATTTTCTATGCCAATGACGAACAGAAGCGCGTCGCCGACGCCTACATTGCTCAGCTGCAACAAGCGCACGCCTTCGGCGCACCGATTGTAACCAAGCTCGAACCGCTAACGGGGTTCTATCCGGCGGAGGATTATCACCAAGACTTTCTGGTTCTGCACCCGAGTTACCCATATATCGTATTCAACGATCTGCCGAAGCTCGACGAGCTCAAGCGGCTGTTTGCGGATTATTACCGCGAAACGCCGGTTACGGTCATGGCTTCAAGCCGGCCGAGCCAGTAACGCTGCCGCAAGCCACCGGAACTTTGGTTCCGCCGAAGGCGGCGCTTTGCGTTGCAGCGCAGCGCCGGGTGCGACTTGGAAGGTGCTTGGGGGCTGCGACCTGTTCTCTATAGCCATAGCCGGCGCTCCGAAGTATCGTTAGCCAGGATGACCGGGCGGTTAACAAGCCCGCTCCGCTAAACTTAGGGAACCGGGGAGGTGTGCCATGGCTATGGCGACGACGACGTACGCTTCATTGCCCGAAGCGGAACATAGTGCCCAGCTACGCAAGGCAGTGATCGCGTCGACGGTGGGGACGGCGATTGAGTGGTACGATTTCTTTCTCTATGGCACCGCCGCCGGCCTGATTTTCGGCAAACTTTATTTTCCCAATGAGGATCCCCTGTCGGCGACGCTGCTCGCCTTCGGGACCTATTTCATCGGCTTCGTGGGCCGACCGATCGGCGCCGCAATCTTTGGCCATTATGGTGATCGCATCGGGCGCAAAGCGACGTTGATCGCCACACTGCTCTGCATGGGGCTTGCGACTTTCGCCATCGCTTTCGTGCCGACCTACGCTTCCATTGGTATTTGGGGCGCGATCTTGCTGACGGTGCTGCGGGCGATCCAAGGCATCGGCGTCGGCGGTGAGTGGGGCGGTTCGGTGCTGCTGGCGATGGAATGGTCGCGAACGCAAAACCAGCGCGGTCTGATCGCGTCGTGGCCGCAATTCGGCGTGCCGTGCGGCTTGCTATTGTCGAATCTGGCCGTCTTGGCCTTCAGCCGCTGGGCTGGCGACGATTTTGTCACCTGGGGCTGGCGCGTGCCGTTTGCGCTCTCGATCATTCTCGTCGGCGTCGGCCTGTGGATTCGTCTCGGCATTTTCGAGACGCCGGTTTTCCAAGAGATCCTCAACAAGGAGAAGGTCGAAAAGGCGCCCGTCGTTGAGGTCACCAAGAGGCAGCCCAAGGAGATCATTCTCTCCGCGCTGCTGCGGCTGTCCGAGCAGGCGCCGTTCTACATCTTTACCGCGTTCATCTTCGCTTACGCGGTCGGTACGCTCCACATGTCGCGGGATTTGATCCTCGCCGCGGTTATGGTGGCGGCCTGCGTGTCGTTCTTCACCATTCCACTTGCCGGCCATTTCTCCGATCAGATCGGCCGCAAGAACATGTATCTGATCGGCGTCGTGGTCATGGGCCTGTTCGGGTTCGTGTATTTCGCGATGGTCGATACCGCGATACCGGCACTCGTCTTCATCGCCATCGTGCTGTCGCTCATCCCGCACGACCTGCAATACGGACCGCAAGCGGCACTGATTGCCGAGTCCTTCACGCCGCGCTTGCGCTATAGCGGCGCGTCTCTCGGCTATCAGTTGGCCTCGATCATCGCTGGCGGCCCGGCGCCGCTCATCGCCACCGCGCTGTTTGCCGCATACAAAAGCGGTTACGCGATCGCGGCCTATATTGCCGTTCTCGCTGTCATCAGCTTTGTGGCGACCGCAATGATGCCGGACTATACCGGCAAGTCCATTGCCGACGACGCTTACGGCGAGGAATAGCCAACCACAGGTACTTCAGGTCCTACGCGACGACCTTCCGAAACCGTAAACAAAAAGCCCGGTGCTGGTTGTTCCAGGACCGGGCTTTCACTTACAGCAACACCGGATGTGACGACCCCTAACGAGGCGTCGGTTCCGTTTGACCCGCCGCTCAGCGCTTGGTGGACTGATTGTCTTAGGCGAGGATTTCGCCGCCGCTCCCAATATACCCCGATCACGCCGCCCAGCAGTACCACCGCGCTGATCGGTAGACCGAGCGGTAGCAGCCAGGGCAGAAACGGCCCGAAATCCTCATACGGGGACTAAATCTAATGAATCCTAAAGCACCAGGCGGGCTGGAATCTAAAGCACCAGACCGCTCTGCGGATCGATCAGGTGCATGTGCTCCATGTTGGCGTGAAGCCGCATGTTTTCGCCGGGGCCGACGGCACTGCCGGGGTCGACGCGAGCACAGATTTCCTGGCCGTCGACGGTGAAATAAACCATCGTTTCCATGCCCATCGGCTCGACGACATCGAGTGGGGTGGCGAACTCGCTCTGCTGGTCGCGATCGCTGCGCCGCGGCTCGGTGATATGTTCTGGCCGCAGTCCCAGCGTCAGGTCCCTTCCGGTCAGCGACTGAAACCGCGCCGATCGCGATGCTGGTATCGGCAAAGCGATCCGGTCGGAAATGCGCACGCGCTGTCCGGCGCCGTTCTGTTCGATCCGGCAGCGGATGAAGTTCATCGCCGGCGAGCCGATGAAGCCGGCGACGAAACGCGTCTTGGGGTGGTGATAAAGGTCCTGCGGGCTTGCGATCTGCTCGATCGAGCCGCCGTTCATGACGACCACGCGATCCGCTAGCGTCATCGCCTCGATCTGGTCGTGGGTGACGTAGACCGTCGTAGTTTTGACCATCTGATGCACGCGCTTGATCTCGGTGCGCATCTGCACGCGCAGCTTGGCGTCGAGGTTCGACAGCGGCTCGTCGAACAGAAACACTTTCGGGTTGCGCACGATGGCGCGCCCCATGGCGACGCGCTGCCGTTGGCCGCCGGACAGGGCCTTCGGCTTGCGGTCCAACAGCTCGGTGATGTCGAGGATGCGGGCCGCCGTATCCACACGTTTGCGGATTTCGTCCTTGGAGAATTTACGCAGCTTCAGCCCGAACGACATATTTTCGTAGGCCGTCATGTGCGGATATAGCGCGTAGTTTTGGAACACCATCGCGATATCGCGATCCTTCGGGGGCCGGTCGTTGACGATCTCTCCGCCGATGTAAATTTCGCCGGACGAGACCTCTTCGAGGCCGGCGATCATGCGCAGCGTTGTGCTCTTGCCGCAGCCGGAGGGACCGACTAGCACGACGAATTCGTTGTCCGGAATATCGAGATTGATGCTGCGAACCGCCTCGACATTGTCGAAGCGCTTGACGACGTTGCGCAGGGAGACTTCGGCCATGTGACGACCCCTTACCTATCCCTTCGTGGCGCCCGCAGTCAGGCCGGCGATGTAGTAGTCCATGAGAAAGGCGTAGACCACGAGCGGAGGCGCGGCGGCCAAAAGCGCGCCGGCCATGAGCATTCCCCATTTGTAGACGTCGCCGCGGATCAGACTGGTCACGGTGCCGACGGTCAGAACCTGCTGGTCCGCCGAATAGAGAAACGCCATCGGATAGACGAAAGCCGCCCACGAGACCGTGAAAGCGAAGATCATGGCCGCGATGATTCCCGGCAACGCAACCGGGATGAAGATTTTCGTCAGCATCTGTAGGTGCCCCGCGCCGTCGATCAGGGCCGCCTCGTCAAGCTCCTTGGGGATGGATTGGAAGTAGCCGATCATAATCCAGGTGCAGAACGGCACGGTCAGCGTCGGATAGACCAGCACCATGCCCCAGTAAGAGTTGAGCAGTCCGACCGCCTTGACGATCTGAAACAGCGGGATGAACAAAAGCGTGTCCGGCACGAGGTAGGTCAGGAAAATTCCGGTGGCGAGGATGCTCGAGCCCCAGAATCTCATCCGGCCGAGCGAGAATGCGGCCAGCACGCTGACCACCATGGTGATTGCGACGACGCAGATCGTCACGACGATGGTGTTCTTGAAAAATGTAAGAAAGTCGGTTTGCGTCAGCAGAATTCTAAACTGGTCGAGCGTAATACCGTCCGAAATGATCCATGGATTGGTGGCCATCCTGGCGACTTCGGCGTCGCTCTTGAAAGCGGTGACGATCATGTAATAGGGCGGTATCAGAAAGAAAATCGCGAATAGCACCAGAAAGAAGTAAGACGCGATGAGCGCCCAGCGGCGATTGCGGCTCAAACTGGCGCGCAGTCCCAAACCCTGAGCGGCGCCGCGCGCAACGATCGCGGCGGTGCTCATCCGATTTCCCTGCCGCGCTTGCGTACCCCGCGCAGAATGAAGATTGCGGCGACGCCGAGGATCGGGAACATGAAGAGAGACGTGGCGGCGCCAAGCGGCAGGTCGCCGGAGCGGATACCCAACATGAATGCATAGGTGGCGAAAACATGCGTCATGTTGCGCGGACCGCCCGCGGTGAGGATTTGCACGATATCGAAGTTTGCAAATGTGACGATAAGCGAGAACAACACGGTTATCGCAATGATATTGCGCATCATCGGCAGCGTGATATGCCGGAATTTCTGCCAGGCATTGGCGCCGTCGATCGCCGCAGCCTCGTAAAGCTGCTCGGGTACCGATTTGAGCGCCGCTAAATACATAATGAGAAAGAACGGCGCGCCGTACCAGACGTTGACGAGGATCACGGAGAACCGCGCCCAATAGGGGTTGCTCAGCCAGGGCACCTCGTTATAGCCAAGCGACTCGAGAACGTAGTTGAGGGCGGAGTGCGTGGGATCGAACAGCCACCACCAGCCGAGCGAGGACAGAGCCAGCGGAATGACCCAAGGCACGAGCAGCATACCGCGCCACTTGCGCTGCCCCTTTGCCGGCAAGTTGTTGATCAGATGCGCGGTGATGAGCCCGATCAGCGCTTTAAAGAATACCGCGGAGAGCGCGAAAATGGCGGCCTGCTCGACCACCATCCAGAAGACATCGCGCGAGAGGAGGAAGCTGAAATTGCCGAGTCCGATAAAGCGCGTCTGCGCCTTGTTCAGCATCGACAGATAGATGGAATAGAACGCCGGATACATCACAAGCCCGGCGATGATCACGATCAAAGGAAGGCACATCAGGAAGGCGATGGTCGAGCGACGGCGCAAGAACAGATGCAGACTGCGGGCCGTAGAGGAACCCAGGTCCATTCCCTGCAGCCTGTTTCTTCGCAGTGTTGGTGACCATGTCTGGACGGTGTCGGCCATCGTCTGCCTCGCGCTCGTTTAGGCGGCATGCCGGCCCTTCGGCCGGCATGCCGTTTACCGATAAGAACCGAGATGGCGCTTTAAGCCCTCAAGGTCCCTTCAAGCTCGTTTTCGGCCCACTTGATCACGTCGTCGAGCTTCTCGTTGCCCTGGGTGACCTTGGCGACCATGACGGTATTGATCGCCTGATTGTAGATTTGAGCGCCGACCTCGGAACGCGCCGGCGCGCCGGCGATCGACGTCTGTTCGTCGCCGCGCGGCGGGTAGCCATAGACGGTCCCGACGGGCGGTTCGACTTTCCTCCAGGTATCGAGGTCGTACATTGTTTTGAAGGACGGCAGATCGTAGCCATAGGAGGCCTCGACGAGCTGGGCGACCGATTCCTTCTGCGAGATGTAAAGCAGAAGATCCTTCGCCGCCTGTTTGTTTTTAGAAAAGCTCCACAGGCCATAGAACTGCGGCAGCTGGCCGACGAAGCGGCCCTTCGGACCTCGCGGCATCGGATGCGTCCAGCATTGTGCAGCGACTCGCGGGTTGTCGCGCTTGGCGACCGCCCAGGCACTCGGCGGATTCATGATGCCCGAGCCCTTGCCGGAAATGAGCCAGCGATTATTGCCGGCATCGTCCCAGGCGTAAACCTCCGGCGGATTCACCGCCATCAGCT
>Ga0187780_10002335_pt1 | contig 14268 bp, 8 predicted proteins | sample 1015_Q2_SP10_20__FD_132429 | JGI IMG/M metagenome (GOLD analysis project Ga0187780, IMG submission 132429) | Tropical peat soil microbial communities from peatlands in Department of Meta, Colombia - 1015_Q2_SP10_20_MG | ecosystem: Environmental > Terrestrial > Soil > Wetlands > Peat | place... | reverse complement strand
ATCCTGGTTCTCCCATTCCTTCGGATAGCCGATGCCGGGCTTGGTCTCGACGTTGTTGAACCAAGCGTATTCCATGCCTTCGCGGTTGGTCCACACGTTCTTGCAGGTGACCGAGCAGGTGTGACACCCGATGCACTTGTCGAGGTTCAGCACCATCGCGATTTGCGCGCGGATCTTCATTCTGCGGCCTCCATCTTCGGCGCGACGGTGAGCGGTTCTGGCTGATCGGCGGCCGGCTTATCGAGCCAGTCGACTTTCGTCATCTTGCGGACAATGACGAATTCATCGCGATTGGTGCCGATCGTGCCGTAATAGTTGAAGCCGTAGGCCTGCTGCGCATAGCCGCCGATCATGTGCGTCGGCTTGACCACCGTGCGCGTCACCGAATTGTGGATGCCACCGCGCTGGCCGGTCACTTCGGAACCCGGCACATTCACGATCTTCTCCTGCGCGTGGTACATGAGGCACATGCCGTCCTTGACGCGCTGGGAGACGACGGCGCGGGCAACAAGTGCTCCGTTTGCGTTGTAGGCCTCGATCCAGTCGTTATCGGCGATGTCCGCTTTTTTGGCATCGTTTTCGCTGATCCACACTATCGGCCCGCCACGCGACAAAGTCAGCATCATCAAGTTGTCGGTGTATGTCGAATGAATGCCCCACTTCTGGTGCGGCGTGATGAAGTTGAGCACGACCTGTTTCTGCCCGTTCGGCTTGCTGTCGATGACCGGTTTGACGGTCTTGAGATCGACCGGCGGCCGGTAGACGCACAGAGCCTCACCGAAGGCCCGCATCCACAGGTGGTCCTGATAGAGCTGTTGGCGGCCGGACAACGTGCGCCACGGGATGAACTCATGCACGTTTGTATAGCCGGCGTTGTAGCAGACCTTCTCTGACTCCAGGCCGGACCAGGTCGGCGCCGATATGATCTTGCGTGGCTGCGCCACGACGTCGCGGAAGCGGATTTTCTCGTCTTCCTTCGGGATGGCGAGATGCCTGTGGTCGAGGCCCGTGGTCTTCGACAGAGCCTCCCAGGCCTTGACCGCAACTTCGCCATTGGTTTCCGGCGCCAGCGAAAGTATGACTTCGGTCGCATCGATATCAGTATCGATGCGGGCCAAACCCTTGGTCGCTCCCTCCTCCGTCACCTCGCCGTTAAGGCGCTTGAGCAACTCGACCTCATGCTCGGTGTTCCAAGCCATGCCTTTCACGGCATTGCCGAGCTTCTGCATCAGCGGGCCGAGCGCGGTGAACCGCTTGTAGACGTTCGGGTAGTCGCGCTCGACGACCGCGACCATCGGCATGGTTTTGCCGGGGATCGGCTCGACCTCGCCCTTCTTCCAGTCCTTGACATCGAGTGCCTGCGCAATCTCGCCCGGCGAGTCATGCTGGATCGGAGTGAGTACCACATCCTTCTCGACGCCGAGCGCCTCCGGAGCGACGTCGGAAAACTTCTTGGCGATCGCCTTGTAGATCTCCCAATCGCTCTTGCACTCCCACACCGGATCCACCGCCGAGGTCAGCGGATGGATGAAGGGATGCATATCGGAGGTATTGAGATCGTTCTTTTCGTACCAGGTCGCGGTCGGCAGCACGATGTCGGAATAGACGCAGGTAGTCGACATGCGGAAGTCGAGCGTGACCAGGAGGTCGAGCTTTCCTTTCGGCGCGTCGTCGTGCCAGGCGACTTCTTTCGGCTTCTTCTTGCCAGTCTCGCCGAGGTCTTTGCCCTGTACGCCATGCGTGGTGCCGAGCAAGTGCTTGAGAAAATATTCGTGTCCTTTGCCTGACGAGCCGAGCAGGTTCGAGCGCCACACGAACATGTTGCGTGGCCAGTTGTCGGGATGGTCGGGATCCTCGCAGGCGAGCTGCAGCGCGCCGGACTTCAACGCGCCGGCAACATAGTCCTTGGGCTCGAGGCCCGCGGCCTGTGCCCGCTTCGCGATCTCCAACGGGTTCTGCTTGAGCTGGGGCGCCGAGGGCAGCCAGCCCATGCGCTCTGCACGCACGTTGTAGTCGATGAGCGCGCCGTCCCAGGGTCCCGGAGGCGCAGTCGGCGAGAGGATCTCGTCGATGCCGATCGTTTCATACCGCCACTGGTCGGTGTGCGCGTAGAAGAAGGACGTCGAGTTCTGCTGGCGCGGCGGACGACCCCAGTCGAGCGCGAAGGCGAGCGGCAGCCATCCGGATTGCGGACGGAGCTTCTCTTGTCCGACATAGTGCGACCAGCCACCCCCCGATTGGCCGACACAGCCGCACATCACCAGCATATTGATGACGCCGCGGTAGTTCATGTCGCAGTGGTACCAATGGTTCATCGCGGCGCCGATGATCACCATCGAGCGGCCATTGGTCTTTTCCGCGTTGAGCGCGAATTCGCGCGCCACCGTCACGATCTTGTCGCGCGGTACGCCCGTAATCTTCTCCGCCCAGGCCGGCGTATAGGGCACGTTTTCATCGTATGATTTGGCGACGTGCTCGCCGCCGAAACCGCGGTCGAGCCCGTAATTGGCGACGAACAGGTCGAAAACCGTCGCGACTAGCGCCTCGCCCCCAATCAATTTCACGCGCTTGGCCGGTACTTTGCGAACCAGCACACTTGGATGACTTGTGCCGGCGAAATGGTCGTGCTCGCGATTGCCGAAATACGGGAAGCCGACATCCGCAAGCTCGTCCTTGTCGTTCGCGAAGGTGAGTTGAAGATTGGTCTCGCGCCCGTCGGACTGTTTCTCTTCGAGGTTCCACTTGCCCTTCTCACCCCAGCGGAAGCCGACGGAACCGCGCGGGACAACAATACTTTCTGAGGTTTCGTCGTAGGCGACCGTCTTCCATTCGGGATTGTTGGGCTCGTCGAGGTTACCGGTGAAGTCGGACGCCCGCAGGAGCCGCCCAGGCACCAGTCGGCCATCCTGCTTCACCAGTTGCACCAGCATCGGCATATCCGTGTACTGGCGCACATAGTCTTCGAAATATTCAGCCTGCCGATCGAGATAGAACTCGCGCAAGATCACATGACCCATCGCCATGGCGAGGGCGGCATCGGTGCCCTGCTTCACCGAAATCCAGAGATCGGCGAACTTCGAGGCCTCGGAATAGTCAGGGGAGATGACAACGCTCTTGGCGCCGCGGTAGCGTGCCTCGGTGTAGAAGTGCGCGTCTGGCGTGCGCGTCTGCGGAACGTTCGAGCCCCACAGGATGAGGAAGCCGGAGTTATACCAATCGGCCGACTCAGGAACGTCGGTTTGCTCACCCCAAGTCTGCGGCGACGACGGCGGCAGATCGCAGTACCAGTCGTAGAACGACATGCAGACGCCGCCGAGCAGCGACAGGTAACGTGATCCGGCCGCATAGGACACCATCGACATCGCCGGGATCGGCGAGAAGCCGATGATCCGGTCTGGCCCGTGCTGCTTGATTGTGTAGACGTTGGCTGCGGCGATGATCTCGGTGACCTCGTCCCAGGTCGCACGCACGAAGCCGCCGAGGCCCCGTTTCGACGTGTAAGCGGCGCGCTTCTTCGGGTCCTCGACGATCGAGGCCCAGGCCGCGACCGGCTTTCTCAGCGCGCGCGCTTCTCGCCACAGCTTGAGCAGGCGCGAGCGCACCAACGGATATTTCACGCGGTTGCCGGAATATAAGTACCAGGAGTAGCTGGCGCCGCGCGAACAACCGCGCGGCTCGTGGTTCGGCAGTTCCGGCCGCGTGCGCGGATAATCGGTCTGCTGCGTCTCCCAAGTGACGATGCCGCCCTTGACGTAGATTTTCCATGAGCAAGAGCCGGTGCAGTTCGCACCGTGAGTCGAACGCACGATCTTGTCGTGCTGCCAACGCTTGCGATAGCCGTCCTCCCAGCGGCGATCCTCACGCGTGGTGACACCATAGCCGTCCGAGAACCGCCCCGTGACGCGCTTGAAGAAGGTCAGGCGATCGAGGAAGTGACTCATCGTCTTACCTCCTTACTCAGCCGGTTGCGCGGCGGTAGATCGCACCGATACGCGGTGCTCGATGTCGTAAAGCAGGCCGCCGTCTTTGCGAGTGTAGAAAACCCAGGTGATCACGACACAGCTGATATAGAAGGCGAGGAAGCCCCAGAGCGCCGCTTCAACGCCACCCGTCAGCGCAATCGATGAGCCGTAGGACTTCGGAATGAAGAAGGCGCCGAAGGCGGCGATCGCCGACGTGAAACCGGTGATCGCAGCGGACTCCTTCTCCGCCTGCCGGACCTGCGTCTCCTTGTTCGCTTTGGGCATGAGGCGCGCGACTTCCTTGCGCATGATGTTGGGGATCATCTGGAAGGTCGACGCGTTGCCGACCCCGGCCGCGAAGAACAGCACCAGGAACATCGCGAAGAAGCCCCAGAACGCATTCGGCTGGTCCTTGACGCCGAGGAAGTAGAGCACCCCGATGACACCGATCATCATCGTTACGAAAACCCACAAGGTGACGCGGCCGCCGCCCCAACGATCCGATACCCAGCCGGTCGCCGAACGCGAGAGCGCACCGACCAACGGGCCGAGGAAGACGAAGGGGAGCGCATCGACCGCCGGGAACTGGGTCTTGGCGAGCAGCGGGAAGCCCGCCGAATAGCCGATGAAAGAGCCGAAGGTCCCGGTGTAGAGCCAGCACATCAGCCAGTTGTGCTTGCGCTGGAAGATGACGGCCTGCTCGGAGAACGATGCCTTCGCCGAGGCAATGTCGTTCATGCCGAACCATGCGGAAAACGCGCTGACGACGATGAACGGCACCCAGATGAAGCCCGCATTCTGCAGCCACAGTGGCACCGAACCGGCGGGACCCTTCACCATGGTTGGGTCACCTCCGAACCAGCCAAACACGCCGGCGGTAATGACAATCGGCACGAGGAACTGCACGACGCTGACGCCGAGATTGCCGAGGCCAGCATTGAGTGCGAGCGCATTGCCCTTCTCCGCTTTCGGGAAGAAGAAACTGATGTTCGCCATTGACGAAGCGAAGTTGCCGCCGCCGAGCCCGCAAAGCAGCGCGAGCGACAGGAAGATGAAATACGGCGTACTTGGATTCTGCACGGCGTAGCCGATGCCGACCGCCGGGATCATCAGCGACCAAGTCGCAACCGTGGTCCACAGTCGGCCGCCGAAGATCGGCACCATGAAGGAGTAGAAGATGCGCAGCACCGCGCCGGAGATGCCGGGCAGGGCCGCGAGCCAGAACAGCTGATCGGTCGTAAACTGGAAGCCAACCGATGGGAGTTTGGCAACGACCACTGACCACACCTGCCAGACCGCGAATGACAAGAGCAGCGCCGGGATCGAGCACCAGAGATTCCGCCGGGCGATCGCACGACCGGTCTCGTTCCAGAACTTCTTGTCCTCCGGCCGCCAATCGGTGAGCACTGCGCCTGACAGCGCGCCGACATGCGCCGGCTTGTGGACCTCCTGGAATTCCGGGAGCTGCGGCAGCTTGGCAAGCGCAGGAGCCACAACAGCGCGCTCCATTTGCCGGATCGAGACGTGCATCCAGATCAAAGCGCCGGTCACCAGCAGGAACAGCAGCATAAAGCAGCTGGTCCACAGGCCGGTGAGATCATTGAGCGCGCCAAATGCAATCGGCAGCACGAAGCCGCCGAGGCCGCCGATCATGCCGACGAGGCCGCCGACGGCACCGACGTTTTTCGGATAATAGACCGGGATATGCTTGTAGACGGCGGCCTTGCCCAGCGCCATGAAGAAGCCGAGCACGAACACGATCACAGTGAAAGGCACCACTGCCATTTCCATGTGGAAGGTGCGCGTGCTGGTCGCCGTGTACACGGTGTAATCGGTCGGCGGATAGGACAACACGAAGGTGCAGATGACCGCGACCAGGAAGGTCCAGTACATCACGCGGCGGGCGCCGTAACGGTCGGACAGGTGACCGCCATATGCGCGGAAAACGCTCGCCGGGAACGAGAATGCCGCCGCGATCATGCCGGCTGTCTTGATATCGACCTTGTAGACGTTGATCAGATACTGCGGCAGCCACAGTGAGAGCGCGACGAAGGCGCCGAACACGAAGAAGTAGTAGAGCGCGAAACGCCAGACCTGGATGTTCTTGAGTGGCGCGAGCTCGAGCCAGGCGCTGCGCGGTTTTTCGCCGCGGGCGCGGCGCGCGACCAGCACTGGATCGTCATCGGTGGAAAACCAGAACAGCACGGCCATGATGGCGATGCCGGCTGCCCACACCTCCGCCACCGTCTGCCAGCCGTAAGCGACGAGCACAAACGGCGCGCAGAATTTCGTCACGGCCGCGCCGACATTGCCGGCGCCGAAAATGCCTAATGCCGTGCCTTGCTTCTCCGTCGGGTACCAGCGCGACACATAGGCAACGCCAACCGCGAACGAACCACCGGCAATACCGACGAACAACGCGGCGATCAGAAATTGCGGGTAACTCGACGCCCAAGTCAGGAAAAAGGTCGCGACCGCAGCCGACAGCATCACCAGCGTATAGACGATGCGTCCGCCATACTGGTCGGTCCACACGCCGAGGAAGATTCGGATCAGCGAGCCGCTGAGGATCGGTGTGCCGACTAGCAGACCGAATTGCGTTTCGTTGAGCCCAAGTTCTTTTTTGATCTGCACGCCGATGATGGCGAAGATGGTCCACACCGCGAAGCAGACGGTGAAGGCAATCGTGGACATCCAGAGCGCACGGGTTTGACCCGGCGCCCCCGCAGTCGATTTGTCCGGCATTGAGAGGGTCCCTTTTCTTGATGGCACAAGAAAAAAGACAGATTCCGGTGCGCCCGCTTTGACGTCGATCAAACTCGATTTTCAGGTTTATTCACAATAAGTTCGCTTGCGCGCTCTTTCACAGATTTCGTCAGCAGGTCGGTTAGATCGCTAAGGGCGGAACCTACTGCTGATCAAGGCTGCGGGACTCTTGCCACTAGGCATGTGGGCCGATCGCTTACTTCAGCCCTATCCTCCGCAGGCCGCATAGGCGATCGCGGCAGACGTTTTTGAATGTATATTTCGACAACGACCAAGCGCTGCGCGGGACGTTACCGCGCGATTCCTCCGCGCAATTGCTCAGCAAAGCATTTGGCGAACTCGTGCGCTTTTTACATCAGCCGTTACTGACGAGCCGAGACGAGTCATCATCAACAAACCGTGGTAGAGCTAAAAGAGCCAATAAGGAGCGACCATGCGAACCATTGCCGTTGAAGAGCATTTTGTCACGCCGGCCTTTGTCGAGGGTCCCGGCAAGGGATTCCTGGATCGCTTTCGTAATTCCGGCCCACGCGGCGCCATGATCGCGGATCGGCTTTTCGACTTGGCCGACAAACGCATTGCGGAAATGGATGCCGCCGGGGTCACCATGCAGGTGCTCTCCCTCAATTCTCCCGGCGTTGAGCAGTTGGAGCCAGCCGAGGCCATTCCCTGCGCCCGCGACGCGAACGATTTCCTCGCCGCAGCCATCAAAAAGCACCCTACCCGCTTTGCCGGCTTTGCCTCGCTGCCAATACAGGCGCCGGACGAGGCCGCAAAGGAATTCGAGCGCTGCATCCGCCAACTCGGCTTCAAGGGCACGAACATCAACGGTCACACGCGTGGGCGCTATCTCGACGATCCGTTCTTTACACCGATCCTCACCTGCGCCGACGCGCTTCAAGTCCCGATCTATCTTCACCCGACGGTACCGCACAAACCGGTAGCCGATGCGCTCTATGGCGGTTTCTCGCCGACCGTCACCGGCATCTTGGCCAGTTCTGCCTGGGGCTGGCACATCGAAACGGCAACACACCTTCTGCGGATGATTCTTGGCGGCGTGTTCGACAGGCTTCCCAATCTGCAGATCGTCATCGGCCATATGGGCGAAGCCATTCCTTTTATGCTTCCGAGAATGAACCGGAATTTGTCGCCGCAGGTGACCAAGCTCACTCGACCATTCGCCGACTATCTGCGGCAGAACGTCCATTACACCTTCGGCGGCTTTAATTTTGCGCCGACGTTCCTCAACCTGCTGCTCGAAATCGGCGTCGAGCGGATCATGTTCTCAGTGGACTATCCCTACGGCTCGATGGAGGAGGCCGTGAGCTTCCTGAAGCATCTTCCAGTGAGCGAGGCGGACCGGGAGCGGATTGCGCACGGCAACGCGGAACGGCTATTCGGCCTGTGACCGCGCTAGATATCGGTTTGTTTAGGCACTGAATTCCGAGCCGAAATTACGGCGATGGCTACCCTAGAGGGAGAAGGAACGCCTTCAGATTTACGTTGCTCCCGAAAACTCGAGGACGTCAAATCCGACGTTACGGTCAACCATGTAGATCAGGCCTCGACTGTCGAGGATCACGTCGTTGCTTTGCGGCGCCGGCCGGCCGCCGGCCGGCTCGGGAATAAAGTGGCCCACCTCCTGCGGTGTCATCGGGTCGGCGAGATCGATGACCCGTAGGCCGGCGCTGAACCAAACGGCAAATACCAGTGTGCCGACCATCCTTTCGTGGAACTGGTGAGCGCCGAAGCGCGTGCCTTGGACCCGCGCGAACGGCGAGTCGAGCTCGCTGACCTCGAAGAGCGACAGCGGCTTGACGGCCGCATAGTCGGTCACATCGAATACTGAAACGCCCGCGTGCGGCCGGCCGCGGCGCACCTGTGCGTCGCCCTTGCCCTGAACCTGATCTTCCTCGTCGATCGCTACCGCAATTCGTCGTCCGCCAATCAAGGCCGGCATGACCGTATGCGTCGGCTCGGGAAACGGCGGATGATAATTGTAGGACGCGACGGTTTTCGGTGAAGAAAGATCGGATATGTCGACAATACGGAAACCACCGTGCCAACAGCTCGCCCACATTTCATCATCGAAGCGCAAGGCGTGATGCAACCGGTGCCGTTTGCCCGACCAAGTCGGGCTCTCGCCGCCGGCAATGTGCTGGCCTGGCATCCACCATCGCGAGACTTCCTGCGGGTGCGCCGGCTCGCGCATGTCGTAGATGACCAGGATATTGCCGATGTAGCCGGACATTTCGGTCGAGATGTACGCGTAGCGCGTATCCATATCGAAACGATGCACACCGATTCCACCGGTCAACTGATGATGGACGAAATTCGGCTGCGCCGGATTCGACACGTCGTAGATACGGAAGCCACCGTTGCGATACGGCTGTTTTTCTGCTGCCTCGATTTCGGCAACGCTCGCTTCGGGGATATTCAGCCTCTCCGCGAGCTCGGCGCGCGTCGGCTCACGTCCAAGCCTGTCGTGCAGTTCCCGCCGGACGCCGGGCAATTGCTCGGCGCGTCGTCCGACCGAGGTCATATTGCGCTCGTGGTTCACCACCATGAGGCCGTCGACGACGCGCACCTTGTGGCTGTGCGAAGCCGGGTCATCGAGCGTGATGGTGGCCGCGACCCTCGGGTTGGCTGGGTCCGAAATATCGACGATTGATGTCCCGAGTTGCTTGTCGTTCGGGATATGGCCGACATAGGCGTAGTGACCGGCGACGGTCACCTGTCCGGCGCCCGGCAGATCGAGATGCCCAACGCGTCGCAGATTCCTGGCGGCGGCGCCGTGGAGCTGTTCGATCTTGCCCATACCCTTGCTATTGGTCGAGGCGCGCGCCGGACGCCGCCACGATCGCCTTCCATTTTGGAATTTCCGAATTGATATAGGCTGAGAATTCCTCAGGGGTGTCGGCGGCAATGTCGACACCCAATTTATCAAGCGCCGATTTAACATCAGGATCATGCAGCGCCTTCAGTGCGGCATCATGCAGCTTGGCGATGATCTGCTGCGGCGTCCCGGCCGGCGCGACAAGGCCATGCCAGGTGCTGGCGTCGAAGCCTTTCAGTCCGGCCTCATCCATCGTTGGAAGGTCCGCTAAAATCGTGGTGCGTTTGAGCGTGGTCACAGCGAGCGCCCGCACCCTGCCCCCCTTGATATGGCCGATCACGGAAGCTGCCGTTGCGAACATCATCTGGTCGTGTCCGCCGATCACATCCTGCAAGGCGGGCGCAGCACCTTTGTAGGGTACGTGGACGATATCGACCTTGGCCTCGGACTTGAACAATTCGCCCGCGAGATGCGCCGCGGCGCCGTAACCCGAGGACGCAAAATTAATCTTCCCGGGCTGCGCCTTGCAGAGGGCTATCAATTCGGCAAGTGAATGCGCCGGCACGCTCGGATTTACGACAAGAATATTAGCCTGCGTGCCGACAAGCGTAATCGGCATAAAATCTTTTTGCGGACTGTAGTCCAGATGTTTGTACAAGCTTTCGTTGGTCGCAAGGATGCTGTTGTTGCCCATCAACAGCGTGTAGCCATCGGCCGGCGCGCGGGCGACGAACTCAGCTGCGATATTGCCGCCCGCTCCCGGCTTGTTCTCGATCACGAAAGGCTTGCCAAGCAACTGCTCCATTTTCCGCCCGACAATCCGCGCGAGCACGTCGCTCGGCCCGCCCGGCGTAAATGCGACGACGAGCGTGACGGGCCGATCAGGATACTCGGCACTGTGCGCTGCCCTCGGAGTTGTGAGCAGCGCGGCCAAGGCAATGAAGGCAAGACGCCGCGTAATTCCTGAGAAGCTCGTCATCGACATCACCACACTTTATTTATTGTCGGTCCGGCTTCTCCACCGAACGCACCGGCGTTTCGGGAATGAGATTGCCGCGCCGGCGCTCGAAAGTCGATTTGCCGCTCTCGCGCCAATCGCCGGTAACCGCAGCGTTGGCAAATTCGGTCCATGCATCGTCCCAGTCGCCGAGGTCATAGCCGTGCCAAGGCGCTTGCGGGCTGATCCGAGGGAGGTTGAGCTCTTCCCATATTTTTTTTGCCCGCAGCATGAAGTCTTCCGTCGGCAACGCCAACGGCGGCATGTCGTGTTTGAGCGTCGCATCGATCAACAGCGTGCCCTCGACGGCTGCGCGTCCGGACTTCGGCCCATGCCCGCTCGAGCGGTATGGCGCAACGTGGACGTCCTCCATGAAATTCGACCGGTAGGCCAAAGACCAGAAGATCGCGTCAGCATTATCGGGGGAAATGTCTTCGGACACCGCGATGACAAGCTTGCCGCATTGCGCCTGAAGAGCCGCCGCGCCCTGCATACCCCGCCATACTTCGGTCCTCGGCGTGCCACGCTCGAATTGCAGAAAAATAACTTTCCGCAGATTCGTCAGCGGCTCGTGCATGACGACGCGCTTGATGCCGCGCACGTTGAGGACGTGCCGCAGGTGTTCCAGGAAAAGCGGCTCATAGGCCACCTTCTTGAGCACCGAGGATTCGCTCGGCGTCACCTGGCTGATGATCGACAGGAAAACCGGCTTGCGTTTGCGGGTGATGGCGGTAATGCGCATCGACATATTGTAATCCTCGAGCGCGACATGGCCGTGGCTCTCGCCGAATGGGCCTTCGGGCTCGAGGAGATCCGTGTCAATCAGCCCCTCGATGACAATTTCGGCGTCAGCGGGGACGACGAGATCGACGGTCTTGCACTGAACCGTGCGGACCGGCCTACCCATCAGACCGCCGGCCACCTCCAGCTCGTCCTGGTCGATCGGCAGCTTCTGCGGACCGGTGAACAGAACCGCCGGCGCGCATCCGACCACAATGGCGCAAGGCATCTGCTGCTTCCGCTTCTTGTGCTTCTGCCAATGCAAATAGCCCCCAGCCCCGCCAAGTCGCGAGGCCATTCGCACACCCAGCCGGTCGTTGGCTTTGAGCGCAGCACGGTAGGTGCCCATATTCTGGATGCCGTTTTCCGGGTCCTTGGTGACGCACAATGTCGCCGTGAGATACGGGGCTGAATCAAAGCCAGGCGTCGAAATAGGGACGGGCAGACTCGCCATCCCCCCGCCTTCGGTGGTGAGGTCCTTGCCGGTCTGCACAATCTCCTGGCAGGGCGCGCTGTCGACCCGAACCGGCACAACCGGGTGAGCCATAGCTTTCACCCAAAGATCGCCGATGTCGGCGACGGACACGCCGAGCCCAGTCGCATAGATTTCCGGTGATGCCGCAAGACCGCCGACGAGAACCGGAATGTCATACTTCTCCCCGCGGGCACCGAAGACATTGGTGAACAGGAAGGCGCGCCTCTCGTCCTCGCGCAGCCCGCCCTGAAATTGCCAACGCACCAGAGCATGAAGTTCCGAATCCTTGTCGATCGGACGGTCGATCCGCGTCAGCAGCCCCCGCTCCTCCAGCCGCGCGATATGTTCCTGCAAGTCGGCGGGCGCCTTCTGCATCGTCACCGGCTTCATTGCGGACCTCCCGTGGGTCAAGCATGATACTCCCGCCCGAAACGTAGTCATACCCGGTCACGGCAGTAGAACACCCCGCTAACTACCGGACGCCTCTCATGATCCGATCGACGTCGATCGCCCTCTTCGCAGTGCTCTCCACGTTTGCTGCTAACGGTCTCTCGCACGCCGATGACGCCTATCCGGCGCGGCCAATTCATCTGGTGGTCGGCTTTGGTGCAGGATCGAGCGCAGACGTTGCCGCACGCATCGTCAGCCAGAAGCTAGGCGACCTCCTTGGGCAGAACGTCATTGTTGAAGACCGGCCCGGCGCAAGCGGCATGATTGCCGCCGAATACGTCGCCAGGGCCAAGAACGATGGGTACACGCTGCTGGTGGCAACGATCGCCGCGACGATCAACACGACACTAATGCCCGGCAAGGGACCGAACTTCGAAAAGGATCTGACGCCCATTGCTCTGATCGGTTCATTGCCGAACATTCTAGTCGTCAATCCAAAGCTGAACGTGAACAGTGTGTCGGACCTGATCGCACTCGCCAAGCAGAAGCCGGACGCCCTGAGTTACGGTGCTTCAGGCGTCGGCAGCGGACCACATCTGGCCACCGAGTTGTTCAAGCAGATGGCCGGCATAAAGATGACCGGCGTTCTCTACCCCGGCAGCGCGCAGACGGCGACAGACCTGATCGCCGGACGGATCCAGGTGATGTTTGCGCCAGCATCGAGCGTCGTTGGGTTCATCAAGGCTGGGACCGTCAAGCCGCTCGCGACAAGTCAGGCAAAGCGCGCAAGCATTGCTCCGGACTTGCCCACCGTCGCTGAATCCGGTTTGCCAGGCTTCAACACGGGTCTCTGGTTCGGCGTGCTCGCGCCGGCGGGCACACCGGCGCCAGTCATCGACAGACTGGCGAAGTCCCTTAACGACAGCCTCGAAGATCTTGGCGTGGTCAATGCGCTCAAAACGCAAGGGTTCGACCCGCTAGGCGGCACTCCTGACGATTTTGCGCGGTACATTAAAAGCGAGACAGAGCGCTGGGCGCGGGTCATCCACGGCATGGATGCGACCCAAACGAAATAGCGGCTAACGCACGCGAAGCGCTGCGTCGACCAAATGGGCGATGGCAGCTGCCTCCACCGGCGCTCCGCGCGGTGCCATAGCAACGCACTCGTTTATATTCTTCACGATCGCTGCCCGCCGGTCAGCCGCCGGGGCCGCGCCCGCCAACTGGCCCGATAGCGCAAACAACTTCGCCTGTTCGATTTGCTCTGCCCTAAGCTCGATTTGCTTCAGCGAAGTTCGAAAGGCCGCGTCATCGCACTTCGTTTTCGTGAACTGACGGATCGCTCGCAGCGGCCGCACGACGTCGTCCTGCCAAACCGCAACAGCGCGCATCGCCGCTTCAACATCCTTGCGCTGGAGCTGGGCGCCGCGCGTCCCGAGCCATGCGCAAAACAGCAGGACATTGACGTCGATGCCGAGCATATCCTGCAAACCCAGGCATTCGGCAGCAACGCCTTCAGCGCCATAGACTACGAGCGAGAAGCGCCAAAAGTCGTTGTCGTAATTCACCGGCGCAGCGCTGGGCGTATCGGTCGAGGCCAAACCCTATTCTCGCCCGTCGTCGATTTTTTCGCGCTTCTTTGGCCTTTCGCGCTCACCGGTCCATCGGCGCACTTTTCCAGCATCGATGTCGAATAGCTCGAGCGCTCGCGCAAGCGTGTGGTCGACCATCTCTTCGAGAGAGTTCGGCATGGCATAAAAGGCCGGCACCGGCGGATATATGATCCCGCCGGCTTCGGTCACGGTCGCCATATTGCGGATATGACCGATGTGCAGTGGCGTCTCGCGGAGCAGCAATAATAAGCGGCGCCGCTCTTTCAGCACGACATCGGCCGCGCGCGAGATGAGATTGGCGGTATTCCCCGTTGCGATCTCCGCCATGGTCTTGATCGAGCACGGCGCGATGATCATGCCACGCGTAGGAAACGAACCGCTGGAGCACGCGGCTCCGATATCGCTGTTTGAGTGAACCACGGTCGCCAACCTCTCGACATCGGCAACCT
>Ga0187780_10002334_pt1 | contig 14270 bp, 11 predicted proteins | sample 1015_Q2_SP10_20__FD_132429 | JGI IMG/M metagenome (GOLD analysis project Ga0187780, IMG submission 132429) | Tropical peat soil microbial communities from peatlands in Department of Meta, Colombia - 1015_Q2_SP10_20_MG | ecosystem: Environmental > Terrestrial > Soil > Wetlands > Peat | place... | reverse complement strand
TTCCGCGGTGCTAGCCGTTCGCTCCGCATACGGGCCAGGCGCCGATGCCCTGGCCCGCAAGGACCTGCTGGGCCACGGCGATCTGCTGGGCCGGGGTAGCCAGGTTGGCCGATGAGGCGTACCGCCCGCCGCCGTAGGCTAGCCAGGTCTGCTCGGTGAACTGCAGGCCGCCGTAGAAGCCGTTGCCGGTGCTGGCGCTCCAGTCACCGCCGGACTCGCATGCCGCAATGGCGGACCAGTTCACCCCGCCGGTCGACGCCGGGGTAGAGGCCTGTGCGGGTGCGGCCGGCGCGGCCGACGCTGCGGTCACCGGAGCCGGAGCCGCGGTGCCGGCTCGGGCGGCGCGGGCCAGCCACGCCGGGACCTGATCCTGGCTCGGCAGCTTCAGCCGCTCGCCCACGGTGATCATGTCCGGGTCGGGTACCTGGCGACGGTTTGCCCACCACACGGCGGGCCAGTCGGCCGCGTTGCCGTAGGTGCGGGCCGCGATCGCGGACAAGGTATCGCCCGGCCGGACGGTGTAGCTGGCGGGACCGTGGGTTGCTGCCGTGGGGTGCAGCGAAATCGTGACCACGATCAGTGACTTCGCCAGCGCGGTTAGTGGAATACTGAACATGTCGGGATTCCTCCTAAGGTTGGTCCGACATAAGGTCCCGGCCGCGTGCTGCGAACACCTGGCCGGGACCGCCATTATTAGCAGTCGATTTGCGTGAAGGTCACCTCCTGGCCTCCGGGAAGATGACGTAACGCCATATCACGACTTTCTCCCTCGACTCATGCTGCTCAGCTACAGCCCTGTACCCTGCCAAGGGTAACCCCTGTGCATAAGTCTGTGGATGATTTCGGTAAAAATGCTGGTCATCCCCATACACAGGTGTGGATAAGCGAGGCTGTGGAAATGTGGATAACTGTGCGCGGCATCGGGAACTGCCTGGTTCCGGGCCTTCGCAACCGATTTTGACGGTGCTTCGGCTGGTCAGGGTTCCCCTGAAGCGCGGACGCTCTGATGGGCTCCTGATCGCAAGAAGTAATCAGTCAGATATGGACCGTAGCTGCAGGAAGGTGAGGCCGCGCTGCCCAGGATCGGGTAGGCGATCGAGAACAGCAGCGGCCGCAACTCCTCGAACTCCCCGGCCCGGCTCACGCGAGCTCTTTCCTGGAACCCCTCGATGCCGGGTTGATGCGGCTGCCGGAGTCATGGGTTGCGCAGGGATATGGGGTCGGATTCGGCGATGTTGTTCGCTCCGACGGCTCTGAGCCCTTGGCCCAGGCGCTCGCGAGCCTGCCGCAGGAGGTTGAGTGAGTCGGTGGAGGAGCTCCTCGGAGCGGCGCGCTCTGGGGCGGCCCCGTGCTCCTCGACGAGATGCGCCTGAAGAGCTGCGGCGACTTCGTCGGCCGCCTTCAGCGCGTGATAGATGGCCCGGTCCCGTGCAGTGTCGTCAACCATACGGCTAGTATCCTGCCTGGCGTTTCGCTGCGCTTCGACCCTGGCAGATGGGGAACCATGAGCAGGGTTCCGGCGGCTTCGCCTGACGGCCCGTGTTGGTATCGATGGCCGAGATCAGAACACGTGCCCTGCGTCGCAGCCGATCGGCCCGGTTCACACGCCAAGATCAGGCGGGCGGGTCAGGCGGTGCGGCCGTAGAACAGCTTCTGGGTGAGCTCGTTCAGTTTCATGTCCGGGTGCTCTCCGTAGGTCAGCACCGAATTGATCCGCGGGCGCGGCCCGCTGACCGGGGTGACCCGGTGCAGGGCATGCTGGCCGCGGAAGACCGCGAGCGTGCCTGGGCTGCTGGGCAGCCTGATAACGCCGTCCGAGCCGCCCTGCAGGATCTCCTGGACGCCCGGGTAGTTCTCGTCGCGCCCGGTCCGCAGCGCGGGATGGTAGTCGAAGTGGCCGCCTGTCTCGGGTTGCTGGTACATGACGGTGACGGAGAACTCGCTGTTGTCAAAGTGCCAGCCGAGCTCATCACCGTCGCCGAAAATCGCGATCTCCAGGGCATCCAGCGGGTCGGCGCTGCGGTACAGCACGTGCTTGCCCAGGACCGCGGCGATGAACCCGGTGAGGTCATCGGACTGATACAGCCGACGGATGGGCGCACTGGCGGGGATCTGGTCGAAGGCGATCGCCTTCTTGGCCGAGTGCTGCAGGAGCGCGCGCGGATGATTGGGGCCTGCCGAATCGTCGGGTGGCTCGAAATAGACGGTGTGAGCCTGGTCACTGGCCCATGCCTGAGCGGTCAGCTGGCTGGCCAGGGCGATCATCTGCCCGACGGCGGCCGGGGTGAGAAACCCGGCGAGCTGGGCGACCCCTCGGCCGTGGAGCTGGTCCTGGCACGCCTGGACTAGGTGCCGGTACGCCTGGCCGGCGGGGTCGTTGATCGGGTACCGATTCAGGTCGACGACATCGGCGTATCCGGGAGGTTGCGGCCAGGTGGTGGCGGTCATGCGCTGGCTCCTTAACGTTCGCCGGCCGGGCGCCGTGCCTGGCCGCTGACCCGAGGATGGCAGCAGGCTTTGCCCCGGGGCAATTGACACTGCGGGTTCCTGGAGTTGACCGCCGGGCCACGCTGGACACGCGGGCGGCGGCGGGCAGGGTCCGGAGCCATCCGGTAAGGCGGACGGATGCAAAGCCCAAGGACCCCGATTCCCGGGACCTCGGCCCTTTGCCAATGCCCCCGCGGCGGGCCAGCCTTGGCTGTAACATCCGATCGCGCCACGGCGCCGCCCGGCAGTCCCGGGCTATCTGCGGCCCACCTGAGTGGAGCGCGAAATGCCAGGATACCCAACCGATCACGCAGGACTCGAGATATTGCCATTCGAGGTGTGCCTGCAGCGGCTGATAACGGCGCCTGTCGGACGGGTCAGCTTTTTCGCCGATGGAGAGATAGTGGTCCTGCCGGTAAATCATGTTATGGATGGCCAGGATCCGGTCTTCCGCACGGCTCCCGGATCGAAATTGTCGGCAGCAGAAGGCCAGAATCTGGTGGCATTCGAGGCAGACGAATATGACGAGCGAACCCAGTCTGGATGGAGCGTCCTGGTCAATGGCCGCGCCGAGGCAGTCTACGAAGAGGACGAGATCAGGCGCCTAGGCCACCTAGGCCTCCACCCATGGGTCACCGCCGTGGACCGCCCATTCTGGATTCGGATACGACCCAGCTCCATAAGCGGGCGGCAAACACAAGCGCCCAGCTAGTCCTCCAGCCAGCCAAATCGTCCCTGACTGCCGGATGTCACCATTGTCTGCACAAAACGGCAACCAGGCGAAAGACCGGAGCGCTGATATCAGCATTATACCGGATCCGAAGGGCACAGTAATCTTCGATTACGATCATAATGCCGCAGATCCGGTATTATCCGGACCGCCGCGCCTGCTGCAGACCAGCCCGGGCGTTTTCACGGAAACGCTCCACGTAATTACGCCGAGGTTTCCTCGTGCACTGTCGTCATGCCGCTCGGAGGGCGAACTGGTGTGACCTGCAGGGCGGAGAACAATGACTGCGCCGCGGCTATCCGGTTGCGGGTCTTTCCGCAGTCAGGATGGAGGCCTGTCCCGGCTGGGCGGCGGCCTGCTTCTGTGCCGCTCGCGCCAGGCCCGGGGTCATCCAGGTGAGCATCGACGGGACCTCCGCGCGCCACGTGGTCATGGTGTGCCCGCCTCCGGGGGTGAGGGTCAGTGGCACATCTGGCTGCCGCGGTTGCAGCTGGCGCCAGAAGAGCTCGGTGTCAGCCACGTCCTGCCTGTCGCCTGCTCCCGTCGCCAGCCAGAACCGGGGGATGACCGCGGCCGCGGGCAGCTTCTGGATCTCGTCCAGCGGGGTGTTGTCTTCTTGCAGCGTGCTGCTGCCGCCGAACGGGCTGACCGGGCGGCTCGATTCTGCCAGCTGGTTGTCGGATGGTTGGAAGTAGCCGCTGAGCACCCCGGCGAACCCGTAGCGGTGCGGGTAGCGCAGGGCCATGTTGGCGGCGCAGAACCCGCCCTCGGAGTAGCCGGCCACGCCCCACGCACTGCCCGGCCGCAGGACCCGAAGGGTACGCGCGAGCTGGTTCGGCAGGTCCACCGCCAGGTAGGTCAGGTCCTGTGGGCCGCCTACCTGGTTGAGGCACTGCAGCGAGATCCTGTCGCCGCCGTTCGCGTCGGGCATGACCAGAACGGCAGGCTGAGCGTGCTTCTCCGCCAGCAGGGAGTCGAAGGCGTGCGTCACGCCGACGACGGTGATCCAGTCCTGCGGCTCGCCAGGCTGGCCGTGGATGAGCTCGATGACCGGGAACCGGTAGGCCCGGTAGGCCGGCTGGAAGTACTGCGGCGGCAGATAGACGTATACCACCCTGGTGATGCGGCTGCGCTGGCCCGTCACCGTCAGCCGCAGCGTGTATCCCTGCTGCTGCGCCAGTTCAAGGCGGCCATGGCTCCCGTCGAGCGTGCCTGGCTGCGGGCCGGAGGTGAAGCTGACGTCGGGCACTTGGGACGCTGCGGTGACGCCCTGGTCCGTGAGGTCCGATATCATCGCGCCCCACGTCTGGTAGTAGCCGTAGTACTTGTTGACAGCCAGCACTCCGAACACCATGGCGGGAAGGAAGGCCAGGCACGCGGTAAGGACGCGGAAGGCTATCCGACGGGCTGTCAGCATCCGCCACATCAGTGTGCCGAATATCACTATCAGCAGGACAAATAGCGCAGTGCTCTGGGGCTCTAGCATTCCGGCCTCCAGATCCGGGGGGACCTGTTGGTGTGCTGCTGACCGTCAGCACCCGGGCCCCTGCCCAGGCACCGATCGCGACCGGCAGCGCGGCCCGCCTTCGGATGGCGCGCGGCCTCGAAGTCTTCGTGGAACGAGCAGCGTGGACGTCCCCGTGCCTGCCACACTTGGCCCCCTTGGTTGGCTGGTCACACTTTCGGAGCCGGTAGAGCTTCCTCTGATACGCCGTATCGCGACCGGGTCTTCTCCGCGAAGAAGATTCTTCTGTGGCCCGGACCGGTCACCCGGGTGTCAGCGAGCTGACAGGGGAGGTGTCAGCCGGGTGACTGACAGCCACTCGGGGCCCTGGGCAAGCTAGCGGCAGCCGGTCATTCTGGAGACCGGGACCAGGCCGGCGGCGGGGAGCCGCTTCTGGTGCTGCTGCACGGCCCGGGCGCGACTGGCGACGTGTGGACTGGGTGGTGGCCCTTGCTCGCCCGGCGGTGTGATTACTGATACGAGACCATGGACAGCCGCGGGGTCCTCGCCATCGTCTGCCGCGGGCTCAACATCGGATGATCCTTGGTATAGAAGTTCTTCCACCCGAAGAACACCCCGGCGGGGGCGGCCCCGGTGATGGCTTCCCACGTCTGCTGTTTATCGGCGGGGGTGCCCTGCCCATCCATGTGGATGAGGATCGCCAGATCGTCGTATCGGGTATCGAGTTTCTGCTCGTCGCGGATCATCGACAGCCTGAACTGGTGCAGCACCAGGAGCTTCTGGGGCAACTTGTGCTGTGCGGTGAGGCGGGCCAGCCAGCTGATGACACTGTTGACCTGGCTACTGCTGACGCTGCCTATCTGCTGCAGCGGCAACTGCCCGGGCTGCAGCTTCCACTCCGGGTCCAGGGCCAGCCCGACGTCGGGCAGCTCCAGCAGTGACTGATATCTCTCCGCCTGAGCGAGCAGGCTGGCCCGGCCGGCCTGCAGGTCCAGGATGACGTACATGCCAGCCGCCGTCGCCCGGCGTACCCAGGGGCGCAGCGAAGCCACCGGAGACTCGTAAGAGTAGTCACCGTCCGGCCCCGGGTGCGCCTCGGCGACGGTGGCAATGATCTCGAAAGCAGGTATCACCGGGACCTTACTCAGTGCCCGGTACGGTGCGGCGACACGCCTGGCCCGCGCGATACTGGCCTGCAGGCCCTGCTGCCCCAGGGCTCCGAGTGCAGGAGTACCGGGGTAACCGTACAACGCGACCAGCAGCCGCCCGGGGAACAGGACCTGGCCGCCACCGGGCAGCTGCACCCCGGTCTCCGCGACAGCGATCCGGGATGCCAGCCGGCTGGCTGGCCCGAAACCGGCCCCGATGGCGAGTACCTGCTCGGGCCGGGCGGCGGAGAGTGCGGCGACAGCGGCCGGGTCGGCCCGCGGGTCGTGGCCGCGGACGGTGATCACCTGCGCTCCGGCCACCCGCGCGGTGGTGACTGCTGCCAGTGTCGCCGCATCGGTGTCTCCGGCGCGCACGAGCAGTGCCAGGCGGCCGACGGGCACGGGTGCCTTCGTCGCGGGAAGCATCGTCGGGTCGGTTACCACGCGAATGCCCGGCAGCTGGGCCCCGAGGACATTCCCGGCCACCCCCACCGCGAGTATGGTACGCACGTCCAGGGCCCTGATCCGCGCCCGCAGCGCGGCACTGGCCGCGGCTGCCGTGCTGGAGGAACGGCCGGACACCGTCCGGGCAGCGATGCGGACTGCCATCGTCGTCGCGCCGCCTGATCCGGCTCCGCCCGTCAACGCCGAGGTCAGCAGCAGCGGCGCGTGTACCTGCAGGGCTTGGCTGGCGGCGGTCGTCAGATCGGCTGCCCGGCTCGGATTGACGACCACGACCACCGGCGCGGAGGCGAACAATTTCTGTGCCACGCCCTCGGCGACGACATCGGGGGCGCCGGCCAGCACCGACGTCCCGGATGCGGGCCTGCGGGTGCGTGCTGCCAGCCGGACATGAGCCTGCGCGTTATGCGGGACGGAAGCAGTGCAGGACGTCGTCCCGACAGCAACGGCCGCCGCCACCACGAGCACCGCTCCGGCTGCGCGCGGCATCCCGGCGCGGCCTCTGCCGGTCCGCAGACGCGGCGCGCGGAATCCAGCACGAGCGCAGCCCATTCGTCCCCGAGCGTCCCGCCGCCGCATGGCCGGGACCTATCCCTTCTTCAAGCGCAGCGCGGTCAGCTGAGCATAGCGGCCAGCAGGACCGCGACGCGGGACTTTCCCCGAACAGGCCTGCCGCCCGGCCAGCGCGTTCCGGGAAGGCCATCAGGTGTGCCCGGAAGGCACCGGAATGGCAGATACGGCCAGCGACGAGCAGAGCTCGCCCGGAACTCGCCTCCGCTTTGTCCGGGGCCGTTCAGAACGGATCATTCCGCGTTCGCGCGGGTCGGCGCGGAAAGGGCGGAGGCGCAGGCGCGGCCCGGCGTCGATGCCCGGAGGTGATCTGCTTAGCCTGGGCTCACCGTGCCTCCACGCGCGCGGGCCGGGAGCGCAGGCGGTGCGTGCCGGCGCTGGTGGCCAGGCACTGCCCGGTCGGCAGGTCGAATTGCCAGCCGTGCATGGTGCAGGTGAGGGTGGTGCCGTCGGTCTGGCCGAAACGGCTGAGGTCTGCCCGCAGGTGGGGGCAGCGGCGCTGGATGATCCAGTCTCCGAGCCGGATGTCCTCTTCGTCGTGGTTCTGCTCGGCGTACCAGCCTTCGGCGTACATCAGCCGGTCAGGTGCCAGGCACTTGAAGAACGTGTACAGGTACTCGTTGTACGGGCCGATCCTGCGCGCGCGGAAGCGCAGGCTCAGGAACAAGCTGTTGACCCAGTCGGTCTGGTGGTCGGCGATCAGGGACTCGATCAGCGGACGGGGAATGGTGAACTGGTAGCGGCATGACTCCCCGGCGAAGGGCCGGACCTGCCCGGCCGGGAAGTCGATCACGACCTGCACGTCCTCACCCACCTGGAGCAGCACCGGGCCCCCGACGCCAGCGCGGATGTGACCGGCCAGTTCCAGCAGCGGCTCGAACCAGGCCTTCAGCTCGGCCACCACGTCGGTGCGCCAGGCGGGCCAGTCGCGCTTAGCGGCGGCCCTGCCGTCTTGCGTCCGGGCGGCGTAGCGGCGAAGATAGCCCTCCTTGTCGGTGAACGGCTCCATGGCCTGCTCGGCGCCGGCCGGGTATCGGACCTCGCAGCGGCCGTGATCCACTGTCAGCACCGCGCCGGGGGTCAGCAGATGACCTTCCGCGCTGCTGTGGGCGCGGAGGTAGTCCAGGAATACCGTCTGGTCGGGGAAGGTGTTCGCGGGGTCCCCGGTCAGGTCATTGAGGGCGAACAGGTCCTCATCCAGAAAGCACGGCGGGCCGGCCGAGGGCACCACATGCCGCGCGCCGATGGCCGTCACGTAGCGCAGCGCGCGGTCCAGGCCGTTGGCCCGTTTTGCCGCGCCAAAGCGGCGTTGGGCGGCCTCCGGCAGCTCATAGGTCCACGGCCACCAGATGGCTCCCGAGTACTGCAGCAGGTGCACGTCGTAGGACCCGAATGATCGCAGCGCGTCCAGGTCGGTTGGCCGGGCGTCGTTCTGGTTCAGGATGACGGCGGTGCCGTCGTCGACGGCCAGCGCCGAATCCCCTAGCGGCCCGTCCGCCGGGGACGACAGCGCCTGGATCATCAGCCGCAGCCCGTCGCGTTCCACCACGCTGCCGTTCGGTACTACGAGGAATCGGGTAAACCCCAGCCGCTCCAGCTCATCGCGCAGGTCGGCGACCGGGAAATCGGGCAGTAGCACGGTGGCCTGGCGGGAGACATGCTCGCGCAGCAGAGCCGGATCAAAGTGGTCAAGGTGCAGGTGAGACACATACAGGAAGTCAGCCTGGCCGTACCGGTCCCAGTCCAGGCCGCTGTTGTCGGGGAAGACGAACCACGAGCCGAAGTACGCGGGGTTCTTCCACGGGTCACACAAGATCGTGCCGCCGGACGTCTGGATGTGCAGGCCGGCATGGCCCAGACTGGTGATCTCCATCTAACCGTCCACTGCCTCGGCGGAGCGTCCCCGCATCCTGCGGCCGAGAATTATCCCCGCGAGGGGTCGTGATCGCCACAGCTCTAGTCCAGCCACGGATACCAACCATACGACGCGATTCCAGTGCATCGGGTTGCCTTTTCCAAGGCGCCACGCGGATAGTTATCCATCCGCGCGGGACGCTCCCCGGGATCTGACCAGGACGAAGCAGCCCTGACCTCCCGAACTAGGGAAAGTCCCTAGGGACGGAAGCAGCTGGACGGATCACTATCAATGCATGAGCAGCCCCGCCTACCCGCCTGGTTGGCCGGTGACCGCTGTCGCTCAGAGGCGGACGGCCATCCCTGGCCCCGCCGACCGGCCGACGGCGGGCAGCCCAACAAGGTCATCGGTCCTGCCACCGGCCAATGCTCAGCCCTGCCCTGAACGGGCCGGTCTCAGGACTGAAGGGGACGTCTTGGTCGATTACCGAAGGCGCACGAGCGTGAAGGACTGGCCGTGCGGCAGTTCACCTGGCTAGCTGCCAGCAAGCCCATTCGGCATCTGTTGCTGGCCTGGTGCGTGTGCTATGCCGGCGACCTGGCCGCGTTCACCGCCGCGTCGGTGTACGCGTTCCACGCGGGCGGCGCCGGGCTGGTCGCCGTGCTCGGGCTGCTCAAGGCGCTGCCGGGCGCGCTGCTGGTGCCGCTGCTCACCAGCTCGGCCGACCGGGTGCGGCGGGAGCGGCTGCTGATCGCTTCCGTCGCGGCCCGGGCGCTGCTGCTGGCCGCGGCCGCGGCCGCGACGACCGGCGGCGGGCAGGGCATCCTCGTCGTGGTGCTCGTCGGGCTGCAAGGTGGCCTGGGCAGCGTCTTCCGCCAGGTACAAGCCGCCCTGCTGCCCTGGCTGGCCGGCACGCCCGACGAGCTGACCAGCGCGAACTCGGCGGCCAGCGTGCTGCAGTCGGCGGCCATGGTCGGCGGGCCGGCGCTCGCCGCCGGCCTGCTGGCGGTCAGCACGGCGCAGGCCGCCATGCTGGCCGCCTGCGGGCTCCTCGCGGCCGGCGCCGGCCTGCTCGCCGGGGTCCGGCCCCGCTCCTCGCCCGCCCCGGGACCGGCGGCCGGGCGGCTGGCCCAGCTCAAGGACGACATGGCCGAAGGATTCCAGGCCGGGGTGAGACGCGGCGCGGTGCCGCTGGTCATCCCGGCCGCGGTGCAGACCTTCGCCCGCGGCGTCCTGACCGTGCTGACGGTGGTCATCGCCCTGGACCTGTTCAGCCTGGGCTCCTCCGCCGTCGGCTGGCTCGGCGCGGCCCTCGGCGCCGGCGGCATCTTGGCCGGCCCGCTGGCCCTGCTGCTCGTCCGCGGCCGCCGGGTGGCGCGCTGCTTCGCCGCCGGGGTGGCCGGCTGGGGGGTACCGTTCATCTTGCTCGCGTTCGCCCACGCGCCGTACTGGCCGTACCTGGCGTTCGCCGGCATCGGGGTGGCCAACGTGGTCGGAGACGTGGCCGTCTACAGCTCGCTGCAGCAGGTGATCCCTTCCCGGCTGACCGGGCGGGCGCTCGGCGCGCGACGGGGCGTGCTGCTGCTGTCGATGGGACTCGGGTCGGCCATCACCCCGGTGCTGCTGCACGCCTGGGGCGCCCGCGGCACGCTGCTGGCCACCGGCGCGCTGCTGGCCGCCGCCGCCGCCGGGTTCTGGCCCCACCTGGCCGCCCTGGACCACCAGATCGCCGCCCCCGGCCCCGACCTGGCCCTGCTCCGCCAGGTCCCGTTCTTCCGCCCGCTGCCCTACGCCGTCCTGGAACACCTGGCCACCGAACTGCAGCCCGCCACCTACCAGCCCGGCGAGGTGATCATCACCGAAGGCGACCCCGGCGACCGGTTCTACCTGATCGCCGCCGGCCGGGCCCGCGCCTCCAAGAACGGCCAGCCGCTGAACGAGATCACCGCCCCCGGCTCGTTCGGCGAGATCGCCCTGCTCCGCCCGATCCCCCGGGTCGTCACCATCACCGCCACCATCCACCTGGACGCCCGGACCCTGGCCCGCGAGGAATTCCTCGCCGCCGTCACCGGCAGCCCCGAAAGCGCGCAAAGCGCCGACCAAGTCGTCTCCACCTGGCTCCGGGTCGGCTGACCGCCCGGTCCGCCGCGGTGCGACGTGGCAGGCGGCGCCGGCCGGGCCTGCTCCGGTCCGGTCCCGTATACCAAGGTTTCGCCAATGTTAGGGCAATGTTGTGGCAACGGCGCTGTCGTAGAACTATCCCGAAGACACCCGGACAAGCGCACATCAAGCATCCCGAGGAGGAGCCATGACGTTCATCCAGATCATCGAGGTCACCACTACCCGTCCGGAGGAGATACAGGAGCTGGCGGAGCAGTGGTCCGCAAAAACCCAAGGCAGGCGCACGGCATATCGCTCTACCTTCACCGCGGACCGCGACCGGCCGAATACCTATGTCCAGATCGTCGAGTTCCCCTCCTACGAAGAAGCCATGGCGAACTCCGGCCTCCCGGAGACAGGTGAGTTCGCTGAGAAGCTTGCCCGGCTCTGCGACGGCTCGCCGGTCTTCCGCAATCTCGACGTCCAGCGAGTCGACATGTTCTCCTGAGCGACGCTTGGCGGTCCGCTCAACTGCCGCAGGTAACAAGGCTTGGGCCACGATCCTGCGTCGGCGGTGCCAGCTGAGAACCGGTGATCCACGCGTGGCGGTCGCGGTAGCACCGCAGGTAGGCCAGGAATCGGTGGGCCGCGGCCGCCCGAAATGCAGCTCCTCGGCTACCACGGCGAAGTACCGCAGATCGCGGAACTCGATCCCCGCGGGCCAGCCACCCGGCCCGCTGCCGGGAAGGCGCACGGTGCGCAGCCCGGAAGATCCGGGCTGTCCGGTGACCCGCGGACGGGCGGCCATCTCGCTCTGCCCCTCCTTCAGGTCATGCACCCTGACGTGCGGTGATGCCTGCGGCTTATCAGCCGCGAACCGGCGCCTATTGGAGTAACGGGCGCGCCGCGGCTTACGTTCAAACCGGGCAGCTTTCCGCTGGGCACCTTCCCTGAAACGAAGAGGAGACCGGATATGAGGAGACGAGCCCCAAACGGGGGACCGGGTCGGTTCGGCGGTGTACCGCCGCCGGTCGGCGAAGCTGGGTGAGTTCACTGAAGGCGCGCCCGCTTAAGGTGGGCTAATGGACGCGGCACAACGCGAGCTGAACGACCAGATCGACCTGGCGACGCAGCGGCTGCTCGACGATGCCCGTACGATCCACGAGTCTGATCTGCGGGCCCCGTCACTGCTGCCGGGGTGGACGCGGGCGCATGTCCTGGCGCACGTGGCCCGCAACGCCGACGCCATGCGGAACCTGCTGATCGGCGCCCGGTCCGGGCAGGACCGGGCAGCTTACGCCAGCGCGCAGGCGCGGGAGGCCGACATCGAGCGGGGCGCCGCTATGAGCGCAAAGGATCTGACGGCTGACCTGGCTGACTCGGCGATGGCCCTGCGGACGATTGTTAAGCAGCTGCCGGATGAGGCCTGGCAGGTCTGGGTGCGGGTGCTGGACTCGGCACCATTCCCGGCCGCCGAACTGCTGACCCGGCGGCTAGTCGAGGTCGAGTTGTATCACTGTGACCTCGGAGTCGGATACAGCCCAGCGGACTGGCCGTCTGCTTTCGCCGCCATGGAACTAGCCGAGCCCATGCGATCGCAGCGCCAGGACCGGCTCAGGTACCCTCCGCCTGCCCCCGGGGCGAAACCCAGATTCCCGGTCCGGCCCCCGGCGCCGTGGAAACCTGGTCAGCGGCTCCCGGGGAGCTGGCTCGGAACAGGTGGTCAACGCAGGGCGTTACCAGCGTCGCCGGACCGTGGCGCGATCAAGTTCGCGATGATACGCGTGGGCTATATCCAGATCCTTCGCCGTCCGTCCAGGCGGGCCGGTCAGTCGCCAGATGCTCGGACGGGCGCCGATGTCGGTGAAGGAGGCGCCGGACGCGCCTTGACCAGCCCGAGGATAAGACCGACCGCCGCATCCGTCGCGAGCCGCTCGGTATTGATGACGACGTCGTAATCGGTCGGCGATTCCTCGCCGACTCCGTAGACCCGCTTCAGGTAGCTGGCCCGGGCCGCGTCCGACCGGCGCAGCGACTTGGCGGCTTCCCTGGCACTCATGCCGAGTGCGGAGGCTACCCGGGACGCCCTGGTCGACAACGGAGCGGTGGCGCCCACGCGAAGGACGTCTGAGCGGTCCGCGCAGGCATAGCAGGCGGCGTGCGCGACTAGGACCACGCTCCCCCGGTCGGCAGCATCACGCACGGCGTCCCGGATCAGCGACAGGAGCGTATCTGTCTCGTCGAAGGCGTACAGCGACGCGTCAGGCGCCGCGTGATACGCCCCACGAGCAGCCATCTCCAGAACTCGGGTGGAGAACGACTTGCGTTGCTCGGCCTCGGTGACGGTGGCTGGGTCGATGCCATAGTCCTTGGCTACCTGAGTGACGATGGCTTCGTTCAGGTAACCGAAGCCCAGCTCTTGGGCGACGTCGCGGCCGATGGACTCGGCGCCGGCCCCATAAACCTGTGACAGCGCAATGGCGCGGTAGCCCATGGTCCCTCCCGACCGTGACCGCAGCTCCGTAGCGCCAACATACCGAATCGTGCCGCGACCCGGCCAGTACGGAAGCGTCGCCACGGTCTGCGCGCCTTGTCGGGCCACGAACCGACGACCTCAACGGCCGCCTGTTCGTCCGGGGCAAGGCCCTCGCCGGCTACGGCTGCGGGCCACTTGCCGTACGTAGTCCCGCTCGCCGTAAGTAGCCCGGCTCGCCGAGATGCCGTAGGGCGGTACTGACGACTCGGCCCGGCGCGGGCGGGATGGTGGTGCAACCGGCCGCACATGACGCCGAGAACTAGGCGGGAAGGATGCCGATGAGCGTTACCCTTTCACATTGCGGCAATCACGAGCGTCGAAGAGGGCGCCTCATCGCTGCCATAGGGTGCGCCGCCCTGGCCGTCTCGATCTGCTTGTCACTGAGTGCATGCGGCACTGCAACTGCGAGCGGCTCTTCCGCACCTGGGCGTTGTCCACAAGGTCAAATTGCAGCGGCTCCACAGGTGTGTCTGGCGCAGGGGGATCCGCGGGCCCAAGAGATTCTTTCAATCATGCAGTCGGCTCAACGCCAGTATTCGCAGAAGGCGATGCTGTTCGGGGTTTGGGAAAACGGCAGGGTCATAGCGACAGGCGCCCTCGGCACGTCCTACCCCCTGGTCCCCGCCACCGCGAACATGTACTTCCGAATCGGCAACATCACGGAGTCGATGACGTGCACGCTCCTGTTGGAACTGGTGGACCGCGGCAAGATCAGTTTGAATGATCCGGTGTCGAAGTGGCTCCCGTCACTCCCGGACGGCAACCGCGTCGTCGGGATGCTAGCTCAGAGCACCTCCACTGGCGTTCGGTTATGAGTCGCTTCTGCGGGATGGCGGCGTGTAGGAATTGGCTTGCCGTCACGTCGTGTAGCCCGCGTCGGGGTCGTGTGCGTGCTGTGCGGCTGCTGTTCCGGTTAC
>Ga0187780_10002333_pt1 | contig 14270 bp, 16 predicted proteins | sample 1015_Q2_SP10_20__FD_132429 | JGI IMG/M metagenome (GOLD analysis project Ga0187780, IMG submission 132429) | Tropical peat soil microbial communities from peatlands in Department of Meta, Colombia - 1015_Q2_SP10_20_MG | ecosystem: Environmental > Terrestrial > Soil > Wetlands > Peat | place... | reverse complement strand
TAAGGACCCCCGTCAAAATAGATGGTGGGTTGAGGGTGCCGGGCCGTGGATGGCAGACGCCGCACGCGAGCGCAGGCGTACCGGTGGTACGTCGAGCATCGTGGGTGGCGTCTGACGCCGCGGGACGGCGGCCCCAATCCCGGCAGATATTTTGACGGGGGTCCTAAGGGGCGAAGCGCCGAGCCCGAGCGCGCCGCGCGCGTTGACTCGGACGAGGGCGACTGTTCGCTACCATTGCTGCTCGCGCTGGCCTAGAGCTACGTCTCGGGCTTTCCCGTACGTCAAGGCGCGCCCCTCTTTCAAGTCATGAGCAGCGTCATCGCATCCATCGAGCGCGCGCAGTTGCGCCGTGTGCCCAGCTTTGCGCCGGGCGACCGCGTCAAGGTCCACTTCCAGGTGATCGAGGGCACGCGCAGCCGCGTGCAGGTGTTCGAGGGCGTCGTGATCAAGCGTCAGGGTCATGGCGCGCGAGAGACGTTCACTGTGCGCAAGCAGTCCTTCGGTGTCGGCGTTGAGCGCATGTTTCCGCTGCACTCGCCGAAGATCGAGCGCATCGAGCTGGCCGCGCGCGGGGACGTGCGCCGCGCCAAGCTCTACTACCTGCGCGACCGTGTGGGCAAGCGCGCGCGTGTGCGCGAGCGCCGCTACGCCGGCCCCGAGGAGGTCGTCGAGCCGGGCCTGCTGGTCGAGCCGGATGTAGCCGCACCGTCCGCGGAGGGGGAGGACGCCGGCGGCGCTCCCGAGCAGGAGGCGGTTGACACGCAGGCGGGCGCTACAGAGTCCCCGCAGGACGTGCAGGGGGGCGACGGGGAGGCGATCGAGGAGCCGGGGAAGGATGAGCAGGACGGGGCAGACGCTGCCGGCGACGCGGCCTCCGAGCAGGCCGCGAGCGCCGCGTCAGAGGGGGGAGCTCAGGACACAGAGGCCGCCGACGACTCGTCCCCGGCGGCCGCCGCCGACGATCCCTCCCCCGATGCCGAAGACGCCGAGGGGGGCGTCGCCGGCGACGATCCCACAGCGTGAGCACCAGCACAAAGGCCGCCGGGAAGCGTAAGAAATCGACGGCCGGTTCGCTCATCGAGCTGGTCGTGATCATTGCCGTCGCACTTGGGCTCGCGCTCGGCATCCAGGCGTGGATCGTCAAGCCTTACCGCATCCCCAGCGGCTCGATGGAGCCGACGCTGGCGGTCGGTCAGCGTGTGCTGGTGAACCGCATCGGTATGGACTTCAGCGAACCGCACGTCGGCGAGATCGCTGTGTTTCACCCTCCGGAAGGCGCCACGCAGGAGGAGTGCGGTCCCGTCCCTCACGTGATCAGGCTCGGCACCGCGCCGTGCTCCACGCCGGTGCCAAGGGAAGACGCGAGCACGAACTTCATCAAGCGCATCGTCGCCGGTCCGGGCGACGAAATCTACATAAAAGAAGGGCACGTCTATCGCAAGCCGGCGGGCAAGAGTACGTTTGCGCGCGAGCAGGACTCATACATCCGTGAATGCGGCGTGAGCCCCGAGTGCAACTTCCCCACGCCCATCAAGATTCTGGCCGGACACTGGTTCATGATGGGCGACAACCGTGGCGAATCCGACGACAGCAGGTTCTGGGGACCTGTCCCCACGGGATGGATCATCGGGCAGGCGATCGCAACCTACTGGCCACCCGACCGCATCGGGATCTTCTAGTCGGACGGACGCCGAGGACAGCGGCGTGAATGGCTCCGCGTCCCGATCCCCGAGCTCCGCCCGCGCCCGGCGTCGGGCGCGGCGTGCGACCAGTGGTCGGCGGCTGTTCGCGTTCGACCGCCGTCTCGGCTTCCGCTTCGTCGCTGGGGCCGACGAGGCCGGGCGTGGCTGCCTGGCGGGCCCGCTGGTGGCGGCCGGTGTGCTGTTCGACTACGAGACACTCACAACCCGCGAGTTGCGTGCGCTGAGCGCACTGAACGACTCCAAGCAGCACACCGCCGAGGCACGCGAGCAGTTGTATCCGCTGGTGATGCGCACCGCCACGAGAGTGCTCGTCGTCTCGCGGTGTGTGCGCGGAATCGACGCGCGCGGCCTGCACAAGACAAACCTGGCCGCGCTGCGCGACGCTGTGCGGGGAGTGACGGCAGATGTGAACGGCGATGTCCTGTGTCTGCTAGACGGCTTCTCCGTGGCGGCATTCGAGCACCCGCAGCGCGCGATCGTCGACGGCGATGCGACGAGTGCCGCGATCGCCGCCGCGTCGATCGTCGCGAAGGTCACGCGCGACCGCTACATGCACCTCGCCGACGCGCGTCACCCCGGCTGGGACTTCGCCGAGCACGTCGGCTACTCGACGCCGTCTCACCGCGACGCGATTCTCCGCCAGGGCGTCTCGCCGCTGCATCGGATGTCGTTTCAGTCCCTGGCCTACCAGCAGCTCGCCCTCTAAAACGCGTTCTCGACGTGATCGAGGCGTAGTAGCGCGCCGCGGCCGTCGACGATCACGCCGACGGCGTCGAAACGGATCGTCTCAGGATGCGGCCGCGAATGCGCCTGCGAGGACAGCCACGCGATTGCGAGCCTGCGCAGGCGGGCGCGCTGGCGCGGGCGCAGTCCGGGCAACGGTTCCTGATCGGGACGGATGTGCCGCCCGCCGGCTGCGCGGGTCTTGATCTCCGCGAAAACCAGCACGTGTATGTCGAACACGACAAGGTCGATCTCGCCCGCGCGCGTGCGCACGTTGCGAGCGAGCGTTGTGAAGCCCAGACGCGTGAAGTGCGCCTCGGCGAGATCCTCGCCAAGGCGCCCAAGGCGGCGCCGCGGGTCCACGCCGCGAGCGCCTTGCGGCGAGCCAGGCGCCGCGGACGCTGCCCCGTTGGATGTTCGCGATGCGTGATGGCTGCACATGACCGCGCACGCTAGGGCGGCTGGTGTGCCACGAGTGTGGGGTCTGTGCCGATCCGGTGCGCTGAGCGTGTCAGCTACGTGTCCTCCCCCTCCGGGGACGATGTGTCGCGGCGAGCGCTGCGCCGGTCGTGCGCGCGGCTGTCCGCTCGCGTAGCCTGCCGGTCATGAGCGACATCGAGCACAGCGAGTCCGGCGGTCCGCGCACCCTCGACGGCGTGAGCGGATTCATGGGCCTGCGCTGGGAGGACCCGCAGACGGTGAGCATGCGCGTCCGCCCGGAGCTCATCAACGGTGGCGGCCTGCTCTCCGGAGTGGCCACGTACGCGATGGTCGATTACTGCATGGGCTCGACGCTGTGGGCGCAGACGACGGAGGAGGAGCGCATCGCGACGATCTCAATCTCGATCAACTACGTGCAGACCGCGACGGAGGGCGAGCTGGTGTGCCGCACGACGCTCGACCGACGCAATCGCACGACCGCGGTGATGCACAGCGAGGTGCGCCACGAGGACGGACGGCTGCTGGTGACGGCGATCGGCAGTTACACGATCTTCGCCAAGCGGCGCCCCACCGCGGGCGGCGAGTGACGCCGACCGCACTGACGATCGCCGGCTCGGACTCCGGCGGCGGGGCGGGGATCCAGGCCGACCTGAAGGCGTTTGCGCGTTGCGGCGTGCACGGCACGAGCGCGATCACGGCGATCACCGCGCAGAACACCGTGGGCGTTACCGCCGTGCACGCGGTGCCGCCGGAGATGGTGCTCGCCCAGGTGCGCGCGGTACTCGAGGACATCCGCGTCGACGCAGTCAAGGTGGGCATGCTCGGCACGGCCGAGGTCACGCTCGTAGTCGCGGCGGCGCTGGAGGAGCTGCGGAGCGGCACGCCGGTGGTGGTCGACCCGGTGATGGTTGCGGAGTCGGGCTCGCGACTGCTGAATGCAGACGCGCAGGATGCGCTGGTGCGCGAGATCCTGCCGCGCGCGAGCGTGCTCACGCCGAACCTGCCCGAGGCGCGCGCGCTCGTTGGCCGCGATCCCGCGATTGCGTCAGAGCCGGACGAGGAAGCGGAGGCCGAGGCTCTTGTGCGGCAGGTGCTCGCGCTGGGCCCGCGCGCGGTGGTGCTCACGGGCGGGCATCGCGCGCGCGCGGTCGATCTGTTCCTCGACGCGGCGGGTGACGGTGCGATCGTGCGGATCGAGGGGGAGCGTCATCCCGATGGCGCGGCGCACGGCTCGGGTTGCACGCACTCGTCGGTGCTCGCCGCGCAGCTGGCGCTCGGACGCAGCCGCCTGCAGGCCGCGCAGGTCGCACGGCGCCTCGCCGGCGAGGCCGTTGCGGGCGGCCTGCGCGACGTGGGCGCGGGAGCCGGCCCGGTCGACGTGCTCGGGCTGGCATACCGGCGATCCCAGCCCGTGCGTTTGCCATAATCGAGCGACGATGAAGCTGTTGCGTATGAAGCCCGGTCATGGTGAGATCGTGTTGGCGGAGGGTGACGTCGACGTACCGGAGCAGGAGCGCGAGCTGATCGAGGCGTTCCGGCGCGAGCTGGACGCGGGCATGTGGGCGGCGGTGCCGACCCAGACACCCGGCGGCCGCCGCGAGGCGGAGCTGGTGAAGAGTTTCGACGAGGTGCCGCGGGATGCCGAGCGCGTGATCTTCTTTCCGCGGGCCGCGGGCGGCGCACCCCGGGCGACGCGCTAGCAGCCGATGGGCCTCGCGCTGGGCACCGCGGCGGTCGTGCTCGTGGTGCTGCTGTGGGAGCTCGCGCGCCCGACGCTGAAGCGCGGGCTGGTGCACGCGCATCGGCTGTGGGAAGCGCGCCGGCGTGCGAGCGCGCCGTCGGGCTACGATCCCGGGCGCGAGCGGCGCGCGGAGCAACGCGCGCGCGCGCTGCTGCGCTCGTGCGTGCCCGAGCACGAGTGGGAGATGTACCGCGACCTCGGGTTCTTGCGCGTGTGGGGCGGGTGCGGCGAGCTCGGGCGTAGCGAGGACGCGGCGTACGCCTACCTGATCTACCCGCACAAGCCGATCGTCGCCTACGTGCCGCAGACGGGAGATCTGCTGAACGAGTACTGCGTGGCGTTCCCCGACCACACCAAGCCCTACGGCAGCGTGCGTCTGCCGGATTCTGACGATGTGCTCGCGAAGTGGATGGCGCTGACCGCGGATGAGCGCCGCTTGGTGGGCGAGGCGAACATGCATCTGCCCGGCCGTCAGGTCGATCCCGAGCGCGTGCACCGCGATCTGGTGCGTCTACGGCGTTGGGAGCTGGAGCGCGATAACGTGCGCGCCGCGTGAGCACGAACGGCGCCTTCGACGTAAAGCACCGCAGCCGCGCCCTCACCGAGGGGCCGGAGCGCGCGGCTGCGCGCGCGTACCTGCACGGCATCGGCTACTCGGCCGAGGATCTTGCCAAGCCGATCGTCGGCGTCGCGCACTCGTGGATCGAGACGATGCCGTGCAACTTCAACAACCGCGTGCTCGCGGCGAAGGTCAAGGAGGGCATCCGCGCGGCGGGCGGCACGCCGATGGAGCTGAACACGATCGCGATCTCCGATGGGATCACGATGGGCACGCCGGGCATGCGCGCGTCGCTGGTCTCGCGTGAGCTGATCGCCGACTCGATCGAGCTGGTCGCATCCGCGCACCAGTTCGACGCGCTGGTGACGATCAGCGGCTGCGACAAGACGATCCCGGGCTCGGTGATGGCGCTGGCGCGGCTGGACATCCCCGGCCTGATGCTCTACGGAGGCTCGATCAAGCCCGGTCACTACAAGGGCGCAGAGGTGACGATCCAGCAGGTGTTCGAGGCGGTGGGCGAGTTCGCCTCGGGCAAGATCACCGAGCAGGAGCTGCACGAGCTGGAGGAGGCGGCCTCGCCTGGCGCGGGCGCGTGCGGGGGGCAGTTCACCGCCAACACGATGGCGATGGCGTTCGAGGCGCTCGGCATCTCCCCGGCCGGCTCGGCGATGGTGCCCGCGGAGGACGGGCGCAAGCTCGAGGTGGCCAAGCAGTGCGGCGAACTGGTGATGGAGGTGCTGCGCGCCGGCCGCCGGCCGAGCGAAGTGATGACCAAGCCGGCGCTCGAGAACGCGATCGCGGCCGTGGCCACGAGCGGCGGCTCGACCAACGGCGTGCTGCATCTGATGGCGGTCGCGCGAGAAATGGGCGTGCCGCTGGAGCTCGACGAGTTCGAGGCTATCTCCGAGCGCACGCCGCTGCTGTGCGACCTGCAGCCCGGCGGGCAGTACGTCGCCACGGAGCTGTACGAGGCGGGAGGCGTGCCGCTCGTGCTCGCCCGCCTCAGGGACGCGGGCATGCTCAACGTGGACGCGCTCACCGTGACCGGCAGGACGATCGGCGAGCACGCGGCCGAGGCGCGCGAGACGGACGGACAGCGCGTGGTGCGGCCGCTGTCCGAGCCGATCAAAACGACGGGTGGCTTCGCGATCCTGCGCGGCAACGTCGCGCCAGATGGCTGCGTGGTGAAGCTGTCGGGCCACGAGCGGCGCAAGCACGTGGGACCGGCTCGCGTGTTCGACGGCGAGGAGGCCGCGATGAGCGCGGTGCTCGCGCACGAACTGCAGGCGGGCGACGTGGTGGTGATCCGCGGTGAGGGCCCCGCCGGCGGTCCCGGCATGCGCGAGATGCTGGCCGTCACCGCGGCGATCGTCGGCGAGGGCCTCGGCGAGGAGGTCGCGCTGATCACCGACGGGCGCTTCTCGGGCGCCACTCGTGGCTTCATGGCCGCGCACGTCGCGCCCGAGGCTGTGCGGGGCGGTCCGATCGCGGGGCTGCGCGACGGCGACGTGCTGACGATCGACGCGGACGCGCGGCGACTGGACGTGGCGCTCTCCGACGAGGAGATCGCGCAGCGGGTGAGCGCGTATCGCCAGCCGCTGCGTGCGGACGATCACGTGGACGTGGCGATCGCGAAGTACGCGAAGCTTGTGGGCAGCGCCGCCGAGGGCGCGATCACGCGCTGAGCGCTACTCCGCGAGGAACTCCGCCAACAGCTTGTTGAAAGCCGCGGGCCGCTCGAGCATGGCCATGTGCCCGGTGTCGGGGAAGATGACCTTGCGCGAGTTGGGGATCAGCTCGACGAACACGTCGGCGTCGCGCACGGGGATCAGGCGATCGCTGGCGCCCCAGACGACGAGCGTGGGGCAGGCGATCTCCGGCAGGCGCGCGCGGAAGTCGTAGTCGTGCACGGCCTGCAGCGCCTGCATGAAGCCGGGCTTGCCGCTGCCGCGCAACTGCTCGGCGGCGAGCGTGGCTGGCAGGCGACTGGGGTGACGCGTGACGACGTTCAGCAGCGCGTCGCGCAGGCGTGCGCGACGCGCGACTGTGTCGGACTTGGACGCGACCCAGGTGGTGCTCGCGGCGAGCATCCGCTCGAGCCGGCGCAGCGTCGGTATCACGCGCGCGACGTCGGGATTCGCGGTTGTGGAGATGCCGGCGGGCGACACGAGCACGAGCCGCTCGACGCGCTGCGGAAAGCCGATCGCGAGCTCTGCTCCGATGAAGCCGCCCATCGAGTTGCCGACGATCGCGGCCGCGTCGATGCCGAGCTCGTCCAGCAGCCGGTCGAGCAGCCGCGCGTAGCCGGAGATCGAGATCCCCGTGCTGGGTTGATGCGATTCCGCGGGCATCGGCGAGTGGCCGAAGCCGGGCAGATCGAGCGCGATCACGCGGTGTTCGTCGCCGAACACGGGCAGCTGCTCGAGCCAGTTGGGCCACGAGCCTGACAGGCCGTGCACGAACACGATCGGCTGGCTCGCGCCCGGTGCCCCCGCGGGCGGTTCCGCGCGCGTGTCGGCTGACGCGCGCCCGGGACCGAGCTCGATCGTGTTGACGGGCTGCCCGTCGATCACGAACCAGCGCTGGTGCTCACGCCAGTCCACGTCGAGCCAGCGCGAGCGCCCGACCGGTCCGTAGGCGCCGAGGTCGGGTGCGCCGGCGGGGCCGGAGCCGTTGGTCGTGGTCGTGCTGGGGGACTCTGCGCTCACACGTTGAATCTACCGTGGTATGGGACTGGGGGCGCAGCGGCAGCACCAGCAGCAGCTCGTGGCCGGCGCTGGCGCGCCGCTCGATGATGCGTGGGCAAAGGCGCTCGAGCTGATGGACGAGGATCTGCGCAGGCGCGACGCCGCGCCCCGCACGCGCCGCGCGTACGCGGTGGACGTGGCGCAGCTGGCGCGCTGGGCGGCGGCGCGCGGCCTGTCTCCAGAGCAGATGGACTCGAAGGCGGTGCGCCGCTATGTTGCGCACCTGTCGGAGCGCTCGCCGGCTGGCTCACTCCCTTCGGGAGCGCCCTCTTTGCCGCAGGGCAGGCAGGCCGGCATGGCGCCGAGCACGTCCGCGCGCAAGCTGGCGGCGCTGCGTGCGCTGTTCACCAGCCAGCGCGAGCACGGGCGCATCGCGCACAACCCGGCTGACTTGGTTTCGACGCCGCGTCGCGCGTCGCGTCTGCCGCGCGTGCTGAGCGCGCGCGAGGCGGCGGGCCTACTCGACGGCATTCCCGCGACGAGCGCACTCGAGCTGCGCGACCGCGCGATGTTCGAGCTGGCGTACTCGTGCGGGCTGCGCGCGGAGGAGCTGGTGTCGCTGGGGACCGCGGACGTGGACTACGACGGCGAGCAGCTACGCGTGGAAGGCAAGGGCCGCAAGACGCGCTTCGTGCCGGTCGGCGAGCCGGCGATGGCGGCCGTGCGTGCGTACCTCGAGCGCGCGCGGCCGGCGCTCGTGGACTCGAGCGCGTCGCGTGCTGGCTCAGCGCAGGCGCCGTGCACCCTGTTCGTGAGCAAGTCAGGCCGAGCGCTCGGCACGGGCGACGTGCGCCGCAGGCTGCGCACGTGGACGGCGCGCGTGCGCCAGGGCGAGGGTTCGACGCCGCACGCGCTGCGCCACAGCTTCGCGACGCACCTGCTCGACGGCGGCGCAGATCTGCGCAGCATCCAGGAGCTACTCGGACATGCGTCCGTATCCAGCACCCAGATTTATACTCGGGTAGAGTCAGCGAGGCTCAGAAGCGCCTACGCGCGCAGTCACCCTCGAGCATGAGAGGGGGGAGATAGACGCTGGAGACGAACGTCAAACCGATCGAGCTGCGCGAACTGTGGCGGCGCTACAAGAACGAAGGAGACGCTCGCGTTCGCGAGCGCCTGGTCGTGGCGTACTCGCCGCTGGTGAAGTACGTCGCCGGCCGCACTGCGGCGGGCTTGCCGCCGCATGTCGAGGAGGCGGACCTGATCTCCTATGGCCTGGTCGGCTTGATCTCCGCGATCGAGCGCTTCGACCTGTCTCGCGACATCAAGTTCGAGACGTACGCGATCATGCGCATCAAGGGCGCGATCATCGACGAGCTGCGCTCGCTCGACTGGGTGCCGCGCAGCGTACGCGCGCGAGCGCGCGAAGTGGAGCGCGCGAACGCGAAGCTCGAGCACACGCTGCAACGCGCGCCGACCGACCAGGAGCTCGCGGACGAGCTGGGCATCACGGTCGACGAACTGAACGAGTCGCTGCTGGCGATCTCGCACTCCTCGATCGTCGCGCTGGATGAGCTGTGGAGCGTGTCGGACTCAAGCGGCGACCAGGTGTCGCTGATGGACACGATCGAGGACCCCGGCGCGCCGGACCCCGCGAAAGCACTCGACGTGGGCGACCTCAAGGACAGAATCGCCGAGTCGATCGCGAAGCTGCCCGAGCGCGAGAAGCTCGTGATCGCCCTGTACTACTACGAGAACCTGACCCTGCGCGAGATCGGCGAGGTACTCGGCGTGACCGAGTCGCGCGTCTCGCAAATGCACACCAAGGCCGTGCTGCGCCTGCGCTCGCGCATGCAGGAGGAGTCCTTCGACGACTAACCTGGCGTCCGATCGCCGGCGCTGGGCGGCGTCCTCGGTCGCTCGTGTGCGGAGCACACTTCGCGGGTGGGCGGGCTCAAATCCTTGCCCAGCTTGGCGCTCGAACGCCAGGTGACGCGAGAGTTCCATCACCAGTCGTTGCTTACACTCCGTATGGACACGACATCACCGCTTCCACGCTGGGCTCTGCTTCCTGCTGCCTACAAGCTGGATCATCGAGTCGCTGCGCCATCCGAACTCTGGTAAGGAGATCGTGATCGACGAGGATGCCAGGAAGGTCAAAGTCAAGCTCAAGCTGAGCTCTCAGACGCGTGTATTCACACCCCGAATGAGTGTCGAAAAGCACTAGCGCCGGCGGGTGTGCGGCGGTATGGTGCTCGCACCCAGCGGAAGGAGAGACCCCATGCACACCCCAGCGGACCGGATTCGCAACGTGGCCCTCGTCGGACACCGAGGGTCGGGGAAGACGACGCTGCATGAGGCTCTGCTATACGAGGCGGGCGCGATCGGGCGGATGGGCTCGGTGCCTGAGCGCACGACGGTGTCGGACTCGGACCCCGACGAGCAGGCGCGCCAAATGTCGATTTCGGCGGCGCTCAGTACGCTTGAGTGGCAGCAGCGCAAGATCAACCTGCTGGACACGCCCGGCGAGCCGAGCTTCGTGGCCGACGCGCTGGGCGCGCTGCGTGTGTGCGAGTCGGCGGTGTTCGTCGTCAACGCGGTCATGGGCGTGGAGGTCACCACCAGTCGCCTGTGGGCGAGCGCGGCCGAGCTGGACCTCGCGCGCATGCTGTTCGTGAACATGCTCGACCGCGAGCGCGCCGACTTCTACCGCACGCTCGAAACGCTCAAGCGCTCGTTCGGCCCGCACGTGGTCGCGACCGAGATCCCGATCGGCGCCGAGCAGGACGTGCAGGGCGTGGTCGACCTGGTCGACATGAAGGCCTTCCGCCAGGACTCCGACGAGCGCGGCGGCTTCAGCGAGGTGCCGATCCCCGAGGAGGTCGCCGAGCGCGCGCAGGAATACCGCGAGAAGCTGATGGACGAGGTCTGCGAAGTGTCCGACGCGCTGATGGAGCGCTACCTGGAAGGCGGCGAGATCTCCCACGAGGAGATCGTCGGCGCGCTCAAGGAGGGCACCAACCACGGACGCATCTTCCCGGTCGTGTGCGGCGTGGCCACGCGCAACCTCGGCACCACCAGGCTGCTCGACGCGATCGTCGAGGACCTGCCCTCGCCGGTCAAGCACGGCGCGCTGCAGGTCGGCGACGTGCGGCTCACCGCCAGCGAGAACGAGCCGCTGTTCGCGTACACGTTCAAGACGCGCGCCGACCCCTACGCGGGGCGCATCAACCTGCTGCGTGTTTACCAGGGCGTGCTGCGCGCCGACAGCCAGGTGCTGAACACGCGCGCGCACGCCAAGGAGCGCATCGGTCAACTGGTCGCGTTCAAGGGCAAGGACGTCCAGCACGTGCAGGAGTTCGGCCCCGGCGACATCGGCGCGGTCGCCAAGCTGAAGGAGACACACGCCGGCGACTGGCTGGCCGCGCGCGATGAGCCGATCGACATGCCGCGCACCAAGCTGCCCGCGCCGGTGATGGCCTTCGCGGTCGAGCCCAAGAGCCGCGGCGACGAGGACAAGGTGCTGTCCTCGCTGCGCCGCCTGCAGGAGGAGGACCCGACGATCGACCTGCACCGCGACCAGCAGACCGGCGAGCAGATCGTCGCGGGGCTATCTCAGGTGCACGTCGAAGTGATCGTCGACCGGCTGCGCTCGCGCTTCGGCGTCGAAGTCACGCTCAAGCCGCCGCGCGTGCCCTACCAGGAGACGATCCGCGCGGTCGCCGCCGCACACGGGCGCCACAAGAAGCAGTCCGGCGGCCGCGGCCAGTTCGGCGACTGTCACATCGAGATCGCGCCGCTCGGCGATCCCGAGAACCCCGACGGCTTCGAGTTCGTCGACGCGATCAAGGGCGGTGTGATCCCCAGCTCGTTCATCCCCGCCGTCGAGAAGGGCGTGCGCGAGGCGATGGAATCAGGCGTCGTAGCCGGCTATCCCGTGAAGGGCGTGCGCGTACGCCTGTTCGACGGCCAGTACCACTCGGTCGACTCTTCAGAGATCGCGTTCAAGCTCGCGGGCATGCAGGCGATGAAACAGGCCCTGGAGCTCGCAAACCCGGTGTTGCTCGAGCCGATCATGCTGGTCACGCTGTCCGTGCCCGAGGCGAGCGTCGGCGACGTGATCGGCGATCTCAACAGCCGCCGCGGGCACCCGCTCGGCATGGAGCCCGTCGGCGCGATGACCGAGATCAAGGCAGAGGTGCCGATGGCCGAGATGCTGACCTACGCGCCCGACCTGCGCTCGATCACGCAAGGTCAGGGCGACTACACGCTCGAGTTTCTGCGCTACCAGGAACTGCCCGCGCACCTCGCGCAGAAGGTTGTGCAGGAAACCGGCGCCGAGCACGCCGAGGTGCATGCGTAGAGGGCCGATTGGCGGCGCACGTCCGCTGCAGGTAGGCTGATGGGTCGATGGCGACGCGCACGATCGTGACCTCCCAGCCGGACGTCGCCTGCGATGTGTGCGGGCGCAGGCTGCTGCGCGGTGAGCAGCCTGACGTGTTCCTCAGCGCCGGCAGAAGACTGCTCGTGTGCGAGCTGTGCGCGCCGCGCGCGACGTTCGAGGGCTGGATGCGCGAGAGGGACAGTCACTCGCTCAGCCTGCCGCCAATGCGCCCACGCCGCGGACGCAGCCTGATCGACCGGCTGCCCGTGTCGCTCAGGGGACGACTGGCGGTCAAGCCCGCGGCCGTCGACGGCGAGATCGGGGAGGACGGTCCCACGGGCGACCCGTTCGTATCGGCTGTCCCGTACCCACAGGGCGAGCAGGCGGCAACGCCCGTGCGTGCGCCCTCATCATCTCCGCAGGGGGAAGAAGTCGCGGCGGCCTCACCGGCCCCCTCGGAGATGCGCTCCGAGCCCGTTGAGCCGGCGCAAGACCTCGAGCACTCTGACGAGCACAGGCACTCTGACGAGCAGAGGCAGGCGGTCACCGTGTTCAACGCCAGCCAGCTTCCGCGTAGAGTCGCTGGCGTCGCGCGCTCGCTCGGCGAACCGTCGGTCACCGTGCGCTCGGCCGAGCATCTGAGCAGCGTCGTCACGATCGTCGTCGCCTGGGAGCTGTGCTGGTATCGCTACGAAGTCGACCTCAGCGAACCGGTCGTCGAGGCGCAGGTGATCGACCAGGGCACAGAAGTCACGCAGCTCGCTCGCGAGGACCGTGTCGCGAACGCGGCCGCGGCGTCCGACGGCACCCTGTCGCTGGTGTAGCGTCCGTCAGCCGCGCACCAGTCGCCCGCATCGGCGTGTGATGATTCCGTGCGCACGCTTGCGTATTCACGCGCGCGGAGTAACATCGACGGTCCGATGATCTACTGCGTCGTACCCAGGCCGTTGGCCGATGAGCTGTACCCGAAGCTCGTCGAGCACTACAGCGGCGACGCGAACGTCACAGTCATAGTCGACCGGCGCCAGTTCGACCGCCGCGCGAGATACGCGAGCGCAGGGGCGCCCGCGGCCGGTGAGGCGCAGCGACGCATCGTGCGCGACCGCCGCCGCGCGCGCGTCCCCGGCGATCTGCTGCCGCTCGCAAACGCGTCCTGACAGTCGCACGGCGTAGGGGCTATTGGGAGCCTGCCCAAGGCCGGGTCCCACTGAGGTTCGACCCCTGCGTCGCCGACCATGCCGCCGCGTCCCCGGCGCGCTTCATAATCACGCGGCGATGAAGCTGATCGTGCACGTCGACGGAGGCGCCCGCGGCAACCCCGGTCCAGCGGCGGCCGCGTGCGTGGTCAGCTCGCCCAGCGGCGAGCTGGTCGATGAATGCTCGCAGCTGCTAGGCACCGCGACCAATAACGTCGCCGAGTACAGGGCGCTGCTTCTCGGCCTAGCGCGCACAAAGGAGCTAGGGGCAAGCGAAGTCGAGGTGATAGGCGACTCCGAGCTGATCGCCAAGCAGGTACAAGGCGTCTACAAGGTCAAGCACGCCGCCATGCGACCGCTCTACCTACAGGCGATGGAGGCGCTGCGTGCCTTCGAGAGCTGGTCGATTCGCACGGTGCCACGCGCCCAGAACGCCGAGGCCGACAAGCTAGTCAACGCCGCCCTGGACGCCCAAGCGGGCTGAAGCTGGCGCAGCCTGACGCTCGCGTCCAAGCGGAGCGTCCGCATCGAGCGGCGGCCGCGCGAAGCGCCGCCGACGATCGAGGTGGGCGCGCAGCGTGGCAGCCACGCAGCGTCAGTGCAAGCGCTGCGCGGATTTGGCAATCTGCAGCATCTGCGAGTTGGACAGTTCCTCGAGCAGCGTGTTCGTGACCCAGTAGAGCACGTGCCCTTCGCGGAAGCCGATGACGTGGATGTGCGAGCCATCGTCCACGAACTCGTACTGGCGCCCGTCGATCTCCTGCGTGCGGGCGTGCGCGAACAGCGGCGGGTTCAGCCAGTCGCTGCCCTGGAAGTCGTAGTAGCCGCCCTGCAGC